>Ga0163161_10001546_pt1 | contig 16988 bp, 14 predicted proteins | sample S45metaG_FD_129847 | JGI IMG/M metagenome (GOLD analysis project Ga0163161, IMG submission 129847) | Switchgrass rhizosphere microbial communities from Kellogg Biological Station, Michigan, USA - S4-5 metaG | ecosystem: Host-associated > Plants > Roots > Rhizosphere > Soil | place: USA... | reverse complement strand
TGGTGTATTGAGCAAACTTTACACTTCGGTCCGGAGCAACAACCATTAAACATGATTTTGGATGATGGTGGCGATTTAACCAACATGGTTTTTGATAAATACCCTGAGCTGATTGCAGCTATTAAAGGTTTGTCAGAAGAAACCACCACTGGTGTACACCGTTTATACGAAAGAATGAAAAACGGAACATTGCACTTACCTGCAATTAACGTGAACGATTCGGTTACCAAATCTAAATTTGATAACAAATACGGATGTCGTGAGTCGTTAGTAGATGCGATCCGTCGTGCTACCGATGTCATGATGGCTGGAAAAGTAGCTGTTGTTTGTGGTTATGGTGATGTAGGTAAAGGTTCTGCAGAATCATTAAGCTCACAGGGTGTACGTGTTATTGTGACCGAAATTGACCCGATCTGTGCTTTACAGGCTGCAATGGAAGGTTATGAAGTTAAAAAACTGGCTACTGCAATTAAAGAAGCAGATATCGTGGTAACCACAACTGGTAACTGTGATATCGTTCGCGAACAACATTTCAGAGCATTAAAAGATAAAGCGATTGTTTGTAACATCGGCCACTTCGATAACGAAATCGATATGGCCTGGTTAAACGGCGCTTATGGCGATACGAAAGTGGAAATTAAACCACAGGTTGATAAATATACCATTGATGGTAAAGATGTAATCATCCTGGCCGAAGGTCGTTTGGTTAACTTAGGTTGCGCAACTGGTCACCCAAGTTTTGTAATGAGTAACTCATTCACCAACCAAACTTTGGCGCAATTGGAACTTTGGACAAACACAGGTGCTTACGAAAACAAAGTTTATACTTTGCCTAAACATTTAGACGAAAAAGTTGCCCGTTTGCACTTGGAGAAAATCGGTGTAGAGTTAGATGTTTTAGATCAACACCAGGCCGATTATATCGGTGTGCCGGTAGAAGGTCCTTTCAAAGCAGATACTTACAGATACTAGTTCAGTTTGCAGTTTTTGGTTAACAGTTAGCTAAAGATTCATAACATAAGAGGGATGTGCAAATTGCACATCCCTTTTTTATTTCCTCCGATTTATTGGAGATTGCCCGAATGACGGAGTATCCCTAAAAGTTAGATGAATTTTTTATTTTTTAGAAAACGTTAGTGTAGTGGTTCTTCGGAGGTTTCAGTCCTGCTGTCCACTTTATCCCGATAAAAATCGGGATGTTCGTTTTCATCAGGTTTAGTTTACAAAGAATTGCGGTTCTTTTGTTCTTGAAAACTTACATTTGAAAAAAGAAAACACAATGAAAAAGTTAATATTTGCTTTGGTTCTTGGTTTATTTACTATTGCTGTAAATGCCCAAACCACACCTCAAAAAGCAGCAACGGCAAAAGTGCTTAGCAATAAGGTTGTCGATATTGCCTGTGGCGAATGCCAGTTTAAAATGAAGGGTAAAGATTGCGAATTAGCGGTAAAGATAGATGGCAAAGCTTATTTTGTTGATGGAAAAAACATCGACGATTTTGGTGATGCACATGGCGAACATGGTTTTTGCAATGCAGTAAGCAAAGCAGAGGTTAGCGGCGAAATTGTAAACAACCGTTTTAAGGCAACTTCGATCAAATTGTTGCCAGTTAAAAAATAGTTTTACCGCAAAGGAAGAAAAATTTTTCGTGAAGAGCGCAAAGCTTGATTAGTTATACATTCTGCTTTGCGCGCTTTGCGTCTTGTCTTTGTGCGCTTTGCGGTTAAAAGCGTGATAGGTTATTCAAATTCCTTCTCCAAACCTTGTCTTAAATCGAAAAGCAGCCATTGTTTACTTTTTACATCGGCTTGCCGGGTTTTTAATAACTGGATAAAATCTTTCACCCCAATTTCTTCATTGCCATTGCCGTGGATCAATACGATACTACCAGCATTGGGCTGTTGGCCTTTGGCCAGCCATGCATCGCTTCCCACCGGGATTAATCCATAGGCTTCAATTTTTTCAACAATGGCCTTATCAGACACTAATCCTGGGAAACGGAAAAATACAGAGGGCGTTAAGCCGTTTTTAAGCATGAGCTTTTCGTTCTCCAATACCTCTACATCTAAATCGGTTCCGGGAGCAAGTAAAAAATTTTCGGCTAAAGGCAGTTTATTTACTTCATGGTTGTAGGTATGGTTTACCCAGGTAATATCCAGTTCCTTTTTCTCTACTAAACTTTTCAACCAGTTCAGGTCATCCTGATGTTTCAACATCCATTTGCCAGAAACAGAAACGGCTAACGGAGCAGGCTGTTCTATCTTTTTAAATTCGTCAAAAACAGATTGAAAAATAACCCTGTCTAAAGTTTTATGCGAGGGACAAAGATCGATGGTTAAAGTAATTCCCTTTTCATTCGGAATGGCATGATCGATGCCTGCATTTTGAAGCTGTAAATCTTTGGCTGCAGCTGCTTCTATCGACTTAATATAGACTGTATTTTTGAAAATCGCCAATACGTTTGAATATTGCAGACTGCTTGTGGTATAGTTGCCCGCCAGATCTACTTTGGTATCTAAAGTTTCAGGATTCACCAGTAACAGATACTTTTGATTATCCGCAGAAAAGCTTCTCCACGCCAACAGCTTTTCACTGGCATGGGTTGCAACGGCAAAATTCACTTTATAACGTTTGATATTATCGAAATTTTGAGCAAAACCGATTTTGGATATCAGCAGCAATAAAAGCAATAATTTAGATTTCATGAAGCGGGATGCAGTTGTATTAACGTGTTCCTAATTAAATGAAATGAAGGTTTTCTGTTTTTTTATCTTTCTTTTTTTCCTTCTGGTCTTTTTTGTACTCTTTTTTTAGTTCACGCAGTTCTTGTCGCATTTCTTTTCTGGCTTCTCTTTTTTCTGCACTACTGTCGAATTCTTCCTGTTTAAAATCGTCGATGATTTCTTTTTTTTCGATCTCGTAATTCATTTGGTCAGCATTGTCGTTTAAGCTCTTCATCATCATATTGGTTAAGGCTTTTTGATCGCCGACCGAAGTAGATTTGCCCATTTTTTCGGCCTCCTTCAACTGTTTGAGCATCGTAGCGGCCATTTGTTTAGGCATGGCGCTTTTTAATTGTTTCTCTACATCTTTCCATTCTTTCGCACTCATCTTTTTTGTAGAATCAGTAGCGGATAATCGTGATAAAGAGGTTTTTGAGATGGATTGTGGTTGAGATGCGATTGCTGATAATGAAGCGGTGCACACAGTCAATAACAGGAACAATAATTTTTTCATAAGCTTTAGATTAAGATAATTGAATTTACAGAAATCTTTCGATTAACTAAACCTTTAGCAGATTATTTAAGAATCTATTGTTTCCTTATTTAAAATCTTTCTAATTTAATGTAAATCCATTATCTTTACCATCATCGTCCAATGAACAAAGAAAAAGTAAAATTATGGTTTAAGCGGGTGGGCCTGATTGGGTTTTTATTCTTCCTGATTAAAGGATTAATATGGCTTGTTGTATTCTATGTTATCGGCAAAAACGTTACTTAAATAGTTTATTAGTTCACTCGTCATTGGTGCATTGGGCCGGGCGAATTGCCTTAACAAGTTGTTTAAATTTGTCGTCATCCTGAACTTGTTTTATTAGTCATCTTTAGTGTTTTTAATGACCTAATAGCTACTTCGTGGTCAGGATCTATTCTGAAATTATAATCATGAGTAACTAATCCAGAATCTCTTACCTAAACGTAAACAGCATATTTGCGAGGAAATTCCAAACAAAAACAATTACAATTGCAAAAAATTTAGCTACATAAAAATTGGTTCCGTTTTTCCTTTGATGAAAAAGATAAATGATAAAAGTATTCAGTCCCAAGCCAATTAAACTTACCACTAAAAACTTGCTGAATTCGGTTGCCCAGTGGGTATTGGTGCTTTCGAATGTCCACACACGGTTGATCAGGTAATTATTGGTCACCGCAAGTGTAAAGCCGATCGCATTTGCAATGTATTTGTTCATTTTAATCTTCTCCTTGCACAACCAGGTGGCACCGAAATCGATCGCCATGCCAAGGAAACCTGTTAATCCAAACTTTAAGATGCGAAAGAATAAATCCATGTTAATGTATTTTAACCAAATAAAAGTGCTCTAAAACCTGAGGGCGGGTTTTCGCATTCAAAAATTTACCTGTTAGCTTAGTGGTGTGAAAATATTCAAACGATTTTAGGATTTCAGCGTGATATTCGCTTTTTAGTTTAGCAAGTTCTTGCTCAGGAATATAAACAACCAAATCTTTTAGGTGCTTTGATTGGTCTAGATCGTTATAATTATGCAAATATTTTACTTCTCCCGGCGCATAAAAATCAAAAGAGAACGCATCGATATAATTTAATACTGCAGGTTTGGCTGTAGGATAATTTTGCTTCAACCAATTTCCCGCCTGCATGCCCGATTGATATTTTAAAAGGGCAGGATAGAAAAAGACAAAGAGAAATATCATTAATCCAATTGATAAAAAGGCACTTCTGGCAATGATGGTTTCTAGCAAAACGCCTTTAAATAACAAGAATGCAAAGGCAAGAACAACAATCAGTATACCAATAATTAAATAAGGATTTTCAAAACCAAAGAAATAAGCCAGGGCAGAAAGTAAGGCAATAACCAAAATGAAAATGATATTCTGGATGAGGAAGAAGGTTTTTATACCCTTGCTGCTAAGTTTCCTTAAATAAAGCGCTGTGATGATCGAGAACTGGGGAAAAATAATCAGGATATAATGCGGCAGCTGAAATTTGGAAAGTGAAAAGATCAGAAAAGTAACGGCGGCACTTGCCCAGATCATAATGCTTTCTGGTGCCAAAGAAATTCTATTTCTTCTTTTAAACAGGTTTATGACTGCGGTATAGAACAATACAGACCAGGGCAGAAATGCCCAAAGGGTAGTATGCAGGAAAAAGGAGATATCGCCTTTCCCTTTAATAGGCCCATTATTAAAAAAACGCCCAAACTGACTGTCCCAGAAGAAAAATTTTAAACCCGAAACACCTGTTCTCTCGAAAACAATTTTTTCAGGATGCAGATCGAATTGCGTGTAAAGCGAATACAGTTCGGGTGTGATAAAAACAAAAATCAAAAGAATGGCAACATACCATTTGGGTTTGATCAATTGTTGGTATTGTTTCGTAAACAACCAATAAATTATGAAACCCGCAAATACAGGGATCAGTACAAAAATGCCTTTAATCAGTATCGCGCAGGCAGCAAAAAATGAGCCTGCCACCAGGTGCCAAAAAGAATTTTGGTGTGCCTTATAATAATGGAAAATAGATGCCAGTGTAAAAGTGGTGATGTAAATTTCGGCCCGAACATCGAATGTAGAAGTGATAATATGTAGGGCACTCAGAAAAATTACTGCACTGATCAGTCCGGTTTTCTCATCGTATATATCCTTAGCTAATCTGTATAGATAGCCTGCACCTAATAAACCGAATAAAAATGAAGGCAGTTTATAGGCAAAGGATGACATGCCGAAAATTTTAAAGGATGCTGCCGAGATCCAGAAGGTGAGGTGTGGTTTGTCCAGCCAATCTGCCCCGCGACCATAAAGATTAAACCAATCTTTAAACAGGATGATGTTTTTAGACATGGAGGCATATAATGCTCCATCAGGTTCCATTACGCCGCCAAAAAGTGCTGGTATACTTGCAATTGCGAGTAAAACGATCAGGAATTTATATAGGGTTGTATCTTTTAAGTTCATTTATAAGAAGCAAATATGAGCAAAAAAAAGTCAAATTTTTTGAAGGTTTAAGATTAACAGAGGCAAAGCCTTATCTTTGCTTTATGACAAAGTTATCGGTTAATATCAATAAAATTGCTACGCTTCGCAACAGTCGCGGAGGTAATAATCCTGATTTAGTTAAGGTTGCATTAGACTGCGAACGATTTGGTGCACAGGGAATTACCGTGCATCCACGCCCTGATGAGCGCCATATCCGCTACCAGGATGTTTACGATTTAAAGGCTGTTATTGCTACAGAATTTAATATTGAGGGCAATTGTAGGGAAGATAAATTTGTCGACCTGGTTTTAGCCAACAAACCTGCACAGGTTACTTTGGTGCCAGATGCCGAAGGACAGATTACTTCTAACCACGGCTGGGATACCATCAAACATAAAGATTACCTGAAAGAAATGGTGGCCGTTTTTCAAAAGGAAGGCATCCGTGTTTCTATTTTTGTAGATCCATTGGTAAAGATGGTTGAAGGTGCCGTAGAAACTGGAACAGACCGGATTGAGCTGTACACTGAAGCTTATGCACATAATTATTACGCCGATCGCGAAAAGGCGATTGTAAGTTATATTGCGGCAGCACATCATGCCAATACTTTAGGTTTGGGAATTAATGCCGGGCACGACCTCGATTTGCATAACCTGCACTATTTTGCACAGAGTATACCAGGTTTATTAGAAGTTTCCATTGGCCATGCGCTCATTAGCGACGCACTTTATTTAGGTTTGGAAACCACCGTTCAGAAATATTTACAACAATTGGCGTAACCTGAGTTTAGCCAATCTAGATAGTTCATACTTGATACTACACCTGGTAATTTATACATGTTAAAAGGAATTCTCCTTGTTTTTTTTGGTGCCTGTAGTTTTGGTATCCTTTCTACTTTTGTTAAACTGGCCTATCATGAAGGTTATACTTTAGGTGATGTAACAGGTGCGCAGGCTTTCTTCGGAGCGGTAATTTTATGGATGTTATTTTTCTTCCAGAGCAGAACCGCAGGTTACAAAGCCAAGGCAATTGCCATTAAAACACCCTGGTGGAAGATGCTACTGGCAGGAACGTGTACGGGTTTGGTCAGCATTTTTTACTATCAATGTGTAAAACTTGTGCCCAACTCGGTTGCTATTATTCTGTTGATGCAGTTTATCTGGATGAGTATTTTAATGGAGTATCTCATTTTTAAAAAGAAACCCACAGGTCTACAGCTTTTAGCTATCGTATTGGTTTTAGGTGGGACGGTTTTGGCCAGTGGAATGCTAGAAACGAGCATCGGAAGCATGAATTTGAAGGGGATTGGTTTTGGCTTACTGGCGGCTATCTGTTATGCTGGTTTCTTATTACTCAGCGGCAGAATTGGTACTGAATACCCGGCGTTACAAAAAAGCGCTTTGATGATAACCGGCGCCTGTATATTGATCTTCATTATTTTCCCACCAACATTTTTGTTTAATGGTGCTTTGGGCGGAAGTTTATTAAAATGGGGATTGATCATCTCCGTTTTCGGTACGGTTATTCCGCCTTTATTTTTTGCGGAGGGAGTACCCAGGATTGGAACAGCCGTGAGTTCGATATTAAGTGCCGCAGAATTGCCTGTGGCCGTAATGATGGCTGGTTTTGTATTACAAGAACAAGTATCGTTTTTAAGGTGGGTTGGGGTTGTAGTGATTCTATCAGCAATGATTTTACCGAATTTAAAATATTTGAAAAGAGGTAGAGGGTAGAAAGGTTGAGGGTGTAAGGTTAAATTTGCGATAAATAATCTTCTGACTTTCGGACCTCCGACTTACAAAAAAAATAAATATCTTTAAAAAGCATAAAGCATATACACATGAGAAAACTTACCATTTATATCCTATCCTTAATCATCGTTGGCTTAGCGGCATGTAAAACCAAAACCACCATCAACCAGGATGAGGCTGCAGAGGTAATCACTGATTATTTAAAAGCCAATCCTGAGTATAAAACCACCCGCTTTAAATTTGGGGAGATGAAATTCAACAGTACAAACGATATGTTCGAGCTGGGGAAATATAAATCTTTGGCGAGTAAAGGTTTGGTTTCGTTAAGTTTGAAAGAAGCAAAGAAAAAATTCTTATCGAAAGATAGCAGCTATGTTTATCAGATTACTTTAACTGATAAGGCAAGTCCGTTAGTGTTGAAGCAGGATGGTGATAAAGCTACCGTGAAAGTTGTAGAATATGTGTTATCAGATGAAAAACCTGTTGATTTTGCACAGGTAAACTCAAGCACGGCAAAGGTTACCGTATCACTAAAAATGACGACTACTGATTTTGAACCTTTTGATAAGGACGCGAATAAAAACAGCAACTTCATCACGAAAACCTATAAGTTAAAGTTGAGTAAAGATGAGGGCTGGAAGGTGCAGAAGTAGAGTAGAAGATCAAAACTGAAAGACCAAAACGTATACCTATTGCGCCCTGCAACCCGTGTTTATTACTGTTACCGTTGTTTTTAAACCCGATGGACGCGAAAATCCTTTTGGCTATGGTGCTGGGCGTAGCGAAGAACAACCAGAAGATTGCTGGGGATAGCGGAAGCAGACTGAATTTAGCACAGTCATTCCTTTCCTCATGATGAGGTTTAAAAAAAGAACAAACGTTTGTTTTAGTTTAAAAAGCGGAACTGCTTGATTTTTAACATTTTTTAAGAAATTTTAGGTTAAAAACTTGATATCTTCATCAGTCTAATCTAAATAATAAACATGAAAAATCTAGCTCAGCTCCTCACCTCCATTTTCTTTTTTTATTTAATTCCTGCCAATGCAAAACCCATTGTACCCAAAAATCTTCTTGGTTTTTGGAGTTACAAAGTAACAAAGGTAGGCAACTGGAACGGGACCTTAATTGGCGATAATTATGTTGAGTATAACTATCGGATGTACATGGTCGACAGTGTTAAGAACGGTAACGGAATCTGCACAATATGGCTCAACACAGGAAGTGAAAATCCTTTGACTTTAGAAATTAAAGCACCTGATAAAGGCAAAGCCCTATTGAAATTCAATAGATGGGAAAAAGAAATTTCCTGCACATGGAGCGCTTCCGATCCTGATATTAAAGTTTATAATAAAGGCCAAATCCCATCTTACTATTTTAACAAATGGATAAGTACACCATCCCATTCCGGTTTCTACATCACCACTAAACATAAAATGCTTTATCAAAATAAGGAATGGGATATCGCATGGGCCGGAAATTATATGGATAAAGAAGAGCGGTTTCTCTTAAAAGATAAAGATAGCTGTAGAATGGTTTATGTACACAAGTTGGCCAAAGCATTAAGGGTAAATAGTTTGGAAGGGCCGGTGATTTATACTTCCATCGCTAAAAACCCATTAGTATACCAATTTTTAGGTAATTGGATAAACGATGCTACAAATGTATGGCACTATGGTTTTTTCGAAGACTTTGCCATCTATAACCAAAAGATTTATCCTTATCGAAGTATAGAAAAAAATGGAAAAAGTTATAAAATTACCCTTATTGATGATAAGAAAGAGAAAAATATCCAATTTACAGCAAAAAATGACAGCGTTGCCCAGCTAGTTGATGACAAGGGTACAAATATAGTTTATCTGTTAAAAAAAGAATTTAAATCCAATAAAACAGGAGATACTTCTGCATTTAAAGATAGCCATTTTGCTAAGGTGGATACAGCAATTATTACCGGGTATTTAAGAAATCCAGTCAATAACAAACCTTTTTCGGTTGGTTTTACCGATCATCTGAAAGATGAACAGGTAAATTACTATGGCGATCTGGATAGCAATGGATTTTTTACGGTGAAAATACCTTTGTTAAATACTACCCAGGTTTTTTTAGATTGGGAAAGAAATGGGACTATTGATGTAATCGAGCCGGGTGAACATTATTTTTTCTATGAAGATGCCAATACCCAGGTAAGGAGTGCGATGGGCGATAATGCAGGCTTTCATAACGAACTGCTTAACTACAAGTATTATGGCCCATATTCAGAAGCTAAGCAGAGTGACTATGACGCCAAAAGAAAAGCGGATGTATTGACTTTTTTAGCGATTAGCAAAAAAGAATATGATAATGGAACTGCTTATCTGAACAGCCATTTAAAAAGATACCCGAATGCAAGTTGCCGTTTTAAATATTTCGTATCAGAAGGTTATAAATACGAATTGGGATGGAATTTAATGCAGAAGAGATTTGCTTTAAAAGGAAAAGAGAAATTTCCTGAATCATTTATGAAGTTTGTAGATGATAGCTTATATAAAAATACACCACCCAAACCCTTTACCTTGGTTAGAGACTTTTCTACATTTAACAGAGATTATTATGCCTATCTGCGTAAAGATAATGAGGTTTCAGTTGATTGGGACGATGTTGTTATTGAAATGATCGATTCAGGTGAAATGAAGCTCTCGGCCAAAGAAAAAGAGGCTGTATTGAACCAGATCGAACTAAATAGAACAGGGTCAAAAGACTCACTAAAAACTACCCGGCTCTTAAAAATCTTCACTGCCGATAAACGTAAGCTGGCAGAAACTACAAGACAGATGTATAGGGAACAGATTAGGGACAATGCAATTAAAAAATTACACATAAAATCTCTTGATGCAGATGTGAAAATTGCCAATAGCATTTCAAATGAAGATTTAAGGCAGGGCATTATAGCTCGAAATTTTTATCAATATTTTGAATCTACCCATACTTCGATGCCAGATACTTCTTTTAAATATTTTATGGTCAATTTGAAGAGTGGTTTCTACCGGAATGAGATTGAAAAACGGCAGCTTGCTTATCAAAATATGTCGAAGGTTGATCCTGAATATATTGAGAGCTTAAAAAGAACTGATTACTTAAAAAATGCAAAAAATGCGGATTCTCTGTTTGCTGAGTTAATTAAGCCCTATAGGGGAAAGGTAATTTATGTTGATTTTTGGGGTACCTGGTGCGGCCCATGTAAGGGAGAAATGCCGTATGTGCAATCTGTTAAAGATGCCTTGAAAGGAAAAGATGTTGTTTTTATGTATTTCGCAAACCAATCACCGGAAGAAAGCTGGAAAAATATTATTAATGAATACCATTTAACCGGTGAAAATGCCGTGCATTACCGCTTACCTGAGCTACAGCAGAATATGATAGAAAGAAGATTTTCTATAAATAGTTTTCCAACCTATATTCTAATAGATAAAGAAGGAAATGTGAACACCATGAAAGCCCCGCGCCCTAGTGATAAAGATCAATTGGTGGTAGCGGTGAATAACCTACTTACCAAATAATGCATATTGATATATTTCTTGCGGCCCAGCTTTACCGGTCGCAAGAAATTATTTGCCTTCTCAATCAAAGATTTACTAACGACCAGTACTTTTCAGGAAGAAAAAATAACCAGCAATTATCTACCGGCCCTTTTCTGAATAAAAGTTTTGAGTTTCTTAAATACATCTACCTTTTTAGGCCTTTCCTTCCCATCGTGGGTTAAGTTATTGTCGTAATGGTTTTGCAGTTCTGCAGCATAGTCTTTTTGAGCTTGACTTCCTGATTCTAACAGCCCGATAAAGCGAAGCGCATTTGAATTTAATGTACTGTTAAATGAGACGGCGTAATATTCACTTCTTAACGATGGATTTTGATTGTTGTTAATTTCGGCTGCACCATTTTCAGCAAAGCAGTCGGCGTGAAGGATTAGAGGGTTTAATTTTTTTAACCTTTGTGTGCCTTTGCGCTCGTTTCTCCAGGGGTGTTCTTTTTTATGGAGCTGGGCAAGCAGGAAATCTTTTTTCCAAAGGGTAACCTGGTGCGACATAAGAAATTGCGATATTTCATTATCTAACTCCGCGATATTAAATCCTTCAATAAAATTGGTAGTTTCTTTGGTTTTGTATACATCGGCACTGTGGAGCTTTACCTGTTGCCAATTGTTTTTGGCGGCTTGTTCGAACAAAGCTGAAAAGAATTTAGCATTCACCGGTTTGCTTAACCACATATCTTCCTGGAAATAGAGTACATACTCTTCCTCTAAATTTGTCAATAGCGTTACCAAACGGTCGGCCCACTCACCTTTACCCGATCTGATGTTCCTGAAGCCCTCTACCTCTGCTTTTTTTTCTTCGGTTGCGAAATAATAGTTACATGGGATGTTAAAATCCCAGTTTGCTGAAAAAGCATAATCAAAGCCTTTATACAGAAATTCATAACGATCGCAGGCATGAACGAGAAGAGCAACGTTATTTGTAGATGTGGACATAAATAAATCTATGGTGGGTTTAAGCATCTCAAATGTATGAAAATGGATTTTTTACTTGCCTTAAGTAGCTTCTATTTTACATGACAAGGTCGTTCATGCCTCATCTATAGGGGCAACAAAAAGATGGAAGTTAAGCGTGTTTGCGAATTTAATTTTATAATAGTAATGGCTATCCAAATGATCAGGTAATTAAACAAAACTGAACAAACGTTTGTCTTTCTGCTTATGAATAAAATCTACCAATTTTGTCGCTTTTAAGTGTAAATAGGACGCCTTTTTTACACTGATTGATAGTGAAATACAACGTCATTTTTGCTACATTTGCACGCAAATTTATTATTCATACCGCATGAGCTTAAATATCCATTACAAGGAAGATTTTCAAAATCGTCATATTGCACCAAATGAGGCAGATACAGCCGAAATGTTGCAGACTGTTGGCGTAAATTCTATTGATGAGCTGATTGAACAAACTGTACCAACAGCAATTAGGCTGAAACAGCCTTTAAATTTGCCTGCAGCGAAATCAGAAACTGAATATCTTGGTGCTTTAAAACAAACTTCATTGTTGAATAAAGTTTTCAAAAGCTTTATCGGTCAAGGTTATTATGATACCATTACGCCAGGTGTAATTTTACGTAACGTATTTGAAAACCCAGGATGGTACACACAATATACACCATATCAGGCGGAAATTGCTCAAGGCCGTTTACAGGCTTTGTTAAATTTCCAAACGATGGTTATCGATTTAACCGGAATGGAAATTGCCAATGCATCCTTATTGGATGAAGGTACAGCTGCTGCTGAAGCGATGTTTATGCAATACAGCTTGCGTAAAAATCAGGCAGCTAAAAAGTTCTTCGTATCAGAACTGGTTTTTCCTCAAACCATAGATATCTTAAAAACACGTGCCAATCCATATGGCATCGAACTGGTTATCGGAAATCATTTAGATTTCGTGGCTACGGAAGAGTTCTTCGGAGCAATTGTTCAATATCCGGCAGGAAATGGTGAAGTTTTCGATTATAAAAACTTTGCAGCTGAATTGCATAGCAAAAATATTAAACTAACGGTAGCTGCAGATATTTTAAGCTTAACCTTATTAACGCCTCCGGGCGAGTGGGGAGCTGATGTAGTGGTGGGTACAACACAGCGTTTGGGTATACCAATGGGCTTCGGTGGACCGCATGCTGCATTTTTTGCCACGAAAGAAGAGTATAAACGTAACATTCCAGGACGTATTATTGGTGTAACCATCGATAGCCATGGCGATTATGCTTTACGTATGGCTTTGCAAACCCGCGAGCAGCACATCCGCAGGGATAAAGCAACCTCAAACATCTGTACTGCACAGGCATTGTTGGCTATTATGGCTGGTTTCTATGCTGCTTATCACGGTCCGAAAGGATTAAAGGCTATTGCAGAACGTACCCATGGTTTGGCTATCAGTTTAGCATCTACTTTAAAAGGTTTAGGTTTTGAGCAGTTAAACTCAGCTTATTTTGATACTATCCGTTTCGATTTAGGCGATTTAAAAGGTGGTATTCACTCAGGATGTATCGACAACGAAATCAACTTAAACTATGTTGGTAATGTGGCTACTATTTCGTTTGATGAAACCAGCACTTTTGAAGATGTTGCTTTAATCGCTAAAATCTTTGCTAAAGTGAAAGCTATCGCTGCCGATCAGGTTGAAGTTGAAGAAAATGTGCAAACGGTAATCCCGGTTGCGTTACAACGGACTTCGGCTTACTTAATGCATCCAATATTTAACGCGCACCACTCAGAGCATGAAATGTTGCGTTATATCAAATCTTTAGAAGCAAAAGATTTATCGCTTTGCCACTCGATGATTGCTTTAGGTAGCTGTACCATGAAATTAAATGCAACAGCAGAGATGATCCCGGTTACCTGGTCTCAATTTGGCCGCGTACACCCTTTTGCACCTGCCGATCAGGTATTGGGTTACTATTCTGTATTTAACGAACTGGATAAATGGTTAAGTGAAATTACCGGTTTTGCAGCCATGAGCTTACAGCCAAATGCTGGTGCCCAGGGTGAGTATGCAGGTTTAATGGTTATCCGTGCTTATCATCACGATAGAGGCGATTTCCACCGTAACGTGGCGTTAATTCCTGCTTCTGCTCACGGAACAAACCCTGCTTCTGCAGCAATGGCCGACATGAAAATTGTGGTGGTTAAATCTTTAGAGAATGGTAACATCGATGTTGAAGATTTAAAAGCAAAAGCAGAATTGCATAAAGATAACCTATCGTGTTTAATGGTAACTTATCCATCAACACATGGGGTATTTGAAGAAAGCATCATCGAAATCTGTGAAACTATCCACGCTAACGGCGGACAGGTTTACATGGATGGTGCAAACATGAACGCACAGGTTGGATTAACAAGTCCGGCCAATATTGGTGCCGATGTTTGCCACTTAAACCTACACAAAACATTCTGTATCCCTCACGGTGGTGGTGGTCCGGGCATGGGTCCGATCGGTGTGGCTAAACACCTGGTACCTTATCTTCCTGGTCATGCTGTGGTTGATATCGATAAAGGAAAATCAATTTCTGCAGTTTCATCTGCACCATGGGGTTCCGCTTCCATCCTGATCATTTCTCACGCTTATATTGCGATGATGGGTGCTGAAGGTTTAACGAATGCTACTAAATATGCGATTTTAAACGCCAACTATATGAAAGCGCGTTTAGAGCAACACTATCCTGTATTGTATTCAGGCGCTCAGGGTCGTTGCGCACACGAGATGATTTTAGATTGCCGTTCGTTCAAAGCATTCGGTATCGAAGTGACCGATATTGCCAAACGTTTAATGGATTACGGTTTCCATGCACCAACGGTTTCATTCCCGGTTGCAGGTACTTTAATGGTGGAGCCAACTGAATCGGAGCCTAAACATGAGTTAGACCGTTTCTGTGATGCATTGATCGCAATTAAAAACGAAATTACCGCTGTAGAAAACGGTACTTTAGATAAAGTTGATAACCCATTAAAAAATGCCCCACATACCGTTTCGGTAATTACTGCTAACGAATGGGATCATGCTTATAGCCGTCAAACAGCTGCGTTCCCACTGCCTTATGTGTTAGAGCGCAAGTTCTGGCCTTCAGTTGGTCGCGTTAACGATAGCCATGGCGATAGGGCATTAATCTGCGCTTGTCCGCCGATTGAAAGTTATTTAGAAGAGATCGTACCTTAAAGGTTGAGCGTAGAAAGGTAAAGGGTTTAAGGTTTTTCTTTCCATCGCCATAATTCCCCTCAAAACGCCGCCTAGGTTCGTGTGGCCACGAACATATTCTGTTTATCTGCAAGTTTTATGAATTCGTTTCATAAAGCTTGCAGTTTTTTTTTGGAAATAAATGTAATTAACTTACCCAATTGCTGGACTGTATAAATTCTTCCCAGCCCTCATCAGTCTTTTTATAAACACTTGTGCTTCCATAACCACATAAAAAACCGCAACTATAACCATATTCAAAAATACAGAAGGTACCGTTTCTGAAAAAAATAGGTTTGTGAAACTGATAATAGCCCTTAATGCCTTTTTTATAAACATCTTCCCAGCCTTTACCTTTAAATAACTGGTTCAAACTATCCTGACTGATCGATTTCGTGAATGGCAGAATATGATCCGGCAGGATCTGCTTTTTTATTTTATCAATTTCATTAAGCACAAATTCCTTCTCTTTTTTGGTGTAGACTATCTCATTTACTAGCGAGTTAAATTTAAAGCCTTTTAAAGTATCTGTATCAAAAGATTTCTTGAGCTCCTCAGCAATACCGGTGGGATTCTGATCTAGGTAAAATATTTTTTTGTCTTTGACTTTTAGATTTTCGGTAAAAAACCATTTTAAAAACTGTTTTTCTTTGCTCGATATCGTTTGAGCAGATGTTGTGAGATTAAATATTGTGGTGCAGATGATGAGAATGGTTATTTTTTTCATATTCTTAAGATGATCGGGAAAATATTATTCCATAAATATTGTGATATTTTCAGAAGATATATATCACGCTGTGAAGCTCAAAGACAAATACATATTTTTAAAAAGTAAAGCAATTAAACCATTGCTATCATTCTATAGTCCATAGAATGATTTTAAATAAATCCGATTATTTTTGAAAAAACTTACCATAGGTCAACAACAAGAGATTGATAGTTCATCTATATTTGTATCAAATTTTAAAAAACCAGAAAATGAAATTAAAAATTAGCTCAATTTTTTTATTAGTGGCAGTAGTAGCATTGTCAGCTTTTAAAAACCCAACCAAACCAGTAACTTATACTGTAGATGCAGCAAAATCAACCATTACCTGGATTGGTAAAAAAGTAACAGGTTCTCATAACGGAACAATCGCTTTACAATCAGGTAGCTTAGCCGTTAACGGTAAAAGTGTAACTGGCGGTACTTTCGTAATCGATATGACTTCAATTAAAGATGCTGATGGCAGCGCTAAATTAGAAGGGCACTTAAAAGCAGACGATTTTTTCGGAACTACTAAATTCCCAACTTCAACTTTCGTGATTACTAAAGTTGCTGGTTCAGGCGCAAACGTAACCGTAACCGGTAACTTAACCATCAAAGGTATTACTAAACCATTAAGCTTCCCTGCAACGGTAACCATTAATGCAGATGGCACTGCTTCGGCTTTAGCTGGTAAAATCGTTGTTGACAGAACTAAATATGATATTAAATATGGTTCGAAATCATTCTTCGATAGCATTGGCGACAAAGCAATTGATGATAACTTCGAATTGGCTGTTAAATTGGTAGCTAAGAAATAAACCCCATCCAACCCTCCTGAATTGGAGGGCTTGAAATGCAAAGGCCTCGACATCTGTCGGGGCTTTTTTGTGGGTGCGCCGGGCATGGCAATCGACTATAGGGTTAGAGTCCCGAACACGCTTAGCAGTAGGAAGTGTTAGCTAGAGACAAGGGTGTCGTGGGTGACTGCGAATCTGAAGGAAGTCCGCGGCA
>Ga0163161_10001545_pt1 | contig 16990 bp, 13 predicted proteins | sample S45metaG_FD_129847 | JGI IMG/M metagenome (GOLD analysis project Ga0163161, IMG submission 129847) | Switchgrass rhizosphere microbial communities from Kellogg Biological Station, Michigan, USA - S4-5 metaG | ecosystem: Host-associated > Plants > Roots > Rhizosphere > Soil | place: USA... | reverse complement strand
GCGCGCGCTCCAGGTCCTTGCCCATCTGCGTGGAGTCTTGCGTGCCGAAGCGGCACCACTCGCTGCCCACGCAGGTCTTCACCGTGCGCAGCGACTTGGCGTACGCAAAGCCCGAGGGCATGCCGATGTCCTTCCACACGCCTTCGAGGTCTTCCTTCTTCACGCCCAGCAGGTCGATGCGCTGCCCGCCGGTGACCTTGACGGTCGGGATCTTGTACTTGTCGGCCGCGTCCGCAATGCGGCGCAACTCGTCAGGCGTGGTGTGGCCGCCCCACATGCGCGGAACGACCGAGTAGGTGCCGTCCTTCTGGATGTTCGCGTGGCTGCGCTCGTTGATGAAACGACTCTGCGGATCGTCCTTCGCCTCTTTGGGCCAGGTGCTGATCAGGTAGTAGTTGATGGCGGGGCGGCAAGTGGCGCAGCCGTTGGGCGTGCGCCAGCCGAGGTTGCGGTAGACCTCGTCGTGCGTGAGGTAGTGCGCCTTGCGGATCGCGTCGCGCGCATCCTGGTGGCTCGCGTCGGTGCAGCCGCAGATGGCCTTCTTCTTCGGCGTGGCCGAGTAGTCGCCGCCCGCGGTGAACATCAATATCTGCTCGACCAGCCCGGTGCACGAGCCGCAACTCGCGCTGGCCTTGGTGTGCTTCTTCACCTCGTCGAGCGTGAAGAGGCCCTTGTCCTTGATCGCCTTGCAGATGGTGCCCTTGCTCACGCCGTTGCAGCCGCACACCTCGGCGTCGTCGGGCATGCTCGCGGCCTTGCTGTGGCCCTCGTGGCCGGTGTCGCCGATGTTCGATTCGCCGAACATCAGCTTGTCGCGGATGTCGTGCACGCTGCGGCCGTCGCGCAGCAGCTTGAAGTACCAACTGCCGTCCACGGTGTCGCCGTAGAGGCAGGCGCCGACCAGCTTGTCGTCCTTGAGCACCAGCTTCTTGTAGACGCCGCCGAAGGGGTCGCTCATCACGATCTCCTCGGTGCCTTCGCCGCCCATGAACTCGCCGGCGCTGAAGAGGTCGATGCCCGTCACCTTCAGCTTGGTGGAGGTGAGCGAACCCAGGTAGCGGCCGATGCCGAACTGCGCGAGATGGTTGGCAGCCACCTTGGCCTGTTCGAACAGCGGCGCCACCAGCCCGTAGGCGATGCCGCGGTGCGCCGCGCATTCGCCGACCGAGTAGATGCGCGCGTCGGTCACGGTCTGCATGGTGTCGGTGACCACGATGCCGCGGTTGCAGTGCAGGCGCATCTTCTCGGCCAGCTCGACGTTGGGGCGGATGCCGACGGCCATGACAACCAGGTCGGCCGCGACCTCGGTGCCGTCCTTGAAGCGGATGCTTTTCACGCGGCCGTCTTCGCCGCCGACCATGTCCTGCGTCTGCGCACCCATCAGGAACTTGAGGCCCCGGTCTTCCAGCGACTTCTGCAGCAGCTTGCCCGCCACGTCGTCCAGCTGGCGCTCCATGAGCCAGGGCATGACGTGCACCACGGTCACGTTCATGCCGCGCAGCATCAGGCCGTTGGCCGCTTCCAGGCCCAAGAGGCCGCCGCCGATGACCACCGCGTTCTTGTGCGTGCGCGCGGTCTCGATCATGTAGTCGGTGTCGGCGATGTCGCGGTAGGCGATCACGCCCTTCAGATCCTTGCCGGGCACGGGCAGCATGAAGGGGTTGGAGCCGGTGCACATCAGCAGGCGGTCGTAAGCTGCCTCGGTGCCATCCTCGGCGCGAACGATGCGCTTGACGCGGTCGACCTCGACCACCGTCTTGCCGGCGTGCAGCGTGATGTGGTTGTCGCTGTACCACGCCCAGCTGTTGAGCACGATCTCGTCGACCGTCTGCTCGCCCGCGAGCACCGGCGACAGCAGGATGCGGTTGTAGTTGGGGTGCGGCTCGGCGCCGAAGACGGTGATGTCGTAGAGGTCGGGCGCGATCTTCAGCAGCTCCTCGAGCGTGCGCACGCCGGCCATGCCGTTGCCGACCATCACGAGTTTCATTTTTTTCTTCATGGGGCTGGACCTTTCCTCTAAATCAAGCGGATGAAGGCCCACGGCGCGCGTGGAGAATCGCGCCATGAGCTTTGAAGTGGACATCGGCTACAGCAGCCTTCGCGGACCCCGCGAGGTGAACGAAGACTTCGCCGGTGCCGTGCATGCGCCGCGCGGCGACGAGGCGCGCGGGCTCATCGCGGCGATTGCCGATGGCGTGTCCACCGGCGGTCGCGGCCTGGAGGCGGCGCAGACCACGGTGATGGGCCTCCTGGCCGACTACTTCGCCACGCCCGACACCTGGGAGCCGACCGCCGCGCTCGACCGCCTGATCGGCGCGCAGAACGCCTGGCTGGCCGACCACAACCGACGCCGCGCGGGCAGCGCGACCGCGCTCACCACACTCACCGCATTGGTGCTGCACGGCCAGAGCTACACGCTGGCCCACGTGGGCGACACGCGCGCCTGGCGCGTACGCGCCGATGGTGAAGCGGCCGTGCCGCTCACGGCGGACCACGCCTTCGAGCATCCCGACATGCGCAGCCGGCTCACGCGCGCCATCGGCCTGGACGACCAGGTGCGCGTCGACTACGCGCAGGGCGACGTGCGCGTGGGCGACTGCTTCGTGCTCACTTCCGACGGCGTGCACGGCGCGCTCAAGCCGCAGCAGGTGGCCGCACTCGCGCTGCAGGGCGATGCCGAAGCGGCGAGCGAGGCGCTGGTGAATGCGGCGCTCGACGCTGGTACGCGCGACAACGCGACCGCGCTGGTGATCCGCGTCGTCGGCCTCGATGCGCGGCAGCTCGACGACGAACTGGGCGATGGTCGCCGGCTCACGCCCCCGCCCTTGCTGAAGGTGGGCGACGTGCTCGACGGCTATGTCGTCACCGGCCTGGTGGCCGACACCGGCGTGCACCTGCTCTACCAGGCACGCCATCCGGCCACGCGCGAGTTGGTCGCGCTCAAGACGTTGCACTCTTCGCGCGCCAGCGACCCGCAGGAGCGCGCGATGCTGGCGCACGAAGCGTGGCTGGGCCAGCGCGTCGGCGAGGGCGGCGGCTTCGTTCGCGTGCACGAACGCGCGGAGAACGCGAGCGCGCTCTACATCGTGTTCGACTGGCACGGCGGCCGCACGCTGGAGCAGATGCGCAAATCGGGCGCGCGTGGCACGGTGGCCGAGGTGGTCGCAGCGGCCATCGAGGTGAGCAAGGCGCTTGGCCGGCTGCACCGCCACGGCGTGGTGCACCGGGACATCAAGCCCGGCAACCTGCACCTGGGCGACGACGGGCGCTGGCGCATCCTCGACCTGGGCGTGGCGCTGTCCGGACGCGAAGGCGCGGCGCAGCGCGAGCTGCATGCCGGCACGCCGAGCTACATCAATCCCGAGCAGTGGGAAGAGGGCGGTGTTGCGGACGCCGGCAGTGATCTGTTCGCGCTCGGCGCCACGCTGTACCAGTGGCTCGGCGGGCACCTGCCCTACGGCGAGATCGAGCCCTACCAGGTGGCGCGCTACCGGCGCGATCCGGTCGCGCTCTCGCGGCTGCGGCCCGATGTGCCGGTGTGGCTCGACCATCTCGTGCGCAAGGCCGTCGCCCGCGATCCGAGGGAACGTTTCGAAACCGCCGAGGAGATGCTTCTCGCGCTGGAGCGCGGCGCGTCCCGTCCCGTCGGCGCGCCCATGGCCACGCCGCTCGCGCGCCGCGATCCGGTCATGCTCTACAAGATCGCCCTCGGCGTGTCGTTGCTGTTCAACGCACTGCTGGTGGTGTGGCTGCTCTTCCTGCCACGTTGAGGACGAACGGAAGACGCTCATGGCCGGGCGGCCTTTCGCGGAGCCGAATAGGTCGTGGAGGCGGAAGCGGGTGAAGTGCGCGCGCGGCCGCCCTTTTCGGCCCAGGTGCGCGTCCAGCGGATCTGCATGACGCGCATCACGCCCAGCATCGCCAGCGAGAGCGCACCGAAGAAGACGAAGCCCCAGGTGTAGCTGCCCAGGTACTGCTTCGACAGGCCCATGGCGTTGGGCACGAGGCCGCCGCCGAGCGCGCCGATCTCGCCGATCATCGAGCCGGCCACCGCGGTGCTCAGCGGCCAACGCAGCGGCACCAGCTGGAACAGCGCGCCGTTGCCCGCGCCCAGCGCCGCGAAGCACACGATCAGCAGCAGCGTGGTGAGCGCCAGCGAGCCTGCGGAAAAGCCGACGAGCACAAGGCCCACGGCCACCGCCAGCAGCACCACGGTCAGCGTGTTGACGCCGCCCCAGCGGTCGGACAGCCACCCGCCCACGATGCGCACCGCCGCGCCCATGAAGGCTGCGAGCATCGTGAGCTGGCCCGCCTGCACCTTGCTCACGCCGAACTGGTCGTAGTAGTACGAGGGCAGGAAGGTGGTGAGGCCGATGAAGCCGCCGAATGTCACGCCGTAGATCAGGCTGAAGACCCAGCCGTCTTTCTCGAACAGGCAGGCGATGTGTGCGCGGAAGCTCCCGTGAGGGTCCACGTCCGGCGGCTCCTTGGCAAAGATCACCATGACGACCATCGGGATCAGGATCGCGACCGCGGCCACGCCGTACACCGCCTGCCAGCCCAGCCACAGCGCCAGCGGTGGCGCCACCAGCACCGACACCGCCGTGCCCACGTTGCCCGCGCCCACCAGGCCCATCGCCAGGCCCTTGTGCTGCGGCGGGAACCAGCCCGAGCCCAGCGACAGCGCCACGCCGAAGCTCGCGCCGGCGATGCCCAGCAGCACGCCCATGGCGAGCAGGTCGTTGAAGCTCTTGACGAAGAAGAAGCCGAACAGCATCGCCACCGCGATGAGGCCCATCTCGACCAGCGTCGCCTTCTTGCGGCCGATGTACTGCGAGAGGATGCCCAGCGGAAAGCGCATGAGCGCGCCCGCGATGATCGGCACCGACAGCATCAGGCCCTTCTTTGCGGGCGAGAGGTCGAAGGTCTCGCCGATGAAGGGCGCCATGGCGCCGTTGAGCACCCAGATGCAGCAGGAGAACGAGAAGTACAGGAACGCCGCGAACAGCGTGGGACTGTGGCCTGAGCGCAAGAAATTCCTGAAACCGGACATGGTGTTCAAAGGTGCAAAAGGCCGCGGCGCGACCTTGGAAGGGTCGTGTCGACAGACGGGGTTGGGGTGGTGTGCCGGCAGCGAACGCTGTCGGCGTGGCGGTGACGCCCGGCGATGAACATGCCGGGCTGGATGCAGGAACCTGCAACCTCACCAAAGCGGTGCTTCGTTACACCGCATCCCCTTTGCTGCAAGAGGCGTGCCCGCGAAATTCCACGGGTGCGCGCGCGGGCGTGGCCTATGCTTCCGGTGCCTCGCGACACCCCACCATGACTTCCCTTCTTCTCGTTCTGCCCAATGAATTCGATGCCTCCGCGCCCCTGCCGGAGCCGCTCCGTCAGGGCCTCGCGGATGCGGGCACCACGGTGCTCGGGCACGCCACCTGCCGCACGCTGGTGCAGCAAGTCGGCGCGCTTGCACCGCAACAGGTGCTGGCCTGGCTGCCCGAAGCGGCACGTCAGCAGACCTTGTGCGACGCGCTGCGGGATTGGAGCGGCGTGCCACCGTGTGCGGTGAGCGTGGTCGGCGCACCGCTGGAAGCCGAGCAGCATGAGGCGTTGGTCGCACTCGGCGTGCACGCATGGGCGCCGCTCGATGCGTCGTCGCTGCCGGCATTGCTGGTCCGTGCGCAAGCCCGATGGACGCGCGAAACCGCGCTGCGCACCGAACTCGACAACCTGCGCACCCGCATGGACGAACGCAAATGGGTCGATCGCGCCAAGGGCCTGTTGATGTCCGCGCGCGGCATCGGCGAGGACGAGGCCTTCGGCCTGCTGCGCGGCGCGGCGATGCACGCCAACCTGCGGCTGGGCGAAGTGTCGCGCTCGGTCATCGAGGCGGCGCAGTGGGCCGAGGCGATCAACCGCGCGGGGCAACTGCGGATGCTGTCGCAGCGGCTGGTGCGGGTGGCGGCGCAGCTGCTCGCGGGCATCGACGTGCAGCGCGCGCGGGTCCTGCGCACGCAGTCGACCGAGCGGGTGCAGCAGAACCTGGATCATCTGTCGGCCCTCGATCTGGGCACTGCCGGCGTGCGTGCGCTTGCCGAGGTGCAGGCGGCATGGAACGGGTTGAGCACGGCGCTGCCCGTGAAGCCCACGTCGCAGGGGCTCGCCGAGATCGATGCGCGCGGCGAGGCCTTGCTGCTCGCGGCTGAAGCGATGACGGAGGCGCTGGAAGCTTCGGGTGCAAGGCGCGCGCTGCGCATCGTCAACATCTGCGGACGGCAGCGAATGCGCGCGCAACGTTTGGCGAAGGATGCGTTGCTGGCTTCGACGCTTGAGGCAAGCGCCTCGCGTGCGCGGCTGCTGCCGACCATGAACGAGTTCGAAGCCGCGCTCGTGGAACTGGAGCGCGCTCCCCTCAGCTCACCCGAGATCCGCGCCGGCTTGGTGACTGCGCGCGACGAATGGCTGCGCCTGGTCGGTGGCGTGCAGGCGCTGGACAGTCCCGAAGGTCGCGCCACGCTGGTGCGTTCCAGCGAAGCGCTCGTCGACACCTTCGAGCGCCTCACGGGTTGGTACGAGCACAGCCTGCAGGTCATCATGTCCTGAAGCCGGTTGTGCGGCACCTGCTGCGTCAGGCCGCGACCTTCTCCACATGCGCCTGGCGCGTGTAGAGGAAATCGATCACCGCCTTGCGCGCATGCACATAGGCCGGGTCTTCCGCCAGCTCGACGCGGTTGCGCGGGCGTGCGATGTTTACCGCCAGCACGTCGCCGATGGTGGCGGCCGGGCCGTTGGTGAGCATCACGATGCGGTCGCTCAGCAGCACGGCCTCGTCGACATCGTGCGTGACCATGACGACAGTGCTCTGCGTCTTCTGCACGATGGCGAGCAGTTCGTCCTGCAGCTTGGCGCGGGTGAGGGCGTCGAGCGCACCGAAGGGCTCGTCCATCAGCAGCACCTTGGGCTCCATCGACAGCGCGCGTGCGATGCCCACGCGCTGCTTCATGCCGCCGGAGATCTCACCGGGCCGCTTCTGCGCTGCGGGCGTGAGGCCGACCAGCGCGAGCGCCGCATCGGTGCGCTGGCGCAGCTGCGCCTTGCTCTCGGTGGCGGCGAACACGCGCTCGACCGCGAGGTACACGTTCTCGAAGCAGGTGAGCCAGGGCAAGAGCGAGTGGTTCTGGAACACGACGGCGCGTTCAGGGCCAGGCCCTTTGATTTCGCGGTTCGCGCACAGCAGCACGCCTTGCGTCGGCGTCGTCAGCCCGGCGATCAGATTCAGCAGCGTCGACTTGCCGCAGCCCGAGTGCCCGATGAGCGTGATGAACTCGCCCTTGGCGACGTTCAGGTTGATGTCGCGCAACGCAAGGAAGCTTCCTTTGGCCGTCTTGAAGCGCTGCTCGACATCACGGATCTCGATGTACTTGCTGTCGTCGTTCATTGGAAACCTCCGCGCAGCAGCGCTGCGGTATTCGCCTTCGGAGCGGCCGTGCGGCTCATGACTTCACCTCTTCGAACGTGAATGCAGTTGCCAGCTTGATGAGCGCGAACTCCAGCACCAGCCCGACGATGCCGATCACGAAGATCGCGATGATGATGTTGGCGACGTTCAGGTTGTTCCACTCGTCCCACACCCAGAAGCCGATGCCGACGCCGCCGGTCAGCATCTCGGCCGCGACGATCACCAGCCACGCGGTGCCGACCGCGAGGCGCACGCCGGTGAGCATGTAGGGCAGCACGGCGGGGAACAGGATCTTGGTGAGGATCTTCCATTCGGACAGGTTCAGCACCTTCGCCACGTTCATGTAGTCGCTCGGCACGCGCTGCACGCCCACGGCGGTGTTGATGACCATCGGCCAGATCGAGCAGATGAAGATGGTCCAGATGGCCGCCGGGTTCGCGCCCTTGAACACCAGAAGGCCGATGGGCAGCCACGCGAGTGGCGACACCGGGCGCATCAGGCTGATGAGCGGGTTGAACATGCGCGCGAGGAACTCGAAGCGTCCGATCGCGAAGCCCGCCGGAATGCCGACCAGCGCCGCGAGGCCGAAGCCCAACGCCACGCGTTGCAGCGACGAGAGCACGTTCCAGCCCACGCCCTGGTCGTTCGGCCCTTTGCTGTAGAACGGATCGCTGAACACCGTCAGCGCCTGCTGCCAGGTGGCGAGCGGCGTGGGAAAGCCGGTGGTGCTTTTCATCGCGATCAGTTCCCAGATCAAGAGCAGCAGGCCGAAGCCCGCGAGCGGCGGGAGCACGCGCATCCAGAAGGCACGCAGGTCGATGGGCCTGCGGGTGCGAGGCTCGGGCGCAGGAGCCGCCACGACTGAAGGCACGGGTGCCACGGGCCTGGCAGCGGCAGGCGCCGGCGCCTGCGATGCGGCCGCTTCGAGCGGAGAGTGAAATACAGCGCTGACCATGGTGCGTTTCTCCTCAGACATGCAGCTTGAAGGACTCGGCGTACTTCTTCGGGTCCTTGCCGTCCCAGACGGAGCCGTCGAAGAGCTTGCTGGTGCGCATCACCTCCTTGGGCACGGGCGTCTGCGTGGCGGCGGCGGCCTGCTTGTAGATGTCGATGCGGTTGATCTCGGTGGCCACCTTCAGGTAGTCCGGATGCTCCTTCAGCAGGCCCCAGCGCTTGTGCTGGGTGAGGAACCACATGCCGTCCGAGAGATACGGAAAGTTCACCGCGCCGCCGTTGTAGAACTTCATGTGGTTCGGGTCGTCCCAGCTCTTGCCCAGGCCATTGGTGTAGCGGCCCAGGATGCGCTGGTTGATCGCGTCCACGCTGGTGTTGACGTAGCTCTTGTCGGCGATGGTCTCGGCCATCTTGTTCTTGTTCTGCAGGCCGGTGTCGATCCACTTGCTCGCTTCCAGGATCGCGGCGGTCACCGCGCGCGCGGTGTTGGGGTACTTCTTCGTGAACTCGGCGGTGCAGCCCAGCACCTTCTCGGGGTGGTCCTTCCAGATGTCCTGCGTGGTGATGGCGGTGATGCCGATGCCGTCCATGATCGCGCGCTGGCCCCAGGGCTCGCCCACGCAGTAGCCGTCCATGTTGCCCACGCGCATGTTGGCCACCATCTGCGGAGGCGGCACGGTGATGTTCTTCACGTCCTTGAACGGATCGATGCCGGCCGAGGCGAGCCAGTAGTAGAGCCACATCGCGTGGGTGCCGGTGGGGAAGGTCTGCGCGAAGGTGTATTCGCGCTTCTCGGTGGCGATGAGCTTGGCGAGCGAAGCGGCATCGACAGCGCCCTTGTCGGCCAGCTTCTTCGAGAGCGTGATGGCTTGGCCGTTGTTGTTGAGGGTCATGAGCACGGCCATGTCCTTCTTCGGGCCGCTCAGGCCCAGGTGCATGCCGTAGACCAGGCCGTAGAGCACGTGCGCCATGTCCAGGTCGCCGTTGGAGAGCTTGTCGCGCACGCCGGCCCAACTGGCTTCCTTGCTGGGGACGATCTTCACGCCGTATTTCTTGTCGATGCCGAGCACCGAGGCCATCACCACGCTCGCGCAATCGGTGAGCGGGATGAAGCCGATCTTCACTTCTTCCTTTTCGGGCTTGTCGGAGCCCTGGGCCCAGACGGCGGCGCGCAGGGCCGGGTCGATGCCCACGGCGCCGATGGCGGCGGCTTGCAGTACGCGGCGGCGGCTGAGGCGGGTTTTCAGCAGGTCGGTCATGGGGGCGGGCTCCGGTTGAAGAACGAACAAACAAAAAAGCAAAGTCGAAAACAAAAAAGGCGTCCCGACCACGCAGGGGCTGCTCGCGAACGAGCCCTTGCGGGATGGGGACGCCTTTGTCCGGTTCGGTGGGAGACACCCGCCGTTGGGTGCCGCCTGCCTGAAGACCACGAGGGTCTTATGTACTCACCTACGCAAACTGCGTGCCAGTGGTTGCAGGGTGTGCGGCGCTATCGAAAAAGTAGCTCTGGCACGCGGTACGTGCAGAGGGCGCAGCCGCTGGACATCCTCATAGGCAGCAAGCACGTTTTTGTGCATTGCACCAAGTTGAAACAGCGCGATCAGCGTGGCGCTCGGGCATCCGGCATCGGCAGGTAGTCGGCCATGGCGAGCATCGACTCCGCGACATCGACCAACCGGCGCTTCTGGTTCATGGCGGTCTGGCGCAGCATCTTGTGGGCCTCGTCCTCGCTCAGGCGCCGGTGCGCCATCAGGAGGCCCTTGGCGCGCTCGACCACCTTGCGCTCATTGAGCGAGGCGCGCACGGTCTGCAGTTCGTCGCTCATGGCCTGCAGGCGCTGCGACTGCTCCTGGACCATGTCGAGCACCGAGCGCTCCAGCCCGCGGCCGTAGGGGGCGGGCGCCATGGCCTGCGTGCCGGCATCGTCGAAGAACAGGGCGCCGCCGGACTGCGGTGCCAGCGTGCCGAGCAGTTGCTGGTAGGCCTCCAGGTCGGTGCGCGCCTGCGCGGTCTTGCGGTTGCAGAGGGCGCGAAGGTCGGCGGCGAGGCGGTCTTCGACCGTGCGCATGGCATCGATACGGCGCGTGCAGCAGTCGAACCAGCTCTGGCTCAGCTGGCTGTGCTGCGCGTCCGGCGCCGCGGCCAGCGTGGTGCCGATGCGGCGCAGGCGTTCGAGCTCGGCCATCGTGGCGTCGGCCTCGCTCTCGCGCCAAAGCGCCAGCACCTCGTCGCTCGAAAAATCGGTGAAGACGTGAAAGCAGCGCTCCTGCGATTCGATGAGGTGCAGCCACTGCGCCCGCTGCGCCTCGTTGCTGCGGCCCAGCGCCAGCGTGGCGGCGCCGAAGGCGCGCTCCTGGCCCGCGAACTCCTTGCCCTGCATGAAGTTGAACATCGCGACCAGCAGGCGCGAGATCTCGGGGTCGGTGGCGCCATCGGCCGCCTCGAACACCACGGCCAGCAAGCCGGCGACGAGCTTGGCGAAGGCCGCGGTGGATTGCGTCGGCGCGAGTTCGAGCGCGCCGATGCGGCCGCGCAGTGCGGGCAGGGCGTCCAGCCCCGGCAGCACCCAGGCGATGCGGCTGAACAGGCGCGCGCTGTTGCCGGCGCTGGCCCGCTGGCGGGCTTCGGTTTCCAACTGGTCGAAGCCGTTGCGCACCGCCTCCTCGAGCGCCTGGCATTCGGCGATCTGCGGATCGCGCTGATCGGCAAAGCGCTGGCCGCGCGAGGCGAGGAACACGTTCGACATGCCGCGCTCCCGCTGCAGCGCATGCACCAGCCGGCCGATCAGGCCGACCAGCTCGCTGGTGCGCGCGAGCTGGTCGAGCTCGTCGATTTCGCATTGGCGGGCGGCGATGAGGAAATGCAGGCCGGATTTCATGATGGGCGGGGAAGGGGACGCACACCGTCGCTGCAACATCCGTGCCTTGCCCCTTTGTGGGCGTCGCTTGCAGGCGCCACCTACACTCGCCGCATGCTCTTGTTGGGAATTGAATCATCCTGCGACGAGACCGGCGTGGCGCTGGTCGAGTCTCACGGCGACGCGCTGCCGATGCTGCTTTCGCACGCGCTGCACAGTCAGATCGCCATGCACCAGGCCTACGGCGGCGTCGTGCCCGAACTGGCCAGCCGCGACCACATCCGCCGCGTGCTGCCCCTCACTGAAGCCGTGATGGCCGAGGCCGGGCGGTCGCTGAAAGAAATCGACGTGGTGGCCTATACGCGCGGGCCGGGGCTTGCGGGCGCATTGCTGGTGGGCGCCGGCGTGGCTTGCGCGCTGGGCGTGGCGCTCGGCAAGCCGGTGCTGGGCGTGCATCACCTCGAGGGGCATCTGCTGTCGCCGTTCCTGAGCGCCGATCCGCCGGAATTTCCGTTCGTCGCGCTGCTGGTGTCGGGTGGCCACACGCAGCTGATGCGGGTCGACGGCGTGGGCCGCTACGAACTGCTCGGCGAAACCATCGACGATGCGGCCGGCGAGGCCTTCGACAAGAGCGCCAAGCTCATGGGCCTGCCGTATCCGGGTGGCCCGTGGCTCGCGAAACTGGCCGAAGGCGGCAGCGCGACGGCGTTCAAGCTGCCGCGGCCGCTCTTGCACAGCGGCAATCTCGATTTTTCGTTTGCAGGCCTGAAGACAGCGGTGCTGACGCAGGCCAAGAAGCTCGGCGACCAGCTCGAAGCGAACAAGGCCGATCTCGCGGCATCCACGCAGGCGGCCATCGTCGAGGTGCTGCTGAAGAAGTCGCTCACCGCACTCGATCAGACCGGGCTCAAGCGCCTCGTGGTGGCTGGCGGCGTGGGTGCGAACAAGAACCTGCGGGAGCAACTGAATGCCGCGTGCGCCAAGCGCAACGTGCGTGTGCACTACCCCGAGCTGCACCTGTGCACCGACAACGGCGCCATGATCGCCATGGCTGCTGCGATGCGCCTGCAATCGGGCCTGTCGCAGGCCAGCGAGCGCTACGCCTTCGACGTCAAGCCGCGTTGGCCGATGGCCTCGCTGACGGCCGAGGCGCAACCGCTGCCGGAAGCGGTTTAAAGCGGCGCGTGCCGCCCCGCAAAGGCAGGGCGGCACGTCGCATCAAAACCTGGCTGTCTTGGCCAGTCGTGGCCGCCTTAGTTGATCTTCAGTTCCGAAGCCTGGCTCACGGGCGCCAGCTTGCCGAGCTTCAGCGTGAGCACGCCGTTTTCCAGCTTGGCTTCGCTTGCTGCCGCGTCGATGTCCTGCGGCAGCTCGTAGGCGGCCTTGAACTGACGCTTGGCTTCGGCCTTGCTGTCGATGCGGACCACGGCGCCTTCGAGGCTGATTGCGAGGTCTTCACGCGAGAGGCCCGGCACATCCAGCGAGAGGGTCCAGCTCTTGTCGTCCTGCTCCACCAGCGGCGAGCGGCGGGGCGCGGCGAAGGCGTCGTTCACGAAGCGCTCAAAGGCGCGGTCGTACGAGCGGGGAACGAAGCGGGTGGTGCGGACGGTGGGTGCGAAAAACATGATGAAAAGCTCCTGAATGAACACAATGGGGACAAGGAATGTGTGTCCCTTACACTGCGCGGCCATTCAATCCTGAGTGCCGCTTGACACCTCATCTAGGCGCAGCCGCACGCGTTTCAAGACGATGACTCCCCCCTTTATTTGGCGCCGCCAGGCCTTGAAATTCGCGGCGCTGGCGCTATGCGCGAGCCCCTTCGCCGGGCTCGCGCAAACCCCAGCCACGCCGCCCGCGCCCATCCGTCTTGCGTTGATCGAGAGCATGAGTGGCCCCTTCGCGAACACGGGCGAGGCGGTGTTCCGCAACCTGCTATGGGCGGTGGAGCGCGTCAATGCGCGCGGCGGCGTGAAGCTGCCAGGCGGCGCGCGTCCGCTGCAGCTCGACCGCTACGACAGCAAGGGCCAGAACGAAGAAGCGCTCTCCGCACTGCGCGCGGCCATGGACGATGGCGCGCGCATCGTGCTGCAGGGCAACTCGTCGGCCACCGCGGCGGCGCTGGTCGACGCCATCGACAAGAACAACGAGCGCGACCCGGCACGGCGCGTGATCTTCCTGAATTACGCGGCGGTCGACCCGGTGCTCACCAACGAGCGCTGCAGCTTCTGGCACTTCCGCTTCGACGCGCACGCCGACATGCGCGTGGCCGCATTGATGGACGTGGTGAAGGACGACGCCGTGCTCAAGCGTGCCTACCTGATCGGGCAGGACTACAGCTTCGGCCAGTCGGTGCTGCGCGAGGTGCGCCGGCAGCTCGGCGTGCAGCGGCCCGACGTGGAGATCGTCGGCGACGAGCTGCACCCGATGGGCAAGGTGAAGGACTTCGCGCCCTACGCCACCAAGATCCTCGCGAGCGGTGCGCAGGCGGTGTTCACCGGCAACTGGGGTAACGATCTCACGCTGCTCGTGAAGGCGGCACGCGAGGCGGGGTTCAACGGCAGCTTCTATACCTTCTACGGCAATGCGCTCGGAGCACCCGCGGCCATCGGCGATGCGGGCATCGGCCGCGTGGTGGCCGTGGCCGACTGGCTGCCGAACGTGCAGACCGCGCAGTCGGAGGCGTTCTATCGCGCGTTCCGTGCGCGCTTTCCGAAACCCGCGGACGACTATGTGCACATGCGGATGCAGCTGCTGGTCGAGTCGCTCGCGCAGGCCGTCGAGCGGGCGGGCAGCGTCGATGCAGTGGCCGTGGCGCGCGCGCTGGAGCAGGCCGACGTGAGCCTGTACGGCCAGCGCGGCCGCATGCGCGCGGCGGACCACCAGTTCCAGCAGCAGCTCGTGGTCGGTGTGATGGACCGGCAGGGCAAGCCCGGCGTGCAGTTCGATGTCGAGGGCTCGGGCTACGGCTTTCGCGTGATCAAGACGATCGCCCCGGAGCGCGCCGAGCTGCCGACTTCGTGCAAGATGAAACGACCCCAATGACGACCAACAGGACAACAGCCGATGCGTGAAGCCATCCACAACCTCGAAGCCTCCAAGATTCGCGAGGTGGCCAATGCCGGACTCGGCCGCGACGACGTGCTGGCCTTCTGGTTCGGCGAAAGCGACGAAGTCACGCCCGAGGTGATCCGCCAGGCGGCCATCGAATCGCTGCAGCGCGGCGAAACCTTCTATGCCCACAACCTCGGCTTGCCCGAACTGCGCGAGGCGATTGCGCGCTACACCAGCGCGCTGCATCCGGCGGTCGATGCCTCGCGCATCGCCGTCACCTCGGGCGGCGTGAGCGCGCTGATGCTCGCGGTGCAGGCGCTGGTCGAGGCGGGCGACGACGTGGTCGCGGTAACGCCGGTGTGGCCGAACCTCACGGCGCAGCCGGCGATCATGGGCGCGCATGTGCGCTCGGTGCCGCTGGTGCCGGTCGAAGGACAGTGGACGCTCGACTTGCCCGCGCTGCGCGCGGCGGTCACGCCGAAGACGAAGCTCCTGATCGTCAACGCGCCCAACAACCCGACCGGCTGGACGATGACGCGCGACGAGCAGCAGGCCGTGCTCGACCATTGCCGTCAGACCGGCACCTGGATCCTGGCCGACGAGGTGTACGAGCGGTTGTACTTCGAGCCCACGCCGAACGGCTGCGCACCGAGCTTTCTCGACATCTCGAAGCCCGACGACCGGCTCGTCGTGACGCACAGTTTCTCGAAGAGCTTCCTCATGACCGGATGGCGCCTCGGCTGGCTGGTGCTGCCGCCCGCGATGGTCGATGGCATCGGCAAGCTGATCGAGTTCAACACCTCGTGTGCCAGCGTGTTCACGCAGCGCGCTGCCATCGCTGCGATCGCGCATACGGCGGACATCACGCCGCGCGTGGTTGCGCACCTGAAGCTGTGCCGCGACACGCTGGTGCCGCTGCTGGCCACGGTGCCCGGCGTGCAGATCGCACCGGCCAAGGGCGGCATGTACGCCTTCTTCCGACTCGAAGGCTTCGGCGACTCGCTCGACGTGGCCAAGCGGCTGGTGGTCGAGGCGGGCCTCGGGCTCGCGCCCGGCAACGCCTTCGCGCCCGAGGCGCAGGGCTGGCTGCGCTGGTGCTTTGCGTCGAAGGACCCGCAGCGGCTGGTGCAGGGGGTGGAGCGCCTGCGCAACTGGCTGGCGACGCAGCCGCACCGCAAGGGCTGATCCGGCCCGGCTGCAATTTCGTTCAATACGCGGGGCGAGCGGCCCGCGAAGCTTGGCCTTTCTCGAAAGCGAAAGGTCATGCATGTCGGAACGAATCAAGGGAATGGTGTTGTGCGCGCTGGCGATGGTGACCGTGGGCAGCACGGTGGTCGCCAGCAAGGTGATCGCGGGCGGCCTGCCGCCGTTCACCGCGACGGCGCTGCGGTTTGCGATGGCGCTGCCTGTGTTTCTTCTGCTGCTACGGATCACGCGCACGCCGTGGCCGCGTCCCGGTCGGCGTGACCTGATGCTGCTGCTGTGCCAGGCTGGGCTGGGCAGCGTCGGGTACACGGTGCTGTTGATCCTGGGCGTGCGATGGGCGCCGGCTGCCAGTGCGGGCGTGGTGGCGGGGACGTTGCCGGCCGTTGCCGCGCTGGTGGCGGTGTTGGCTTTGCGCGAGCGTCCAGGGCGCTATCTGGTGGGCAGCATCGTGCTGGCGACGGCAGGGGTGCTGGCGATCAGCTGGCCAGGGCAGGGTTCCGCGGGGGGCTCCGGATCCCCCGCAGCGATGGTCGGCAACCTGCTGGTGCTGGGCGCGGTCGTCTGCGAGGCGATGTTCATCCTGCTCAACAAACGCCTGCGGGTGCCGGTTCGGCCGCTGGCGCTGTCGACGGTGATGACGGCCTTCGGGCTCCTGCTGTCGCTGGTGCCGGCGTTGTTCGAGCGGGCCTGGGCGCAACCGTTGCCGAACGATGCGCTGGCTGGCGTCGCCTACTACGCGCTGGTGCCTACGGTGCTGGGTTTCGTGCTCTGGTTCGCGGGATCGGCCAGGCTGAAGGGGGCGGAAGCGGCGCTCTTCACGGCGCTGCTGCCGGTCTCGGCGCTGATACTGGCGGCGCTTTGGTTAGGTGAAAGTATCAGTCTCGCGCAGATCGGCGGGGCGGCCTGCGTCCTCGGCGCTGTAGGGTTGGCTTCGCTCGATGGACGGGGTGGGAAGCGCCCCGAAAGCCCCCTCCGGCCCGCCGAGCTATAATCCCGAGGCTTTGCATGCCGCAAGGCGCACGACAGGGGCAGTTCCAGTCCCTATCGCAAGTCAAACATCCCGGAACAAGGAAATTCAACATGATCGCAGCCTCCATCAAGGCCGAAGTCGTCAAAGACAACGCCCGCGCCGCCAACGACACCGGTAGCCCAGAAGTGCAAGTCGCACTGCTGACCGCCCGTATCAACGAGCTCACCCCCCACTTCAAGACCCACGCCAAGGACCACCACGGTCGTCGCGGTCTGCTGCGCATGGTGAGCCGCCGCCGCAAGCTCCTGGACTACCTCAAGTCCAAGGATGCCGACCGTTACACCGCGCTGATCGCCAAGCTGGGTCTGCGCAAGTAAACCGAATCGCATGAAAAAACGCCTGGGTTAGTCCGCTAGCTCAGGCGTTTTTTACTTCGCGATCCACTTTCGGAGTGCCAAAACAGAGCGAAGCTGTGTCATTCCAATGAAGTTCG
>Ga0163161_10001544_pt1 | contig 16994 bp, 18 predicted proteins | sample S45metaG_FD_129847 | JGI IMG/M metagenome (GOLD analysis project Ga0163161, IMG submission 129847) | Switchgrass rhizosphere microbial communities from Kellogg Biological Station, Michigan, USA - S4-5 metaG | ecosystem: Host-associated > Plants > Roots > Rhizosphere > Soil | place: USA... | reverse complement strand
CGCCGCGGTCGAAGACCTGGACATCGATGACCTGGCCGACCTGGTCGAAGACCTGCCCGACACGGTCATCGACGAAGTGCTCAAGTCGATGGACCGCGAGAACCGCGAGCGGCTCGAGCAGGTGCTTTCCTACCCCGAGGACAGCGCCGGCCGCCTGATGAACCCGGACGTGGTGACCGTGCGCGCCGACGTCAATGTGGACGTGGTGCTGCGCTACCTGCGCCTGCGTGGCGAACTGCCCGACCACACCGATCACCTGTTCGTGGTCAGCCGTCGCCACCAGTACCTGGGCCGGCTGTCGCTGGCCGCGCTGGTCACCCATGAAGACAACACCCCGATCAACCGGCTGATCGACGACGAGCAGCCGGCCATCGACGTCGGCGAGGGCGCCGAGGAAGTGGCCCGGCAGTTCTCCGATCACGACTGGGTGTCCGCGCCGGTGGTGGACGACAACAACATCCTGCTCGGCCGCATCACCATCGATGACGTGGTCGACATCATCCGTTCGCAGGCCGAGCACCAGGCGTTGGGCGCCGCCGGTCTGGACGAAGAGGAAGACCTGTTCTCGCCGATCAAGCGGGCCGTGCGCGGCCGCGTGGTCTGGCTGGGCATCAACCTGTGCACCGCATTCCTCGCGGCCAGCGTGATCGGCCAGTTCGAGCTGACCCTGCAGAAGGTGGTGGCGCTGGCGGTGCTGATGCCGATCGTGGCCGGGGTCGGCGGCAATGCCGCCGTGCAGGTGCTGACCCTGATGGTGCGCGGCATCGCGCTGGGCCAGGTGGGCCCGAGCAATGCCCGCATCCTGCTGTGGAAGGAATCGCGCGTGGCGCTGATCAACGGCACGCTGATCGGCACGGTGGTGGGCATCATCGCCTTCCTGTGGTTCCACAGTTTCCTGCTGTCGCTGGTGATCACCCTGGCGCTGATCATCAACTTCTGCGCCGCGGCGCTGGCCGGCGTGCTGCTGCCGCTGATGCTCAAGCGCATGAACGTGGATCCGGCCGTGGCCGGCACCGTGGTGGTGACCGCGGTCACCGACGTGATGGGCTTCTTCAGCTTCCTTGGGCTGGCCACCCTGATCCTGCTGCACTGACCCTGGACCCCGCATGGCCGTGACCCTCGACAACTACTTCGCCCCCGGTTGGCGCGACGCAACGTATACCTGCGCCGCCTGCGAATGGCAGGGCAGCGCGCGCCAGATGCCGATGGAGCTGCACGAAGACGAAGCGCAGTTCGACTGCCCGCAGTGCGAAAACCCGATCCTGCTGGTGGTCCACCCCACCCTGGCCCAGGTACAGGCAGCCGCCGCCGACGGGCATCCCGAGGCGATCGAACAGATGGAGATCCTGGCCGCCGCGCCGCGCCCGGACTGATGCACTGCACGATGCCCCGGCGCGCCAGGGCGCCTAGACTGAAACCGTTTTCAGTCGAGGATGGGCAATGGCACGACGCACCGGGTGGCTGCTGTGGGCAATGGCGATGGTGACGCTGGCCGGGTGTGCGCCCACCCGCGAGGACGTGGGCCGGTTTGAAGCCCGCGCGGTGAAGGTGGACGGACGTACCGCGTACTACCAGGTCTTCGTGCCACGCGGCGCACGGGCGCAGCCCGATCGCCTGCCGGTGGTGTTGTTCCTGCACGGTTCGGGCGAACGCGGCAACGACAACCAGGCCCAGACCGAGGCCGGGCTGGGCCCGTACCTGCGCCGCCATGCCGACACCTTCCCCGCGCTGGTGGTGCTGCCCCAAGTGCCGGACGACGGCGAGTGGTCGGGCGACAACAACCGCGTCGCGCTGGCCGCGCTGGATGCCACCGTGGCCGAGTTCAACGCCGACCCGCAGCGCCAGTACCTCACCGGCATGTCGATGGGCGGCTACGGCAGCTGGAACATCGCGCTGGACGCGCCGCAGCGCTTCGCCGCGATCGTACCGGTATGCGGCGCGGTACTGGCCCCGCGTGCGGTGCGCCCGACTCTGTTCGTGGAAGACGTGGCGCATGAAGCCGACCCGTACGCCGCCATCGCCCAACGCCTGAAACACACCCCGATCTGGATGTTCCATGGCGCCCGCGACGACGTGGTGCCGCCCGAAGACGACCGCCGGTTGAAGGCGGCCTTCGCGCAGGTCGGGGCCAAGGACGTGCGTTACACCGAGTACCCGGACGGCAACCACAACGCGTGGGACGCCACCTATGCCGATGACGCGATGTGGGCGTGGCTCTTTAGTCAAACGAACTGATAGCATCAGAATACTGACGCCTGAAATCGACAAATAATGCATACCCTCTGTGTATTCAATAATAAGGGCGGAGTTGGGAAGACGACTCTGCTTTGCAACCTAGCAGCCTACTTCGCACTAGTAGAAAGGAAGCGGGTACTAGTCGTTGATGCCGATCCACAGTGCAACGCCACTGCGTACATGCTTTCGGAAGCAAAGGTGGAGAAGCTCTACTCGTCTTCAACCGATGGAGCCACGATCAACTCATTGATCACGTCCCTAAAGAAATCAAAGGGATTTGGCTCCCCTCCTGTCACAAAGAGCGCCGGGTTTGGTGTAGATATCGTGCCCGGGGATCCAAAATTCTCGCTAGCGGAAGACTTTCTCTCCAAAGATTGGCTTGACGCAACAAATGGACAAGAACGAGGACTTAACACAACGTACTTCCTCAAAGCGATGCTAGCTTGGGCGAAGGCTCAAGGATACGACTATGTATTCTTCGACATCGGACCATCACTGGGAGCCATAAACAGAACCGTCCTTCTGGCTTGCGATTACTTCATTCTTCCGATGTCATCCGACATCTTTAGCCTGAGAGGATTGCAAAATATTCAGATTGCGATTCAGGGATGGCTCAAGGGAGTAGAGAGAGGGCTTGAGGTTTATGAGGAAGAGAATGGCAGCCCATTTAAGATGGAAGGCGGCGTCACAACGGGCACGGACAAGATTAGATTTATTGGTTACGTAACTCAGCAATACACAGCAAAAACTGTGGGCGGCAAAAAACAGCCCGTCAAGTCCTTCGAGAAAATCATCAAGCGAATTGCGCCGGCAATCGACAAGAGCCTAATAATGCCCCTTAACGACGGCGCAGCTTTAAATTATAAGCTTGGAGAGATCCCCTATTTCCAAAGCTTGGTGCCAATGTCCCAAACGGCCGTCAAGCCCATCTTCGCACTTAAATCAGCAGACGGGATTGTGGGTGCCCACTTTGATAAAGTTAAGGAATTCAACAAGGTAATATCGGAAATTGCCAACCATCTCGACGAGAACCTTGCAGAGGCCGACTGGGTATGAAGTGGCCCGACGCATTAATCTCTGATGTGGCTGCACGAAGGGCAGTTCTGTTCCTCGGCGCAGGTGTGTCAATGAACTCAGTGGGTCAGGATGGGAAGTCCAGGCCAAAGAGCTGGCCCGGCTTTCTTGAAGCTGGGGCAAAGAAGATCGGATCTCCGAACTCTAAATTAGTCAAGCAGATCAAGGAGCTTATTTCAAGAAATGATTTACTGACAGCATGTGAAGTAATAAAGAACAAGCTTGGCGAAGAAGCTTTTGCAAACCTCATGCTTGAGGAGTTTCAAACACCCGGTTTTCGCCACGCAGGCATTCACGAAACCTTGTGGTCTCTTGATGCGAGAATCACGATAACTCCAAATATTGACACAATATATGACACACTCGTTGCCGACAGAGGCAATAACACCGTTACCGTAAAAACATACAAAGACAGCGATGTAGCGCAGGCAATTAGAAGAAGGGCCCCGCTGCTTATAAAGAGCCATGGGAGCATCGGATCACCCAATGCACTGATATTTACGCGAAGCGACTACGCGAAGGCCAGAAATGAGCACAGAACATTCTATGAACTCCTCTACTCACTCCTAAGCACTCATTCTTTTCTATTTGTAGGATGCGGACTTGAAGATCCAGACATTCGCTATCTTCTGGAAGATTACAAGTATAGAAATTCCTACACTCAGACACACTTTTTCACAGTGCCAAAGAATCAGTACGTCCCTGAAGTTCGCCAAGTTTATTCAACTTCATTAAATCTTAATTTCATCGAATACTCCGCCGACGACAACCATAAACAACTGAAAGATGGACTCATTGAGCTGAGTCAAAAGGTTGAGCTGGCGCGACAGGAGATGAGCGCGCGGAGTTCTTGGTAGACCGGGATTTTTCTTGGCGAGCGGAACTACGCGCATACCCTAGCTCCACGGTGTTTTCCACGCCTTGGAGGCTGGACTGATGAGCCCAGCTACGACGGATCACCACCTACCGATGCCTCCGATCACGACTTCGATATGCTTTGCAGTAACTCAGCGCTGTGGAACTCAACGTAAGGCATCGGGTGACAACTACACCACCCGGCATGCCACTGCGGATGCTGAGATGCAGGTGTGACTCTGGAGGCAAAAGCGACACGGACGCTCGCAGCGTTGACGCGATGTAAGGCGCCGTTTGCCGTGATGACCGAAGCCATGCGCTAAGGCAATGCGCGGCTGGACGCTGAGCCTTCAGGGCCGGTTGCGGCCCGCCGCGTTCGAAGAACTGGCCTCGCAGAGATTTAATCCGGACAGCGTAGCTGCTGAGCATGAGCTGGCGCACATCGAGCAGTTGCAGCAGGTGCAGAATCGGCCAAGCGTGAGCGGTAGTTCCGGCCACTGGCCGACGCCTCGTTCCGCTGACTGGGATTCTTGCCGAGTCGGCGAGCGGCCGACACCACGCGATGGATATCGATCGACACGATGCCGATCACCAATTGCTGCACTTCACAGCCTACGTCGAAGGTCGACACCGCAGTCATCTGTCCAGGCGCTTCGAGAACTTCACTCCCCCTGCGACAATTTCCATGTAGTGATCGTGACTTTGGATGATGTAGTGCGTGTACTCATGCTTGTCATAGCTTCTCCAATCAGGCGACGCGAGGCTTCTTTCATTCCTCAGATCCTCCACCCAAGAGGACAGGGGGACTGTCCAATAGCAGGACCTGAACTCGTCCTGTTCGCAATTGTCGTAATAGTGAAGCTTCTTGTGGCGTTCTACCCTGACGCCCCATACGTGTGAAAACTCGAGAATCCCCTTGTACCTGGAATAGTTGGCGCGCTTCGTCCAAGTGGGAAACTCCACTCTGAGCGTGTCCCGCTCCAGCAGGACGCGGACGTAGTCATTCGGTGCTTGCCATACCGGCAACTCGACAGCGAATGCTCGATTCGTTTCTGATCGGGAACTACCCATGGGAATTGAGCCTGTGTCTCGCGAACCGGCAGGGGGCCCGTTGGCCGGCCACCTACGGCTTGGATTCAAGCGTAGACGCGCCGGCACTACGTGATTGCGGATGGTTCGCTGCAGAGCCGGCCAGCGGCCGGCACTACCTCATTGCGGGTGGTTTGCTGCAGAGCCGGCCAGCGGCCGGCACTACCCGTTTGGGATTCAACCCAACAACGTCTCCAACACCGCCATGCGCACGGCGACGCCGTTGGCGACCTGGCGCAGCACCCACGACTGCGGGCCGTCGGCTACCTCGTCGGTGACTTCCACGCCGCGGTTGATCGGGCCCGGGTGCAGCACGGCGGCATCGCTGCCGGCGCGCTTGAGGCGCTTGGCGTCCAGGCCGTACTGCGCGTGGTACTGCTCGATCGACGGCACCAGGCCCTCTTCCATGCGCTCGCGCTGCAGGCGCAGCATCATCAGCGCATCCACGCCTTCCAGCATGGCGTCGAAATCCTGGCCGACGATGCAGCCCTTGAGGGTGTCATCGTCCGGCAGCAGCGACTGCGGGCCGCACACGCGGATCTCGCCCACGCCCAGCGTACGCAGCGCGTGCAGGTCGGTACGGGCCACGCGCGAATGCTTCACGTCGCCGACGATCACCACCTTCATCTTCGAAAAATCGCTGCCCTTGGCCTGGCGCAGGGTCAGCATGTCCAGCAGGCCCTGGGTCGGGTGCGAGCTGCGACCGTCACCGGCATTGACCAGCGCGGTGCCCTCGCCGGCGGCCGCCGCCAGGGCCGCCACGGCGCCGTCGTCGGGGTGGCGCACCACGAAGCCGCGCACGCCCATCGCTTCCAGGTTCTTCAGCGTGTCGCAGGCGGTTTCGCCCTTGCGCGTGGACGAGGTGGACGCGTCGAAATTCAGCACGTCCGCGCCCAGCCGCTGCGCGGCCAGCTGGAACGAGCTGCGCGTGCGCGTGGAGGGTTCGAAGAACAGCGTGCATACCGCCGCGCCGCCCAGCACGTGGCGCTTGTTGCCCACCCGGCCCACTGCCGCATCGCGGATCTGGCCGGCACGATCGAGCAGCTGCAACAGGGTTTGACGGGGCAGACCTTCCAGGGTCAGCAGGTGGCGAAGGCGTCCATCGGAATCAAGTTGCGAAGCGGTCATGGGCGGGGGTCTGTGAGTCAGGAAACGGGGGTGGCATCGTCCGGGCAGGACAACCAGCGCTCGATGATGACCGCGGCGGCCACGGCGTCGAGGGTGGCGGCATCGCGGCGACGCTTGCGGCCTTCGGCACGTTCGACGGCAAACCGGCGGGCCGCTTCGACCGAGCTGGAGCGCTCGTCGACCAGCACCACCGGCAGCTTGAAACGCTCCCGCAGCTGGCGGGCAAAGCCCTGCGCACGCTTGCGGTTGGGCTGGTCCTGGCCATCCAGGGTGAGCGGGTCGCCCACCACCAGGCCGTCAGGCCGCCATTCTTTGATCAGCCGCTCTACCGCCGGCCAGTCCGGGCCGTTGCCGTGCACATCCACCACCGCGATCGCGCGTGCGTGGGTGCCGAACGAACTGCCGATGGCCACGCCGATGCGGCGCGAGCCGACGTCGAAGCCCAGCACGGTGCCATCGCGGCGGATGGTGCCGGGGGCGCCAGCGGCCGGCGGTGGCACGGCGGGCTCAGACATGGCCGCTGTAATCGGTGAGCAGGAACAGGTCGACGCCAATGCGCGAGGCGGCGCCCTGCCAGCGCTGTTCGAATGGCGTGCTGAACAGCAGTTCGCTATCGGCCGGCACGGTCAGCCAGCTGTTCTCACCCAGCTCGCTTTCCAGCTGGCCTTCGCTCCAGCCGGCGCAGCCAAGGGTAACCAGGGCGTTGCGCGGGCCTTCGCCGCGGGCCATCGCTTCGAGGATGTCGCGCGAGGTGGTCAGGTACACGCCCTCGCCCACGGCCAGGCTGGAATCCCAGCTGCGCGCATCGTCATGGATGACAAAGCCGCGCTCGGGATGCACCGGGCCGCCGTTGAGCACGATCTGGCCCCGCAGGTCGGGGCTGTCGGTGGTGATTTCCATCTGCGCCAGCACGTCGCCCAGGGTGTACTCGGACGGCTGGTTGACCAGCACGCCCATGGCACCGTTGTCGTCGTGCTGGCAGATCAGCGCCACGCTGCGCGCGAAGGTGGGATCGGTCAGCGACGGCAGCGCGACCAGCAGGTGATGGGCGAGGGAGGTGGAGAGCTCGGACATGCGCCCATTCTACCCGCTGGGCCCGGGGCACGGGCGTGAGCGCTGCTAGGATGCAGGCCTTCCAGGAAGGACCGCACCGCATGACTGCCAGCCCTGCACTCCCCACCACCTCGCGCAGCGCCATCGTGCTGATCGCATTGCTGCAAGGGCTGATGCTGTACGCCGCGCAGGAAACCGCCGACAGCTGGCCCTTCCACGCTCTCGGCAACCGCGTGTGCTGGTATGCCTGGGTGCTGAGCGTGCCCACCGCCGTCGCCCTGACGCTGGTGCAGCTGCGTGATCGACGCCTGTGGCTGCACGCCGGGCTGGCCTCGCTGCTGGTGCTGGCCCTGGCCAGCGGCATCGGCTGGACGCTCGGTGGCGGGGCGACGGGGCTGGAGCAGAGCGGCGTGCTGTGGCCGTTCTCGATCAGCATGGCCATCGCCGTGTTCGTGAGCCTGCCGTGGTGGCAGTTCCGGCTGCAGCACGGCCACTGGCGTGCGCCCTACTCGGCCCTGTTCGAACACGCCTGGCAGAACGGATTGACGCTGGCATTGGCCGTGGCCTTCACCGGGCTGACCTGGCTGCTGTTGTGGCTGTGGGCGGCGCTGTTCCAGCTGGTGGCTATCCGCTTTTTCCGCGACCTGTTCGGCGAGGCGGCGTTCATTGCGCTGGCCACCGGCCCCCTGTTCGGCTTCGGCGTGCTGATCGGGCGGACCCAGCACCGCGCCATCCAGATGGTGCGTTCGGTGCTGTTCGCGGTGGGGCGCGGGCTGTTGCCACTGCTGGCCTTCATTGCGCTGCTGTTCGTGCTCAGCCTGCCGTTCACGGGGCTCGAGCCGCTGTGGCGCACCCGCTCGGCGGCCAGCCTGCTGATCACCCTGTCGCTGCTGCTGGTGATGTTCGTCAACGCGGTCTACCAGCACGACAGCGACCAGCCGCCCTACCCGGCCTGGCTGCGCCGCCTGGTCGAGGCGGCCCTGCTGGCGTTGCCGGTCTACGCCGCCGTGGCGCTGTACGCGATGGGCCTGCGCATCGCCCAGTACGGCTGGACCCCGGAACGCTTCTGGGGCGCGCTGGTGGCGGTGCTGGTGTGCGGCTACGCACTGGGCTATGCGCTGGCGGTGCTGCGCCCGGGCGCGCGCTGGCTGCAGCGGCTTGAGCCGGTGAACCGCTGGATGTGCTGGGCGGTGCTGGGCAGCGCGGTGCTGGCCAACTCGCCGCTGCTCGACCCGCTGCGGATCAGTGCCGGCAGCCAGCTGGCGCGCGTGCAGGCCGGTGCACCGGCGATCGATGCCGAGCAGGCCACCACCCTGCGCTTCGCCTACGGCCGCCACGGCGTGGACGCGCTCAAGACGCTGCAGCGCGACCCGCGTTTCAGCCAGGATGCACGCGCCGCTGGCGTAATCGCCTCCGCGCTGGCCCGCGACACGCGGTGGGGCCCGGACAACCAACTGGGCGACATCGACGATGGCATTGCCGACCTCCCCGCGCTGCAGCGCCAGCTGACCCTCGCCAAGGGCCTGCCCGCCCCGGACCCGGACTGGTGGCAGGCCGTGCTGGCGCGCACGCTGGCCACCAGCGACTGCCTGGACGTAGGCCAGGACTGCGTAGTGCTGCGCCGCGACCTGGACAGCGACGGCGTGGACGAGGTGCTGCTGTGCAACCTGTCGCCACATCGTCGCGCCTACTGCCGGGTGCATGCCCGTGATGCAGGCCGGTGGCAGGACGTCGGCACGCTGTCCTTCCCGGTGGGCGACGGCACGAACGGCGTCGCCCGTGGCAACACCGCGTTGCGCGACGGCCAGCTGCAGCTGCAGGCACCGCGCTGGCCCCGCCTGTCCATCGACGGCGGGCCCGCCCAGACCATCGACGAAACCGCCTACAAGGAATCACGCCCATGAGCGGCTACTGCCTCATCGCCCCCGGCCACCCGGTCCACGGCCATTACCACGACCACGAATACGGCTTCCCGCAGCGCGACGAGCGCGAGCTGTTCGAACGGCTGCTGCTGGAAATCAACCAGGCCGGCCTGAGCTGGGAAACCATCCTGAAGAAGCGCGAGGGCTTTCGCGCGGCTTATTCCGGCTTCGACGTGGATACCGTGGCGGCTTACGGCGAGCGCGACATCGAGCGCCTGCTCAACGATGCCGGCATCATCCGCAACCGGCTCAAGGTGCACGCAGCAGTGCACAACGCGCAGGTGATCCAGCAGCTACGCGCCAGCCACGGCAGCTTCGCGGCGTGGCTGGACGCGCACCACCCGCAGGACAAGGCGGCGTGGGTGAAGCTGTTCAAGAAGACGTTCCGTTTCACCGGCGGCGAGATCACCGGCGAGTTCCTGATGAGCCTGGGCTACCTGCCCGGCGCGCACAGCCCGGACTGCCCGGTATACGCCCGGCTGCAACGCCTGCGTGCCGCCCCACGGTCGGCGCCTACCGGATGATGCGGGGGGCTTACACCCCCATGTAACGGCCCGGGCGGTGGTTGAACATCAGCACCAGGCTGAGCACCACCGCACCGATCGCCGAATACATCACCTGCGACGGGGACAGCACGAAGAACGCCACGCACATCAACAGCGTGTCGAACGACATCTGTACCTTGCCGGCGCTCCAGCCGCGGGTGCGCTGCAGGTACACCGCCAGGATGCCGATGCCGCCCAGGCTGGCGCGGTGGCGGATGTAGAACAGGATGCCGAGGCCGGCCAGCGCGCCGCCCACCAGCGCCGAATACAGCGGGGCGATATGGGCGAAATCGGCCCAGCGCGGCAGCAGGTCGGTGAGCGCGCCGCACGCGGTGACCGCCGCGAACGTCTTCAGGGTGAACTCCCAGCCCATCCGGCGCACGGCCACCCAGTAGAACGGCAGGTTGACCAGCACGAACACCAGGCCGAAGTTCCAGTCGAAGGCGTAGTGCGCCAGGAACGCCAGGCCGGCCATGCCGCCGATCATCAACCCGCCCTTGGCGAAGATGGCCAGGCCGAGCGAGGCCACCAGCGTGGCCAGGATCATGCCCTGCACGTCCTCGGCCACCGAATGGCGCAGCGCTTTTTCATCGGCGACGGTGCCGGCACTGTCCGGCGGCGGGGTCAGCGGGCCAGCGGTGACCAGGTGGCCGTCAGCGTCGTCGCACGGCGCGGGGCCATGGGAATCAAGGGACATGGGGGTGGGGCTGTGCGTGGGGAGCGGTATTAGACACGATCAGCGTGACAGTTGCAGGTGAAATCATTCAGAGAGCCATCCAGCTGCTGCCCGGGCCCGTCGCGCTGGGCGGTTCCAGCGTGAAAACCGCCTCCCCCAAGCGCTGGCGCACCACGAACACGCCCTGCTCCCAGGCCGAGCGCTTGAACCAGTCGCGCTGGTCCAGCGCGGCCGGGCTGCGCATCGGGTGGCAGGCGATGACCGCCCCGCCGCGGTCCAGCACACGCGCCTGCCACCGCTCGCCCACGCCGGCCCCCAGGCCGCGGTAGACCCGGATCCAGCCGGCCCGGCCCGGCAGCGCGCGGCCCAGCCGTGCCACCTCGTCCTCGCGCTGGAAGCCTTGTGCGCGTACCAAAGCGGCCGCCGCCCGCCACGGGGCCGGATCGGCCTCGACGCGGTCGATCAGCGCCAACCCGTGCTGTTCGATCAACGCCAGCACCGCCCGCTCGCGGGTTGCCGGGTCGCTGTCGGCGTGAGCGGCAAAATCGAACGGGTCCACGCACACCACGCTGGCCCCCGGGAAGCGCTGGTAGACCGGTTCATCGCCGTGCGGCCCGCATTGCAGGGTCAGCAGGCTGGCCCCATCAAGTACGTAGTCACGTGGCAACGCGGCCATGAAAAGCGCGGCCACATGGTAGGCGTCCGCGCTGAAGGGAAAGCCTTCCAGCACGCGCCCGGCGCGGGTGACCGCGGGGCTGGACTGCACGCGTAGTTCGGTAAAGCGCGGCATCGCGGCAGGACTCCGGTCGGCAGCAAGGCCGCACAGCATGCCACTGTCGCCCGGCCCGCTGTGCTCAACCGGCCCGTGCAGCGGCCAGGTGATGGGCCACCAGCGCATTGGCATGCCCATGGCCCAGGCCGTGCTCGGTCTTCAGGAAGGCCACCAGTTCCATGTGCTTCAGCCCGCCCTGGGCCACCAGCAGCGCCAGCCAGTGCCCGATGGGTTGGCCGTAGGTCTTTTCGATGGACGGGAAGTACGACGCCGGGCCTTTCAGGGCAGGGGTATCGCTCATGACGGATGCCTCGCAGGGGTGGCGCACCGCCGGAATGGCGGCGCTCTCTGTGCATGACGTGGCGGTGGGCGCGAAATCGACAGCGGCGTTCATGCCCGCTGAACACCCCGCTGCCGCAGCATGCCAGGGTACCTCCGCACCCTCCCCTCTTCCCTTGCAGGAGCCCGCGCCATGCCCTACCTGACCACCGCCGACAACACCCAGCTCTTCTACAAGGACTGGGGCCAGGGCCAGCCCATCGTGTTCCATCACGGCTGGCCGCTCAGTGCCGACGACTGGGATGCTCAGCTGCAGTTCTTCCTGCTGCAGGGCTACCGGGTCATCGCCCACGACCGCCGTGGCCACGGCCGGTCCTCGCAGACCGGCGGCGGCCACGAGATGGACACCTACGCGGCCGACGTCACCGCGCTGGCCGACCACCTGGACCTACGCGATGCGGTGCACGTGGGGCATTCCACCGGCGGCGGCGAAGTGGCGCGTTACGTGGCCCAGGCCAGGCCCGGCCGCGTGGCGAAGGCGGTCCTTATCGGGGCGGTGCCACCGATCATGATCAAGAGCGAGGCCAATCCCGGCGGCACCCCGAAGACGGTGTTCGACGGCTTCCGCGCCCAGTTGGTGGCCGGTCGCGCGACCTTCTACCGCGAGGTGCCCATTCCGTTCTATGGCTTCAACCGCGACGGCGCGCCGGTCCAGCAGGGCGTGGTCGACAACTGGTGGCGCCAGGGCATGATGGGTGCGATCAACGCGCACTACGACTGCATCAGGGCGTTCTCGGAAACCGACTTCACCGAGGACCTGAAGAAGATCGATGTGCCGGTGCTGGTGATGCACGGCGATGACGACCAGATCGTGCCGATTGCCGACTCGGCCGAGCTTGCGATCAAACTGCTCAGGCATGGGACGTTGAAGGTCTACAAGGGGTATCCGCATGGCATGTGCACCACGCATGCCGAGGTGATCAACCGGGATCTTCTGGCGTTTATCCGGGGGTGAGGGGCGTATCGACCAACGGTCGGTACCTACCCGGGGTGGTTGGGTAATCGGGGTGCCGACCACCGGGCCGGTAGCGCACGACCGTAGGTCGTGCGTGCGCCTTGCAGGTATCAGCGCGCGACCAGCTTCTGCCGCGCCGCGTTGTAGCGGTCGCCAACGATCGCGATGCTGTCCAGCGCCACCCCGATCTGCTGCAGGTCGTCGGCGCTGAGCAGCAGCGCGACCGCCCCGAGGTTTTCCTGCAGGCGGTGCAGTTTGGTGGTGCCCGGAATCGGCACGATCCACGGCTTGCGCGCGAGCAGCCAGGCCAGTGCCACCTGTGCAGGCGTTGCGCCCTTGGCGGTGGCAATCGCACTGATCCGATCCACCAGCACCTGGTTGGCCTGGCGCGCCTCGGCGGCGAAGCGCGGCACGCTGTTGCGGAAGTCGTCGGCGGCAAACGCGGTGTCGGCGTTGATCGCACCGGTCAGGAAACCCTTGCCGAGCGGACTGAACGGCACAAAGCCAATGCCCAGTTCCTCCAGCACCGGCAGCACGCTCTGCTCCGGCTCGCGCCACCACAGCGAGTACTCGCTCTGCAGGGCGGACACCGGCTGCACGGCGTGCGCGCGGCGAATGGTGTCGGCACCCGCCTCGGACAGCCCGAAGTGCTTCACCTTGCCTTCGGCGATCAGCTCCTTGACCGTGCCGGCCACGTCCTCGATCGGCACATTCGGGTCCACGCGGTGCTGGTAGAACAGGTCGATGCGGTCGGTGCGCAGCCGCTGCAGGCTGGCCTCGGCCACCGCGCGGATACGCTCGGGGCGGCTGTCCAGCCCGGCGTCGGCGTGGCCGTCCTTGAACCCGAACTTGGTGGCGATCACCACCTGGTCACGGTACGGCGCCAGCGCCTGGCCCAGCAGTTCCTCATTGCGGAAGGGGCCGTACACCTCGGCCGTGTCGAAGAAGGTCACGCCCTGCGCCACGGCGGCGTGCAGCAGGGTCGTGGCGGTACCGGTGTCGGTGGCTGGGCCGTAGCCGAAGCTCAGGCCCATGCACCTCAGGCCCAGCGCGGAAACGCGCAGGCCGCTGTTGCCCAGTTCTCGTGTCTGCATGGGGATGCTCCTGCCGGCGGGGTCGGCGTTGATGGGGGATGCCCATCTTGAACCGCCCGACGGCAGGAAATGAACCGGCGTGATCGCTGGTGATAATGAAACAGGCTCATCAATCCAGCGCTACGCCCGTGCCTGCCTCAGCGCTGGGTGTCTTGAAGTGACAGCCCGAACAGCCCCAGCAGCAGGAACCCCGCGCCGAACAGCAGCAACAGAATGTGCCACACCCCGAAACGGTCCATGCGCTGCATGTCCACACCTTCCTCGCGGTGGTAGCGCCGCAGCAGGCTGTTGATCGGCAGGAGGGGCACGAAGGTCAACAACGACACCAGCCCCATGCCGCCCGGCAGGCGTCCGCCCAGGTTGAGCAGGAAGTACACGGCCGCCAGCAGGCCCGGTGCGAAGGCCAGTTCGCGGCGGCGGCTGACCGCGATGTCACGCAGGTCGCTGAAACACAGGAACGACCACAGCGGGGCGAACAGGGCGCGCGCCCAGGGCCACTGGGTGCCGCCGGTTTCGCGCTTGATCGCCCGCCAGTTCTGCCAGAACCAGTACAGCGGGTACAGCCCGAGCGTCACCAGCGACAGCGAAGCCAGTTTCAGCGTGGGCGGTGAGTAGTACGCGGCAGCGACCACATCGCGCGTGGCGATGCGGGGTGCCGGGGAAAACGGTGGTGCTGCGACCGGCATGGTTGCCGGCGCACGGTAAGGATCGTCCACTTCCATATGCGGATCACCTGCAATGCATCTACCGGCGAGGTGCCGGCGCCCCCTGTATCCCGGGAATCCGGGACGGCGCGACTATCGCAGAGCGCGGGGGGTTTTTCCAGATCCCGCCGCAGCCCGGCGCACCGGGGCGGGCGGGGGCAAGGGCGCGCGTGGTGCGCGCCCGGTGCGGTCAGCGGACTTCGGAGATCTCAACCCCGTCCAGGCCCTGCGACAGCGTGCGTGCGTCGCCGCCCTGCGACAGCTTGATGCGCAGGCGCACTTCGTTCTGCGAATCGGCATAGCGCAGTGCGTCTTCGTAGCTGATCTCACCGGCCTGGTACAGCTCGAACAGGCTCTGGTCGAAGGTGCGCATGCCCAGCTGCACCGACTCCTTCATTACTTCCTTGAGCTTGTGGATCTCGCCATCGCGGATGTAATCCTGCACCAACGGTGTGCCCAGCATGATCTCCATCGCCACCTTGCGCGACTTGCCATCCGGCGAGGGAATCAGCTGCTGCGCCACCACGCCCTTGAGGTTCAGCGACAGATCCATCAGCAGCTGGTTGCGGCGGTCTTCGGGGAAGAAGTTGATGATGCGGTCCATCGCCTGGTTGGCGTTGTTGGCGTGCAGCGTGCACAGCACCAGGTGGCCGGTTTCGGCGAAGGCGATGGCGTGGTCCATGCCCTCGCGGGTGCGCACCTCGCCGATCATGATCACGTCCGGCGCTTGGCGCAGGGTGTTCTTCAGCGCTGCTTCCCAGCTGTCGGTGTCGATGCCCACTTCGCGCTGGGTGATGATGCAACCCTCGTGCTTGTGCACGAATTCAATCGGGTCTTCGATGGTGATGATGTGCCCGGTCGAGTTGTGATTGCGGTAGCCGATCATCGCCGCCAGCGAAGTCGATTTACCGGTACCGGTAGCACCCACGAACAGAATGATGCCGCGCTTGGTCATCGCCAGCGTCTTGATGATCGGCGGCAGACTCAGCTCTTCCACGGTGGGAATGCGCGTCTCGATGCGACGCAGCACCATGCCTACCTGGTTGCGCTGGTAGAAGCAGCTCACGCGGAACCGGCCGACGCCGGACAGGCCGATGGCGAAGTTGCACTCGTGGGTCTTTTCGAACTCTTCGCGCTGCGCCGGCGTCATCACGTTCAGCACCAGGTCGCGGCTCTGCTGCGGCGTGAGCGGGGTCTGGGTGATCGGCGAGATCTTGCCGTTGACCTTGATCGCCGGCGGCATGCCCGCGGTGATGAACAGGTCCGACGCCTTCTGGTGCGCCATCAGCTTGAGGAACGAGGTGAAGTCGATGGTCGTGGTGGTGGTGTTCATTGCGGTGTGCTCCGAAGATTGCCGGGAGCCGGCCAGCGGCCGGCGGTGCAGGAAGCCGGGCAGCGCCCGGCTCTACCATCATTCGAAGATGCGCTTGTCCTTGGCGTATTCCTTGGCCTGGTTCCGGGTGATCAGGCTGCGCTTGACCAGGTCCTGCAGGTGCTGGTCCAGGGTCATCATGCCCATCTGCTGGCCGGTCTGGATCGCCGAGTACATCTGCGCCACCTTGTCCTCGCGGATCAGGTTGCGGATGGCCGGGGTGCCCACCATGATTTCCCACGCGGCGGTACGCCCGCCACCGACCTTCTTCAGCAGGGCCTGGGAGATCACCGCACGCAGCGACTCGGACAGCATCGAGCGCACCATCGGCTTCTCGCCGGCGGGGAACACGTCGATGATGCGGTCGATGGTCTTGGCCGCCGAACTGGTATGCAGCGTGCCGAACACCAGGTGACCGGTTTCGGCGGCGGTCAGCGCCAGGCGGATGGTTTCCAGGTCGCGCAATTCGCCGACCAGGATGATGTCCGGGTCTTCACGCAGGGCCGAGCGCAGCGCTTCGTTGAAGCCGTGCGTGTCACGGTGCACTTCGCGCTGGTTGATCAGGCACTTCTGCGAGGTGTGCACGAATTCGATCGGATCCTCGACGGTGAGGATGTGGCCGTATTCGTTCTTGTTGATGTGGTCGATCATCGCCGCCAGCGTGGTCGACTTGCCCGAACCGGTCGGGCCGGTGACCAGGATCAGGCCCTGCGGCTGGTCGATCAGTTCGCGGAAGATCGGCGGCACGGCCAGGTCTTCCAACGTCAACACTTCCGAGGGAATGGTACGGAACACCGCACCGGCGCCCCGGTTCTGATTGAACGCATTGACGCGGAAGCGCGCAAGCGACGGAATCTCGAACGAGAAGTCGACTTCGAGGAATTCCTCGTAATCGCGGCGCTGCTTGTCCGACATGATGTCGTACACAAGCGCATGCACCTGCTTGTGGTCCAAGGCCGGGATGTTGATGCGACGGACATCGCCGTCAACGCGGATCATCGGCGGCAGGCCTGCCGACAGATGAAGATCCGACGCTTTGTTCTTTACGGAAAACGCCAACAGTTCGGCGATATCCATGCGCTGCTACTCCCCATGACTGCTGCGACTGGAAGGTTCTTTCCCCGGGCGGCAGTATAGCGTTCCTGATCTACCGGAAAACGCCCGTGTCCGCGCTGCCCCTG
>Ga0163161_10001542_pt1 | contig 17006 bp, 11 predicted proteins | sample S45metaG_FD_129847 | JGI IMG/M metagenome (GOLD analysis project Ga0163161, IMG submission 129847) | Switchgrass rhizosphere microbial communities from Kellogg Biological Station, Michigan, USA - S4-5 metaG | ecosystem: Host-associated > Plants > Roots > Rhizosphere > Soil | place: USA... | reverse complement strand
GCTCGGCGCAGGTGGAATGGGCGCCGTTTATCGCGCGCACCGACTGCTGATCGGCGACGAGGTGGCCGTTAAGATCCTCCATCCTCAGCACGTTTCCGAGCCGCAGGCTACTGAGCGATTCAGGCGCGAGGCGCAGGCCGCCGCAAGGTTAAAACATCCCAACGCAGTTTCAATTTATGATTTCGGCGTGACCAGTGACGGACTTGTGTATCTCGTCATGGAGTTGGTTGAAGGGCAAAGTTTAAGAGAGATCATTAAACAGCAGGGACCGCTGACTCAATCAGCCGCCGCCGAAGTGATCAATCAGGTTTGCGCCGCCCTTGATGAAGCGCACCGCCAGCAGATAGTTCACCGGGATTTGAAGCCGGACAATATCGTAGTGAAGTCGATGCTGAACGGCCTTCGGGTCAAGGTCCTTGATTTCGGCATCGCCAAGCTTCGCGATTTGACCGCCGGGAATCTGACGCAAACCGGCAGTGTCATGGGCACGCCTCATTACATGTCGCCCGAGCAGTGTCTCGGGGAAGAGCTCGATTCTCGCTCGGACATCTACAGCATTGGCGTGGTCTTGTATGAAATGTTGATTGGCGTAGTCCCTTTTAATTCGCCGACTTCGACTGCCGTCGTGGTGCAGCATGTCAATCAAGCTCCGCCGTCATTGCGTACGATGAATCTAAGCGTTTCACCCGGAGTTGAATCTGTTGTACTCCACGCGCTCGCAAAGAAGCGGGAAGATCGGCCACAAAGCGCAGTCGCCCTGGCAAGTGAATTAAATGCCGCCGTTTCTTCGGTCTCGTCAACGGCGTCCTTCGCTCCAACGCCATCGCCTTCTTTTTCACTGGCACCGAGTCAATCCGTCTCAGGTAGTCAATCACCGGCGCGAGGTATGACGCCCACTGTTGTCCTGAGGACACCAGTATCGGGAAGTGCGGCAACGTATCCCGGCCAGACTTCCCCAATTCCACCCGTTTACGCGACACAGGGCCATCCGCGGACTGCGACCAAGAGACCGTTGGCTATCTTGACGGCGCTGGGCGGAGTCGCACTGGTCGGTATCGCCATCGCCGTATACCTTGCCTACTTTTCCTCTTCGGCGAAGAAAGCAATCATTGATGAAGTCCGGAAGGGGAATTTGGTAAAGCCCCAAGGTAACAGCGCCTACGATCTCTATCTCAAGTATAAGAATGGTGATTTGAAAACGAGCGACTTGGACGAGATTGCCCGCGAAGCAGTCGGTCCGATGGAAAAGCGAGGAGAAGAGATTTTCTCCAATGTTAAGAAGGACCCCCAGGTGGAATCGGAAGATGAGTGGTCAGAATCCATCAGGCTTTATACCTGGCTCAATGAATTGCGCGGAAACAAGATCTATGACGGTCGAAGATACTGTTCAGAAGGACGCCTGGCCCTGCTCAAGAAAGATTATGACGGGGCGATGTCGGCCTTCCAGCGTTCTTTAGAGCGAGACCCATCCTCTGCTCTTACTCTGAATTCAATTGGCCGCGTTTATTACCTGGGGAGGAAAGACAAGACATCGGCCCAGGAATTCTACCGGCGAGCGACAATTGCCGAGCCCAACTGGATTGCGCCGTGGGTTAATCTGGGAGCTTTGTGCATTGAAACCAGAGACTATGCAACTGGTGAATCAGCACTAAGACAAGCCATTCAACTCAATAATCAGAAGGCGTCGTCTCACAACCTACTGGGCCAGGTCTTAGAGAACGAATACAGGCTGTGCGAGGCGGTCTCTGAGTATCAAATCGCGCTTGATAGCGCCACCGCAAATCCGACGGTGACGGTCAATGTAGATAGCATCAGAAGAAAAATCGCTACGTTGAACTCGAAGGGTCTCATATGCGGGGACTGAGGTCTCGCGCGCTCGGTCGCTGGCTGGTGTTCTTGGCGATTCTTCTGATCGCCTTCGCGAGTCTAATTCTTGCGGGATTCATAGTCTTTGCGCCTTATCGGGATCTGGATATCCTCATTATCAACGGGAACGTGGTTGATGGGAGTGGTGGCCTGCCTCGCATTGTGAGTGTCGGCATCCGCAACCACAAGATACTTGCCCTCAGCCGATGGCGCTTTCTCTTCTCCAGGGCGAAGCTTATTATCGATGCTCATGATCGAATCGTAGCTCCCGGATTCATCGACGTCCACACTCACGTCGAGCCCAACATTCCCCCGTCATCCGCATTTCACGCTGACAACTTTCTACGTCAGGGTGTGACAACGCTAATCACCGGCAACTGTGGACGATCCCGTACCGACATTGGGGCATTGTTCCGTGGCTTAGACCGCAATGGAACATACATCAACGTCGCAACCCTGGTGGGTCACAACAGCGTACGCCAGGAAGTCATGGGCCCGGTTTCGCGTAAACCAACTTCACAAGAACTCGAAGGCATGCGAAATCTCGTCGATCGCGGAATGAAGGACGGCGCGGTCGGATTCTCTACAGGCCTTGAATATGTTCCGGGTCGCTTTGCTGAAACGTCCGAAATTGTCGCGCTGGCGAAAGTAGCGGCGAAGAGTGGTGGGCTATACGCTTCCCACATCCGGGATGAGGGCCCCCGCGGAATTGAAGCGGTCCGCGAGGCTCTTGAAATCGGGAGACAGGCGCAAATTGCCACTCAGATATCTCACTTTAAGAGTACGGGTCCACGTCAATGGCATACCATTCTGCAGAGATTAGATTTACTTGATGAAGCGCGAGCCAATGGGCAGACGATTACGATCGATGTTTATCCCTATACCAGCTCCAGTACCACAACAGATGTCCTGTTGCCCGACTGGGCTCTAAAAGATAATCGATCGGGATTGCGGGAGGCGGTCAGGTCTCCAGAGGTCCGACAGAAATTGCACCTGGACATCGCAACCCGATTGATGACCGAGGGTTGGAATGATCTTTCATTTGTGCGGCTGGCGGCCGGACGACCTGAATGGATTGGTAAAACTCTGACTCAGGCTCCGAAAATGGCAACTGATTTCAATGAGCAAATTGAAAACCTTATCGAAATCTCAATGCGCGGAGGCGCGCAAGCTGTCTACGCGAACATGAACGAAGATGATGTCGCGCAGGTAATTAGTTACCCATACTGCGTGTTTGGCTCTGATAGCGCGGTACGAGATCCGACGGCTCAATATCTTCCGCATCCGCGAGGTTCTGGCACATTCCCGCGCGTATTTAAGGAATATGTAAGAGGGCAAAGCCTGATGACTACCGCTGCGGCCGTTCATAAGGCCACGGGCCAAGCTGCCGAGATTTTCAAACTTGGCGAGCGAGGTCTTCTCGCGCCTGGATATTGGGCAGACGTAGTAGTGTTCGATCCAAACACGATTGAGGACGAAGCCAGGTACGACAAGCCGTTTGCCGAACCTGTTGGTTTGGACTACGTAATCGTGAACGGTGTGGTAACCGTCGATCATAATGCCCTTACGAGTGAGAAGCCCGCCGGAATGAGCATCAGAAAAGCTGGCCGTTGAAACGGTCTGTTCCAATCGCACTCACTGCACGTGTTCTGGTCGGCTCAGTAAATCGAAAGATGTGATTTGTTCTTTAGAGTCCCCGTGAGTCATATCAAATCCTTCACTATCTTCGACTGGCCCTACCCCTCATGATGGTGTCTGTGTTCCCCATCTAATTCAATTGCGTGCGAAAAAGCCAGACGCTTACACCCATCAGCACTACTGTAAAAACAAGTAGTGCCAGTAGATTCGGATAAAGCACTACGAGGCCCATGCCTTTGAGCATTACACGGCGGGCGAGTGAGTGATTCGATTTCTGTTGGGGATGCATTCGATACGCTCTCCACTACGAAAAAGTGCTGTCCGAGTTGAGAAAGAATCGCGCCCTGCCATGGCTGCAGACTGACTTGCAAATCTCAGGTTACTCTCAACGATGTATTGCGAACAGGCTTTGTCAATTTCAATCGAACTCGGCGACCTGAGAAGCAAAGCCAAAGACCTGGGGAATTTAGGCAACCCGCACTCGAGACTATGTGAATATCAAACCGCGCGCGACTATTACGAACGGGCGTTAGTAGTCGCGAGAGAGCTGAAGGACGATCAAGTCGAACTTTGCAACAGGCCTCATATTGTGCGGGTCATTTTTCATTCGATAGTTTTCTGCAAGAGAGCCTTTAGTGAGTCAGGAGCTTGTGGCTCAAATGATCGCTGGGGCGAATTTCTGTATTAGCTTGAGATCCATAAGCGGCAAGTAGAATCCTCTAAATCCTAATTCTAAAAGTCCAACTGACCGTCACTGGATATCGTGAGGACGCCAAAGAGATATTCCAGCCCACCCTCAAACGTGAACTGATCGCCTTCGAAGTCGAGAAAGATATCGCCCGGTGACGATGCGGGCAGTGAACACAAGCCCTTCTCAGGCTCGGGCGGAACGAGCAACTCATAAATATTGCGGCCCTCTTCGCGCCCCTGCACCTGCAGACGTGCTTGCTGATGAATATTCGCAAATGCCTGATCCTTTATGCCCTCGACTCTGGGCTCAGGGGAACTGTCAGCCGCGTCAGACCTGCCATCGTTGCTTTGCCATAAGCGACCAACGCCTGTCGTTGATTGCGCGAGATGTTGGCGACGAGGGAGAGATGATCGTCCCTGCGCCACTGCTCGTCACATACCGTGGACCAGTCGCAGATGCAACAGTGCTCAACCGGCTCCGGATAAGTTTCGGATTGAGCCTGCTGTGCGGTGACAAAGTCACGCTTAATCTTTCGAAAGAAGGCGAGATATCGCTGCACAAAGAACTTCTCGGGCTTGGCTCCGCCCCCAAGCACCACATGCATGTAATCCGGCACGACGCCTTGAATTCGTGAGAGTAGATCTGAATAGAAACAAAGCTGGATAATCGCTCTCGCCTTAGTCGAGCGCGCGAGTTTTGTTTCCACGACTTCGTACGAGAAGCCGCCCAGGTCGCTGGGCTTATCAACCCGAATCAGAAAGTCCGCGCGCCCGTACCATTGGTCGTCAAGGAATGTTGCTTGATAAATAACATCAGCCCCACCGCGAATCGCCTTAATGGTTCTCGCCGCAGAATCTTCTCGACGCGAATCATCGGTCCGCACTTCAACAATCGTAAGGTCTTGTTCTTTTAACTTTGCCAGATAAGTTTGCTCATGTGCGTTCCCTAGTTTGGTTAGTAATTCCAACGTCGGATCAGGAAAGAAAGGTTTCCTGATTTCTTTTGCGCGCTCTGCTCGATTTAACGCAGTCAGATGTTGGCAAGCGAGGAAATCAGCGATTGATGTTGGGGAGGACATTGCTGTCTAATAATTTGTGCCGATTATATTAAAGGATTATTTGGTTCAGTTAGTCCCATCTTACAAATGACGCCGATAATGCCAGATCGCGTTTCCGTGGCCTCTACCATCGGACTTTTCATTCTCAATTTCGGCACCCTGGATTTGTTGGTTCAGGATTATCTGGAGAACAACCTACCTTCTCGGGAATTTGTGCGGTTCAAAGATCGCCACTTCCAGGAGCGAATCGAACGCATCCGGAGCCACATCCAGCAGCCGGAGTTTGACCCAAAGAAACGAGCCGAATTTGAGCGCTTATTATCCCGGATCGAGTCAATTAGGCAACTCCGAAATCATATCGCGCATGGCCTCCTGCGCGCGTCAATGAACGAAGATAAAGAATGGAGCCTCACCATTTCGCTCCCTCGCGACGTGGATGGCAGCAATAAGCCGGAGGCGCGGCACGTGTCCTTTGTAGAGCTGTTGAACGCCTCGAAAGACCTGACGAATTTGATTGAGGACTTCAAAAGCTGGAGTGGTGGATGGGTGACGGATTCTACCTAATCTCCTCCAAACTAAACGAAAGCTGATACCGGAGTAGCGTAATATTCGGAAGCCCTTTTGCGGCGAAAACCACACGAGAATCAAAACTGGAAGCTACGAGGATTCCTCTCACGTTTGTACCCACTGTCGACAGGCAACCCATATATCCCAGTAACTGCCCCAACGCGCTATCCTTTGCTCGACCCGCCTTAAGCTCAATTACGACCAGACAATTGTTTGCATCTTTTGCTAGCAGGTCTATCCGGCCGGCTTCGGTTTGGTATTCGACTCCATCTTCAGCAAGTACAAGTCCCGTCTCAATCTCGCCGACTCGCGCCGCCAGGTAGGAATGCAGATCTCGTTCAAGCGAAACGCTGGCTTCGATTGAGTCTTCAACTTCAGCCTCCGCATCGTCACTCAAGGCGGGTACATCCCGCTCCACAAGTAGACCAGGGACTTGTATTTCTCCTGATTTGATTTTCGACTTGTACCAAGCATAGTGAGTTTTCTGCCACTTGCTGGTCGGGAAGTGCTGCCTCACCAACGCGGTCAGTTTCTCATAAGACGGAAACTGACCCTCCGTAACATAGGTTTCGATGACAAGTTCTTTGATTGTTCGGAAACTGGTCATAGCAATCTGGAGCTGTTTGCCAGAAGGCAAGCGCCCTCACTAGTGTTATGCCGGGTGGACAAAGTGGCACTTAATATGAAGATAGTCGTCAACGAGTCTGAGATATCTTCTTTCACAAGCCTATGTCGAGCTATTTGTTTTTTCGAGTTCCAATTTCGACAAGCTGAAAATTCAATTGGTACTGTTTGCCGTCTACAACTACTTGACCTTGCCCATAGAATCCTTTTGAACCTGTCTTAAATTGTTTCGGCATCAATGTTATTACAGTGATCAGCTTCCCATCCTCTTTTTCAAGGCGAGTGACAATCATAGGGGCCTCCTTCGTGTACTGAGAGCGAATATTACTTTAACGCCAACGCCTTCAACGCGGCGGTCTGAGGATCGGAATAAAAGATTGGATCAACTTTCTCCATGATCTCACCTGAGACCTCAAGAAAGTTCCGTTTGTTCTCTAGCGGAATCAACGCGCGGCGCGCACCGTTCTCCATCGCCATCTGCAGCGGTTCCACTAACGATTGAACGGCCTTAATGTTTCCCTGAATACTCAGATCCCCGAGAACAATCAGACCCGCCTGTGCCGGCGCTTTCTTTATTGCGGAATAGATCGCGATGATCAGAGCGATTCCGGCTTCACACAGAACGTGATTGCCGAGCAAATCGATGGCCTCAACATGAAAATCGGTTGTGTCGAACACACTCGCAATGCCCATCGGAACTTTGTTGCCTTGAAGAAAGGCAAAGGCGCGTTGCGCTGACTCTTTCATTCGACTCTCAACGCCGCCTGCGAGTTTCAATTTTCCAGTGCCAGAAGAGAGGCCGACTTCAATTCGATACAACCCAACTTTGCCTTCGGAATTAACCGACGAAGCGTAAAGAGACCCTGGAGCAAGTGGATCAGTTGCGATGAGTGCCCGGCCTCCTTCTTCCGGCACGCCAACGTACCGCTCTTCCGTTGTCATATTGTCGCGATATGAAAAGGACGTTTGAAAATATTCGAAGGATCCTATCTTCTTCAGTTGTTCTTTGACTCGGCGTCGTCCTTCAAGCGCCAAAGCAACCAGCTCCGACAATTCTTCTTTCGCAAGCTGTCCATCGGGGTAGACCAACTTGATTAAGCCAGAGACAGTCTTGCGCACAGCTTTAACATCGCGCGCGTTGAGATGCTCGCCCAAAGAGAAATGCTGGTCCATTACTTCCGTAAAATTATGCCGGCGCAATTCACGAAGAGCTTCCGCCAGGTAATCAACAACGAACCCGTAATGGTCGGTGAAAAACTCCATTCGCATTTTGGGCACTTCCCATCCGGGAATGTAATAGTGAATGCGGTCTAGGAACGCCATATCATCCCGAATGATGTCGGGCATCGGTAGGAACAAATGCGATGATTTGACCATCACTTCAACTGGCTGATTAGTATTGCCAAACATCGCAATAGATGCTTTACCGGACAGAGACTCTTTGCCTCGCGCGAATGACCCGGACTCGCAATACGTTTTTAATGTAGTGATGACTTCCTTGGGCATTTTTTGAAGGTCAGCGACTTCGTCGAAGCCAACCGCATCCCATAAGCCCACGAGGCCAATCTTTCCGGATACCATGTTGTAAAAAAGGTTGGCAACTGTAGTCGGACCAGTCATCAAGATCGCGTATGGACTTAGTTCTTGATACCCATATGACTTGCCGGTGCCTCTTGGCCCAAGCTCAACAAGATTAAAATTGCCTTCGCACAGCGGAATCAACCGAATTAGGAGTAAAAGCTTCAAGCGACGATCAAACTGAGAAGGCTCCAAGCCGATGCTTCTAATCAGGAAGTCGACCCACTCTTCCGAAGTGAAACGCGTGCGGCCTTCCCGATAGTCATCAAGACTGAAGCTGGCTACTTGGATCGGGGTGAGACTTTCGATCCAAAATGGACTTCGTTTTCCCCGAGCTTCCTCATCGTATTGATGACGAATTTCTACCTGAGCCCATACGCCGCCCATCAGCAATCGGTCATATTCGCGAACGAAGCGATCAGGAATATGCAGATACTTGTGGCCAAAGTTCAAACACTCTGCCCAGTACTTGTCGTCTTCAGCCAAGTAGTTGACTTTCACCTTGTCTATGAATGTGTGGCGCCCTTTTTCTTTGACGCGAGCCTGGGCTTTGTTTGCCTCTTCGGGCCTAACGAAATTATCCGCCAAGGTATTATTTACAACACGCAGCCCCGCCTCGATCGCCGCAGGATCATCAGTCGCACAATACTTGCCAAGCAAGTACTCGAGCACAAACACCGGAACATTCGCACCGACTTTGATCTTTCGGACCAGGTCTTTGCGGACGACCTTTCCGGCAAAGACATCACTCACCTTTAAGTCGAGGGCATCATTCATTGATTAGATTCCTAAGCTGACCGGCACATCCTGCAGCGATGCTAAGGGAAGCTGTGTGTGACAATCGATCAAGCTAATCGTTACTCGCTCTGGAACTGGATCGGCAGTCAGCATCATCGTCAATGCGTTTGGCTCGTTCTTCCTCAACATAATTTCGCGACTACCTTCATCGTAACCGTAAGCAGCCATAGCGCAGAAGCCGACTTCCGTCTTACCGAATATTACATTCGCGCGAACGCATACTTCATCTGGTGAAAATAATCCTTCCTCCTTCAGCGCCGCGACGACAGAGAAAAACCGATTAGTAATCGCGGGCTTGGAAAATTCAATCGCAACCGATGTTGCTCCTGATCCAACCTTCGCGGTGGGCGCTTTCGTGCTGAGCACGGCGATAGGGACGATCATTTCTTGCAACGAAATGCCCCCATGAAAATATCCGCCTGCTCCGCCTCTTACTTTGAAACACGCATGCCCTCGCGGGAACGCGAACTCTAATTCGCCGCCCATTTCAAGTTGGCTGGCACTCACTCGCAAATAGCCATCGGCAGCGTTGCCTCCTTTGCCGATCCAGACACGAGGATGCAACTCAACCGTCGTGCCGCCGGGCGCGTCCATCAATAGCCCACTTTCAAGTTGGTCCGCAAACAAGTAACCGTGATCCGCAGTGATAACAAAACGCTCCGCGCTGAGACGAGCGAGTATGCGAATACTTCTTCGTAACTGCTCAAGCATCTCATCCATCCAGCGACGGGTGTCTGCCTGATCGTCCCCATCCTCGCCAAGGCGATCGATCTCCTGTGAGGTAACGACGATCAACTGGGCTTCGGACAATTCCTTCTTTCGCTTGGAACTCAGCTTGAGAACCTCGGCAAGCTTCAGCACGACTAAGCCTTGCGGGACCCTCTCAGCTAAATAGGCCATGCGGCTGGCCCGATCCTTCAACCTGCTTCTATCAACGATGACGCCGAGCTTACCCCCCGTTGCATCTAGTTCGAGTCCTTTATCCGCGCCCGGCATCAAGGCGGCCATACCGACTGTTGTGATCGAGGGAAGACTTCCAATTCCTGCCGTTAGCTCCACTTCGAAATCTTCTCCCAAACCTTCGACGAGTTCTGCCCCCATCTCATAACGCAATGCATCGACTATCAAATAAACTGTCTTTCGCCGTTGTTGAAGCGCTGGGGCGATTTGCTCAGTGAACGCATGACTCTGGCGAGGCCACTTCCCGATTTCAAAATCTGAGCGCTCAAGGCTCTGGACGAAAGCGCGATTCAAGTCATCAAGAAAACAGGTGTATTCGTGTCTCACCTTCGCGACGAGTTGCTCAAACTCTGCAGTGCCTCCGAACTCTTCAGCGTCGAGATTCAGGAGTCGGCCTTCCCAATGGCGGTGAAGTCGGTCAGCCATCATCCAAGGTTCAGTGAAATGTGTGTAGGCCTGCACCATCTCGCTGGCTGAAGGATTCAGATGCTTCAGACTCTCGCGACACGATTGGATCGTTTGCCGGAGCCGCGCCGCCAATTCCAATGCCGACCAGCGAAGAGATATCGATGGCTGCTCACGACTCCAAAACGACGCCTTGCGTTTGTGGGCTAAAGCTCCAACACGTGTCGCATCGCCATCTAACAAAGCCTTTTCACTTGAGAGCAACAGCTTGGTTTCGAAACTAGGAAAGGTTTCGAGGTCTTCAAGATGGCCCAGTGGAAGATTCATTTGGCTGATGCCAGCGGCGTGCTCCAGTTCACGAGTGGCCTCGACGTACCCTTCCCGGAAATCGACGCGGTTACGCCATGTCGCACACAAATGATTCAGCGCGTTCAACTGCACCGGCTTTTCAGGCAATGGGACAGATTTCAATTGAGCCGGCCTCTCGCCCTCTGGCAAAGCGGATGCAAACTCTGCAAGAAGAATCACCCGACGTAGAATCTGCCGCGCGTCAGCTAGAGTCGCGGCCGAACTCAGATCAAGGCCAAGTTCCGTTTGAACGAGAGAACAAACCTCAGGAAGCGATTTCTTTTCTTCGAGCATCGCATCGCGTGCATCGCTCGACGCAAATTCAATTATTAGTTCGAGGGGCGAAGCCGGCCCGAACACGAGCTTCAAAGCGCCCGAAGTTATGCTGCCTACTTCTTCGGCAATAGCATCAAGGTCGGTAAGCGTGCGAACGCCTTCGTCGACCTGCCGCGCAATATCAGCAGCCTTTTCTGGAGCTACTCCTAGAAAGAAAGTTTCGGCTTGAACACGCAAACGACTATTTCGCTCTGGCGCGTCGGCGCCCGGCTCAACCACCACGCCGGCAGTTTCGGCTTCAACTAACGCGTGATCCGTTTGGCTGCGATCTAATGGGACGTAGATTACGACGTTCGGTGGGATACCACATCCGTCACTTGGTTTTCCTTCAGCGTTAACAAATTCGACGTACGGCTCTAACTGGTTTCGGAGACGAAAGAAACCATCTTCGTAACGGAGGACTGCCGTGTTCGGCAACACGAGATCGTAAGCCAGTTTTGTATAAGCCTTTTCAGGGTCATACCAGACGACAATGCCTCGCTGGCTGACTTGCCTGTCGAGCAGATCGCGAATCCTATCGGAAAGTTTTCCCATTTCGATCTCTAAGTCAGGCGAGACCATGAGCGATCGCAAAAGACTTGTTTGTTTTGCATGCTTCTTTCACGCGCTCGGGCCAGTACTCCATTGCTTGATGCGCCCAATCGTACTTGCCGGCTTTAAGTTCGTGCCACGCTTTCTTTGTTTCTGGCCATGACGGCAGGAGTTCCCAAAGCGGTGCCGCGTTGAGCAACACGCCATCGTCGATATGCGGCGTGTAACCACGCTGGCTGATTTCAGTCAAGCGTTTCGCAAACTCCTGCACATCATCCAACACATCGGCGAGTTGCGATGCTTCTTTATCCGCGTTGCGACTCTCGCGGCCAGTCGTGCTCTTAGCCTTGTCTTTCAATTCGCGGATGCGGCTCTCTAACCACCGTACCTTCGGTTCAACAAACTCCGTGCGTAGTTTGAATAAGGTATCTTTTGTGAATCGCTCCTGGAAAACCCATGCTGTGAATTTTTTCTTCGGCGATTGCAGCGGCCAATAGATTGGCCGCTTACGATATATCTTGAAGTGATATTTCCAGAATTGTCGATCAATCCAATCACGCAATAAGTCTTCCGCATCGCCTTCGCGGTCGGTTACGATGCGAATCATTTCATTCGCTCCACCACGCCCCAGCATTATTCCCAGGCAATCAAGCACGCGCTTGACTATATCTTGGGGATGGCCTTTGTCAGAGACCATCAAGCCGTCTCGATCAATTAGCTTTCTGATCTCGACCACAACTTCAGGTGAGAAACTACCGCAGCCTAATCCGCCTGTCACACTAATTTCGAACCGATTCAGTATTGCGCCGACCGCATAAGCAACCCATCTTTGCACCCATTCCGTGACGCTCAGATCGGCTACCGCTTCCCCCTCGTCAACATCCATGCCACCTTCGTTGTTGGGTTCGCCGCCGTTAATACTCGTGTTTTGGCTGCTCAATTCACGGGCGATGGCTTCAAGGTTCTCCTGATTCAGTCCATAGAGTCGAGACACTTCAACATCGATTTCCGTTTCAATAGAGGCAAGCCTTTCTGAACGCCTCGTTCGTTCTTCATTAATGCGCAACGGCTCGACGAAATCGTAGGTCGTTTCATCTTCGTGACTTACTTGACGAGCGAGTGTGACGCACTGGTTAACCAATTCGTCAATCATAGGGCTACGTTCAGCCGGTATAGGAAGCCGCTCGATATCGCCAACTTGAAAACTAAGAGTCGGGTTTAAAGCCTCCATGACGAATTTTGCGAATCGTGAATTGAGCAGACCTAGGACAAAAGGAATGTCATCTTTATTCGGGAAACAAGTCATTCCCTTCACATCATGCACAAAACCACCAGGGGAAAGACGCGCCGCAAAACCCTTTGACGAAACGTCACTCCACGTTACCCCAGGACGAAAGTAAACGTCAGTTGACTTGATTATTCGAGACCAACCGGAGTTTCCATAGAGCGGATCAGCATGAGCTTTTAGCTCCTTACCGTCGGCGTAGTAATTGACGACGTTGACTTGATTGCCAAACCAACTGATTGGGGTTCCGCCTTTCATATATGGAAACCACTTCTTGCCTGAATTCGCAGCTGACTCTGGTGTCCGAGCATTTCGTTCTACCATGCTCTTTCCAACCTCCCACCAGGCGCGCAGAAATCGTTTATTGTCCGCGGTTGCCATCCCTTGCCGCGGCTCGGCAATTTCGCGGAGACTCCCCGAAGAAAACGTTTTAATAACTTGGTCTGGCATCCAATAAATCCAAGGATGGCCAGGAATACGGTCAAAATCCTTTTGGATGTATCGGAACACGAGCAAATGCGATCGTGCGTGGCGAAACGTGGTTAGTGCATCCTCGAAAGCGCCGCGCTTGCTTTCAGCATCCGGCTCTTTGACCAGCCTGAAATAAACTCCCGCATTTCGATCACGTCGTTGCGCGTCATGCTCTCGACGAAGAACGAATGCGGCCGTTTGGAGAGTGCCGGGGTTTCCCACGGCGAAGAGTCCGCCCCCAAAATGCGCCAATGTTTCAATCGCAATCTCGTCTCTTAATTTGGCTCGCAGATCCTCGTAGCTGCTGATGAACATGAACGAGTGCATCGTAAGCATGCCCAGAAGCCCGGTATTGTTCAGCAGTTCTTGACAGCGAACGATAAAGCCAGCATATAGATCTCGCTTAGCTTCACTGTATTCTTCAGCCATGAGTCCTGCGAGGCGATTGTTCATCTTGCGGTTCGAGAGATACGGTGGATTTGTCGTCACCACATCAAAACGATGCTGAATGATCCGCAAGAACCGCAGCCCTTTTGCAGCTTCAGCCACAAAGTGATCGGCGTCTTCGCCGGCACTTCGCGACTCCTTCACGAACGTATCGAGGTGCCGCATAATTTGCTCGCTAATAATCTCGAAGAACTCCTCGATGCCTTCTCGTGTTGTAAAGTGTTCAGAACTTAATGCAGGGAATGCGAGACGAAACTGTTTGTCGGCTTCAGCTTTCTTTCGCTCATCGGCAACCAGCGTTTCGAGATCACGTTCCAGGCGGAGCAAGCTGCCAAGGTTCTCTGAGTCCTTCAGTCTCGCTGCGATTGCTTTGAGAATTCGTTCATAGATTGGGTGACTGAACCGAGCCTGCTTGATGAACTCATCTAAACGACCCGCAGTAAGTTGCTCGATGTTTGCTGAAGCGAGGTTCTCATCAGTAAAGTCGCATTTCGGATTCAGCGTCCGGGCACGCAAGAGAAGCGTCAACGCGGACAGTTGAATCGCTCGCACATCGATATCAATTCCGTAAATGTTATGAGCGACAATGCTGAACGGAATGTCCTCTGCTGAATTAACGGAAGCTTTCTCAGGCCAGCCATCTGTGCCTGCGCGTTCCAGCTCTTCGTTATAGATTTCGGCGAAGAGATCGAATGCAAGTAAACCAAAGTGCATGGAGCCGCAGCATGGATCTAGGAAGCTGATCTCCCGAGCGAGTTTTACCGGACGCTCTTGGGGCTTCTCGATGGGAACCAGATACGCAAGTGAATCGCGAAGGCGGCTATCCGGGTGCATTTCGACCCAAAGCCTGCCGAGTGTGTTTTCGACCAAAAAACGAACAACCCAACGAACAGTGAAAAGCTGGGTTACTGCAGGAATGTCCTGAGGCTCAAACTTCTTGCCTTGCTCTCTTGCGCCAGCGAAAGCGGCTTGCAACTCTTCAGCGTTGAACGCTTGATAAATCCATCCTACTGTTTCCTCATTTCCCGGTTTCCATGCTTCGGCCAAATCCGCGGCGTTCATATCCGAGACCAATTGTTTGAGGATGAGAGGACGCGGAAAAAGTCGACTGGCAAGCGCTTCGGGGTAGAACAAAACAGATACGTCCTTCGCCTGCTCGCCACATTGCGAAAGCAGGAACCGGCGATAGGCAACATCGCTCGGACCTTCGCCCATAGCATTGAGTGGCAAACCGCCTTTCTGATATTCGGTGTAGGTGGCCTCGTTTGCATCATCAGCCAGCCACAATTTGAAGGCGTTTGAATCACCGAGACGAGATATCGTTTCTTTGATCAGCCGCCGTTCTTCCAGCAAACGAAAAGCAACGAAACGGTTGAGCCAGGTGAAGACTACTTCGCGTATTAGCTTCGTGCGCGCGTCTTTGCCCGGTACCCCGATCGCTTTTTCGTCGGCAGCAAACTGTTCGAGTCGTTGCCGCGTTTCGCGCGCCTCATCGAGTTGAGCAAGGGCAGGGTATTTCTCAGCAGCAGCAAATGTGCCGTCGGGGAGCCAACCGTAGATACCTTCGAGTTGTTGACCGTTTTCATCTTCGAGCACAGCGCGTGCGTTCAGCGTGAAGGTTTGAATTTCCGAGATGAGGAGATTGTCCATTTCTTGTTACCGTTAGTTGTCTTTGGTGTCGGGAGTCTCAGTGTCAGCTGTCACTGAGGTCTTCAGTGTCTGCTGGGCAAGTTGTTGCTCTTCTCTCTGGGCAATGATGAGTTCTAATTGAGAGATCGACTTTGAGATTACGCTATCGGATGCCATCACAAATGATTTCGCCGTCGTTATATGAGTATCAGCCCAGGCATGACTCATTGCGCGCAGGCCGTGACTATCGATTTCTTCGGGTTTCGTATCGCCGTCGGGTCGGTCAGCGCGGTGCGTGATCTTGTTGCGGCGACTAATCAAATTATTGAGTCGCGATTGTAACTCACCGGATGTCAGGCCGATTTCCTTAGCCACCTCCGGCCAGAACTCCTTCACCGCTAAGATTGCAGCGATTTCTCCTATCTTGCTGAAATCGTAGATGGTGGCACGCTCGAAGCGTCCCAAAATGATCTGACGCAGCCGTTCATCCGGATCGGAATAACCCTCAAGCGATAAATAGTCATCAATAGTCAGAGTAATATCCCGCAACGTACTGTCAGACTTTCGGCCCTTGACCTTTATTACAGTCAGCGCATTTTCCCGAAGCGTGTCCCAAAAGTAAGACTCAATGGCTGAGCTAGCAACGAGCACAGCTTGTCTCAACAAAAAATCTAGACCTTCCTTTACTAACAAGCAGGATGGCATTGGAATCGCGCCGCTGACTCCGCAAAGAAGACGACTGTTCTTCGCGTGGTGCAAAGCTGAACCTGGCGGAAGCGCAAGACGCTCTGCTACGGCGATGCCAAAATCCGCACCCGGATCATAGCTGCGCAAATCTCGAAAGAGTTGGTGAAGTTGCAGCAAATGCTCAGCAACAGAAAAGTTCTGAATGGCGAGGTCGTAGGGGCTCATGATCTATTCGAGGATGATCTTGTAACCCTGCGCCAAAATCCTTTGCAGTTTTTCGCGCAGAATGACCAGGGCTTCTTCTAATTCTTGTTCGTTAGAAATTCTTCCGGAAAAATGTTGAGCAACACGGAAGCGCTCCAGCTTCTCTTCCGGCTCGACTAACTTCTGTAACTTGCGGATCACGTCGCAAGTAAGACTTTCAACAGCCGCGATATCGCTTTCCATTTGATAAATCGTCGCGCGATTCACACTGCAGACGGTCGCACCGGAAGATAGAGCAAGTTCTGCGCCCACGCGCGAAGTCAGCGGTTGGAGCAAGGATTCGAGCTGGGCATCAATCAGATCGGCTTGGTTGCGAAGCTCAGTTAGTTCATCCAGATCCGTGCTTTCCTTGACTTTAGCGTCATAGTCCTTCCGTATTTCCTCCCCAAGCGAACGGTATTCAGCGTATTCTGGAAGTCCTTTGATCTGTTGGACTGCCGTTTTGTAGACTTTCTGCCGGTTGTCGAACGTGCTCCGATAAATCACTGCGTACTCATTCACCAGCGTTTCGGTTGATTGGCGAATCTTCTCTAATTGCTCCAGCGCGTTTTCTGCGTGCAGCGACTCGTTCAGAACCTCAGCAGCCTTTTCTAAATCAGCATCAGGCGATCTGACTGATAAGAGCGGCCACTGCTCATTCAAAACTCTTCCAGCCTTGCTCAAGACTTGCAGGTTTTCATCTGAAGCAAGTGCTTCGAGCTTCGCCGCGGCTTTGCGGCCCTCGAGAAACGATTTGCCTTCGCCGGCCAGCGTCTTTACACAATCGTCGGGCGGCATCTCAAGGATGCCTTCAATCCATTCAAGGTGCGCAGCTACGGCTTGCG
>Ga0163161_10001541_pt1 | contig 17006 bp, 9 predicted proteins | sample S45metaG_FD_129847 | JGI IMG/M metagenome (GOLD analysis project Ga0163161, IMG submission 129847) | Switchgrass rhizosphere microbial communities from Kellogg Biological Station, Michigan, USA - S4-5 metaG | ecosystem: Host-associated > Plants > Roots > Rhizosphere > Soil | place: USA: Michigan... | reverse complement strand
AAGATTTATTTTTGGACTTGATTTTTTAAATAGATAAATATCTTGTTGAATAATTTACCCTAACGAGACTCGAACCATTTTTCCTTGAAAATACAGGGCGTTTAGATTTTTAAGAAATTGAAACAAGATTTTTCGAACCACAAAAAAAGCCGAGAAATCTAGATTTCTCGGCTTTTAATTTTTCTTAGTAGCGGGAAAGGGACTCGAACCTACTAAAAATAAAATAAACAGTCTAAGTCTCGAACCTAAACTCGCTAGACCTTATTTTTACTGGATTCTTAATTGTTAAAAATAGTTTGTGCCACGATTCTCCCACAAAACTTAGAATGGTGAAATATCTTTAAAATTCTCCTTGTTTTTCTATGGTATAATCGGAGAGAGCTACAAAATTCTCTTTACCATGATTTTGCAGGAAAACTTAAAACCTCATTTTTTAAGTAATCTTAATTTAAGGTCGTAGTGAGAAGTATTCAAATAATCTAAACATTTTATTGAAGATTATTTCGATATTATCGCACTGAATTTTTATATTTATTGGTAGTTATACATATTAGTTTAAAATACTATTGTCAAACTGGTATCTAAAAACACGTTCCAAATTATAATTTGGAACGTGTTTTTTTTATGTTATAACTATTGGAATACAGATCATTGTTAATTTTATATGTGTTTTAATTAACTTAAAAAAAAAGCCTAATGAATTCGCCAAAAAAAATAATCAGGTCAAAAACAGCTATGAAATTTATTTTACTTTTATTGTTTGGAATTTCACTAACTGGTACAGCACAAAACAATAAATCAAAACCTAACATTTTAATAATTTATGGAGATGATGTTGGTCAGACTAATATTAGCGCGTACGGTTTAGGGGTAGTTGGTTATATGACGCCTAATATAGACAGACTTGGAACTGAAGGAATGAAATTTACAGATTATTACGCTGAAAACAGTTGTACTGCTGGTAGAGCATCCTTAATAACAGGACAATGTGCCAAACGTACAGGATTGTCCAAAGTTGGTCTTCCAGGTGTGGCAGTTGGTCTTCAATCACGTGATATTACTATTGCTCAGGCTTTAAAGCCATTAGGATATGCTACGGGACAATTTGGTAAAAACCATTTAGGTGATCGTGATGAGTATTTACCTACCAATCATGGTTTTGATGAATTTTTTGGTAATCTCTATCATTTAAATGCTGAAGAGGAGCCTGAAAGAGAACTTTGGCCAAAAGATGATCCTTTGTTTATTAAGACAAGTAGTCCGCGTGGGGTCCTTCATACTTATGCCGGTGGTAAAATAGAAGATACAGGCCCATTGACAAAAAAAAGAATGGAAACGATCGATGACGAGACAACAGCAGCTTGTATCGAATTTATTAAAAAGCAAGCGCAGGGTAATAAACCTTTTTTTACATGGATGAATTTTACACGCATGCATGTATTTACCCATGTTCGTGAATCGATGAAAGGACAGAGCGGAATGGTTGGAAATGAATATGCCGATGGTATGATTGAGATGGATATGAATGTTGGTAAATTACTTAAAGCATTAGATGATCTTAAAATTACAGAAAATACAATTGTTATTTTTAGTACTGATAATGGTCCAAATCAATTTAGCTGGCCTGATGCTGCGACAACTCCTTTTAGAAATGAAAAAGACTCTAATTGGGAAGGAGCATTTCGTGTTCCCGCATTTGTTCGCTGGCCGGGAAATATAAAGGCAGGAACGACATCTACAGAAATGTTTGCAGCGCTTGATTGGTTTCCGACACTTTTAGCCGCTGCAGGTGATACAAATATAACAGAACGTCTTTTAAAAGGAACAACTATTGGAGGTAAAAACTTTAAAGTACATTTAGACGGTTACAATCAGCTTGATTATCTGACAGGGAAAATTCCAAAAAGTAATCGAAATGAATTTGCTTATTTTAATGATGATGCGGAATTAGTAGCTTATCGATATGGAAATTGGAAAGCGGTATATCGTGAGATGAGAGCGCCCGGTGGATTTAAGGTTTGGTACGAACCTTTTACGCCGCTTAGAGTACCTAAACTATTTAATTTGAGAATGGATCCTTATGAAAGGGCCGATATTGTTTCTGATCAATATGACGATTTTAGGGTCAAAAATCCATTTTTAATGGAGCAATTAACCCTTCATGCGGCTGTGTTTCTGGAAACATTTGTCGAATTTCCGCCAAGTCAACCACCAGCAAGTTTTACGATTGATCAAATTGAAAAGAGTGTTGATAAAAGAATAGACGAAAATGCTAAAAAAAACAATAAATAAATTTTAATATAAATAAGGATTAAGCTTATTGATCAATATTTTTGTTTCAATATAAATTTGTTAATAAAGTAGAAAAACCATTCTTAATGAATGGTTTTTTTGTAATACTGATTTAATTACAAATAATAAATTAATTCTTTTAGAGAATAGTTTTATTATATACCCTATAGTTGCACTCAGGAAACAAATGAGCTATAATAGTTTCGAACCTAAACTTGGTACACCTTTATTTTGTTGTATTGTGTTTTTCAATATACCCATGTGCCACGATTCTGCCACAAAACTTAAAGTGGTGAAATAGCTTTAAAAAACGCCTAAGCTTTTTGTGGCAAAAAAATATCTACTCGTGAGATAAAGAACTAAAGTTTCTCATAAAAACAGCTTTGCTGTCTTTTACCGAGAATTTTAGTAAAATCTTAAACGATGAAATAAATTATGCTCTTCTGATTTCTATTTCTCTTTGGAAGATAATTTATATAACCGTAATCATTTAGGTCTCCGGTGCATCTATGGTAGGTAACAGGGCCGCTTATTTTAGCAATCTTCATAATTTCATGCCTGTATGCTTTAATAGGATTAATATAACCTGCAGCAGTTCTGAATTGCAGCAGTGCCGCAAAAATTCCAATATGGGTGATCTTGGCGGGCTGTCCTTTATCCAATGTAAAGCGGAGAGGGGCGTTTTTTTTTACAGCATAAGGATCTGTGTTTATAGAACAGCGGTCAGGTGATCAGGGGTGGGTGCCAGTATTATATACAATGGCCATGCTGATCAGTGGGTTTTTAGGTTTGATTTGTTAATTTTTCAGGAGCTTTTCCCGCTATCCGTTTCAATTTTTTGCGCCGAACCCCGGCACAAAAGGATTTCCACTTCTATCGGGGCTAGGGCTGTTTCTCTTGGATATCTAAATCAGCAAGTATGGAGAAGTCAAGTTTAAGAAAGTCTTTTATTGACCATTCTGTTTTAGAATTCATCTGTTCTTCAGTGAGCATTCGGTAAGGGTCAATTCCTGAATGGGAGTGTTTGTGTGATAGCTTTATGAAAAATCTGAAAATAGATTTAAATCTGTTTCCGTATCGTTTGTTTGAAAAGAATGAGTTAAAAAGAAAGCATTGTCTAAAAGTTTCGAACCTAAACAGCTTAAGTCCTGTTTTTGTTGACTATCTGGTTTTCAAAAATACAATGTGCCACGATTCTGCCACAAAGCTTAGACTGGTGAAATATCGTTAAAAAACCGCCTTAATTTTTTTTGGAAAAAAAGATATCCATTCCATTACAAAATGGGTTGAATTAATGCCATAAACTCCAGCTGTCTTTAAATAGATTCTAATTTACAAATAATGATGGCGGTTATCATCAGTTTATGGTGATTTTTCCATCCTTAGAAATCCTATGCAGTATTTTTAAAAATCAGAACTGTAATACAGGAGGGCAATGAAAAAGTAGCGATTTATCAAAAGAGGCTGTTTTCAATATTGAAAATTAACAGCCCCCTTTTTTCTGTAAAAGACTTTTAGATATCTTATTATATAATTTTAATATGTTTAGCCACATCTCTTCTAAATTTATGCATAGGAGATGTGGAATCTTTTTTAAAGATTTCATTTCCGTAAATTAGTTTTTTGTATTCTTCAGGAGAAATTTTAAGCAGTTTTGCTTTACTTATAATGTCACAGTTAGGATTTTCAACTTTCTTTTTTATAAGTTCTAAAAGTTCATCTTTATGAGCAATATACCTACCTGTCAATTTAAAGGTTTTATCATATTTATAAATTTCATTGAAATTTTTTAAATAATCAAGTCTCAAAACAAAATCAGTAGATGTTGTAATATCTTTTAAATCCCCTGAATATAACACTTTAAATTTGAAATCGTTTGACATAGAATATCTGGACGAAGTAGGACTTATGTTTAACAGGCTATTATTCACTAGAAAGTTTTTGGAGTTTTTAAACTTTGTATTACAGCAGTAACATGAAGGAACAAGGTTATAAAGACATAGCGAAAAGAAACCGTATGGCTTTTGTGGTATAATATGATCGAGTGTAAAATGATCATAATTATTTTTAAATTTAAATTGAAGCAAGTGGCCCTTTTGTAATACGTTAAGTTTTATATCTTCAATTTTTTTTATTTTTTTATGTTTTCGGTATGCTATTATATCTAATGCCGTTTCTTTGCCAATTTCGGGAACAAATACCAAGTCGTCATAATCTGCATTATTTAAGAAGTCAATAGGCCCTTTGTAATCACCAAAGTCACTGAACCCATTTATGTAATCAATACCACAGTAGTGGCAAGTCTTGAGGTTAAGGGCACTCTCCTGCCTGAAAACAGTTGATAGTTTTGGCTGCTTTGTGCTGTATTCAAACAAATCTAGAAAGTTGTTGGTATGTGTTATAATTGGTAATTTATCAATAACTTTTTTATGTTTTTTATAATTTTTATTAGCGATGGATGTTAAGGATTTTTCATAGGATATAAGATCAGCCAGAGGTAAAAGTACAAGTGTGTCAAATGTCAAGAAAGAACCCTTATATTTTGGGGCAGATTGCAAAAAAAGATTTATTTTAGGCTTATCAACACTGGATAGCGCACTCAAATAGTTTTGTTCGAAATCTTTAAGTTTTTGGCCAGTAGGGTAAGAAATTTTTCTCATTATTTTTCAGAGATTATATGTTTTATATATTTCAAATTATTTCGTAGCACTTCTCTTATAACATCTTCACCTACGTTTTTTATTACAAATTTATATTTTTCTTTAGCTGTAGTGTAAGCTTTTCTTAGTTGCTTTATTTGCCGTTTTTTATCTGCTGTACGTGCTGATTCGTATAAGTTTATTAGTTCCTGAATTATATTCATGCTATGTTCACCCATTGTAGAATCCATAAAGAATTGTTCCATAAGTATTTCATGGATATTCCCACCGAAAGTTTTTGTGGACTCAGACAAAACTGATTTTGAATTTTCATCAGTCAAACTTAAAATATTTTGATGTGGAATATCAGAAAGAATGAAAGGAGAATGTGTCAAAATAGTTATATTGATGCCTTGAATACCCTTTGTATCTTTGTGTTTGATTTTTTCGAAACTGCTTATAAGTTCAGAGACAACCCTTCTCTGCATTTCGGGATGGTAGTATAGCTCAACTTCATCTAATATAATATTTACATTTCTGTATGGTATTCGTCCATATTTTTTAGCTGTACTTTCTTTTTGCTCGCTACCATCTTGTATTTGAACTGAATTTATATTGTATAAGTGATAAAGTATGGCATTTATATTGAGTATATTTTGTTGTTCACCAGAACTAAGCCCTGAAAAATAAATAGGTAAACTTGCAGCTCGACCTAAAACAAAGTCTATATGAAAGAATCCGGGAAGGCCATATTCAATAAGTTCGTAAGGTTTAAGGGAGTCTAAATTTTTAGCTGATAATTTAAGCCAAATTAGCATTTTGTCAGGGTGCAGTACTATTCTGGTAGGATCTGTAGTCAACCAGAATTCTTTGTTTTTCAAAGAGTGCTCTAGAAAATTCAGGGTCTGCCTAATCTTTTTAGTGATATGAGTATCATCTTCTTTTAGAAACAATTGTAATTGTTCAGCTCGGCTTTGTTTTTTTGTTATGTCGAAAATTGTAAAATGATAATGTTCATTAATTCGATTTATTTTATGTTCAAGATAACTGATTGCGTAGTCAAAAAAAGGTAAATTATCGGTATTGTTATCTATGCCAATTTCCTTTAAGAGAGGGTATGCTTTAAGTTCTTCGAGCTTAAAAGGATATAATAAAGGAGGAGTTTTTATTTTGGCAGAAAATACGAATTCTTTAACTGAGTATTTATCAAGTAATTTACTCTTATTAGAGTTAACTAAATCATATAAGACGTTGGCCATAAGACGTTCTTTTGCCAAATGCTGTTCACTGTTTATATTGAAATTCCCTTCATTACGCATAGGGTTTATTACAAGAGGTGTTTTATAAGCATCATTTTTATGAAAGAGCTTATTTATCCATGTACCTATAAAATTTGAATTCAACCCATGATGTGAATAATTGATGCAGATGCTGTAGAAGAAATCTTCTGGCTTAAATTCATCAATAGAAATAACTCTCTCACTCTTTTGCAGTGCTTGATCAAAAACATTATGCCTGAAAATACCACGATCAAAAAGTAATTCCTGTACTAAACCATCAGATTCATAAATTATTGAAACAGCAAGCCCATTTTTAATAGCAGATTCTTCTTCTTCTAATGTTATTATATACTTACTAGCATCATCATGTTTTAATTTAGCATTTTTAACAGCTGCATCAACTAGTAAGTAAGGTGATATATAATTCTCAGCTTTGAATTCAATATTATTAGAATTTACAAACTCAATAAAATCGGGGAGAATCTCTTGCCATAATTGTGTGGCAGAATCATTTTTCAGATTTGGAAGATGTTTGGCAAATACTTCAATTTGATCTGCAAATTTTCTGTTAGCGTATTTTATATCCCCAGATTCTGTAGTCAAAATGGTTTTGCTGTCAATTTGTTTTTCTATATAAATTGCATAAATAGTATAGAAGAAAAGTTCAAATATGGTACTCTTTCCGCTTCCATTTTTACCCACAATTGCAGAGATATTAAGACTAATTCCATTTTTGAGCTGGTAGAGATCTTTTGGTACTGGTTTTTTTGGTTTTTTTACTTTTACAACTTCTTGTTTATCTGCTGATAATTTTATTTTATATCCATTGTAAAATATATTTGGTTCTCCCGCTGGAAGTTTTTTACGAAATGATTCATGGCAGTTGGCAAGAGGGGTAATGGCAATTAATTTAAAGTTAGTCATTTAGTAATGTTGTTTCTTTAGTGGTTTTTAGAAAGGTAGGTTCGATGAGTTTCCTTCTTTGCTGTCTGAGTTAAAAAGTCTGTTTATCCAATGTGGATCTACAGGGCAAGCAAATTGTTGAGCAAAGCTAACATACTAAATTTCGGGAATATTTGAAAATATTTCTTACACTTTTTAATTAATATTTGTCCGTGACAATGCTGTTGTTTTATAAAAGAATCTTACAGCAGCAGAATTGCCACAATGTAAGTTAAGTTATTTTTCATGCATGTAAATTAATAATTGGTTATAAACCGGCGATGACACTTAAATTAGTCATTATTGAGTTTGCCTTCTTTTTCTCCTGCTTGCTGTTTATCCATAGTATCACAATTGCTTCCCTTTTACTTTTTACCCGAGACCCTGTATGCTTTTGTTTTATTTCAGGAGCAAAGGTAGTCCGTGTCCTTGAGCAAAAGCAAGGCCGGGCCTTTCAGGTCCTGCCAAAAAATCTCCATCCCTCCGTTTTTTTTCAGCTCATAAAAGACCTTTATAAACTTGTCTATATTGAAAATTGGATTGATTAGCGGGAGTGTATTTAATATTATTTTTTAGGAGCTCTTCCCGCTATATGTTTCAATCTTTTGTGCCGAACACCGGCACAAAAGGATTTCCACTGCACACGAGCGAAGCGAACTGGCGAAGCAATCGGGGCTAGGGCCGGAGCATCACTATTATTTTGCTGTAATCCGAAGTATAAATGCTTGTCAGTTTATATTTTAATTCAATTAAAGCATAGATAATAATGCAGTTTTTTTAAGTTTTTTCTGCAGAATATTCGATGAGAAAAAAAAGACTTAAAAATCAAGTTGTATTTCTTGTTGATTGATGCCGCAGAAGTACTTTCAAAAAAACACATCAGGCAATGCCGGCAAAGATCTTATCCTTTATTTATTGTTTATTGGTACTGTTGAATCCCTGTTCAGCCAGCCAGATGTCTCCAGCTGGTTTATACTCACATTTATTATAACTGATCTGCAGCAATCCGGCTTTGTCTATATTCTGATCCTTTAAGCCTTTCTGGTACAGGTGCAGCGCGGATGTAAATACCGTTTAATTACATCACAAAGTTCGGGCACAGCGCGGCGGGGCGCTGCAAAAAATTCCCCCATAAATGCAGGACATCCGTCCTGCTTTATTGCGTTGCTTTCTGCGCTTGCTTGCTTCTGCCCGCGGGCGGTGCTAAAATTAATCTTAAATATTTAGCATCATGAAAACTGCAGCAAACCACAATTGGAAAATCGTTTCAGAAATTGATCTGATTTATAAAACAAAAGTAAAAAGTTCCGAGAGACCTCATATTGCTTCATCGCGATGTGCCTATAGTCTTTTAAAGGACTGCTGGGATCCCTGTAAAATTGAACTTCTGGAGCAGTTCAAAGTACTGCTTATGAGCCAGGCTAATAAAGTTCTCGGCCTGTACGAAGCTTCCTCAGGAGGCATGACAGGAACAGTGGTAGATATCCGATTTTTGTTTGCCGCTGCCCTTAAAGCCCGCGCAGCAGGAATTATTATTGCCCACAATCATCCTTCAGGAGGCACGGTTCCTTCAGAGCCCGATAGGCTAATTACCAGAAAGATAGCACAGGCAGGAATGCTTTTGGATATTAAGCTGCTCGATCACCTGATCCTTACAACAGAGAGCTATTATTCCTTTGCAGATGAAGGCGCTTTATAGCGTCTTTTTTTTCTTCTTTCTTTATGCCGGAACGTTGCTGCTGCTCCGTGAGGCAGAGGTTGGAATGCTGTAAAAGTTTCGCAGGGACCTGTAAGCTTTTAGCTGTTTATTGTGGTAACTTTAATTTCATAAAGGGAGCGTACAGTATAATCAACCAGAAAAAAAGGACAGTGAACCGGCGGGGTTCGTCTGAAGATTCTGTTTATGATTTAGTTAATCCCGTTATACCATCTCAGGCACCCGCCGGCTGCCGAAAAGCTCCTTAAAGTTTTAAGGAGTTTTTTTGTGCAATGAAGCATCAGTTTTTCTGGTATAAAAAGTATATACTGAGGGCAGTTTTCATAACACGGGTTTTCCTATCTGAGACCTAACTTTAGCAGTAAGTCTCATCCCTTTTCCAAGCGGCTGTAGATATAAAAAGACAGTATAATGGTTTCGATTTTTGGAGATGATAAATCGCCGCAGATGCCGTTTCAGATTCACTGCTCCGGCTGTTGTTCAGTCTGAATGCTGTGACCTGATACGAAATAAAAAACACCGCCGGATTTAATGCTGACGGTTTTTTTTTGGTTTTTTACTGTTTCTTTGCGGCACCCAGGCTGGAAAGTTTTTCATTGAGTTCGGTAAGACCGGCCCTTGCCAGACAGTCAGCAGAAAGCTGTTTTAATTCGGCAATATTTTCCTCGCCGCTGCGCTGCAGCAGCACCGATGGGCTGCTTTGATTTTCAATAAGTCCGCGCTCGATCACATGGTGGAGCAACAGCACATTTTTTCGTGAAATCTTCAGATCAATCTTCACTGGTTCATTCATGCCCGGGATACTCAGTATGGTATCAAAAACCTGGGCAGCATCATTTTCTGTCAACATAGTTCACACGTTTTTAAATTAATAATTTAATCATTCAAAGATAGGCAGAAGCTTTAAAAATACCCCGTTCAAAATATGGACCCGATGGGACGGATTGGACAACCTTTTTTAATTTCGTCAGCAGCAGCAGCATTAAAATGGCTTCTATAATGATTATTATTCAGCTGCTGTAAGACTGCCCCGTTCCTGCAGTCGGCCAGATGTCCGTTTGTTAAACAAACGAATCTGGCTGCCCCGGCTCGGAACTCGCGGGCAGTGAAACCGGAAGGAAGAGAGTTTAAAAAAAGGAAAAAGAAAGAAGAGGAGAAAGAAGATGGGAAAAGAAGTTATAAACAGAACGCGCATTGCGGCGGTGCGCTTTACCGCTGCTGAATATGCGGCATTGGAGAGAAGATTCAAAGCGACAGCCTGCAGGCAGATGAGCGAATACCTCAGAAACTGCCTGTTGCATAAGCCTGTAACGGTCAGGCACCGGGATGCATCGCTTGACGAATTTATGCTCGAGTATATCCGCCTGAGAAAGGAGCTCACTGCCCTTGGAAACAACTTTAACCAGAGCGTTAAAAAACTGCATGCCCTGCAGCAGATCCCCGAATTCAGGCAGTGGATTTTGAGCACCGCAGTACAGCGCGAAAGGCTGCTGTCCCAGGTGGAGCAGATTCAGGAAATGACATGGAAAATTACCCAGAAATGGTTGCAGTCATAAATACGGGACATTCGGTGCGCAGCATTTTCACTTACAATGAAAATAAGGTCAAAGAGGGTGTTGCGGAGTGCATCGGGGAAGGCAATTATCCGGCTGCGGCAGCAGAACTGAATCAGGCTATGAAACTCGGCAGGCTGCAGCATCAAAATGCGCTGAACGCCAATGTAAAAAGAAACAGCGTGCACATCTCTTTAAACTTTCATCCCTCTGAAAATTATTCCACAGAAAAGCTCCTGCGCATTGCCGGCGCCTATATGGAAAAGATAGGCTTCGGGGAGCAGCCTTATCTGGTGTATCGGCATGATGATGCAGGACATCCGCACATCCATCTGGTCTCCATAAAAGTCAGGGAAGACGGTTCGCGGATCGACATGCAGAACATCGGGAAAAACCAGTCTGAAAAAGCCAGAAAAGAAATCGAAAAAGAATTCCGTCTGGTCCCGGCGCAGGGCAGGAGGATGGAGGATGTTCCATTGGTAAAACCTGCATGGTCGGGCAGGGTTTTATACGGCAGATCCCAGTCTAAAAAAGCCATATCAGGCGTGCTTTATTCCGTGCTATTCAATTATAAATACAGCTCGCTTTCAGAGCTCAATGCCGTGCTGCAGCTCTACAATATCAGGGCCGACAGGGGAAGTGAAGATTCGAGGATTTATAAGACCGGCGGACTGGTGTACCGCATCCTGGACAAGAACGGGAAACCCGCAGGAATTCCCATCAAGGCAAGTGATTTTGCGATGAAACCCACGCTTGCTTTTTTAGAGCGCCGATATATGCTGAACAGTAGTGAGAAGGTATTTGAAAAGAACAGGATACGAAGCGCAGTGGACGGCGCTTTTCTGCGGCGGGACATAGATCTGGAAAAGCTGGTTTCCTTGCTGCACAAAGAAGGCATCGACGTGATGCTGCGAAAAAGTGCTGCTGGACAGCTTTACGGAATAACCTATGTGGATCACGTCTCGAAATGTGTTCTGAACGGCAGTGCGCTGGGGAAAAAGTACAGCGCCAAAGGCATACTCGAACGCAGCGGTAGTACCGCCAAAGCAGCAGCGGTTTCAGGGGATGGAATAGTCTCGCATACGGCTTGTAAAGAGCCGAAAGAAAGTGCTTTGGAAAGCGCTTCAGGCGGCAATCGGGTGAAAGTGCTTGAGGAACTTTTCAAACCGGAAGTGCAGGGAGATTATGTCGCGGGAAGATTTAAGGCAAGGCGCAGGAAAAGAAGAAGGAGAGGACCTGCAGACAGGAATTAATTTTTTAAAAAAACAGCATTAAAATGGAAAGGTTATGCAGACAGGGGAAAACGAACAGGCACTGAGAAAAATACTCGACATGACAAGGCTCATCAGCATTCTTTTGCTGCTTGGGCATTGCTACTATTATTGTTATGAAGCTTTTAAAGCATGGAATCTTACGGGTTCGCTGGGAGACAAAATTCTGGGGTCGGTTTACAGGACAGGGCTCTTTGGGAGTTTTTATATTTCCAAGTTTGCGGCGCTCGGACTGCTTTTGATTTCACTGCTCGGGGCGAAGGGGAGAAAGGATGAAAAACTGCAGTGTAAGACTGCGGTTTACCAGATGGTTTTGGGACTGCTGCTGTATTTTTTAAGCGGGCTGTTGCTGTTGTTGGCTGTTGCGGTGCAGTATACGGCTGGTGCTTATATGCTGGCGGCGTCGTCAGGCTTTCTGCTGGTGCTCTCAGGCGGGACACTGCTCTCGCGGCTAATCCGCAGCAGGCTCTCTGCTATAGATATTTTCAACAGTGAAAATGAAACTTTTCCCCAGGAAGAACGCCTGCTGGAAAATGAGTATTCGATCAACCTGCCAGCGCAGTATTATTTAAAAAACAAACTGCGCAAAAGCTGGATTAATATCATCAATCCGTTTCGCGGGCTTCTGGTTTTGGGCACCCCGGGCTCGGGCAAATCCTACTTTGTCATCCGGCATGTCATTACCCAGCACATTGCCAAAGGCTTCAGCATGTTTGTGTATGATTTTAAATACGATGACCTTTCCAAAATTGTTTACAATACCTTTGAAAAATACAAGCAGGTATATGCCGTTGAGCCCAAATGTTATTTTATTAATTTTGATACCATCATGCACCGCTGCAATCCGCTGGATCCCCAGAGCATGGAAGACATCACCGATGCTTCGGAGTCCGCCAGAACCATACTGATGGGACTCAACCGCGAATGGATCAAGCGCCAGGGCGACTTTTTTGTGGAGTCGCCGATCAATTTTTTATCGGCGGTCATCTGGTATCTCAGACGCTACAAGGACGGGGAATTCTGCACCCTGCCGCATGTGATTGAACTCATGCAGGCCGACTATGACAGTCTCTTTACGCTGCTGCGCACCGATAAGGAAATCGAGGTGCTCATCAACCCTTTTATCAATGCCTATCTCAACGATGCCATGGAGCAGCTCGAAGGACAAATCGCTTCTGCCAAAGTAGCCATGGCCAGGCTGTCCTCCCCGCAATTGTATTACGTGCTCTCGGGAAATGACTTTACCCTGGATATCAATAATCCTCTGGAGCCCAAGATTATCTGCATGGGAAACAACCCGCAGAAAATACAGATTTACGGGGCGGTTTTATCGCTGTATGTGAACCGGCTGGTGAAGCTGGTCAACAAAAAAGGAAAGCTCAAATCGAGCCTTATTTTTGATGAATTCCCTACCATCTATCTCAATAACATGGACAGCCTTATTGCCACGGCCAGAAGCAATAAGGTAAGCACCTGCCTGGGGGTGCAGGACTTCAGCCAGCTGCGCAAAGATTACGGACGCGAGCAGGCCGATGTCATTATGAACATCACCGGAAATATCATTTCAGGGCAGGTGACAGGGGATACGGCCAAACAGCTCTCGGAACGTTTTGGCAAAATCATGCAGGACCGCGAGAGCATATCCATTAACAGCTCCGATACGTCCATCAGCCGGTCCCGGCAACTGGAAGCTGCTGTGCCTCCTTCAAAGATTTCTTCGCTGAGCTCAGGGGAATTTGTCGGCATGACTGCCGATGATCCGCAGTGCAGGATCCGTCTTAAGACATTTCACTGTGAAATTGTAAATGATCATGAGGCGCTTCGGAAAGAGGAGGAGAACTATAAAGAAATACCGCCGGTGAGAAAACTCGATAATGCCATGATCCAGCAGAATTTCAGCCAGATCAGGCGCGATGTGCAGGATATTATCTTTAGCGAGATGCAGCGGCTGCTGCAGGATCCGGCGCTGTCTTATCTGATTGTGAAGAAGTGATGTTTGCTGCCTACAGGGAATTTATTCTTTCTGGGGGAGTTTACTTTTCTTTTATATTATTTGTATGATTTTGGCCGGTAATGGGGAGGCTGGTTGGAGTGGTTGGTTGATTTGAACGGGAGGATTAATTAGTCGTCGTTTGATTTTGTATGATTTAATGAGATTTGCAGGGTAGTCGCGTTCCGTTGCTTATCAGAAAGAGGATACTTCAATCATGTTTATAAAATTATTAATAAAAGCCCGCATGGTGGTTTATGAATTAAAAATCCTATTTTTGAAATCATTAAATACTGACATTTGTCAGACATAGCAAACCAATTTAGGGTGTATAACTCTGATATTGTCAGACATATATACAAGTTGGCAGTAATTCTAAAAAATGAGAAAAACAACAATAATATTAGCATTAGTTTTAGCTTTAATTTCTTGCAAACAGAAATCCAATAATTATGAAAAATTAATTATCGGCGATTGGAAAAGTTTTTACGAAATCCCAAAAAAAACATCAAATAAAGATATAATTATATTTCCACGGAGATTCAGCCCATTTGGAGAATCTGGTTATTCATTTTGCAAAAATGGAGAAGTTGAGAATAAAACCGGATATTTTGATTTAACCGAAAAAGATAGTGATGGACGAACTAAGAGAAAGTTTTTAGGGAGCTATACAAAATACAGAATTCAAAATGACAGCCTAGAAACGTTTGATTTAAAAGATAAAAAGTGGGTAAATATTAAAATAATTAAACTTACTAAAGATTCTTTAATTTTAGAATACGATGACAAATCAAAAGAAAAATTTTTAAAACAAAACTTTAAAATTGACTCACTTAATTCTTTCGACAAAGTCATTGTGTCAACTTCTGGATGTTATGGGACTTGTCCCGTTGATGATATAATGATTTCCAAAAATGGAGAAATTGAATACTATGGCAAAATGTATGTTAATCAAAAAGGATTCTGCAAGTCTAAAATTAGCAAAAAAGACTTCATTAAAATTGAAAATAATTATAAAAAAGCAAACTTTATAAACTTAAAGGATGATTATATTGCAAGTCGCACCGATGCGATGACTATTACGACTACATTCATTAAAGATGGTAAAATTTTAAAAACTATAACCGATTACGGAAACGAATCACCAACGGAAATGAAATGGGCAACTTTATCAGTTGTTTTTCTCAATCAAAATATTAAACTTGAAAGAAAAAATGAATCCAAAAAATTTATCGATTTTGGGTACGTACGTTTTGTAAATGGCAAGAAAGTTTGTGAATTAACTAAATCTGAATGTTTCTATTTAAAAAGTCTTTTGCAAAATTCCGAAGAAATCAAAAAAGACTTCAAAGTAAAATATACAATTAAATATTGGGCAGATGATAATGAAAAGAAGGTAGAAAGCGATGGACAATATTTTAAATTTGAAACGAAAAAGGGTGAATTTACCACACTAAATCTTGGCTACAATTTTTTAGAAAAAAATGGCTTATCAAAAAGAATAAGAGATAAAACCGAATACGATTAAAAGAACTACTGCCAACAACTACTCCTATGTAAAGCATCGTAAAGTTATTCACAACTTTTGAGAGGGTTATATGTTGGTTATTTTTCGAGTATAAAATTCCGTTCCAGCGGCTTGTTGGAAAAATTGGAAATCAACTTTTTGTCCGCCGAAGGCTAAGGACTGAAAAAGTTATTCTAACTTTTTCAATAATGCCTAGAATTTTGATCTCTTTTATTTCATAGTCTTTCTTTTAAAATTCTTAAAACTCATACTCCTATATGTGGTTCTCTTTTTTAGAACGAGACCACCAGCATCGATTTGATTGTAAGAATAAAAATAGCTGCCTGCTACAAAATGCGGCTTCATTTTATAGAACCGCCATAGCTGTTTTGCAGTCTATTTTCTGTTATGGTTGAGCTCTTTAAGAAGGTTATTTTTATTTTTCTAACACTAAATTTCTATTGATTTGATAGGGTGTTTCCGTTTTAATTACCGAGAGTATTCTTCGTGCCATTTTATGAGCAACTTTAACAATGACACTCTTTACGTTCTTTCCTTGATGTTTGCGGTAATATTGCTGCATTTCGGCATCTTTTCTAATGGCAATCCAAGCGGCTTCCACTAAATAACTCCGTAATTGTGAACGGCTTCTGGGGGTTATTCCCAAACATTTTTCCGAACCACCGCTATTATAAATACCAGGTACCAATCCGATGTAAGAGCTAAATTGTCCCTCGTTATTGAATCGGCGTAAATCGCCGCATTCAGCCAGAATTACACTGGCCAGATACCCACCAATTCCCGGAATGCTCCTCAGGAGATTATAATCTTTCTTATGGGCCTTTCTGCAATGTGCACGCATTTGATTAGCAATTTCTAAATACTCTGACCTGATAAATTGATACATTCGTATTTTGCCCTGCAAAGCCAATTCTCCGCAGCGACTGCTGAATTTTATATTTTCCACCCATACCATAAAATCTTTGGTCCAATTTGAATTATCAAATTCTGTAGGTATCGCTATCCCATGAAAGAGCAACATACTTTTGATATGCAATTTGCTTTGTCGGAGTTTCTTGGTGACTTGGGTTCTATGGCGAGCCAAAGTCGTAAACTGTTCGTGTTCTTCCGTAGGAATATAAACTCCCCTGAGAACCCCTGCCTTTAATTGATTGGACAGATTTCTGGAATCTAACGCATCTGTTTTTTGATATCTTTCCTTGTCTCCTGTTTTGATATCGGATGGATTGACTACCAAAACGTGCCAACCTAAGTTTAAAAAATAGCGAGCTGCAGAAAACCCGCAACAACCTGCTTCGTAAACTAGATCCACATCGTGATTAGGAAATGTTTGCTCAACATATTGAAATAAATCCTCGGCAACAGAAGGCATCGAGTAGGTCTTGTGAAAAAAGAGATCAGTTTGAATGGAAACGCTCCAGCTTTTTTTGTGAATATCTAAACCAATGAATATCTTTGGTTTTATTAAGGCATCTTGTAATGGCATAATCTTCGTTTTTAGTAACTCTAAGTTATGCTTTTACATAGATGCTACAACTGATTTGGGCAGTTGGCTTAATGGAGAGTTGGTTTTGTATTTGGGATGATTTACTTCGCCTATTCGCTTCGCTCGGGTGGCAAATCCGAAGAATGGGATTAAATTAGTTCCAAAACCCGCTGTAGTGCCAGAACGTTAGTTAGTTAGTTAGTTAGTTAGTTAGTTAGTTAGTTAGTTAGTTAGTTAGTTAGTTAGTTAGTTAGTTAGTTAGTTAGTTAGTTAGTTAGTTAGTTAGTTAGTTAGTTAGTTAGTTAGTT
>Ga0163161_10001540_pt1 | contig 17012 bp, 17 predicted proteins | sample S45metaG_FD_129847 | JGI IMG/M metagenome (GOLD analysis project Ga0163161, IMG submission 129847) | Switchgrass rhizosphere microbial communities from Kellogg Biological Station, Michigan, USA - S4-5 metaG | ecosystem: Host-associated > Plants > Roots > Rhizosphere > Soil | place: USA... | reverse complement strand
GGCTGCGCGCCGGTAACCGAAGCCACCCATGGGGTGGCTCTACAGGGGATTCTCTTGCGTCGCGCCAACAAAAAGGCCGCCCCGAAGGGCGGCCTTTTCATGTGTGTGGCGGAGAGAGGGGGAAACAGTACCTTGACCGTCCCGCCTAGCTCCGGAGGCGTCCACAAACCGGATTTGTGTCCTGTGGTGTGTCCCGGATGCTACCCAAGTTCGCACCATGATGCGAGCAGGGGTACGGCCTGGAGTTCGTCGGCTTGGGCCGTCCTAAAGATCCCCGCAGGCGAGCCGCTATCTATGAGGGCCTCTAATCAATGGGTATCTTTAGCTGGCGTCCTTGACCCGGCGGAGTTCTCGGTCGATGAGACGAGGCCGGTCTATGCTTGGCAACAGAGGGGTGGACTAGAAGGAAATACCGGAATGCAATTTCGGATGTGGTCAGCAGGAGTGCTTTTTCTAGGGTCATATGCCCCGCTGGCCTTTGTCCTGGCGGCGCAAGACATCAAAAAAGCGCTGTGGGGAGAACCCATATGTGGTTGGGGAGGGCAGTTTGATTGCGAACTTCAGATCTTTGAGCACCCTTGGGCATCCTTGGCCGCAATAGTGGTTACATCAGCCGCACTGTGGCTGACGATGTATTCCATAAAGGCTGTCCGATTGAAGATCGAAGCTGAAGTTCTGTCCGCGAAGCCCGTTCCGAATGACCTGATTAATTATGTTTTCCCCTACGTTGTATCATTCATGGGGTTGAGTTACGGAGATCCGCAGAAGTTGGCGGGATTCTTCGTTTTTCTTGTGCTTTTGTTTTTGATTACCTATAGGTCGGGGCAGATTCTGATGAACCCCGTATTGATTGCTTTCGGCTGGCGGCTGTATGAGGTTGATATTGCTGTCGGTGGAAAACAGGTCCATAAGACCGTGCGCGCGCTGAAGCAAGGAAAGCTGTTGCCTGGCAAGCAGCTTATTGAGGATGTTCAGGAAGTATATTTGATGGGGGACCCATGAGCGATCTGGCATTGAAAAGCCTCAAGGCATTTGACCTCGCCGGGTCAAGCGTATTCCTTTGGGTGTTTAAGAGGAGCGTTGGTACGAAGAAATTCAAGGCGTACTACATCAAGACGGATCCAGTCCTAGATAATGCTCTCAAGGGTTTTGCGGAAAATGAGAGGGCCCGAATTAACGAGTGGATTCCATATGGGCATCTCTCTCAGCCCACCGATGATGGATGCCTGACTATTGCTGTGGGTGATACTGACTTTCAGGTTCTAAAGGATCTCGTTGACGAGCCGGAGTCTGACCATGCGACTAATGATCTTAAGAAGCTCAAGGGCGCTGTCGGCTACTTGGTGAAGTTTGTAAAGGACGGGCAGACCCTCTACGCCACGCGGCGCACGCCGATGACGTGGAAGCCGGTATATATAAAGAAAAATGTAATTAATGCCATTTTTAAGAACGGTCAGTTGTCGGCCGTAGCGGGTGATGAGTTCACACTTGAGCCCCGATTTGACATCTTTGCCTTGGATGGTGTTCTTTTGGTGTCGAACAAGAAGGGCTTTGAGTCAATGATGCAGTATCGAGCTGGCTATGCTCAGGCGTTCGAAAAGCTGAAGTTGGAGCCTGCCTTCTCCGCTCTCTTTACTGACATGCAACCGCTGTTGGACTATGTTGGCGAGAATGGAACGCATCTAAAGAGGATGACGGTGATTCAGGACAAGAATCTCTATTCCAATCCAAAATATTTGAAGGCGCTCAAGACTGTTGCGACGAAGCGGAAGTGGGGCGTCGCTTTCGATAAGGCGGGGAAAATTATCCCGACCGCAGAGACCGCCAAGGTCATCATGACATTGCTGTTGGATCACCGCCTTGTTAGTGAAATCACCGATATCATGTATGACGTTCCTGATGGAATTCCGGTCAAATGATTTAGTATGTTGCTAGTTTGTTGACGATTTGATTGGGCGGACTACTATGTTTAGAGGAGGCCCTTTTATATGAAAAAGAATTGTATTGAATCGTGGTTGCTGTCGCCCAGTGTGTTTGACTTTAGATATTTTCTCCTCTGTGCCGTCGCGCCAGTTGCGCTCTTTACGCCAGAGTCGTTGTTGTTGAAATTTGTTCTGGTAATGGCTGGTTCTGCACTTGGTATTTTGGCTTATCGTCTTAACCTAAGGGAGTGTCCCGGCTGTGATAAAGTTCCTAGAAAATGAGTGGGTGGTTGTTGGCCTGACGGCCCTGATATCTTTCCTGGTTCTTGTGTGTTACATCGGGGTTGTGATTCTCAAGGGAAAGAGGCTTCACATGGGGATGGGCTCTTTATTGGTTATGGATACTTTTCTTCTTTTTGGATCAATTATCCTGATCATAAAGTCGATAGCATTCATGCTAATCGGAAGGCCGGTGGTTATCGTGTCGTCGGATTTCATCTACCTGTTTATAGGGTTGATGGCATGTGTGATTTCGTCAGTTCGTGGCGCGCTGGTCAGGGTGAAAGCAACTTTGGGGGCTGGGGATTCTGGGGGGGATGATGATGGTGGTCCCCTTACGCAGTAACCCTGCGAAATTGATGGCATCTGGTGGATGCGGCCCTGCCTTGGCAGGGCTTTTTTATGGTAACTATCAGAACACTAAGGCTCGTTCGCGTCAGGCTGTGTCTGGCTTAGGCGCCAAGCTTACGGACCACTGCCCATTTTCTTCCTGCTTGAGCGACAGGAGATCGTAGGTCTTCACCATGTTGAGAAGGCCTGAATGCCCGTAGATGCCAGGGGAGAACCCGGAATCTGCTCGCTTCAGGTAGGAGCCTAAGGAGTTGAGGCTTACCTTTCCCTCTGGCGTGCTGCCGGCAAGCAGTGAGACAGCCTCGATAACGAAGCGAGGACGACGCTTCGGGAGCGGTGCGTTGGCGGTGGTCTTGGCTTCGTTACTGTGGTCAGCAGGATGCGGCGGCTCCTGAAGATCAGGCGGCTCTGGCGATGAGGCTTCTTGCGCGGACCACTCGAAGAACTGATCACAAGCATTGCGCAAAGCATCCGGGGTCTTTGCTTCGCCGACGATCAAAACCGTGGCGCCGCGCTCTCGAAGCTTCCTACAGAGGTAGGCGAAGTCGGAGTCGCTGGTCACCAGGCAGAAGATGTCGGCACGCTGATCGAAGAGCGCTTCCAGGGCATCCAAGGCTAGGGCGATATCGGAGGTGTTCTTCTTCGCTGCGTATTGGAACTGAAGGCATGGAGTGAATGCCTGGCGAACCAGGGCCTCTTGCCAAGAGTTGCCTAAGGTAGTGCGATTGCCATAGCCCCGTCGAAGCGTTACGCGCCCGGCTTGGGCCGCCATGAGGAGCGCGAAATCCACGATTTCGGGAGCAACGTTGTCGCAGTCAATCATTACTGCGACGGTCGATTCCTGCGGTTGAGCCATGAAGGTGTCCTATGTCTTTACGCTGGTCTAGCTTGAAGTCCAGGCGCAGCGCCTCTTGGTCGGAAGGCGACGCTTTCGTGTCAGGCTTGAAGTCTGGCCGCTAAGGCGTAGGTCGGGCTCGGATAGTCGGCAAACAGCTTGATGCGGATCATCGAAGCGCTGGAGCCATCACCGCCCGTCAATGGAACGTCTTGGAGAAGGTGCAAGCACTGACGATCAGATGGAAGCGGATCCTGCTCTGTGCAACCAATCCAGTTTCGCGCATCCCATCGCTTGCCAAGAATGATGGGCACCAGTGGGCTTTGCTCAATCGGGAAAGCACCGTGCACCGCGACCTGGTAGCCGTGAGCAATCTTGGCCAGCATCCGAACGAAAGACCAGATGTCCATCCTGTCCTGAAACTGCATCCCTACAGAGGCGTGCTCCCGAACTATCTCTCCTTTGCCAAGTCCCATGGTCAGCGTATCCATGGCGGAAACCTCTATCCCCTGTGCAGAAGGATCGGGCGGAAATTTAGGGTTGAGGAAGCCTGGGAGAGTGAGGACGGGGAGGTGCATGACTTTGACGCTTTGATCCCAAGGCAGATCGTGTTCAACCAAGGAATTGTCGGCGCGTATGAAGGTCTGTTTGATCGATTCCGTGGCGGGCCGTCGATGAGATTTTCGACCCTTTATTCCCAAAGACTGGCGGCCGCGATCCAAAAATCCGCGAAGCACTCTCATTTCGAACTGGGACGTAAGCTTTGCACACGGATCGCAGCTTGAATCTGGCAGTACGAGAGTTCCACCAAGGCCTTTTGGCACGATGTGCTCTTCGGTCAAGCGCCCTTGTGTAGCACCACAATAGATACACGCGCCAACTGGCTTGAAACGATGGGTAACAGGTGCCCGCAATCGAGTTGAATCCATTTAGCTACCAGCTCCTTCTGGGACCAGAAATGTCAGGGGCACGGTTCGGCGGCGTCCTAGCCTTGCCCATAGGCCTCGAATGTATCCCATGTAGCAAGGCTAGTCAGCGTGGAGGCTGGACTACCTCCCGGCTGGGCTGATTCTGCTTCGATGCTTAAGGATAGAACCTCTTTCTGTCCTTCAAGCATTGCTTGAATTGCCCCTTGGCATAGACTGGAAGCACCACGGCAGGCCTGTATTTCTCCAAGGTCTCTATCTGCTTCTTCCGCATTACGACGGGCTTCTTGTGAAAGTAGGCCTCGTGAAGCACCGGCACGCGCTTGCTTACAGAGTGGCCTGTGATCAGAGCAATGTCTTCGTCAGGGACGTTCTGGTGGTGGAGCTCTGTGGCGATGGTGTGGCGAAATGCATGGAACCCGACCCCTCTGGGGAAACCAAGGTCCTTCATGTAGCGGCTGAACTGGCTAAGCGCTGCCAGGCTGTAGCGAGCATTGGTCTCACCGGTCTTACGGTTCACGCCAGCGGATAGGTGTGGGAAGAGGCGAGGGTGGCCGCACTCTCTGATGTCATCCATGAAGTCCAGGAAGCCTGCGTCCAACAGGGGCTTCGGGATGGGGATCGTTCGGATAGATGCCTTGCCTTTTAGGCTTTGCCGACTCCTGAGCCTGGTCCGGTGCGCCAAGTCAGGATCCACAGTTTTCTGGATGCGGATACACCAGACCTCGCTCTCCTGGACGATGTCGGCGACCTTCAGCTGAGCGACTTCGTTGATGCGGGCACCTGTGTAGAGTCCGATCATGGGAAGCCACCATCGATGCGGATACTTGCTCGCCCAGGGAATGAACGTCTTGGGGTCGAAGATGCGGCGGAGGTCGTCTTCATCAAAGAGCCGCTCAGGCTTGTTGGGGTCGGTGGCCAGGTCCTTCTTGATCTCAGCGAACGCAGCCATAGGAGAGGCGTCAATGGCTTTGGTCTTGACCAGTTGATTGAAGAAAGAGACCAGGAAGCGTCGATGACGTTCAAGCGTTGCAGGCGCGAGCTGAGGAACATCTAGCTCCTTGCCGCAGGCAATGGCTTCGTCATAGCTGATACGTTGATAGGCGGGGTCAGAGAAGAGGCCTGGGGGCGACCAGCGCATGAGGTCCCAGAGCCGGTAGATGTGAGGGTGGTCAATGCGCGAGACCGGGATGTCGCCGCAGGTCATCTGGAGAAGCCGCAGGGTTCGGGCCGTGGAGTCGATGGTCTCTTGTGCGAGGCAGCGGCGTTCCCGGTCCCCCAGGTAGTCCTTGATCTCTACGGACAGAAGTCGGGCAGGGTGGCCTGCGGAGAGTGGCTCAAGGTAGCGCGTGCCTGCGGCATTGATGCGAGAGCGTCGGGAGCGCTCTATTGCAGCGTTGAGGATTTCTTGCGCATGGATGGCCGCTTCGCGTCCGGTGATGACTAGTTCATCAATCCGGAAGCGTCCGATCTTGACGCCCTTAAGGTGCAGCGTGTCATCGGCGTCGGGATTGAAAGGGAAGTCTTGAAGGAAGTTTTTTACTGTTTTTGGCATTGCACTGTCTCCGTAGATGATGGGAGCAGTGCTAAGGCCCGGCTTTGATTCGTCAAACGAGATCTAGAGTGTTGCCGCGTTGCTTAGGCATTCGCCGAAAAGTTGGAATTAGCGCGAAAAAGTTTAGAGGAAATTAGTGGGATGTGCGTTGCGAGGCGCTGTGGCGCAAGGGTTTTCTTTGGGTGACCGCTTCTATCTTGCAGTCATTTTTGTACTGTACGATTTTGAGGGTGCTTACGCCTAAGCGTGCTTTCTTACAGAATAGGCATGCAGGATATTTTCGGATTTGCGACGGGCATCACCATCCTCCATTCTCTTTGTTGGGTCGCCTCGCCCAGGCTCTATGGCAAGTGGCAACCCCGGTTAGGTTGAGTGGATGGGACTGCGTCCCTTTCGGGTCCGGACCGGTTGTCTAGGGGGAAAAGACCGTATAGCTTGTTCCCGGTGGATGGGGCAGTGGCGCTTAGCGTCCAAAGCTTCCTAGCTACCTTCTCTCTTTTTGCTACCAATTTCAGGTTTAAAGAATGACCAAGCCGTCACTCGATTCCATTGCCTCCGCCAAAGCCAAGCTTGCTGAAGAGCTGCGCAAGCTTGAGGAACAGGAAGTTCAGCTTCTCCAGGAACAAGCCGCTGATGCCTTCGCAGAAGTCGCCAACCTCGTGTCCCAATACGGCAAGAGCTTCTCTGCGAAGCAGCGCGCCGAGATCGTAAGCATGCTGGCGACGGATGTCCCTAAGAAGGCGGGAAGTGTGAAGAAGGAAGTCGCGCCCAAGTATTGGCTCCCACACACGGGCGAAACCTGGAGCGGCCGAGGCAGAACTCCTCGTGCGTTCGCTGCCTGGGAAGGGACTTCCGCTTACACAACTTGGAAGGCTTCCCATCCCAACGAAAAGTTCCCGGCGTTTCCGGGTTGAGAAGACAGAAGCCCCGCGATGCGGGGCTTCTGGCTAGCGGATGCTGTGTTTTCGCTCGGATACTTCAAGCCTCATTTATGACCGGCAGATAGCTTCTCGGCCACCTCAGCCCAGGTGACCTTCTTTATCATGGAAACTCCGGGTCTGTAGTCGGCGAAATAAACCTCATTGTCTGTGCTTGTCAGTTCCGGGAGAAATTTCCCTTCTTCGGGAAGGTGCCCGGTTCCGTAGCGACCCGAAGAATCAATCATTACAGCCGGCCTTCTATCTCCGCGTCTAAATATAGTTTCTATGCCGTTCTTAATTGCGGTCATGTCTACATTAACTATTGCTAGTGGTCGCAGAGTGTGATGTACCGGATTTAGGAAAGAGTCGACTGCGTCCGCACATAGGCGAAGTGCGCGGAGCAAAACTGGAAAAGAAAGCTTCTCCAGAATTGTCCTAGTGCTGCTCTTCTCGAATTCGCGCGGATAAAGGGCTGCCAGCTGTTGCAGATAGTCTCTCGCCTCGTCCTTGGCCTGATCTCCTATCTCATTATCTTCCGCACGCTTCATTAGAACGAGTACAGTCTGTTCACAGAAATGAATTGCGTTACTGCTGGCCTCCTTAAGCTCCTTGGGCGCACCCGCTGTAGTCTGCGGCTGTGAGAAATACTCGTAAGCAAACCCAAGGCTGAGGCCCAGGATGAAAGAGTCCGAATGTATTTCATGGTCGTCGCCTATTAGGTCCTCGTGGACCCACGCGACGATTTTATCAATGTGATCTTCGACTTTGGTGAAGTCGTTGGTTAGCGGCGGCGGCGGCCCAAGATCTTCGTAGGACAGTGAAAGCTGGGCTAGCTCGGCCATCAACACTACTGCTTCGGGCAGGATCCATTTAAAGCGCGCCGAATACACTGTTAACGATTCTTTATTGCGAGATTCTTCCGAATCTTGCAGGATAGCGTTCATGTTGACGCAGGTCGTGGCCAGCGATCCAAGGGTGATTCCCGCCTCTAGCAGGTCGCGAGATAATACCTTGCCTTCGGCGAATGGTGGCCTGTCAGTCATATATTCGATGAGCGGGACTGCAACTATCGGGTCGCGCCAATCAAGTTTGGATTGTGGTAAGAACGTAAGAAGAATATTGCGAACACTTTTCTGAGATATGAAATCTCTTGCGAAGTCCCCGGGGGCGCCCCAGAATTCATAAATCACTGGTTGGGATCGTAGTCTATGCGCGCTAACTTTCTGCTTCCAGTTGCTGTGATTCTCAATCTGTACATCATATTCTTCGGATAGCAGATCTATTGAGGTCTTAGGGATTTCATAACCTCCTTTGGGCATTGATCCATAGGATAGATCGTTCTCTTCAAGGAAATAAGAGGAAATCTTAGAAACCTTTGAGCGTTCATTCGCAGACGATCTCGAAGCGAAGACCCCGTAGTCGAAGGTGCACAGTGTTATTACCCATTGCAGTGGGAATGGGGATATATCTCTCCAAAGCAAAAGAAAGCCATGGGATCGCATGCGGTCCCCGCTTCTGGCGATCATATCAATTGCTGTTTGGATGAGTCTTGGAACTTCGATGTCGGTTGAAAGCGATTCTTGCTCGTTCTTGTCATAGAGAACTAAGTCGTAGCATTGAAGCGCATCGTCGGGGATGGTTGTGGAGCCAGTGAGACTCCAGGCTTCCACAATCTTGCAGCGAAGTTCTCTAGGAACTGCGTCGTAGTCGAGACTGAGCGCTAAGCACTGCTTTCCTGCCCAAGTTGTGAGGCCTGCCAGCCCGTGCGACATGAGATCTGACCAGTCCTTGGCAACTAGGACAAAGCAGATATCCATGTTGGACAAGAACGGGAAGAAGTTCTGAAGTTCATGCTCGTAACCTGCCAACTCCGAGATGGCTTGGCGCTCCGGCCCCTTGTCACGCTTTACTTCGAAGAGAACTATCACCCTCGACTCGGGGTTGTAAGCAATGATGTCAGGTCGAAGCACCTCACCCTTGTCTAGTGAAATGCTCCTGTCTATCGAAACTATTTCCAAATTGCGGAGTTGTTCCAGCACAAAATTTGATGATCTAGCGCTTGCCAGTCGGCTTGCGTAGTCAATTGAGAACTTCGGTATTACGTAGGGGTCGTCAATTGCAAGAGTGACTTCCTCAATGCTCTCTTTGCCTAAAATTGTCTCATGTAATTTATCAGACTCAATCAGGTCGACCAGCCAATTCGTAACTTCAGCTTCATTGCTAAGCTTTCGGCCCATCGGGGGCTTGATCTTCTTTGTTTTTGCCATCGTATCCTCCGTGATTTGATTGCGTTCCTAATTGATTTAGACCTTTGTAGCCTTCCAGGTCCGAAGGTCGAAAAGTAAAGCTGCGTCACCGGATCTGTTCCACACAGTTCGTCCAAGGTTCCAGTAAAAAACGTGTGTGGTGGTCCCTTGATCGTTCTCAAGTGTTGTGCTTTTGCCGTTTCGAGTTGCGAGCTGTATCCAGTCTCCTTTCTTTACGGATTTCTTTGGAAACCAGAAGAGATGACGAAGCTCATTCGATATGTGATTCTCGTCCGTATAGGTGGTGTCACAAACGAGGTAATAGCTAAGATTTTCTATGTCCTCTGTTATCTGGATCCATATAGATTCCTCTTGAAGGTTTCCTTTCGAATGAACGCTGTGCACATTTAAGCTGCTCATTGCAATCCTCAGTAATGTGACTTGGCTAACGACGGTGTCAGTGATTCTTTTGCGCAGGCCATGGCTTATTAAATTAATGAAGAGTAGCTTTTCGTTGAGAGTGTGGGCTTTCTGCGGGCTTCTCGGTTCATTCAGAAGAGTCATTCCTGTCGGAGAGCTTTCTCAGGAACTGTAGTGCTTCTTTTTGGCGCTTGTGATTGAGCTGAGACAGCACCAGAACGGCCTCAGCTACGACATCAGATGCCGCCAAGAAGTAGGCAGCAGGTAGGTCTAGAAGCTCCGCTAGCTTCTCGATTGTCTCCAAATCCGGCTTGTGCATCCCGCGTTCATATCGGCTGATCCGAGGGGCCGTCGTATTTGAATCATCCACGCCCATGAGCATTTCGCCTAGCTGAGCTTGGGTCCAGCCTTTGGCGACGCGTGCTGCGCGTAGGCGATGACCAAGGGCTGTGGGCGTGGGCTGAGGGGCGGGCATCCGGCAGAAACAAACACGTTGACTCTCCAGAGTTTGACCGCATAAGCTTAGCTGGTCATTTGCGTTCAACGCAAAATAGAACCTGGAGGCTGTCGTATGGATATGAGGTGCTGGGCAGTGGTGGGTCTCCTGGCGTTCGCTGCTTCTACCCAGGCAGCGCCCAGCCTGTCGTGCCAGCTGCAGAGCGGCCAGTTCAAGGCGGGTGGGGGAGGGAAGCCCAAGGTCTCCGAGTTCATCTGGGCCACCGGACATGCCTCCGTTCCCCCCACCGGCCCCATCCCAACGCGGATCGGCCGCATCGACCCCGTCGAAGGCTGGGACTACAAGCGCGCTATCAAGCTGGACGGCAAGCCCGTTCTGTTGCCTCCCGAAGCGCATAGCGTCATTGGCTTCGGCAAGGTCTACGACTTCAAGGACGCCATCGCGCTGGCTTACCTCGGCGAGCGTGAGGAGGACTCATCTGCGCGGCCTAGCCAGATCATCGTCGTCATCAACAAGGCCGGGGCAGTGATCGATAGCGAAGTGCTCCCTGGCACTGCAACCAATCCGGGCAGTCACTGCCTACTTATCGACTGATCAAGGAGCTGACATGAAGAAGCTTTGGACGCTTTCCGCCGCAGTGCTTCTGGCCGCCTGCTCGGGTGGCCCTGGTAGTGGCGATATTGAGAATGCGCTGACGGCGTATTTCAAAGAGGCAACAGGCACGACGATGACCTTTGAACGTCTCAAGGTGGGCGAGTGCGTGCGTGGGGACAGTCCGGGCTATGCGTGCAGTGTCACTGGAACCGCGCGGTATCAGCTGGGCACTCGCACTGAGCAACAGCAGCTTGTCGGCACTTTCGTCATCGACAAGGTCGATGGCACTTGGACTGTCGTAGATCGTCGCTGAATTCAAGTCCGCCACCAAGCACTGGCTAGGAGGTTCAGATGTGGATGTTTTTTAACGTGGTGCGTTGGCTCATCACGGTCGTGGCACTGTGGTGGCTTTGTAGCGTGGTGTTTGAGGAGGGCACTACAGCTGAAGGGGCCGTGTTCGGGCTGATGCTCTTCGGCCAGGCTGTCTTCTGGCCTCTCTTGCTTTTGTGGGGGCTGCCGTGGCTGCTCCGCCGCCGCTCAAGGCGCGCTCAAGCCCAAAAGTTCTACTGACGTTCGCCTGCGTGAGCCGAAATTGAGCATGAAGTAGCGCTCTACCATTCTCCAAACCATATGACATGTTCGTCCGCTCGGGGCGGACGAACATGTTGAATCAATTTAGTTGGCCATCTCACTCAGCTTTTGCAACCATCCCCGCACTTCACCTGCCGGGTCTCGGTTATCGAGCATTGCTGCGGTCATCTTAGGGAACGCGCTTCTGGCAAGGTGCTGCTTGGCCTTTTTCTCACCCATGGGAGCGCCAAGACCGCGATAGGCGGTATAAGCCTCCGCAAACATCACGGGTGTGGTCTTCCCATCGACCGGATGATCGTTCACTTCGACTCGAACTCCGAACGCCGCTTCGATAGCATCAGAATGAAGGTAGCATTCCATCTCATGCTTTCTGGTCTGAACTCCCCAAGAGCCGTCCTCTCTGGCATTTATCGCAGTGACCGCGTTTGCGTAATCTGCAACGTCGCCGTCGTAGATGTGCGCCTCTCTACGGCCAAGTCCTTTTAGGTAATTCGTATTAACCCAGTGGCCAAGCGTCCCGCCTCCTAGAGAGACGAATGCAAAACGTTGGTCAATTTCAAGGTTTGGCAGCGTTGGGTCCTGTGAATGCAGTGCTTTGCTAAGCGCTTTGAGAGCAGATATGTCATTGGGACCCTCAACGCAAAGCAAGACCTTGACTCGATTGTCCGGAGTCACTCCGAGTGCGTCTGCGACCATTCCGAAGACATCCACGCCGCTAAGTACAGTTGGCCAATTTGTGACTGCATCGCGACAGATAAAGCGAATGCTGTCTTGTGGTAGTTCTGAAGCAAAGCCAGGACTGTGCGTGGTAAGAATGACTTGGCACCCCGAATCCTCCGCTAAAGACTTAAATGAATCGATAAGAATTCGCTGGTTATTCGGATGCTGCGCTGTTTCTGGTTCTTCGATTGCGTAGATGATGCTTCGGCGGCTACTCGTCTTCAGTCTTCTTTCCGCTTCAGCTTTGAAGAAGCTAACAAGAACAAGCCGCCTGACGCCACTTCCACGCTTGTTTAGTGGGATGCCATCATCAGTAGTAAGGCCCACTGAAAAGAGTCCGAGCCACTTTGCTGCGGTAGGTGGAGTGAACTCAGGCGTTAATTCGCTGGCCAGATTCGGATCGAGCGTCATCAGTGCACGATGGGTGTGCTTGGCGATCTCTTCCGCTTTGTCCCTCACGCGTGCTTGGATTCTTGCTATGTCATCTTGCACCTCTGCCAATGCTGCGGAGACTGCCGCTTTCATTGGACTCTGCACTTCGTCGTCGGAATCTTTACTGCTACGGTCGCTTTGAAATAGAGCAAAGATTGGCAAGTGGGGTTCAATCTGTTCCCAAATGCGCTTCACATCTTCTTTGGGCTTGCTGACGGGAATTGCTTTCTCTGCTAGTTCAAGATCCTGGGTGGCCGCCCACAGAGCTCTTCTCATGCCAGGATTTCCTTTGAGCGCAACATCCAGCTTCAGTTCTTTCACTTTTGCCTGAAGCTCCCTCTCCTTCAGTTCTAAGAGATTGTCCACGCTTTGAGCTGTTGGGTGGTTGGCAATGATGAAGATTTCAGTCGCCGGTTTTTTCGCCGCGCATCCATAAATCTTCCGAATTTTGAGGTGCCCCTGCGGATTGAGCAGAAATTCATCCGCTAATGTGGTTTCCGCCCCAGCGTCCAAAGTCAGTTTTGAGGGGAGCTCCGAAAACGTACAGGTTATTTGCACATCGGTGCTGCCACTTCGAATATTTGCGTCGGTGGACTCCATTGAGATCAAGTCGCTATTGAAGAAGATCTCAAGCGCTTCCAGCAAGGTTGATTTGCCGATGTCGTTTTTTCCCACCAGCGTGGTCAAATCCGATAGTTTGACCTCTACCTCATGCTCATAGCAGCGAAAGTTCTTAACACTGACAGATTCCAGGCGCACTATATACCCCCTGTATTTATATGGCCTATTACTTCATGGGAGAGCTTTTGGTGTAGCGTCTGAAATCTACCACTTGCAAGATTATTTTTTCTGTAGGGAAATTCCTACGCGCTCCTTGCGGTGAAGGGGGGGAGAAGGGGCTAGCTCAACTCGATTCAGGGTGCTTCAAATGTCAGAAGCAAGAGCGCACTTAGGCATTGCCCTTCGGGCAATGCGTGCGCAAGAGGCTGTGCCCCTTGACCCCCTAGAAAAGCGCTTGCCAAAGCCTAAAACGTAGGCATAAAGGCAAGTGCGGGGGCCAAGAATAGGGAGCATCAATGGCCATTTATCACACCAGAGTAAAGACTTTCAGCCGTGCCCAGGGGCACGCATCTACCGCCGCCGCCGCTTACAGGGCGGGGCTGCTCATCATCGATGAGCGAACGGGGCTTCGGCACGACTACCGAAGGCGCGGTGGGGTCGTTGAGACCCGTTGCCTCGCTCCCGACAACGCTCCCGATTGGGCTTTCGATCCTCGGCAGCTCTGGCCAGCGGCAGAGGCTTCGGAGCGCCGAAAAGACGCCACCGTTGCCCGTGAGTTCGAGGTGGCTCTGCCGCACGAACTGAGCAACGAGCAGCGCTCAGACCTGACAGCCGAGATATCGCGCTGCCTGGTCCAGCGTTACAGGTTCGCAGTCCAGGCAAGCATCCATGAGCCGCAAACGGCGGATGGCCTCAACTATCACGTGCACATCCTTGCTACGACCAGGCGTATGGACGCAGACGGGTTGAAGGACAAGACCAGGGAGCTGGATGGTGGCCCCTCAGGTCGAGGGGAAGTGGAATGGATTCGCCAGATGGTAGGGCATGCCATCAATGCCCATCTTGCTGCTGCAGGTGTCTCGGCCCGTGTCGATCACCGTAGCCTTAAGGACCAAGCGGCAGAGGCCGCAGAGCAAGGAGATGAGCTCACAGCAGCGGAGCTTTCCCGTGCTCCAGGACTTCACATGGGCAAAGACGCGACGGCGCTTCATCGCCGAGGCGCCGATACAGTCCTTAAGCAGGGCAATGACGGAATTGCTCAGGCTAACAGCGCTGCTTGGGATCGCGCCGTCGCTGACCTGGCAGAGCAGGGCAGGTTGATGCAACCCGCATCCGATCAGATTGGGCCGGTCGCGCCGCGCGTAGTTGAACCTACTCCCGTCATCCAGACCCGGACGCCTTTTCATGTCGTTAGCCCTCTAGGTGTGGCGATGGGCGAAGACTCGCCGCGTGGGATCACGGTCGACAATCGGATGCGGCAGAGGGCTACGGCGTCCCAGCCTGCCTTGAAAGCAGTCTTGGAAATCTGGGCCGAAGCGTGGATTGAGGCGCTTCGAGATAGGCTCAAATTCACGCGCAGGTTGCTGCGCAACAGTGCCGCTTTGATATCCGCTCATGTGTCGGCGCCCAAGCTCCGTGGCGACTTGGAAGAACTGCTCGTGCGACTGAAGACGTTGAAGCGGGACGCTCTACGCTTCAAGCGTAGGCTGAAAGCTGAAGACCGTGCCCAGCACGTATTGGCCCAGGCAGAATTTGCCTTGGAGAACTTCGAAAGCCAAAACCCAAGGCCGGGCCTCTTGAATCGCTCAGACTGGTCGCGGCGTCGGGCGCGCCGTGTCAGAGCTGTTGATCTGGGGCGCGAGGAGTATCAGCGCGCTCACGAAGCCACTGGCCCGAAGGCTCAGGAAGACTACAACTGTCGAACAGGCGAGTCGTTGTCGCAGCTGGAGAACTGGAGTGAAGTGTTGCTTCGGAGATATCCGGTGGAGGATGCGCCCATTGACGCTCCTGAAGCTCCCATTCCAGCTGCCCCCTTGCTCCTAATCAATCCTGCCAGAGAGCCTGGAGCCCGGTTGCACTGATAGACAAGCGAAGGCCCCGGCGAACCGGGGCTTTAGCGAACTCTGTTCTCGTTGCCATCAATGGTAGGTAGGCCCCCGGGTGGGCTTGGACACTGCGCCACGGCGTTCTGAAATCATGTCGCTGAGCTGTACCTGGTCGCGTTCTACCACGGCTTCTCTGACCCTAACAGCAGGTTTCAGCGTGTGGTCGTCAGCAGGAGGCTTGGGATGCATGCATCGGTTGATCAGCTCGTCGGCGATTTCGAGGGCATGGATGATGTCCTCTATCCGCTCCTGCGTGTCTCGTGTCCGGTCTTGGGCAATCAAAGGGCATAGCACTCGACTAGCGATAGCTAGCTTTCTTTCTAAGGGCATATGAAGCTCCTAACGTGGGGGAGCTTTCATAAAACCACCATTTGCGTTGATCGCAATAGTTGCGGCGTTTGTCAGTGCCAATGTTGGCCCGTTAGAGATACTCCTAGACGTTCCATGTAATTTGCCCGGCGCGGAGATCCGCTATCCCAGCAACTCCTTCAGTGCAGCGAGCTCAAGATTGAAGCTCAGGGATGACAGGCCTGCTGTTTTAAATTCAGGGGTGACCAGCCCATTGAGCTTTTCTGCCGGGGTGAATTCGCGGCTATAGACGGGATGGTGCTCATCATCAAGCTCGTGGCCGACGATCTGGGCGCGCATTTCTGAGGCGACACCGAAGCCCTGCATCTGCTGGATGACCGTCTTACGCAGGGAATGGAAACCGCGCTTGGCCTTGGGCCAGGTCTTCCCGTGCTCGGCGAGGTGGCGGGTAAAGGCCTTGGAGATCCAGTTCCCCGCGCCATTGACGGCATTGGCCTTCGCTTGGGGGAAGAGACGGCTTGAGGTAGGCAGGCTGGCAACATAGTCGCCGAAGCCCAGGGCCATCAGGTCAGCGTGGATCGGGACAGTACGAATACTAGCCTCGCTCTTGAGGCGTTGGTGCTCGCCGTCGTCATTAATATGGATGTAGGCCACGCCTCCCTCCGTTTGCACATCGCTCACTAGTAGCTGACCAACTTCAGAGGCGCGGGCACCCGTATACAGGCCCAACAAGGCTGCCCAGCGGGCGGCAGGTGACAAGGTGGCAAAGGCCGAGGGAGCAAAGAGAAGGCTGATTTGCTTCAGGTCGAAGGCCTTGAAGCCCAGCTTGCGCCGCTTTCGCTTGGCGCTATTGCCGTATGAGACATGGCTTCGGGCCGGATTGCTGTCTGTGTAGTAGCCAGCGGCAATCAACCAGTCGAAGAAGCCGCCCAGGTAGGACTGTTTGTTCACTCGGGTCGGGGTTGAGATGCCAGCATCGGCGAGTGACTGATAGAAGTTCGACAGGTCGATCCGGTTGATGCTCGGCAAGGGATAGTCAGGGCCGGTGGTGCGCACGAACCCGTCAATCGCCGACTTCTTGATGCTGTAGGTCTTGGGGATGGTGTCTGGGGCGATGGCCTTGAGCCAAAGATCACGCGCTTCCATCAGCGACAGGATCTTGCTGGGCTGCGGCTTGGAGGGGGCTGCTGGGGCTGCGGCTACCGGGCCGAAGAACGCAGGGTTGACCCGTCCGATGCTCTCGATGGCGCGAGTCAGCGCCTCGGTGTCTTCGCCTGGCTCCGCTTGGATACGCAGGGAGCCGTTGGCGTCTCGCTCCAGGGTGTAGTCCTGGAGCCGTTGTCCCCGAAGCTCCTGGAGCCATTGCTCTGCCGTCTTCTCGCCCATGCCGTTCTTCCTGATGGCGCTGAAGACTTCAGCATAGCGGGCGGCCAGGACTAGGGCGCAAGCCTGGGCGCTACGCATTTCGCGCGTTCGAAGGCTTCGCTTGAGAATTCGGCAGCCCAGAAGGGGCTGGAGATCGACGGGCACGCGCTGACGGAACGAAAAGCCCGCTGGCGTCTTGATCAAGTGATGGGGAACTCTCATCGGGATGTGTCCCGATTTGTGTCCTGCCCCTTGCTGGGCCCAGAAAAGCAAAACCCCTGACTTCTCAGGGGTTTGCAGAGTCTGGCGGAGAGAGGGGGATTCGAACCCCCGAAGCGCGGTTTAGACGCTTACACACTTTCCAGGCGTGCTCCTTCAACCGCTCGGACACCTCTCCGGACCTGCTGCGATAACCCGCTGCAGG
>Ga0163161_10001539_pt1 | contig 17026 bp, 11 predicted proteins | sample S45metaG_FD_129847 | JGI IMG/M metagenome (GOLD analysis project Ga0163161, IMG submission 129847) | Switchgrass rhizosphere microbial communities from Kellogg Biological Station, Michigan, USA - S4-5 metaG | ecosystem: Host-associated > Plants > Roots > Rhizosphere > Soil | place: USA... | reverse complement strand
TATTACAATACTTGCAAACATCCAAACAGTCCTGCCATTCGCGATACCAATCCGGTTGTTATCTTATATCCTGGTATCGGAATGTTTACCTTCTCTAAAGATAAACAAACGGCAAGGGTTGCTGCTGAATTTTATATTAATGCCATTAACGTAATGAAAGGCGCTGAGGCCGTTTCAGAATATACTTCATTGCCTCACCAGGAAGCTTTTAATATCGAATATTGGTTGTTGGAGGAAGCGAAGTTACAGCGTATGCCTAAGCCAAAGCCTCTAACTGGCAAGATTGCCTTGATTACCGGTAGTGCAGGTGGTATAGGTAAGGCGATTGCTAAAAAGTTTGTTGCAGAAGGTGGTGTGGTGATTTTAAACGATATGAATGCTGAGCGTTTGGAAGAAGCAGGTAAAGAATTTGCGAGCCTGTATGGTAAAGATTCTTACAGTACCGCGATTTTAAATGTAACCAGTGAAGAGGACATTAAACAAGCTTTCGATTCGGCTGCTCTGGCTTTTGGCGGAGTAGATATTATTGTAAACAATGCCGGATTATCGATTTCTAAAACCATTGCTGATCATACCGAGAAGGATTGGGACTTATTATATGATGTTTTGGTAAAAGGTCAGTTTTTTATCACTCAGGCTGCAACAAATACGATGCAAAAGCAGAATGTTGGTGGCGATATCATTAATATTGTAAGTAAGAACGCCCTGGTAAGCGGACCAAATAATGCCGGTTATGGCAGTGCAAAAGCTGCCCAGTTACATTTGAGCAGGTTAAACGCTGCCGAACTGGGTGCCGATAATATCCGTGTAAATGTGGTTAACCCTGATGCTGTAATCAGCGATAGCAATATTTGGGCAGGTGGTTGGGCAGAAGGCCGTGCAAAAGCTTACGGCATTACTGTTGCAGAGTTGCCAGCTTATTACGCGAAACGCACTTTGTTAAATCAGATTATATTGCCAGATGATATTGCCAATGCTTGTTTCGCCTTTGTGGGTGGCTTGTTGCATAAATCAACCGGAAACGTTTTAAATGTTGATGGCGGAGTAGCCATGGCATTTGTAAGATAGCTTATCCTTGGTTAAATTCCTCGGTCTGTGTCCTCACAGAACGAAACGAATAATTTGATCAGTGGTCTGTGGGGACGCAGACCACTGCGATAGATTTTAAATTCAGTTTTAGTAAGTTGTTTAATCGGTCTGTGCCTGGCTCAGACCGAAATGACTTTTAAATTTAGTAAATAATATCATCATCCTCGTTTTAATGAGGATGAACGAAAACGGCGATTGTATCGCCAAATAATTAACCTAATAAACCAAATATTCTCATGAATATCGAGCAGAACCAGATAGAAAAACATAACGACTCCCTTTTAACCTCGCATCAGCGCAAACTTTCTTTTTTAAAAGAGGATTGGGCCCACGTTGATGTAGAAAGCGTAATCCAGAAACTGGTTGATTTTCAGATTGCTATTCCAAGCTGGGCTTTAGGTACAGGTGGAACACGTTTTGGCCGTTTTGCCATTACTGGCGGTGAACCACGTACCATTGAAGAAAAAATTGAAGATGTTGGTCTGCTTCACTCACTTAACGGTGCAAGTGGCGCAATTTCGCTTCACATTCCTTGGGATATCCCTCAAAATGCTGAAGAATTAAAAACTTTGGCATCTGGCTATGGTTTAAAATTCGATGCCATGAACTCGAATACCTTTCAGGATCAGGCAGGTGCTGCACATAGCTACAAATTCGGTTCATTGCAGAATGTAAATAAAGACGTCCGCAAACAAGCGATTGAGCATAATATAGAAGTAATTAAACATGGTATCGCGCTAGGATCTGATGCATTAACCGTTTGGCTTGCCGATGGTTCTTGTTTCCCTGGTCAGCTTAATTTCCGTAAAGCCTTTGAAAATACTTTAGAAAGCCTTCAGGAGATCTATTCAGCCCTACCTGAAGATTGGAAAATGTTTGTTGAATACAAAGCCTTCGAACCTAATTTTTATTCAACTACGGTTGGCGATTGGGGGCAGTCACTGTTATATGCAAGCAAACTCGGTAAAAAAGCTTATACTTTGGTTGATTTAGGTCACCACTTGCCAAATGCAAACATCGAGCAGATTGTTGCTTTATTGTTAATGGAAGGAAAATTGGGCGGTTTCCACTTCAACGATTCTAAATATGGGGATGATGATTTAACTGCCGGAAGCATTAAACCTTACCAATTGTTTTTGATTTTTAACGAGCTGGTAGAAGGTATGGATGCAAAAGGCATGAACCATGCAAAAGATTTAGGTTGGATGATTGATGCATCTCACAATGTGAAAGACCCATTAGAGGATTTATTACAATCTGTTGAAGCCATTATGATTGCTTACGCACAAGCCTTATTGGTTGATAGAAAAGCATTAAACGAAGCGCAGAACAACAACGACGTAGCCAAAGCACAGGAAATTTTACAAAATACTTTCCGGAGCGATTTAAGGGCTTTAGTAGCCGAAGCCAGATTAAGGGCTGGAGCCGCTTTATCACCAATCACTTTATACCGCGGTTTAGAGGTTAGAAATAAGTTAGTTAATCACCGCGGAAATACTGTTGCCACAGGTTTGTAAATAGAGAAATAGAAAATGCCTAAACCTGTTATTGCCATATTTGATGTTGGGAAAACGAATAAAAAACTGTTTCTGATCGACGAAAACTACAGTATTGTTTACGAACGGTCTGCACGTTTTGTTGAAACAGTTGATGAAGATGGCGAACCATGTGAAAATCTCGAAAGCCTGCGTTCATCAGTTTATGATTCCCTGCATCAGGTTTTGCAGTTAAAAGAGTACGATGTTAGGGCCATAAACTTTTCTACTTATGGTGCCAGTTTTGTTTATCTCGATGAAAATGGCGATCCCCTAACACCGCTTTATAACTATTTAAAAGAATACCCTGAGGAGCTTAAAAAAGCTTTTTATGCAAAATACGGAGGCGAGGAGAAGATTTCGTTAGAAACAGCCTCACCGATTTTGGGCAGCTTAAATTCAGGGATGCAATTGTATCGCCTGAAGCACGAAAAACCCGAAATATTTAAAAAGGTAAAGTGGGCCTTACACCTTCCTCAATATTTAAGTTATCTCATCACGGGTAAGGCTGTGGCCGATATTACCAGTATCGGCTGTCATACCCAGCTTTGGGATTTTAATAAAAGTGAATACCATAACTGGGTTACTACCGAAAAAATCGACGAGAAATTTGGTGCATTTAGCCCTGCAGATTCCAGCCTTAAAACTGATTTCGAGGGGAGCAGCGTAAAGGTTGGTGTAGGTTTGCACGATAGTTCTGCGGCGCTGATTCCTTATCTGGCCAATTTTAATACACCATTTGTACTCATTTCGACAGGAACCTGGTGTATCAGTTTAAATCCTTTTAACCAGGAGCCTTTAACTGCCGAAGAACTTAAACAGGATTGTCTGTGTTACATGCACTTTAAAGGCAAAGCGGTAAAGGCTTCACGTATTTTTGCAGGTTATGAGCACGAGGTACAGCTTAAACGGATAGCAGAACATTTCAATCGTGCAGCCTATCTGTTTAAACATTTGAAGTTTAACCCTTCAATGATTTTGAAACTGGCCAATAAAATCCCAGAAAATCAACAGGAGCAAAAAGGTTTTTCCGCAAGTTCTGCTTTTCCCGAGCGTGATCTGAACCTCTTTCAAACGGCAGAAGAAGCCTATCACCAATTAATTTTTGATCTGATCAAACAGCAGATTTACTCGTTAAAGCTGATTTTAAATGCAGGCGTGAAAAGAATTTTTGTAGATGGAGGTTTCGGTAAAAATGCAATTTACATGCATCTATTGGCTACTTCTATTCCGGATATTGAGGTTTATGCCTCTTCAGTTTCGCAGGCTACGGCAATAGGTACGGCTTTAGCAATAAATGATGCCTGGAACGAAAACCCTGCACCAACGGATATGATCCAGTTAAAATACTATTCTGCCATACAACGTACACTAGATTTTTAGGAATTTCCTTATATTAGAATTTCCTATATCAATATAACCATTTTGAAACCAGAAGATTTAATTCCCTACATAAACGTCGACGAGTATTCGTCGACGCCAAAATACAAGCAGTTAACCAATGCTATTTTGGCCGCAATTGAAAGTGGTAAACTTCTGAAAAATAGTTTATTACCATCTATTAATGAACTGAGTTTCAGTTTGGAAATGTCGAGAGATACCGCCGAAAAAGGTTACCGCAACCTCCGGAAACTGGGTGTGGTAGATTCTGTACCAGGAAAGGGTTATTTCATTATCAATACCGATTTCTCGCGTAAACTAAAAGTCTGTCTGCTTTTTAATAAACTCAGTACACACAAAAAGATCATTTACGATTCCTTTACCAAAACATTGGGCGAGCGTGCTGCGATTGACTTTTATATCTACAACAATGATTTCGCATTGTTTAAAAAAATGATTGTCACCAAACGTGATGATTATTCGCATTTTGTAATTATTCCACATTTTTTAGAAGGTGGCGAAAATGCACACGAAATTATCAACACCATACCAAAAGAAAAATTGGTTATCCTTGATAAATTGTTGCCAGGAGTAACAGGTGATTATGCTGCGGCTTACGAAAACTTTGCGCAGGATATTTACGCGGCTTTAGAGCAAGCTTTGGATCGGCTTTCGCATTACCGAACCTTAAAAATTATCTTCCCAAAAAACAGCTATTTTCCACACGAAATACTTACCGGTTTTTATAGGTTCTGCCAGCAGTATGCTTTCGATCATAAAGTAATTCATAACATTAAAGACGAAGAAATTAATCCTGGTGAGGTGTACATTAATCTCATGGAAGATGACCTGGTAACGCTTATTGAACGTTTAATTGCCCAAAAACTTAAAATCGGGAAAGATGTTGGTGTAATTTCTTATAACGAAACGCCCTTAAAAAGGATTATTTTGGATGGGATTACCACCATCTCGACTGATTTTAGCGAATTGGGCGCCCAGGCTGCAGAATTTATCCTCAACGGAAAAACTGAAAAGGTAGCAGTGCCTTTTTATTTGAACCTGCGTAAATCGCTTTAACATAGGAGATCCGCCATTTCGAGCGCAGCCGAGAAATCTATTAATATGACTCATAGATCTCTCCATTTCGCTAGGCTTCAGTCGAGATGACGACACCATAACGGAATTCATCGATACTAAAAGCTTACTTGAGTACATTGTGCATAAAAATCTAAAAAGGAGTTTTAGCTAAAACTTATTAATGATTACTTTTATCACTTAGCTATTTTAGTTTAAATGAGTGAACAGGTAACCGCGCATCTAGTATCAGAGCAAAACCCTTACGATTATATCTTAAAGGATTTTAACCTGAAAAATCTGAGCCAGATTGTTATCCTCAAACATTTAAGCGGATTGATCCATACAGATGTTAAGGGCTTTTACCAACTTTTCCCAGAGCAGATTGAAATCGATTTTGCAGCCTTTAGCGATGAGGCCTCTGGATTGCCCTTCCCGATTGTTCAGGTGCAGCAGCACTCAAACTCTGTAAAACTTTCTTGTCGTTGTGCCACGCCGAAACATAAATTGTGTGAGCATCAGGCAAGGGTTTTGTACAACATTCTTCAGCGCCAGGATCTGCTTATTTTCTTCGATGCTAACCTTCGTAAACAAAAGCTTTTAAAAATAGCAATTGACTATGGTTTAGAAAAAGAAGAAAACCTCGATCTTCTTTTTAACCTGAGCTACGAAAATAGTCAGCTAGATATCCGCCCAAAAATGGATGCCCTCCAGGCGTTCAACAAAGAAGCCCAGCAAAATTTACAGGAACTTTTACTGCCAGCGAATAAAACCAAAGCAAAAGTACAAGCTAAAAACGATCAGGGTAAAATGATCCTGGTTTTTGGGCAACACCGCTATTACAACAATTTAACCGTAGAATTATTTGAGGCTGAAACCACTAAAAGTGGCAAGGTTAAAAACCCGATAAAAGGAATCAATCCAGCTGATTTGCTGTTTAAAACAAATGATAATGATCAGGTAAAGTTTTATGGCGGAATTGCCACTTTTCAACAGAATTACAATAGCGATCAAAGCGAGATGGAAATCGAAGCCTTAAAAGCGATCGTTAAAAATCCTAAACAGATTCCTTTTTACCTGCAGGATAGTAAGCAGTCTGTCGCTATTCAAGCGTCGACCATAACAGCGGTTGATGTTCATTTATTGGAAGTAGACCTGCGTCTTTCTGTAAATCAACGCGACGATTATTACGAAATTACAGGCCGATTGATCATCGAAGGGAAATCTTACGAGCTGGATAACCTGGTATTGGTGCACCAATATTTTGTTAAACTTAACAATCAACTTTATTTAATTGGCAGGCTGGATTTTCTACGCGTAATTGGGTTTTTCAAAAAGCAGAGTAACCGGTTAATCCTGCACAAAACTAAATATCCTGAGTTTCAAAAAGTTATTTTAGTACCGTTAGAGGGAAGTATTCATGTTGATTATTCTTATTTAAAACCTGCCACCAGAAGCCAGATCGAAGAAAAAGGTTTCGATCTCGAAAACGAGCAACTGATTTATCTCTCTGAATCTGAAGATTATATTCTCCTTACACCGGTAATGCGCTATGGGAATTTAGAAATACCTGTGCTATCTAAAAAGCAGATTCAGGCGCAGGATAAACTGGGTAACCTCTTTACCTTACACCGTGACGAAAATGCCGAGCTGCAATTTATCGGAAACGTATTGAAACAGCACCCTTATTTCTACGATCAGGAAACCAACGATTCTTTTTACCTGCACCGCAAACGGTTCCTGGAAGAAGCCTGGTTTCTCGAAGCTTTTGAAGTATGGCGGAACAAAGGCATTCATATTTTAGGTTTCAACCAACTTAAAAACAATAAACTGAGCGAATTTCAGGCTAAAATTAATATTGAGGTTTTAAGTGGGACAGATTGGTTTGAAACTAAAGTAAAAGTGAAGTTTGGCAAACAACAGGTTGCGCTGAAGCATCTGCATAAATCAATCAGGAACAAAAGTAAGTTTGTAACACTTGATGATGGAACGCAGGGCATACTGCCGCATGAGTGGATCGAAAAATTTGCCGCTTATTTTAGTGCGGGTGAAGTAACCGAAGATGCCATTCTTACCCCAAAAATCAAGTTTGCTTCTATCAACGAGCTTTATGAAGATGCTTTATTGGATGGCGATGTAAAGAACGAATTGAAACTTTATAAACAGAAATTTGAAGGGAGTGATTCGATTCAAGAGGTAGAGGTGCCAAAAGGTTTAACCGCAACGCTTCGCCATTATCAGAAAGATGGCTTGAACTGGCTCAATTTTTTGGATGATTTTAACTTTGGCTCTTGTTTGGCCGATGATATGGGATTGGGTAAAACCATTCAGGTTTTGGCTTTCATTTTATCACAGCGCGAAAAAGTAAAACACAACACAAATCTTGTGGTGGTTCCGGCTTCGTTAATATTTAACTGGAAGGCCGAAGTAGAGAAATTTGCGCCATCTATAAAGATAAAAACCATTTATGCTGGCGAACGGACCAAAACGACTGATACTTTCGATGATTACGAAATCATTTTAACCTCTTACGGAACGCTGCTATCTGATATCCGTTTCTTAAAAGATTACCGCTTTAACTACATCTTTTTAGATGAATCACAACTGATCAAAAACCCAGATTCGCAACGTTATAAAGCAGTTCGGATGCTGCAATCAAGGAATAAAGTAACCATGACGGGGACGCCGATAGAGAACAATACCTTTGATTTGTACGGGCAGCTGTCATTCGCTTGTCCGGGTTTGTTTGGCAGTAAACAGCAGTTTGCCGATTTGTATTCAACCCCGATCGATCAGTTTAAAGATAGTAGGAGGGCAGAGGAACTTCAGCAAAAAATAAGGCCGTTTATTCTACGCAGAACAAAAGAACAGGTGGCGAAAGAACTTCCCGATAAAACGGAAATTGTACTGTATTGTGAAATGGCGGCAGAGCAGCGCGAAGTATACGAAGCGAACAAAAAGGAAATCCAGGACTTTATTCTGGGTAAACAGGAAGATGAATTACCAAAAAGCTCGATGCATGTATTGAAAAGCATTACCACTTTACGGCAGATCTGTAATTCAGCTGCGCTACTGGCTGATGGAAAATCGTATTTACAGGCTTCTTCAAAAATTGATGTGCTGATGGAGCAGATTGAGAGCAAGGCCGGAAAACATAAGATCCTTGTTTTTTCTCAGTTTGTAACCATGCTCGATCTGATTAAAAAGCAATTGGAAAACCGTGGCATTAAATATGAATACCTTACCGGGCAAACCCGTAAAAGAGCCGAAGTGGTTAGCTCATTTCAACAAAATGCCGATATTCCGGTTTTCCTCATCAGTTTAAAGGCTGGCGGTACCGGACTGAACCTTACTGAAGCCGATTATGTTTACCTGGTCGACCCATGGTGGAACCCTGCTGTAGAAAACCAGGCCATAGACAGGGCATACAGGATTGGCCAGCATAAAAATGTAATGGCTGTGCGTTTAATCTGCCCCGATACTATCGAGGAGAAAATTATGAAACTTCAGGCTACCAAAAAGGATCTGGTTAAAGATCTGATCCAGACAGATGGAAGTTTGTTTAAAAACCTCACAAAGAAAGAACTATTGGGCTTGCTGAGTTAATATAAGTTCGCTAAATCCATTCTGATTGTCATTCTGAGCCTGCCGAAGGACCATGCTGATAAATCTAATTTTGGTTTGTGAAGACACCAATGTGCCTTATCTGATCGTCATTTTGAGCGGAGTGCAACGAAGTCGAGAAATCTTTTAAGATTGTTTTAACGTTCAAAGATTTCTCCATTCCGCTGCCGATGAAAAATCGGCAAGCTTCAGTCGAAATGACCTAAGCGCCTATATCTAAACCCCTTCCTCAAACGCATAATCCAAAAATTCCGGCACGTTAATACTCTCCACGATTTTCCAATCTTTCTTTTCTGCAATAAAACCAGGTGTTGCAAGTCCCATGGTTTTAGCCGCGTTGATATAAAATTTCATTTTTGCAGGATGGTTTGGTGAGCATGCATTATACGTTCTACCAAATGCCTGTTTTTCCAAAAGTTTAACTGCAATCCCTACAGCATCTGTTTGGTGAATCAAGTTTACGGGAGCTAAACCATTCGGCACATTACTTTTTCCAGCAAAGAATCTTCCTGGGTTACGGTCGGGGCCAATTAAGCCTGCAAAGCGGATCACCGTGCAGTTTTCGGGGAATAGCTCCTTAAATAAAATTTCTGCAGCTAAAACGACTCTTCCCGAATCAGTATCGGGATGTGTCTCGCTGGTTTCATTTACTGTTTTGTTTTCATCAGCATAAACACTCGTCGAACTGATCAATACCACATGCTTCGATTTATCTTTCGCTGCAGCCAAAATTGAATTGATCTTTTTAGGATAATCTAGAAGTTCAGTCGAATTGCGCTTTGGCGGAATACAGATAAATAAGGTATCGGCCTCAAAAAAAGCTGGATCTGCTAGAATCGCTTCCGCCGTAAAGTTGACTAAAAACGGCTGGATATTTTCGGTCTGCAGTATTGCTAGTTTCTCCTGACTTGTAGTAGAACCTTTAACGATGTGATTTAACCTGATTAGTTTTTTGGCTAAAGCCAATCCGAACCAACCACAGCCTAAAATCGATATGGTTTTAACCCTATTTCTATACGTCGTATTATCTTGAATCATTGGCGCTAAAGATAAATAGTTAGCTTTATAATTTGCCCTGATTCATGTCAATTCTGCTTTTTATACATGGTTTTTGATAATTTTAAAATGCCATCATAATAAGCAGTAGGCTTGAAATTGAACGCCTTTTCAAATTTAGTAGAATCGAAATGATAATCATGGTCATATTGGTAGTACATTTCTACAGTCCCCGCAACTACCTTTTTAAATAAACCTACTAAACGTAGCATCAGTTTATTAATGGTTGAATATTGAGGTTTGGTTTCATAAATTTTTGCAGCCATTTCTATAAAAGCTTTCCCTTTTAAGGGAGCGGCAGTTGGTAAGTGCCATATCTGGTTGCCAGAACCGGGAGTTTGTCCTAACAGAAATAATGCTTTTCCAGCATCTTCAATGTAAGTAAAACTGTGTAATGTATTTGGGTTCCCGATCCATTGCGCTTTATTCTTTTTGGCAAACTTATCCAGTACCATCATATCAAAAAAACTGTTCATAGAGTCTGCTCCGTAAAAATCTGCAGCACGGGCAATGGTTACATTTATTTTACCTGCTTTCGATTCGGCCATTAATTGTTCGGCTACCTTTGCCCTTACTTCCCCCTTTAAACTACACGGATGGTATGGCGTATCTTCTGTCATTGGGCCATTTACCAGACCATACATGTAAACATTATCAAAAAATATTAGCCTTGCACCAGTACGTTTAGTTAAATTAATTACATTTTGAATAATGACCGGCCACTGTTGTTGCCATATTTTGGCGTCGTAAATCAAACCAGCGCACAGGTATATTACTTTCGAACCTTCGGCTGCGGCGAAAAGTTCAGCTTCATTTAATAAATCGGCCTTTACCCAACTTGTGTTCGGGTTGTTTGTAGAAATTGGTTTTCGGCTAACCAATCTAATTGTTTGGTTAGTATTGCTTAATTCTCTGGTTAGTGCGTTTGCTGTTGGTCCGCCGGCGCCAAGTATAGTGTGCATATCTTCGTTTTTTGATTAGTTCAAAGTTATGCCGTATGGAACGATGAAAACGTTAACAAAAGATAAGGTTTAAATTTAATCCTTTAAAATGAGTGTGCGTTTACGGATACGCGAGAGCGAAACAGGGGTGATACCTAAAAAGTTGGCAATAAAGTGCTGTGGAACACGCTGAAAAATATCTTTTGCAGTTTTTTCAAGTGCGGTATAACGCTCTTCGGGGCTTTGGGTAATAAAGGCAGTAACCCGGTCTTCGTAACAGCAGATGTAGTATTCAGCAATTAAACGACCAAAATGCTCTATTTTTAAAGCAAGTAGCGGATGATTTAACATTTGTTGGAGATTTTGATGTGAGATCATCACCAATTCTGTTTCTTCAAGTGCCTGTATGTAATTGGCATTAGGTGTACGTTTCAGGAAACTTTTATAAGCACTCATCAACTCATTTTCAAAGCTAAAGTATCCGGTAATTTCCTGTCCGTCTTTAATATGGTAGTAACGAACGGCACCGCGGGTAATAAAGCACATGTAGTTGCACACTTTTCCTTCAACTGCAAAATGTTCTTTTTTGCTTAAGGTAGAAAAACTAAGGTATTGAGTAAAGATTTCCCATTCTGCATCGTTAAATGTTACAAATTGTGTAATACCATTTCTAAATGCTTCCAGTTGTGCTTGTTTATCCATATCAATATTTAAGTGCAACTTAAAGGTACAGATTAATTAAGAATGGTGTTATCCTTTGCCCAGATTATAACAAGCCCTGCATCGTGGCTCATAACTTTCCTTTTCGCCTAATAAAACGGTTGCTTCATCAGCAACTGTACGGTAACTATATAGGGCCGGGTTTCCACAACAAACACAAACGGCATTTACTTTGGTAACATGTTCGGCTATAGCCATTAAAGCAGGCATCGGGCCAAAGGGTTTGCCAGTAAAATCCATATCCAGTCCCGCAACAATAACCCTTATACCTTTAAGGGCAAGTTTATTGCAAACATCAGGCAGTTCATCATCAAAAAACTGCGCTTCATCTATGCCAACCACCTGGGTATTGGTTCCAAGCAGTAAAATGGCCGAAGCGCTGTCAACAGGGGTAGAGTTTATCGAATTTAAGTCGTGCGAAACCACAGCAGTTTCATGGTAGCGGGTATCGGTGCGGGGTTTAAAAATTTCGACATTCAATTTAGCAATCTGGGCTCTTTTTAATCTGCGGATCAGCTCTTCTGTTTTACCAGAAAACATAGAGCCACATACCACTTCTATACTTCCCGAAAATTCGCCCCTTCTTCTAAAATTTTGTTCGCTAAATAACATGCCTGTTTTTTTATTCCCCTATGTCCGTTCTATAATTTTTAAACCGAACAAATATGAGAATTATGTGTTATTTTTGGACACATAGTTACCAACATAAATCGACTAAAAATTCGTTTTAATTTTATGATGAACCAACAGGATATTTTCAGAAAGATCGGCAGCATTTTAACAGAATTAAATGAGCAATATCAGTTTTTAGCTCAAAATCCTCAACAATTAAACGATTTGGAACTGGAGCTTTTTCTGGCCAATGCCCATTTCCTTTCCGATCATGTTAGTATCGTCAAAAAGTTAAATACTATAGTAGAAGATAAGCCTGCCGAACCTGGAAACCATGCTTTATTGGCCGAACAGAATACCATTATTCTGCCGGAAGTTGAAAAAAGTTATGTAGAAGATGATGAGTGTTTCGATCCCCAGGAACTGGAAGAAGTGGCTACTGCCCAGGAAGAAGAAGAACGTGTGGATGTGAAGCCCGAACAGGAAGTGCTGGATGATGAAATTATTGAAGAAGAAAAGGCTGCATCGCTTTTGAACAAGGATTTCTTTAAGCCCGACCAGGATGATCATACTTTTGAATTTGTGTTGGGTACTCACGATGAAAACGACAAGTTCGATTATGAAGCGAATCCGATAGCTATCGGATCTGTTGAAGAAATTTTCGACCGCCCTTTAAGTAAAGAAGAAGCAGAAATTTTAGCACGTAAAAAGATAATTCACGAAAAGGAAGATGCTTTATCTGTTCAGGAAGAACCAGTGGCAACTGAAGAAGATGAAATTGGTCCTGAACCTTTTTTAATTCCGCAGGAAAAAGAGGAAGAACCTTTAGTAATTGCCGAAGAAGAACCTGTTGCAGTTATAAAAGAACCAATCGCTGCACCAAGCCAGCCTATTGAGGCACTAAAAGATGTGAAACTGGATGATCCTATTATTTCGCCACCTGTTGAACAGGAGCGTCCTTTGTTTAGGCCCGAAGCTGTTCCTGTAAAACCAGTTCCACAACCCGAAGCGGCTAAGCCTGCACCAAGTTTAAATGATCTGCTTGCCAAAACAAATGGTAAAAGCGATGAGCCTGTTAAAGCACCTATTCCCGATTTAAAACAGGCGATTAGTTTAAATGAAAAGTTACTTTTTATCAAAGATCTTTTTAATGGGTATAACCTGGCCTATTCGGAAGTAATTGATATCATCAATAAGATGAATAGTTTCGAAGCCGCAGATAGCTACCTGCAGAATAATTACGCTGCAAAAAATAACTGGGCCAATAAACAGGCTACGGTTGATCAGTTCTACGAATTATTGAACCGGAGGTTTAGTAAGTAGGGCAGAAAGCGTAAGGTGACTTGAGCTTGGCGTTACACCGCGCTGTTGTCGTACTGAACTTGTTGTACTGCGTAGCTTTCCGCTTTGCTACAGGTCAGTATCTATTGTGGGGTCGTCATTTCGACTGAAGCGTAGTCCCGAATGTTCGGGAGAGAAATCTGTTAATATAGATTTCTCTTCTGCGTTACACTCCGCTCGAAATGACGTAACTTAAAAAGGCATCTTAGGCTAAATATCGACTCCAGACTAAGGACTCCCGGCTTAAGACTAAATAAATCCCATTCGGTTAGAATCCAGCTTTAAAAAGATGAACAGTAAGATCGTAAAACTCCATAACGACGAACCACCATAACTAATTAAGGGCAGTGGGATTCCAATTACCGGAATAATACCAATCGTCATCCCGATATTAATAAAAACGTGGAAAAAGAGAATACAGGCTACACTATAACCATACACCCTGGAGAATGTAGATCGTTGCCTTTCTGCTAAATTAACCAATCGGAGTAGCAGGAACATATACAGACCAATCACCACAGCACAACCCATAAATCCCCATTCTTCGCCGATGGTAGAGAAGATGAAATCGGTACTTTGCTCAGGCACATAACCATATTTGGTTTGCGTGCCCTGTAAAAATCCACGGCCGGTTCCCTGACCTGATCCTATGGCAATTTGCGATTGGATTACGTTATAACCTGCACCTTTGTTATCGGTTTTAAGCCCTAACATTAATTCGATACGGCTACGTTGGTGGGGAGCTAAAACTTTTTCGTAGGCAATTTTTATTAAAAACAGATAGCCAATAGCGAAAACGGTTACCAGAACAGTAGAGAAGATTATTTTTTGTTTTCTCCTGTTGTTGTAAATGAAAAGGCCGGCAATTGTGGAAATGATGATGATCAAGATATAAGTAGGCACTAAAAAATCGGCAATAAAGAGCACAATCATTCCCAAAAATATCAATAAAAAGTACCCTGATAAACCTTCACGGTACAATGGGAACATAAATGCCAGAAACACCAATGCCGAACCAGTATCGGGCTGAAGCATAATTAACAGTAGCGGTGCGGCCACGATTAATCCAGCAATCATGATTGATTTAACATCGCGGAATTTAGGGTTAAATGCGCCTACATATCTCGCCAAAAGTAAGGCTGTGCCAAACTTGGCAAATTCAGCAGGTTGAAGTTTAAATGAGCCTATTGCAATCCACGCCTGGTTTCCGGCCACTTTGTTTCCAATTACCAATACGGCCATTAACAGCAGTAATGTACCACCATAAATAAAGGGCGAGAAGACATTGAAAAGCCTCCCGTCAAATAGTAAGATAGATAAGCCTAAAATTAAACCAGTAATGATATAAATAAGTTGTTTGCCATAAAGCGTGCTAAAGCCAAACACAGCGGTTTGTTCTGGTGGAACGGAAGCATAAATATTGATGAAACCAATAGCGCATAAGGCAATATAGATTAAAACAGTAATCCAATCTACATTAAAGAAAAAACGGTTTCCCTGTTGCTGCTGCATTTTATTTCTGGATTACAGGTTTATCGATGATTACTGACTTTAATTCTTTAGGTTTTGCAGTAACCGTTTGTTTTATCGTTGCCGATTTAATTCTCAAACTGTCTTTTATCCTTTTGGTTGAATCTGCTTTTTTAAGTAGAAGACTATCTGCCTTCGTTAATTTGATCTTTTTTGTCTTGTCGATTAATAAAGGAAGCAGGTTTTGATTCTTCATCCATTCTACCTGAGCAGCTCTTCCACCGCTAACACTACCTTTCAGGTATTTTTCGATCATATAGCTGGCAATTGGCGCTGCATAAGTACTACCATAACCCGCATTTTCTACAATTACGGCGATGGCAATTTTCGGATTATCTCTTGGAGCAAAGCCTATAAATACCGAGTGGTTTTTGCCGTGTGGATTTTGTACCGTTCCTGTTTTTCCACAGAGTACCACATCTGGAATCCGAGATAGTATGGCGGTTCCCCAGCTGGTGTTTACGGCATCCTGCATGCCATCAATCACAGGTTCGAAATGTTTGGCATCCACCCCCACATAATTTTTAACCACATATTCTTTTTTAACGAGGTTTTTATCACCTATACCTTTAATTAAGTGTGGCTTAATATAATAACCACGGTTGGCAATTATGGCCATGGCATTTGCCATTTGTAATGGGGTAGCGGTAATCTCACCCTGACCAATAGCCTGCGAAATTACATTGGTGTAGCCCCATCTTTTGCCATAAATTTTATCGTAGTGATCTGCGGTATAAAAATAGCCTTTTCTTTCGTAGGGCATATCGATGTCGAGCTTTGATCCGAAACCAAACTTGGCCACTTTATCACGCCATTCCTGATAGGTTTGTCTTTGGTTTTTCATCCCGTTTTTGGTAATTAACTTCTGAAAAACATAACAAAAATAAGTGTTGCAGGAACGGGCAATACCTCTTCTCAGCGAAATTGAACCATCAAAGTGTTCACATTTAATTTTTCTATTTCCAGCCTGATAATAGTGCGGGCAAAAGAATGTGGTATTGGGATCTATTACGCCTTCTTGTAATCCGATTAGCGCATCAACTGGCTTAAACGATGACCCAGGGGGATAGTAACCCATTATTGGTCTTACTAAAGATGGGCGGTATGGGTTACCCACAATAAATTCCATGTAGTTGTTCCCCTGGTTTCTGCCCACCAAAAGATTTGGATCATAGCCCGGACTACTTACCAATGAAAGAATTTCTCCCGATGCAGGTTCGATCGCTACAATTGCCCCAACCTTGTTCATCATCAATTCTTCACCGAGTTTTTGAATTCTCATATCAATCCCTGAGATCAATCTTTCTCCAGAAACTGCATTAACATCATATTTACCATCAGCATAACTTCCCTGTGGGGTATTGTGCGCATCGTATACTGTATTAATTACACCCTTTTCGCCTCTTAGAGTTTCTTCATAAGAAAACTCCAAACCACTTTTACCTTTATAATCTCCAGGTTTGTAAAACCCTTCAGATTTTTCGATATCGGTAGGGCTTACTTCTTTTACGTAGCCAAATAGTTGTCCACCAACACTATCGGGGTAATGTCTGATGGTTCTGTCTTGTGTTCTAAAGCCCGGAAAACGGTAAAGTGTTTCTTGCAGGCGGGCATAACTTTGAACAGAAATCTGTTTGAGGAAAGGGGTAGCCTGATAACTCGATTTTCCCCTTGCTTTTTTAAGGTTTTTCCGAACATCCTCAAAAGTAATGTCTAAAGCCTGTGCAAGTGCCAAGGTATCAAAAGGTTTTACCTCATTTGGCGTAACCATTAAATCGTACACAGGTTCATTTTGTACAATTACCTTCATGTTGCGGTCTAGAATGGCGCCACGGGCAGGGTACTTATAGATTTTGCGTAAAACATTACTTTCTGCAGAAACGAAAGCCGCATCGCTAATAATCTGGATATAAAATAACTTCCCCAATAAAATCAGGGCGATTGCAATAAATAATCCTTGAACGATATATTTTCGGTTAAATAATTGATCCATTAGCGTGGTGTTCTTCTATAGAATATAAACTCTACCAATAAAATAATAAGCAGTGTAAAGATACAACTTAAGCCGCATCTCATTAAGGTATAACCAATTTCGGTTAGCCTAAATGTTTCTAAAAAGAACAG
>Ga0163161_10001537_pt1 | contig 17040 bp, 23 predicted proteins | sample S45metaG_FD_129847 | JGI IMG/M metagenome (GOLD analysis project Ga0163161, IMG submission 129847) | Switchgrass rhizosphere microbial communities from Kellogg Biological Station, Michigan, USA - S4-5 metaG | ecosystem: Host-associated > Plants > Roots > Rhizosphere > Soil | place: USA... | reverse complement strand
TCATCGGCATCATTGGCATGGCGGTGTTCATCGGCATCTGCATTGCATTCATCATGTTCGAAACTCCGTAATCGACAGGAAATGGCTAAGTTCTGGCGCCGATTCTAGAGATGCCGGAGGTCTGCGCAAGACGACGAAGGAGCAGCAGGAATGGATGTTCGCAGGGACGCTTAGTCGAACAAAACAGCGATGACAGGCGTTATGACGAGGATTTCGAAGCTATTGCGTTGTTGATGTCCGCTACCTGGCGCCAATCGGCGTGATGGATATTCGATCCAGGACTAGCGTCCAATCGTAAGGAAATAAACGGTCTAACGGCTGCCCCCTAGCCATCGGGTTTCCCTAACGACTGCATCAAATCAGCGGCCTCAGAGCCCGGTGGCAACCTGAACCCGTACATTTCATCTGTGGCGAGAATCTCATCCAGGGCAGCAAGCAGCTGCCCCTCTGTCGGCGAGTCACGCAGCAGTTTGTGCGCTGGCAGCAACAGCTCGGAGGGAACGCCCTGAACGCTGGCGGCGTCAATCACAGCGAAGAGGATAAAGCGCAGGCGTATTTCGCGGTCCGTCGGCCAAGCCGTTTTTCGCTTACCCAAGGTAGGGCCTCGTTTTTTCAGAAAAATCCGAGGCTATTGCGCACAGACGGGTGTTTCAAGTATCGGAATGCAGGATAGGCCGCGTCCTACAGTCAAAAGAGAAACAGCACACCGAACGGCCAAAATCCAACGCTTAAGAAGACCAGGCTCTGACTCTATTGCGCTGTAACTCCAATGTGGTGCCGATAAGCCGCGTAAATATGCTCAGAATTTCAAACATTTGCGGGTTTTCAAGGCTCCTGGGCAACACATCCAGCGCGCACAAGGTGCCGAAAACGGTGCCATCCGAGAACACAATGGGCAACGAGATGTAACTCTCAAATCCATGTGCCTTGGGCAGCGGATGTTCCCAGAACACCGGATCCTTGCTGGCGTGCTCAATGATGATCGACTTGCGATTGGCGCGAGCCTGGTTGCATAGCGTGGCTTCCACCAGCAACTCGTCGCCCGCCTCCAGACCGAATTGCAATTCGTCATGCACGGCACAGGCCACCCAGTGACTGTCAGTCATCTTGGAAATGGCGGAGAAACGCATTCCGGTCAAACGCGTGGTAAGTCGCAAAATGTTGGACGTAGTCTCAATCTCCGTGATGGCGTCCAACTCTTCGGCTGTTAGATATTTGATAACGCTCTCCTCAAATCAAAGAGCCCAACGGAATGAACGCTGCAGCGGATGACACGTGTTGCCACTGCATCGGCCACCGGCAGCGCGGCTTAAGTGCCTGCCGACGAAATGCCTCACTGCACCGGCAGGAAATTCATCAACAACAGGCTTTGTGCATAGTTAAGCCCAATACGGCGGTAGCGTTCATCGAGCATCTGGGTCAGCAGGTCAAGACGCGCGACAATCTTGCCGAACTCGACGGCGAAACTCAGGTTGCTGCCCTCCTCCGATATTTCGTTGGAAAACAACAGCAAGACGCCATTTGCGTCCTGGCGCTTGCTGAGCAACCAGGTGGCTTTTTCGATATTGCGCGCGGCATTGCTGACGAACTGCGGGTTGATCGAGTCGCTGATGTAGAACTCAGTGCGCCCACCGTGGGCGGTCACTATCATGCTGCCGATGGCATAAATGAAGGCGCCGACCCGGTCGCCTTTGAACTCAGGGCTCAGGGAGTAGCTCAACGCGGCGAGGTCGCGACGGTCTCCGAGGGCTGGCAGGGAACGACGCTGCTCGATCGCCTGACGAATCTCCCGCGCAGCGCTTACCGCATCCGGGTAACCCGACTGGCGCCACTGGTTGGGGTTGCGCAGGTAGAGCTTGTTCATGAGCAAATACAGGCTCTGCAAGTTGTCGCGCATGCCCAGGGTCGCCATGCGATCGACACTGGTCTGGAAGAACTCATCGGGCTTGCCATTGCTGAACTGCTTGACGATGTCCCGGCCCTGTTGCTGGGTGCACCCACTGGCGCAGAGCATTAACACCAGGGCCAGCCACAGTGGCAGGCGCATGCGTCGAGTCTTGAATAAAAGTAACGTGCGATCCATCGGCACCCGATCTGATTCTTTTGCCCACGCGGGAAATCGAAGGGGCTGGGACAACCATAGATTGGGAAAATGAAAAAAAGTGCGATGGGCTGGGCAGATAGTTGTAAACAGAGCCTACCGGGGAATGAATTGGCCGAATCGTGAAAGATTCGTTTCAGGGCCTATACTCCATGGAACAGTTGCGAGTGTTGTTGGCGATCCAGGGAGGATCTACATCGCGCACGGCACTCTCACACGCAGCTGTACAGGAGGATCGCGCAGATGAAACATCCCATCAGAGCTCAGATTTTTGCACAGGTGATTTGCCTGCTTTCGGTGGCTCAGCTTTTCTGCTGAGCCATGGGTCACTGCCTTTGATATCAGCTGCAAGGGCGGCGGGGGCAGGTATGGCCGTCTATTCAGGGCCGATCAACTCATTGAAAAACGGATTTTGCAGATGCCATTCTCATTGGAAGAGAGAAACGCTTTGCTTGCGCTCAAAGGCGTAGGCCCCACTGTCGTTAGTCGGTTGGAGCAGATGGGGATCGAATCGCTGCCCGACCTCGCCCAGTCAAAGGTGGGTGAAATCCTGTCTCAAGCATCTGCGGCGCTCGGTTCGACGTGCTGGAAGAACAGCCCCCAAGCCCGTGCAGCCATTACTGCAGCTGTAGAGTTTGCTCAAGGCGCTTGAGCGCGCCGCACGCAGACGGATACATCAGGGCGCGGCTGAAAATTTCTTTGAGCCTTATTTTTAAGTGCGCAATTATTTAGCGCGCCTATCATCTCGATTCATTTTTTTGAATTCCTCAATGTACATATCGCCGCCAGGATGCAATGGAGCGCCAATGTGCCGCCTGAAAGGCTGCTTTTGCTTGCGACCAACAGACTGACGCAGGGGGCCACTCCCCTGACACCTCGGCCCTCGGAGGCCTATATGACACTAAGATCCTTGAATATCGCGCGCAGAGCTTTCGTCTGCTTTGGCTTAATCACACTGTTGCTGATCAGCCTGGCAGGCTTCTCGTATTTGCAAATCGGCCATCTGCGCACTGCCGAACAGAACATCGAGCTGAATTCACTGCCCAGCATCCAGGTAATTGACGATATTCAAATCGCCCTTCTGCATGCCCGTCTTGAGAGTATCCGCATGCTCTCAAGTACCACCAAAGAAGTGCATGATGCGTCGCTGTCAAAGGTCGAGGAGGCCGTGGGCACACTCCAATCGAAGACAGCGTTTTATCGCGACAACTTGATAGCTGGGGAGCAGGATAAAATACAATTTGAGAAGGTCACCCAAGCAATGAACAGCTACATTGATGGACTGAGAAAAGTACTCGCCCTCGATGTACCTGACCATGAACAAGCAGTCACTTACGCGAACACAGAGCAGGCACAGCGGGCCAGCGCCTATCAAGACCAGCTGACTATTCTGCGCGAGCAAAATGCACGTCAGGCCACGGTGTCTGGCCAAGATGCGGCAGACGTATATAACCATAGCGTCAACGTACTGATAGCCGTACTGGTTGTAGCGTTTGCGCTCACCCTGATTCTGGCCACCTTGTTTACTAAAAGTATTGTGACCCCTATCAGTGCCTCTCTGAAGTTGGCAGAAGATATTGCCGCAGGCGACCTTACCCATGACCTTGAAGTCACGGGTTCGGATGAAGCATCGCGCTTGATGCATGCACTGAACAGGATGCAGAAAAACCTCCGGCACACGATCCTGGAAATCTCAGGAGCGTCTGCTCAGTTGAGTACTGCTGCCGTTGAAATGACCTCGATCACAGAAAGTGCGGATCGCACATTACAACAGCAAAACAGCGAAATAGAGCAAGCCGCCACCGCAGTCACCGAGATGAGCGTTGCCGTGGAAGAGGTTGCCCGCAATGCCAACTCCACTTCGGAAGCCGCCATGCAGTCCAGCCTGGCCGCCGATCTTGGCAACAAAAAAGTCACCGAAACCCTGACTGCCATGAGGGGCCTGACAGGATTGGTCGAAGTTTCGTCAGACCAGGTAAAAGAGCTCGCAGGTCAGGCGCAAGACATCAGCAAAGTGCTCAGCGTCATCCGGGCTATTGCTGAACAGACCAACTTGCTGGCATTGAACGCGGCGATTGAAGCGGCACGCGCAGGCGAACAGGGTCGTGGGTTTGCGGTGGTCGCAGATGAAGTTCGGGCGCTGGCGCACCGCACCCAGACTTCAACTCAAGAAATCGAACAGATGATCGCGACAATTCAAGCAGGCTCTTCTGCCGCAGTAGCATCGATGCAGAAGAGTACATCGGAGGTTTACAGTACGCGTGATACCGCAGAGCAGGCAGGCCAATCGCTTCGCCAAATCATAGACTCAGTACTCGAAATCAATGATCGCAATATCCAGATTGCAACGGCATCCGAGGAACAGGCGCACGTGGCCCGTGACGTTGATCGCAGCCTGATAAGTATCCGCGACCTTGCCGTTCAGAGCAGCGAGGGAACCCGCCAGACGTTGACTGCAAGCAATGAGCTGTCACGCTTGGCCGTCAACCTGAACGATTTGGTTCTGCGATTCAGGACGTAGGGCCGGGAGCAAACGACCACTCCTGCAGTTTCAGCCAGCACCGACCAGGCACATGCTCAGTAATGGCTTAGCTGTAGGGGTTGCCCGGCCCTATCGCGACACCCCAGATCAGCCGGTGCCGCCAAAGGGCGGCGCAGCTAATAAATTGAAGCCTGCTCTGCGTCGCCTTATAGCTGGAAACGCGAAACAACAGTACGCAACTCCCCCGTCAGCAACAAAAGCTCCTGCGCTGTCACCGCGTTGTCCTCTATGCCCTCCATCAGCGCAACACTGCTGTTGCGAATCTCGGTCACATTGCGGTTGATATCTTCCAAGACGAATAGTAATGCGGGTTTCCTGCATCTTCGCCAGGCCGGCGTTAGAGGACTGACTGGCGCACCCGGCGGCAAGGGATATTCATGGAGTTCTCACAACCCGGAGTAGGACGTTTGTACAACCATGGAACATCTTAATTGCAGTGATTTCATTGCGACATCACTGCATGAGCCTTGATTCGTAAGCCGAGACATTGAGGTCGCCGCTCGCATGAGCTGCCGGAGCCATCGCGTTGAGTTCAGGAGTTCTGGAGTCTTTTCGCAATGGCTTGCAGCTCTTCCCACGGCGTATGCGGTTGTCCGTGTAAAGCACAGCTTGGAGAGTGTACGAATTCATCCCTTCCCTGACTTTCTGACTGCCGCGCCTGGCATTTCTTGCATGAAATAATGTCCTTAGAGATTTGCCATCGGCTGCTCCATTCAATCAAATCGTCTTTGGCTGACATAAAACCTCTACAAATGCGCAATTTTTGTAAATGATGTCGAAATCCGATTTTTGTTCCGCTGAATTGGGGGGAAAAGGATTACACCCAACGACGTGTAGTACGCCGCTTATGTCAAAATTGGTGACGGCTCAGGCAGCCCATGAGCCAGATGTTTATCGATCAACCCCGCCACTTCTACGGGGTGGGTAAAGCCCAGGTCATGACCGCCGCCGGGGAGCACATGTATTTCTGCTGAGGGAAGGAGTTGCATCAATCGCTGGCCAACACCGACCGGACTAATGGGGTCGCAATCCCCCCAGATGAGCAATACGGGCATGTGCAACTCGAGCAGTCGGTGGGTGAGATCGGTGCGATCGTCGAGGAACCAACGGGGTAACTCCGGATAATTTGCGGCGAACTCCTCGCGCCAATCGTGCGCACCCAGGTCGGACATATCCACACCGCCAGAGGTGACAGTCAGGACAAGATGGGTGATCAAGTCAGGGTTCTCAAGCGCTACGCGCATAGCGACAATGCCGCCCATGGATTGCGCGACTAAAGCGGTTGGCCGGTCTATTTCAGCGACTACGCGAGCTACCAAATCATCCATGCTGGCGACGGAAGGGATTGGCGGCATATCACCGAAGCCGGGCCATCCGACATGAAGCCTCTGAGCTCTAATCCTGAGAAGTTCACACACTGGACGCCAGAACTGCGTGTTACCGGAAGCGCCGGGCAAAAATATGATTTTTTCGGGAGAGTTGATCACGGGCTCGATCCTTGAGATGGCTTGACGCATAGGCGCTAGATAAATGGGGCAAACGGCAACATTGTACGAGACCGCAAAGAGCGCGCTCAGTCGGCCTTACTCTGGCGCCCTCCTCCACGGGTATTAAGAAAATAGGCTATCTAACTATGGAGAAACCGGAACGCAAAAGCCCCGCTTTCGCGAGGCTTTCGTTGGAATCTTGGCGGGATGCAGGGATTCGAGCCCTGGGAACGCTATTAACGTTCGCCGGTTTTCAAGGCCGCTATGCAAATTCGCGTGAGGCGAGTATTTCATCAGAGATGGAAGTCTTTTTCAGCGATTCCTTAACTGGCAAAAGACGCACCCTAACGCGGGGTCATTATTTGGCTTGGCGAAGCACAAGCTGCGACAGACGGGTCTTAACTCGGAAACAGAATTCACGAATTTGAAATTGATAAGCGGGCATAACCATATAGTTTAAATCGGGACCGAGTGAGTCTTTAACTTCCATGTATTTGGCAGTCTTGGCAGCAATGGCTTGGTATTCCGTCTCGTATTTATTGTAAGACGCTTTGTTGTAAACCTTTAAGACATCCAGCTCTTTACGGCATTGCTCAGCGCGATTTTGGTTTAAGTTTTTTTCTGATTCAAGCTCAGCGGCTTCTGGAGAGGCAGGAGTTGGGGCCTCAGCACTGGCGTGTTCAGGTGCAGCCTCGTATCGCACAGACCATTTTTCTGGCGTCGCAGGTGCGACTTCAGCTGGTGCTTGCTGGACGACGGCAGGAGGTGGGGGCACTTGAGGTTTTTCTGGAGTTTTCATAGCGCATCCCGAGAGGGCAAGTCCTACCACTACAACGATGCCACACATTTTATCCATCGGTTTCACCAAGAAGTAATTATGGTTGGCTGAGTCGTTAGGTTCTGGGTAAAAGTAATAACTCACTCAATGATCGAGTGTAAATTTTCTACCAGCCTCAAGGCGCTCAGCCTCTCTTCCTTGAGTGCGCAGATGGACGATAATAGTAAAAAAACAAACAGATGACGAGTAAAAGGTCGTCAGAAAAGTCACAAGCTCGGTGGCCATACGCTTGTCCTGCTCTCCCTTTTGTTGCCGCCAGGCCTCGCCGGTGATAGCGTCCAGGGCTTTCTGATGCGCGGAGCCCTGCTCCGCCAGCTGCTCGGCGAGCTTTTTGCCCAAACGCCAGTCCTGCACTTGCCAGGTGATACCGGCAGCGATGGCCATCAGCACCAAGATCAGTACCGCCAGGCCGGCCAACTTCTGCACTGGCGTCATCATTGCTCATCCTCCCAGTCAGGTAGATCAACAGTTTGGCCCACCAGCTCGTGCGTGCAGTCGCCGAGGAACTGGATACGGCCGTCGGTCACGAATGAGTGGCAAACCCTAGGGCTGTCCGACCAGTTGTATCGGACCAGTAGGAGGCTCGAAGCCCACACCGAAGACGACCGGCCAGCCCTGCAATCAGCAGCGGGCAACGGGCCACACCGCTGACGCAACACCCCCGGCCTGACGCCAGTAGCGAGGTAGGGGGGTTCACCGATAGTCCTTGGCAACAGGGCCTAACGGGAAGCCAACGGAGGGTCACCACGATGGAAGCAACAATCATCAACGGTTCATGGAAAGGCCACCTCGGACGTGGCCTTGCGCCGCGAGAGCTTCAGTTCCTGCTTTGGATTGCCCAGGGCTTCACCTCGAAAGAGATCGCCCGGGAAGCAGGCATTGAGGCAGGCACCGTCAAGAAGCGCTTGACCAATGCGATGTTCAAGCTAGGCGTGACGAAGCGCACTGCCTTGGTGGCTGAGGCTATGAAGCGCCAGATCATCACGCCGGTGTGCTTTGTGCTGGCGGCGCTGATCGCCATGCACTCGATGATCAGTGACGACTCACTGCGTCGTGATCGCCGGGCGCCAGAAAGGTGAGTTGCTCAAGTGCGGATGGTGCGCCGGGCGGAATGCGCCGAGCTTTTCGCCTGATAGGCACGCAAACCCAGGCAGTCGCCAGTAGCTGGCCTGGGTGTTTTACCGGGCTTCAAACAGCAAGATCAGTGGCGCAGGTACGCAAACATGTGCTGTACATAATCGGCTTTCCCGAGAGGTACGCCGTTATTGCGCAAGATGTTGTAAGCCGTGACCAAGTGAAAGTAAAACTGTGGAGTAGCCCAGTTCACTGCGTATTCGCTGCCGGCCATATCGAAGGCCATGCCATTTGGTAACTCAATAGAAATCTGGCGTTCAGTGCCTTCCTCTATTTTAGCTTGATCGGCTGAGTCGAGAAACGCCAACGTGCTATCGATGAGTGCTTGCGCCGCCGCCAAGTTTTCCGGAGGAGTGAGCGCGCGCACCGGCTGTTGCGTAAGTCGCTGCACCGCCTCCTGGGCCTGAGTGCATGCGTACTGAATTTGCCGGGCGAGATCGTGCATATCCGGCGCAAGTCGAGATTCAAGCAGAATTTTTGGGTCGTATCCGCGCTCTAGTGCAGACTTCTCACCCTTTGACAAAAGAGACGATAACGCTCGCAGCATTTGCGCGAAACACGGGATGGTAACTGTGTAGACCGACATGTCTTTTCCCTAAGTAGTCATTCATAGCGGACAAAAAGGATCTGCCTTTCTCCCGGACAGCAGCCCGAATCCTAGCAAACTGTTGACGTTCTTCCGCCGGCATTCCCGCGTCCCCTTCTCAACCTCTATTACGTCAGCACTCCTCCCCCGCGCCCATCGGCAACCAGCGGGAGGCATGAGTGTTGACGAATGCAGGTGAACAACCTGCCACTTTGGAGGCGACCATGGCTTCAGGCTAGATCGCCATTCCTGAAGCGATGTCGCTGGACGAAGAACACGCCGCGCGGATCTTCAAAGCCGTCGGCGCCTGGTACGAGGTGAAGGTCGATTCATGCGCCGCGTAGCCCGCATCCAGCACCGCAACTATGGAGAACATCAACCACAAAACACTTTGTAAGAAGTTTCAATAACCACAACAACCAACTAAACCTGAAAGGAGTCAATATGAAAAAAATCATCCTGACCCTCGCATGCCTAGCATCCGTCGCAGCGAATGCTGAAACATACTCAACGTACGCAGAATCGCCTGGAACAGCCGTAGGGTTCGTAACCTCGGTTGAGGAATACAAACCAGGGAGCGGAGGCTATGGCGACGGTTCGATTCAGAGCAATGCCTTGGGCGCGCCGAACGGAAATTACCTATCTCTCGGAAAGTCGGGAAGTGCAGTCTTCAAAGTTGGCCCCAATGCCCTAAAAGCGAATGGCACTTCGGCGATCGACATGTACGTGTATGAAGCCGGTTGGTGGGATTCGTTTGACGTGTACATTTCCGCTAACGGCGTGTCTTACACCAAGCTGATACCCACCACCACCTCCAAAGCATCAGGCGGTTCAGGTTCCTGGGTAGGCTTCAACATCGACGGTCAAGTCGACACCGTGCTCTCCTACCCCTATGTGAAAATCGTCGATACCAGCAACAACACAAGCACCATACCTGGCACTGACGGGGCCGACATCGACGGCATTATGATTACGAGCGCTGCCGCTCCGGTGGGCAACAACGTGATGTATGACACAGACATGCATGACGGAAAAACCTACAACCTCTATCAGGACAAAGACACTGGCGCCGTCGGTGTGAAGGTTATTACCGAGGCTGGTGCGGTTTCTTACATTCCATTCTCAAACGACAACTCTCTCGCACCGATCGCGGTTTCTGTCCAATCCGACGTCAATGGCGACTCACTGAACGACATCGACATTTTGGTGACCCGAAAATCCGATAATGCACAGCTCAACATTTACCGAGATCTCAGCGGCGCTCTCATCAAAACGGTAGACAACTCCGCTATCAAATAACACTCGCTCTAGGCCGCCGCCTGACTTAAACCCACGGTTCGGACGGCGGCTGAGCATGGTGCAAGACAGCAAGTCGACAACTGACAAAATGAAGAGGTGGGCCATGGCTGCCGAACAGAAGGAACGCACGGCCAAGCTTGCCGAGAAACGGCAGGAACTGGGCGAGCAGGAGTTGCGGCATACAGTCCCGCACGGAACCCGGCAGATGCTCGACGAGTTGATGCGTTGGCATGAGATCAAGGAAGTCAGTGAGGCGGTGCAACTGCTGTCCTGAATGGCCGGGCGGAGGATCTTCCGCCCGCGCCGCCGAGGGTCAAAGGGCCGTCCGACATCATCGGTCAGTACTTCCGCCAAGGGATGCGCGACCGGTTGGCAGCGCCCACCGCTGAACTGAGTGAGACGAAAGAACGGACGACCATCTGGCGACTGATTGCACATGCGTACTCACTGGGCGCCGAAAAGTCCGCCCGTTACTTCGAATTTCCGCGCCACAATCTAGCCGTATCGGAAAACGTGGCGCGCAAAATACGGCAAGCAGGTTTCGCCGAATCGCTCCAGATGAACGCCGAAGACGACGGCGACGAATAACCCACCCTACTCGCTGCATCCGGTTACAGATCGAGGCCCGCGCCACAAAATCTTGATTAGAGAAAAATGTAGCGCGCCAGCTCCACAGCGAGAGTCCTCATGCTCTTAGAAAAGATCGCTGTGATGAAGTAGCGCCTACTCCTTAGCCGCGAAAGCCTGGAAGCTCCTTATCAATAACGGATTCCGCATTTTTCATCGCGGTAGTAGCGTAGCGCGCATAAATCTGCAAGTCGTCGTAACCGAGATCAAACAACCCATCTTGGATTTGTATGCATCGACGAAGCGCGGTTTCAATCAAGCCATGTTCAAGAAGATTGCTAGCCACTTCACTACCCTCGGACTGGGCAATCCGTTCGGACAGAGCGACTACTTCTTTAAGTTTATGCTCCGCCGCAGAGCGACCTTGTGCATCTAAGTCAAAAATTTTGGACCAAATATGGTCAACGATTGATTTCTTCATTACTCATTCCTTGATCCGGCTCCATGCCGGTCACCCGTAATACCCCAACCAAAACCAAATTGCCACCACCGGCCACCGGAGGGCTGCGCCTACCCAATATCGCGATCAACCCAATGCTTTGCGAGCCAGGTTGGGATCAATAACGTTCGTGCTGCATTCAACTTCGTCCTGGCATCTGGCGAGCGATCGATCTCAGTGCCGAAGTAAGCCATCCAGCTTCCATCAGGTTGCGACTCAAGCGCCGTCAGGTACGTTCCGACTTCAGCCTCTGTGAGGCCGCTTTGCTCTGCAAGCAGCTTGTTTGAGGGTTTGTTGTCCACCTGTTCCTCCTTGATCCGGCTCCATACCGGTCACCCGTAATACCCCATATCAACGCTTGCTGCCAGTGGAGAGATTAGGCGCACCGGCGGATCATTTCCTCGATCCACCTTCGAAGTTGCCAGGCAAAAATGGCCAGCCGCCCTTTCGCTTTTTGCCTGACTTCTCCAGGGACTCGGCGACTCTTTCACGCTCAAGCCTCTCGTAGAGCTTGGCTCGATACTCGACAGGGGTTGCCTCAAGTAACTCTGCAAGCTCTTTGAATGGGTGTTTTCGCCGATGTTTCTCTGCACGCGTCGGCCTATCCTTTTTCGACATCCTGCATCTCCTTTTCGCCTTATAAGCAGTTCAAACCCATCTCACTTAAACGAATCACGCCAGCCGGCGAGGCAATCGGCTGTCTGGAGCAATTATGAATCCCTACCTGATTACCGGCCCGGCGCAGATCGGCGTCTCCGGAAGCCGAACCAGCGGGCAGATGCTACGCAATATCCTCGACGCCCACGGCGGAAAACTCCCTGCTGATGTTCACGCCTTCTTCCAGAATACCGGCAAGGAGCGCGAAGAAACGTTGGTGTTCATCGATCAAATCGACAAGCGATGGAACGTTGGCATCGTCTGGATGGAGTGGTGCCGTGTGTACGGTCAGCCGGATGACGCGCCTTGGTACAAGCTGGTGGATTTTGAGACCGCCAGCCGCAACGGCGAGCCATTCACGATGATGCTCGAGTATTACGCGGCATACCGGAAAGATGTGAAGAACCTACCGTCGGTGTTGCCGAACTTCTCGAACAACATGTGCACCGCTTATTTAAAGGTGAAGATCGGCGAGAAGCACATGCGCGCCTGGGCTACGACGAATGGGATTGCGTTGTCGGCATCCGCTACGACGAGCCTAAGCGCTATCACCGCATGATGGCCGCCAACGAACGCGGCGGCACCCGCTGGGACAACCTTTGCCCCTCTTACACCGCCGGCATCACGAAGGAGGACGTATCAGAGTTCTGGAAGGCCCAGCCGTTCGATCTGGGCATGGATTCAGACTTCAGCAACTGCGACCTGTGCTGGAAGAAAAACGAAGGGAAGCTGATCAAAACCATCATCGAAGACCCCTCCCGGGTGAGCTGGTGGTCGGGCACCGAAGAACGCTTCGGCCAGGTATTCCGTCAGGATCGCGCCGATTACAAGACTATGGGCTGGTCTGCCGAGCAGAGATCCCGGCAGACCGACTCCGACTTCGATTATCTCTCCGAAGACATCGACTGCTTTTGCGGCGATTAGCCTTCAGTAGATGGTTTGATCATGAGTGGGTCGGTCGTGAACTGCTCAATCGAGTCGATCAGATGTGCGCCAAGCACGCTGCCATAGGCATCATAGACCACATATTTGTCCCCCTTCTCCTTCACCTCCTTAGCACTCTCATAAGTGAAGTATTGCTCGTCGTAATTTTTAAAGATGGCTGGCATTTGTCGCTCCTATCCGGCCCCGCGCCGGACATCAATAAATAGCTCACAACAATCAATCACGCCAGTCGGCGAGGGTCCCCTATGCCCGACATCACCTATGGCTCTGTGTGCTGCGGCATCAAAGCCGCGACGCAGGCCTGGCACCCGCTGGGCATGCGCCGCCCGGTTCGCCGAGATTGAGCAATCATATCGCTATTGCATCATGCCTCCGGGCAGGTGAGCATTCACCATCTGATGAATGCTGCTGCCCACAAGGACGTTTCTTTGAAAATCCCCTCGGTCAAAAAAGAGAGAATCGACCAAGCTCTAAAACAGTTCGATGAAAAATTTTGCCACACCCCCGAGTAGATAGGGTGGACTGAAAACCAAGCGCATCGCTATGCGATCGGCGCCAACGACACGCTATACCCGGCAAAAAAGATAGTTTCCCTGGCGACGGGAATCCCTGTAGGCCTGTTTTCCGGTGGTCAACCTACAAATGGATATTTAAAGCGGCACGGATTCACGATCATTGACCTCCTGCGGTCAACTGATCCCGAACTGAGGTTTGCAATAGGTCAGATTTACGACCGACAAACCGAAATTCATGACCTATTCGGCGGGAACTCCAGAAGTGGGATTTCTCCATCTGGCCAGGCGCCAGCAGTATTTATCTTCACTGGAGAGTCAGGTGGTCAATATGGGTACACCGATTCACATAATGAGGACGATGTCTTCAGTTACACCGGAGAAGGCCAAATCGGTGACATGGAGCTCACGAAGGGCAATCTGGCTATCATTGACCATGCAAAGCAGGGTAAGGCGCTGTATGTCTTCGACATACTCGGCAAGGGCCAAGGTCAAAAATACATCGGAGAATATACTTACGCGAACCACGAGTGGCGCCGAGGGCCAGACAGGCATGGCGATGATCGGAAAATAGTAATATTTAATCTCCTGCCTGTCGGCAAAGGGCTCGACATTGATGATCTCTCAGGGGGGGAAGATTTGAGCGATGCTTCTCTATCACTCGACAACTTGAGAAAGCGTGCTCTTGCAGCTACAGAACTTCGCTCGGAGGGAGACAAGAGCTCCGCTCGGCGAAACGTTTATCGTAGGACCAGACTCATCGCGAAATACGTCTTGAAAAGATCAGGAGGTAACTGCGAGAGCTGTAAAAATCCAGCCCCCTTCTTGAAAGCGAACGGTTCTCCATATCTGGAGCCTCACCACGTCAATCGTTTGTCCGATGGCGGTCTAGATCATCCTCGTTACATGGGCGCTATCTGCCCGGCATGCCACCGCGAAATCCACCGTGGGTTGAACGGAAAGGCAAAGAACGAAGCGTTGAAAACCTACGTCGCACGCATCGAACCGAAATCTTAAGGGCACGCGTATCAGAAGGCGTGCGCGCTGCCTCATCGGCCGCAGCATGGACCGCCCTATCGGCACCATAACTACCCTCGACCGATGGGCCGTGGTCGACGGCGACCGGATGCGCATGATCACCGCCGACGAGGCCATGGCCGCGCAGTCGTTCCCGGAAGACACTCTGGGCCCGGATAATCACCGTTTGACGATGCACATGACCGGCAACGCGGTGCCGCCGGTTGCAGGACAAAGGATTACTGATGCACTAAAGGCTACTGCTTAGTCCGATCTAGGCTCAGAGCCTACCGAGGTGAAATAAGAACGTCATCCAAATGCTGATGGTTCAAATAAAGCTTTAACAGACTCTTGATTCTGCCGATCCGGCAGGTGCTTCAGAAGCCCATATTTCTCACAAAGACTTTTCAATCCTTTACCTTCTGGGGTCAAGCAGTACATCATTATGCATTCTGACTCAAACACACTAAAGGTCGCGGCAACGATACTGGCATACGTCTTTTTGATAATGGAATCTGGGGTATCAAAGCCTTTAAGCAAAATAGGATTCACGCCAAGAGGACTATGACGCAGAGGAACTCCGTAATTATCTATATATACAAGAAACTCAAAAAGCGTCCTAAAATACCGCCCAAGGCCTTCCCGCGAGCTTTCGTTAAATGAGTAGATACGCTCCAAAATATCAGCTTCTGTAACATTAGCGATTCCTACTGTCATCACCATGGTGTCAACATTGAACATTGTGGAGTAGGACTCGAATGCCTCTGCGCCTAAACGATCCGTGCCATTTCTATAGTACTTAGCCGATTCCGCGTTTTTGTTATGAAGATCCAACAACCCGAAAAACACAGTCTCAAAACTCTGACGCTCAATTAGTTTACTTTGCTTTTCGAAAATTTCTGTCTGCTGAGTCTGAGTAATTTGTGATGTTCTGGCCTCCGCTCTTGCGGCTCTGAGCTCAGACGCCTGAGATCTTAGGCTGAGCACAACTGCGAGCAAAGCTATGAAACTCAGAATTGGATTTAAAACTCCGCCAACAAAGTCTCCAATTTGCCCCCAATAAGTAGCAGAGCCCGGATTAATCACATTTAAAAATGGAATATCCACACCAAATTGAAAGTGAGAAATAACAAGTGAAGAAATAATGACTATGGGCAGTAGAGCCAATATTACAAGCCAAGTGCCACTTAAATTTGAATCACCCTTTTCGATAGCGCTTTCATCATCCACTCTGACAATTCCTCTTGGATTTTTCCTGTAAGCGCAAATCGTATCAAAAACTCCTAACTTTAGCCGCCCCGGCATGACCCGGCATAGGACGCCCCATGCCCACAGAAAACCTATAAGCCTGCCCCAGCAATCAGCCTGGCCCCGATCTCTCGCCCAGCAACCTGCGCCAGGCCACGGTTAACATAGGTGCGGTCACCCGCAACAACCGGCACCACCACCTCACCATCGCGCTTCACCTCGACGTTGATACGCCAGGTCTCCTGGCCCTCATCGTCCTTGACGCACTCCATGTAGTTCCAAACCTGAAAGCCTTCAATCTCATCGTAGATATCGTGCTTGGTCATGGGTCTGTCCGCTTGTAGGAAGATTCTGTATCACTTCATGATTACATGGACCTCGTAACCCTTGCCGTTCGGCCAGTCATCTCGAGTGACCTCAATGCTTCCACTGCCGATTTGGGAAGTTACAGGCTCGCCCTTAACGATAGCTTTACGTATTTCGTTGTTCAGCTTCGCACCAAGTACTTTTGGAGCTAGTGCTTCTGATGCCTTGCCGAGAGCACCAATTGCAGGACCTTTTGACTTAGGCTGATTAAAATTTAGGACAAGTTTCACCTGTTCCACCGCAGTAGCTGTGCCTGTGGCGTAGTACGCCAGATTATTTGACAGTGGCGACCCGGAACCTATGTCCTTGTAGTCGCTCGCGCACCCAAAGGATTCATCACCATAGTCCGTCCATTTTCGCCCCTTCAAGCCCGAATCGGACAGCAGCGCACATGCGATACTAGGTTCGGTAACTTTGAGCTCAGCCAAGCATGTCGCAGAGAAAAGGAAAGCCAGCGGCACAACAACAATTTTCAGCATCTGTCTTGATTCATCCATTTTGTATCCGGCTCCATGTCGGACCAAATACAAATACCCCACTTCTACCAATCTCGCCACCCTGGCGAGGCCAGAGACTACACCACTCCACGCCCGGGCATGGCCCGGCAAGGACTCACCATGCCTACAGAAAACAAAACCATTGGCCAGCAGCGCCTGGACCGGATCATCGCTGCAAATGAATTCCTCAGGGTGATCGCCAACAGCGGCCGGTGCTTCTTTCGTAACAAGGGCGCCGGGCACGATGCATACCTCGCTCTCAATGGCCGCCGCAATATCGTCTGGCTGTTCGATGACTACACCGGGGCCCGCATCAACGTTACGAGAGGAGGCCCGTGGGACGGCCTCTCGCACGGCGGCACACTGAAGAGCCTGGTCGGGTCTGTCTGTGCGTTCGTACTCACTGGGAAGACGATGCGCTACGGGTATTTCCAGCCCGTGATGGATAACGGTTTCGAGAATCCATGGGGCTATGGAGACGACATCTTGATTGTTCGCGATGAAGGCGTGCGCCTGGGCTTGATCCGCAAGCCGGAAGAGCAAAAGGTGGCCGCATGAAGCGCATCTACCTAAGCGGGCCCATGAGCGGCTTGCCAGACTGAACTTCGCCGCCTTCCACGCTATGACCATCTGCATGCGCGCGGGCAGCCCCTAGTCCGAACTGATCTCGATATCTTCTGGAAAGATGAGCTTTCCATACCAGCCGTGCCCGGCCGTAAGAGCAGATATCGGAGCAAGTAAAAGT
>Ga0163161_10001536_pt1 | contig 17042 bp, 16 predicted proteins | sample S45metaG_FD_129847 | JGI IMG/M metagenome (GOLD analysis project Ga0163161, IMG submission 129847) | Switchgrass rhizosphere microbial communities from Kellogg Biological Station, Michigan, USA - S4-5 metaG | ecosystem: Host-associated > Plants > Roots > Rhizosphere > Soil | place: USA... | reverse complement strand
GACCCTCCGGCATTGCTGATCAAAGGAAACGTGATTGCCGATGGAATCGACGAGGAACTGGATAAACTCCGTGCGATTTCTCTGGGGGGTAAAGACTACCTCGTAGAGCTGCAAAAGCGTGAGGCAGCACATACTGGGATTCCTTCGCTGAAGATTTCTTTTAATAATGTGTTTGGCTATTATCTTGAAGTGACGCATACGCATAAAGATAAGGTCCCGGCAGACTGGATACGCAAGCAAACGCTGGTGAATGCAGAGCGATACATCACCCCTGAACTAAAGGAATATGAAGAGCAGATCCTTGGGGCCGAAGACAAGATCCAGATGATCGAAGTGCGTATGTACGAGGCACTGGTAAAACAGGTAGCCTCATATATCCGCCCTATTCAGCTGGATGCCTTCCTTACTGCCCAGCTTGACGTCCTGCTGTGTTTTGCCCAGCTGGCGATTAGCAACCACTATGTAAAACCGGTGCTTGACAAATCTAAAGTACTTGATATCAAAGGCGGCAGGCACCCTGTGATCGAAAAAAGACTGGCAACAGGAGATGAATATATAACCAATGATGTATTCCTGGACAATGACAGCCAGCAGATCATCATCATTACCGGTCCAAACATGTCCGGTAAATCAGCCATCCTGAGGCAGACGGCACTGATTGTGCTGATGGGGCAGATGGGTTCCTTTGTACCGGCAAAAGCTGCAACCTTTGGCCTCGTGGATAAAATCTTTACCCGTGTAGGTGCATCAGATAACCTTTCATCAGGAGAGAGTACGTTCATGGTAGAAATGAACGAGACTGCCAGTATCCTGAACAATATTTCCGACCGCAGTTTAATCCTTCTGGATGAGATCGGCAGGGGCACCAGTACCTATGACGGTATATCCATTGCCTGGGCAATTGCAGAATTTCTGCATACACACCCCACGGCAAGGCCTAAAACATTGTTTGCCACGCATTACCATGAGCTGAACGAACTGGCCTTAACCATGCCGAGGATAAGGAACTTCAACGTCTCTGTAAAAGAGATGTCCAATAAGGTGATCTTCCTCCGTAAGCTGGTGCCGGGAGGCAGTGAGCACAGCTTTGGTATCCATGTGGCTAAAATGGCCGGTATGCCTCCAAAGCTGATCAGCCGCGCCAATGAAATCCTAAAAAAACTGGAAATCGACAGAACGGAAGGGCAGAGCATCAAGGACAGTATCAAGAAAGTACAGAACCAGGCCTATCAGTTGCATATGTTTGCTGTGGATGATCCTGTACTGGTACAGATCAGGGATATGCTGAACAACCTGGATGTCAATGTCCTAACGCCGGTAGAAGCACTTTTAAAACTGGATGAGATCCAAAGACTAATCAAGCAATAATATGAATATACTTAGCCTGCGCCGCCACTGCTCTCTGAATTTTGTGATCATCATGGCCGCGCTGGCCTTTTTATCGTCATGCAGCAGCAGGAGAACGGCCGGTTACAGCAGCGCTACCAAAGCCGCAAAGGCGGCCGAAGCGATGGCCGACCTGAAAAGTAAATCTTTATATCAATTTATTACAGACTGGACTGGTGTTAGGTACAAATTAGGAGGATTGGACAAAAGAGGCATAGATTGTTCAGGATTTGCCTTACTTTTGAACAGGGAAATTTACGGGCTGGAACTCCCAAGACGATCGAGGGACCAGGCAAATGTAATCAAGGAAAAGAACCCGGAGCAGCTGAAAGAAGGAGACCTTGTGTTTTTCTCTTTTGGGGGCAATGAGATAGACCATGTTGGCGTTTACCTTAACCATGGGTTCTTTGTGCACGCCTCAACAACAAGAGGGGTGATCGTTGACGATATGAAGCTGCCTTCTTATCAGCATGTGCTGATCAAAGCAGGCCCGGTAAAAAATTAACCCATAAATAACAGCCATGGAACCCAAACACGAGATTTCTTTCTGGACTAAATATAAAAAATTTGCTACAACCGAAATATTGATGTATCTTATTATGATCATTGGTATAGGGTTAGGGATTATCTTTCTGAGCTAAATACAAAACCGACAACAAAAAATTAAAATTATAATGAAGTTAAATTTAATCCGCCCTCTAGCATTTTTTGATCTGGAAACCACAGGCGTTAATGTAGGTGCCGACCGCATAGTTGAAATTGCAATCTTAAAAGCCATGCCAGATGGATCTGAAGTGGTAAAAACAATGCGTATTCACCCTGAGATGCCTATTCCTCTGCAATCATCACTGATCCACGGGATTTATGATGAGCATATTGCCGATGCCCCTAAATTTAAGGATGTGGCGGCAGAGTTGTCTGAATTTATTGGTGATGCCGACCTTGCAGGTTACAATTCTAACCGTTTTGATATACCGGTACTGCTGGAAGAATTTCTGCGTGCAGGTGTGGATTTTGATATGAGCGACAGAAAGTTTGTAGACGTACAGAATATTTTCCACCAGATGGAGCAGCGTACCCTGCGTGCAGCGTACAAATTCTATTGTGGTAAAGATATCATCAATGCACACTCTGCTGAAGCTGATATTACGGCCACTTATCATGTGTTGCTGGCACAACTGGAACGTTATGAAAATGCAGACTTTGAAGACAAGCAGGGTAATATCAGCCAGCCTGTGATCAATGATGTACATGCACTGCATACGTTTACCAATATGAACAAACCGGTTGATTTTGCCGGCAGAATGGTGTTCAATGAGAATGGCGAAGAGGTGTTTAACTTCGGAAAACATAAGAACCGTGCAGTAGAGTCTGTTTTTGATAGCGAACCAAGCTATTACGCCTGGATGAAACAGGGTGATTTCCCGCTGTATACCAAAAAGAAGCTGGAAGAGATCTGGCTGAGGTGGAACAAAAAGAAAGAACTGGCCAGGGCCGCAAAGCAACAGACACCCAAACCTGCTGAGGCAGCGAGATCAAACGAAGGTGTGAAACATGCCGAGGCTACCAAATCTGCCGAAGCAACTAAAGAGGGCGGAGCTGGAACAGCAGCGGCAAAACCAGCTAACCCTGCAAAAAATGACCAGCCAAGAAAGTCTTTCCAGCAACAGCCGAAAAAAGAAAAACCTGCAGTTGATGTGACTTCTGATATGCTGGAGCAGCTTAAAATGAAATTTGGTAAATAAAATATTTTAATGAATAAATTGATATTGGTCAGCCTCATCAGTACGATGGGGCTGTCTGCATTTGGACAGCAATCTTTGCCTGTACCAGCAGAAGTACAACAGGCTTATACGAAAGGAACAAGAGATGCAAGCGGCAGGCCGGGAGTAAAGTACTGGCAGAATACCGCTGATTACGACCTGAAGGTGTCTTTTGACCCCTCAACACGCATCCTGAAAGGTGCCGTGGCCATCAGCTATAAAAATCAAAGCCCTGATGTGTTAAACGAACTGTGGTTTAAGCTCTACCCTAACCTGTATAAGAAGGGCGTACCGAGAACATCGAAGATAGCAGAGAAAGACCAGAATAACGGAGTGGAGATCAGCGCGATGGAACTGAACGGAAAAACCATTCCTGCTTCCGCTATTCTAATTGATGGTACAAATATGCATACGGCGATCGCCCCCCTGGCGCCGGGAGCCACCGCAAAGCTGAATATCACCTACCAGTATACTGTAAATAAAGGATCGCATACCAGAACAGGACAGGTAGATGAGGGTACTTTTTTTATCGCTTACTTTTTCCCGAGGCTGGCAGTTTACGATGATATAGATGGTTGGAACAAATATCCATATCTGGGGGATGCTGAATTTTATAACGACTTCTGTAATTTTAAGGCCGCGGTAACTGTGCCGGGAGATTATGTACTCTGGGCAACGGGTGACCTCATGAATGCCAGGAGTGTATTTAGCCCCGCAATTGCCGATAAAATTGCAGTGGCAGAAAAAGCAGATGCTGTAGTGGATATCATTACTCCCGAAGATCTTGCCGCAGGAAACGTGACCACTAAAAAGGATACGCAAACCTGGAAGTTTGAGGCAGAAAATGTAACGGACTTTGTGTTTGCACTCAGCAATCATTACCTCTGGAAATCCAGCAGTCTGGTGGTAGACCCTAAAACCAGTAGAAGAACAAGGGTTGATGCCGTTTTTAACGCTGACCATAAGGATTACTACGAGGTGATAGACTTTGCCAGAAAGACGGTTGAGGCCATGAGTTTTAAATTTCCGAAATGGCCTTTCCCATATCAGCACGAAACGGTGTTTGATGGTTTAGACCAGATGGAATACCCGATGATGGTGAATGATAATCCGACGGCGAAACGGGAAGATGCCATTACGCTTACTGACCATGAGATCTTCCATACGATGTTCCCTTTCTACATGGGAATCAATGAGACGAAACATGGATGGATGGATGAAGGCTGGGCAACAATAGGCGAGTGGCTGATCTCTCCGATGATAGATTCCACTATAGTGGATGACTATGGTATTTCTGCCACGGCCATTTCTTCAGGTACGATAAACGATACCCCTGTGATGACACTTACACCTGATCTGAAAGGTGCAGGGACTTTTACCAATTCTTATCCTAAACCGGCTATGGGCTATCTGTTCATCAAAGATTATCTCGGTGATGAACTGTTCACCAAAGCTTTGCACCATTACATTGAACAATGGCATGGTAAACATCCGATGCCTTTTGACTTCTTTTACAGCATGAATGAAGGTGCCGGAAAAAACATGGACTGGTTCTGGAAACGCTGGTTCTTTGAAGGCGGAGTGAACGATCTTGGATTGGTGTCGGCAGATCAGACCGCAGATGGATATATGATAAAGGTGGAAAACAGGGGAGGCAGGCCTTTACCTGTTGACCTGACTTTAACTTATACCGACAACTCTGCTGAAAAGCTGCACCAAACCATTGGCGTATGGGAAAAAGGGGACAAGGTGATAGCAGTTCCTTTAAAAACTACCAGGAAGCTAAAGCGCATTACCTTAGGCAGTGCCCATGTCCCTGATAAGTTTGATAACAATAACTTTCTGAACGTTAAATAAAACGCTTTAAGCCTTCGGTCATCACCGGAGGCTTTTTATTTGCTGGCCAGTTTTCTGCGTATACGGCTCAGTGATGGCCCCTGTATGCCCAGGTACGAAGCAATATGATACAGTGGGATGCGTTCTGTGATGTTCCGGTGCTGCTTTACCAGCTCCAGGTAGCATTCTTCCGGCGAGAGGAACAGAAATGATTCTGCTTTGGACATCGCATGCGAAAATGCAGTTTCTGCAACCAGCCTGCCAAATCTTTCCCATCCGTGTGACAGGCGGTAAAGCTCCTGCAGGTGATTGATATGTATGTACAGGATCTTTGAATCTACCATCGCCTCAGTGTAGTAGTTGCAGGGCTTTTGTTCCACAAAACTTTTGTAGGCAACAATCATCTGCTGTTCGGAGCAAAAGAACATGTTTTTTTGATCTCCGCTCACACTGCTTACATGGTAGGTTCGGAATATACCGTCGGTGATAAATCCCAGGTGTTTGCAGACGTTCTTATATTCGTTATAAAATTCGCCTTTTTTATAACTGCGCTCAACCCAGAAAGACCTGCTCAGCTCAAAATCGTTTTCATCAATACCTGCAAAGGCATTTAACGCAGCTTTTAGTAATAAGAGATCATTTTCATGCATGCCAGCTTCCCTCAACTTTTATCGTTAAAAGTACTTTAATTCTTTATATTCCTAACAGCTGATTTGCAACGTTAAGATCATATTTATGCTGTCCCCTGATCAGCAGACGGAAGCTGTTTAAGAAAATCGATATTACGGGTGAGTCCTTTAAACTTGGTACGTTTTACCGCAGAATTTTTAAAGATTTTTGTGAATACCTCCTCGGTGATATCCATCCAGTCTTCACGTTTCATCTGCAGCAGCTTTTCGTTGGGCTGAAAGGCTGGTTCGGTATGTGGTGCAGAAAATCTGTTCCAGGGGCATACATCCTGGCAGATATCACAGCCAAACATCCAGTTGTCCATTTTCTGATCAAAATGCTGCGGGATCTCTTCTCTCAGCTCAATGGTCAGATAGGAGATACATTTGTTGGCATCGATAATAAAAGGAGAGAGGATAGCCTCTGTAGGGCAGGCATCAATACATTTGGTGCAGGTGCCGCAATGATCTGTGGCGAAGGGCTCATCATAGGAAAGATCAAGGTCGATGATCAGTTCTGCAAGGAAGAAGAATGAACCACTTTTTTTACTGATGATATTGCTGTTTTTCCCTACCCAGCCAATGCCCGCACGTTTAGCCCAGGCGCGGTCCAGCACAGGGGCAGAATCAACAAATGCCCTGCCGCTTACTTCACCGATATTTTCAGTGATAAAATTCAGCAACAGGAAAAGCTTGTCCTTGATCACCCTATGGTAATCTGCCCCGTAAGCGTACTTAGAAATCTTTGGGGCATTGGGGTCACTCTGCTGTTCTTCAGGGAAATAATTGAGCGTAAGGGAAATGACAGATTTGGCGTCATCTACCAGCAGCCTTGGGTCCAGCCGTTTGTCGAAATGGTTTTCCATATAGCCCATCTGCCCGTGATGGCTGTTCTTCAGCCAGTTCTCCAGGCGTGGCGCTTCCTCTTCCAGAAACTCAGCTCTGGCAATACCGCATTGCATAAAGCCCAGCCGAAGCGCTTCGGCTTTGATTAACTGGCTATATTTTGCGGCATTGTTGTACATCTCTGCTACAAAGGTAAGCTTTCGTTTGAAAACCTTTTGCGGATAGTTTTGTTATCTGAATGTAACCACAATCTAAATTTTATGGAAAATACAGATCCCAAACACTCGGAAAGCCCTGATGGGAACGCAAAACCGGTAGAACATGATTATGCTAAACATGAGCGTGACCCGGGGCCGTCGCCTCAGGCGGTAAATGAAGAAAATGACAAAGGTGCAGGACCTGCAATGAAATGGATCATACCTATCCTGATCATCCTCCTTGCGATTCTATACTGGATATTTTTTAAAGACAGGCCTTCTACCAACTAAACAGGGGCAGGACTGAAAACAAAAGAGCCAGCTACAACACATGTAGCTGGCTTAATTTTATCCGTAATTTTTATATGCCGAAGCTTATTTCAGTAATTTAACCTCGTAAAGGTCTCTGCGGCGGTCTTTAAGGATTTTTACCGTACCAAAATGGTGCAGCTCATCCAGCAGGTGAAGGTCTACATCCACCACCAGCATCATTTCTGTATTTGGCGTGGTCTCTGCTTTTACTGCATTGGTGGGGAAGGCAAAGTCTGAGGGGGTGAAAACAGCCGACTGTGCAAACTGAATGTCCATGTTGTTTACTTTGGGCAGGTTACCTACACAACCGGCAATCGCCACATAACATTCATTTTCAATCGCACGTGCCTGTGCACATCTTCTTACACGGGTATACCCGTTTTGTGTATCTGTTAAGAAAGGTACAAAGAGGATCTGCATTCCCTGGTCAGCATAAATCCTGCTCAGTTCAGGAAATTCTACATCGTAGCAGATCAGGATACCGATCTTGCCGCAGTCTGTATCAAATACCTGAAGCTTGTCGCCCCCAACCATACCGTAATATTTCTGCTCATTGGGCGTGATATGGATCTTCCTGTATTCTTCAGTTTTTCCGCTTCTGTGACATAAATAAGTAGCATTGTACAATTTATTGTTCTCCAGAATCGGCATACTGCCTGATATGATATTCACATTGTAAGACACGGCATATTCCTGGATTTTCTCAACAATTTCTGCTGTCAATTCAGCAAGCTTGCGCATCGCTTCCATTTCCGGCAGGTGATTGTAGGGCTGCAGCAGGGGGGTGTTGAACAGCTCCGGGAACATCAGGAAGTCGGATTTGTACCCGCTCACTGCATCCACAAAAAACTCTACCTGCTCATAAAATGCATCCATGTCCGGAAAGAGGCGCATCTGCCATTGTACCAGTCCGATGCGTATGGTTTTTGCAGAGCGTGCCGAGGCATCAACGCCCTGGTAATAAATGTTATTCCACTCGATCAGGGTAGCAAACTCCTTAGACTCATGGTCTCCGGGAAGATAGTTTTTTAAGACTTTACGGACGTGGAAATCATTGGATATCTGGAAGGTAAGGGTAGGGTCGTACAGCTCCTTTGCTTTTACCTTATCTATATATTGTCTTGGACTTAAGGTATCTGCATGTGAATGGTATCCGGGGATGCGGCCACCTGCAATAATACTTTTTAAGTTGAGGCTTTCACAAAGTTCTTTCCTGGCTTCATACAACCTGCGGCCTAAGCGCAGCCCGCGGTACTCCGGCGAAACAAATATCTCTATCCCGTACAAAGTATCCCCGTTGGGATCATGTGTAGAAAAAGTATATTTTCCTGTAATCATTTCATAAGTATGTTTATCACCATACTCATCATAATCCACAATAATAGCCAGTGAGCAGGCTACAACTTTATCATCCACAGCGATACATAACTGCCCTTCGGGAAATAGTTTCAGCAGCTTAGCGATCGTTTGCCTGCTCCATATTTGTCCTCCCAGCGTATCGTAAGCCTGTTCCATCGACTCTTTCAGGTCGGCGTAATCCTCAAGGGTTAGTTTTCTTGTTTCAATGTTCATGTATAATTTTTATAGGAATGTGTTGCGCTTAAAACAAGCGTCCCGACTGAGCAGCAAAAGACCTGCCTAAATGTTTGTAGGCAGCTTCAGTTACTTCCCTGCCACGTGATGTGCGCATCATATACCCCTCCTGGATCAGGAATGGCTCATACACTTCTTCGATCGTGCCTTCATCTTCGCCCACTGCCGTAGCAATAGTTTTTAACCCCACAGGGCCACCTTTAAACTTATCAATGATTGTCAGCAGGATCTTGTTGTCCATCTCATCCAGTCCGTGCTCATCCACATTCAGTGCGGTAAGCGCGTATTTGGCAATGGCAGTATCAATGGTGCCGTTGCCTTTAATCTGTGCAAAATCACGGGTACGGCGCAGCAGTGCATTTGCGATCCTTGGTGTACCGCGGCTCCTGCGGGCAATCTCGTATGCACCTTCCTCTGTGATCGGCGTTTTCAGGATCTGCGAAGAGCGCAGCACGATGGTCGTAAGCAGCTTGGCATCATAGTAAGCAAGGCGGGAGTTGATCCCAAACCTGGCACGCAATGGCGCAGTCAGTAATCCTGAGCGGGTGGTAGCCCCAACCAGTGTAAAAGGATTTAAGGTAATCTGCACGGAACGGGCATTGGGTCCGCTCTCCAGCATTATATCTATTTTAAAGTCCTCCATTGCAGAATACAGGTATTCTTCTACCAGAGGGCTTAAACGGTGGATCTCATCGATAAAAAGGATATCCCCGGTTTCGAGATTCGTCAGTAAACCTGCCAGATCTCCCGGTTTATCCAGTACTGGGCCTGAAGTCACTTTGATCCCCACGCCCATTTCGTTCGCCACGATATAGGAGAGGGTAGTTTTCCCCAGTCCCGGAGGGCCATGAAGCAGTACATGATCTAAAGGTTCGCCGCGCAGTTTCGCCGCTTTAACAAAGATCTTCAGGTTTTCCATGATCTTTTCCTGACCGGTAAAATCCTCAAATGCCTGTGGGCGCAAGACTTTTTCTATATCCCTTTCACCAGGGCTCAAGCTTTCTGAAGAAGGATCAAGGTTTTCGTTCATGTTGTAAAGTTAAGATAAAAACTTTGCCGCCGGTGGGGCATCTTTCATGCCATTGGCATAATTATAAAAGCCTTCTCCCGATTTCACGCCTTTTTTGCCTGCCATAACCATATTGACCAGCAAAGGGCAGGGGGCATATTTGGTATTGCCAAAGCCTTTATACAGTACATTTAATATAGCCACGCATACATCCAGGCCGATAAAATCTGCCAGCTGCAAGGGCCCCATCGGGTGTGCCATGCCCAGCTTCATCACCGTGTCGATTTCTTCAACGCCGGCAACACCTTCATATAAGCTGAAGATGGCTTCGTTGATCATCGGCATCAGGATGCGGTTGGCCACAAATCCCGGATAGTCGTTAACCTCCACAGGTGCCTTGCCAAGTTTGCGGGACAGCTCCATTACCAATGCCGTGGTGTCATCTGATGTGGCATATCCGCGGATTACTTCCACCAGCTTCATCACGGGGACAGGGTTCATAAAATGCATACCGATGACCTTTCCTCCTCTGCTGGTTACTGCGGCGATCTGTGTAATGGAGATGGAAGAAGTATTGCTGGCCAGGATGGCCGAAGGCTTGCTGTAGGCTTCCAGTTCCCTGAAAATCTTTAGTTTGAGCTCCAGGTTTTCTGTGGCTGCTTCCACAATCAGATCTGCCTGTGAAACTCCATCTTTGAGATCGGTAAAGCTGTGGATACGGCCAAGCATATCCGTCTTTTCCTCTTCGGTAATTGTACCTTTAGCTACCTGACGGTCAATGTTTTTTCCTATGGTACCTAATCCTTTATTTAAAGCTTCCTGACAAATATCTACCAGGTTTACTTCGTAGCCAAACTGGGCGAAGGTATGGGCTATGCCATTCCCCATCGTTCCAGATCCGATGACTGCTATTCTGTTCATTTTATATTTGGTCTTATGGTGCAAGTCTTTTAATAGTCCATACGTTATTTTCCTGCGTATAGGTTATTCTGTCGTGCAAGCGGCTGGAACGTCCCTGCCAGAACTCGATATGTGCAGGCTTCAGGATATATCCGCCCCAGTGCTCCGGACGCGGAACTTCTTTCTCTTCAAAGGCCGCGCTGAGTTCTTCAACCTTTGCTTCGAGTACCTCCCGGTTGGGGATGACGGTACTTTGCGGGGAGGCCGATGCACCGATCTGGCTGCCTTTGGGGCGTGAATGAAAATATGCGGTAGATTCTTCGGCCGAAACTTTAGTGATCGTACCTTCGATGCGTACCTGACGTTCCAGTTCTGCCCAGAAGAAGACCATTGCGGCCTGCGGGTTTTCATCCAGCTGACGGCCTTTGTTGCTGGCATAGTTGGTATAAAAAACAAAACCATTATCGTCAAAGCCTTTCAGCAGTAAGATGCGCGCCGTGGGCTTGCCGGACAGATCGGCCGTGGCCAGTGTCATTACATTAGGCTCAACCAATTTTGAGTCAATTGCCTCTTTAAACCATTTTCCGAATTGGGCAACAGGATTTTGGTCTACATCCGCCTCTGCAAGTTGTGCAGAACGGTAATCCTGTCTCAAATTTTGAATACTTTCTTTAGTCAGCTCCATCTGACAAAAATAGGTTTTAGTTTTTTTAAAATTATCAGTATTTTTCGGAATGATAAGTCGACTGGCACCTTCAGCAGGGAAACTGCTTATTTCTGAACCTTTTCTCAATGACCCTAATTTTGCAAGGTCTGTTGTTTTACTGACAGAACACAGTGATACCGGGACACTTGGATTTGTAGTGAACCATCCCAGTCTCCTGATGGTGGATGACCTCATTGCTGATATCGGCGGAACAAATTTTCCTGTTTTTTACGGAGGCCCGGTCGCAACCGATACCATCCACTTTATCCACCGCTGTCCGGATATCATTACCGATGGCGAAGAAATAGCCAAAGGTGTATACTGGGGCGGTAATTTTGAAACGCTCAAAGCACTGATCGGCCAGGGCGAGGTGAGCAATGAAGATGTAAAGTTCTTTGTAGGGTATTCTGGCTGGGGAGAGCAGCAGCTGCAGGATGAAATTGAAGCCAATACCTGGATCGTTTCAGATCAGTATGATCCGGACATGCTGTTCTCTGCCGATGAGGAGCAGTTATGGAAAGATGTGATCATACACCTGGGCCCAAAATATGCCCATATCAGCAATTTCCCACAGAACCCTAACTTGAATTAGCTCATCCCGGGTATAAATATCACCTCTTTAGGGGGTGGCATAGGATAGAGTGGCGTACTAATTTTATAGGATCACAGGTATATATTCTTTAACTAATGATGATCCATAAAAAATGAAGAAAACTATTCTACCATTAATTGTTTTATCCGGATGTCTTGTACTGGCTGGTTTCACAGCGAAAGACCAGATGGGAATAACCGGGCAATCCAGCCAGCAGTCTGACGCTGAAGCAGCAAAAAAAGAAATTGCGCTGATTAACAGTCGTTTTAATGAAAGTCTTCAAAAAGGGGACGCAAAGGGTATAGCAAGTGTTTACACCACAGATGCAAAATATATGGCCCCAAACCATCCTGCCATACTGGGCAGAGATAAGATCGAAGAACTGTACAATCGGATTGGCGAGACCGATCTCGTTGTCAGTACTGTGGATGTCTGGGGAGAAAAAAATATGGTTACGGAAGAAGGTACATATACACTTAAAACGAATAATGGTGCTCAGGTGGAAGTGGGTAAATATCTGGCACTATGGAAAAAGGTTGATGGTAAATGGAAAATCTTCAGGGAGTGCTATAATGCTGATTGAGCATTGGTCTTATACTGAAATTGCCCCGGTGAAGGGGCAATTTTTTTGATATCTAGTTTTCTCCGAGTGTTGCAGCAGATTCTTCTACAGCTTTTCTCAGTTCATCTTTATAGTCCTGCATTTTCTCCGCAAGTGATGCGTCAGCAGTAGACAGTATCTGTACAGCCAGTAAACCTGCATTTTTTGCCGCATTTAAAGCAACTGTAGCTACCGGAATCCCGTTTGGCATTTGCAGGATAGATAAGATAGAATCCCATCCGTCAATAGAGTTGGAGGATTTTACAGGAACACCAATTACGGGCACTACGGTGATTGAAGCTACCATTCCAGGTAAATGCGCTGCGCCACCTGCACCGGCAATGATCACTTTGATACCTCTGCCTGCAGCTTCCTTTGCATACGTAAACATCCTTTCAGGCGTACGGTGCGCAGAAACAACGGTCATTTCAAATTCTACTCCAAATCCTTTTAAAATATCAGCAGCATCGTTCATGATATGTAAATCAGACTTGCTGCCCATAATTATTCCTACTTTCACGCTCATTAAGATATTACTTTTAGTGTTTCTTTAATATAGTTTGCTTTCTCGATAGCGGCCTCACGGTTCTGGTCAACGATCGTTACGTGTCCCATCTTTCTGAAAGGCTTGGTATATTTTTTACCGTACAGGTGGATGTAGACCCCGTCAAGTGCCATGATCTTTTCCATACCCTGGTACCTGGCTACACCTTCGTGGCCTTTCTCGCCCAGCAGGTTGATCATCACTGCATTGCTGATACTACGTGTATCGCCCAAGGGCAGGTTAAAGATAGAGCGCAGGTGTTGTTCAAACTGTGAGACATAATTGCCTTCAATGGTCTGGTGGCCGCTGTTATGTGGCCTTGGGGCCAGTTCATTTACCAGTATTTCTCCGTCGCGGGTGATAAACATCTCTACCGCCAGCAGGCCCGTTACGTTCAGTGCAGCGGCAATATTTTTGGCAATCGTTTCTGCCCGTTCCTGGATATGATCCGGATAGGTAGATGGGGAGATCAGAAATTCTACGAGGTTGGCCTCGGCATTGAATTCCATTTCTACCATAGGGAAGGTTTTTACGTCACCATTGGAGTTACGTGAAACGATCACTGCAATTTCTTTTTCAAAATCCACAATCTCCTCGATCAGGCAATGGCTTTCAAAAGCATCTTCAAGATCAGCAGCTGAGTTGATCCTCATCACGCCTTTTCCGTCATATCCGTCCCTGCGCTGTTTCAGGATATAAGGAAAAGGGATATGCGAATTGAGCATGTCTTCCCTGGTATTGGCCAGCTGGAAAGGGGCAGTGGGAATATCATTTTCTTTGAAGAACTGTTTCTGTACGCCCTTGTCCTGGATCAGCCTGATGACGCGGGACTGCGGGAACACCAGTTTGCCCTCTTTTTCGAGTTGTTCCAGTGCTTCAATATTTACCTTTTCGATTTCAATAGTGATGACATCTGCTTTTTTACCGAAGTTATATACTGTATCGTAGTCGGTTATAGAACCGCATTCAAAGTAATTGGCGATGTGTTTACAGGGAGCGTCGGAATCAGGGTCCAAAACCAGCGTAGTCAGGTTATAATTAATAGCTTCCTGAATTAACATTCTGCCTAATTGTCCCCCGCCTAAGATCCCCAATTTTGAATCACTTATTTGTTTTGCCATATCGATATGAAAAAGTTATGCTTATTTTGCACAAAAATAACAATATAAACGGATTTGATGGATGCGGATGCTATAATAATTGGTGCAGGGGCCTGTGGATTGATGTGTGCGGTGCAGGCCGGATACCTTGGAAAGAAGGTAGTTATACTTGAAAAAGGGAGTAAAGCAGGTGCCAAAATATTAATCTCGGGAGGAGGAAGATGTAATTATACCAATCTGTTTGCCAGCGATGAACAGTTCATTTCGGGCAACAGACATTTCACGAAATCTGCCTTTACCCAATGGACGGTGGCCGATACGGTAGGTTTTTTCGAAACCTATGGCATCCACGGTAAAGAAAAAACGCTGGGCCAGCTTTTTCCTGAAGACAAAAATGCAAAGGCTATCGTAGAGCTGTTTACTGGGCTGTGTGATGAGCTTGGACAGGAGATCAGGTGTGATACCGATGTGACTGATGTGATCAAAGGAGAAGAAAGTTATACTGTCGTTTATCAGCGGGCAGGAAAAGAATATACATTAACAGCGGGCAAGGTAGTGATCGCTACCGGCGGACTGCCGATCCCGAAAATGGGGGCAACCGATTTCGCCCTGCGTTTTGCAAGAAAACACGGACTGAACATTATTGAAACTGCGCCTGCACTGGTGCCACTGACGATTACCGGCAAAGATGAAGACTGGTACGCACAGCTCTCCGGCAATGCGGTGTTTGTGGAGATCAGCAATGACAGGATCTCTTTCGAAGAAAACATACTTTTTACCCACTGGGGTCTAAGCGGCCCCGCGGTGTTACAGATCTCCTCGTACTGGCGCGCCGGCGAAAGCATTAATATCGATCTGCTGCCGAAGGCGAAGATCAGTCAGCTGATTGAAGAAGAGAGAACATACAACGGGAAGACTCTGCTTTCTACATTGCTGAACAGATATTACCCCAAGAAATTCACGGATGCACTGGGCAAGTTTCTGCCTATAGGCAAAACTGTGGCCTCGCTGACAAAATCTGAAATGGAAAAAATCCATTCTACGGTTCATTTGTTTAAGGTGAAACCGGCAGGCGATAAAGGATATGATAAGGCAGAAGTGATGCGGGGCGGGATAGACACCGCAGAGCTGTCGTCCAAAACCCTGGAATGTAAAAAATTGCCCGGAGTGTATTTTGGCGGGGAATGTGTAGATGTGACTGGATGGCTTGGCGGGTATAATTTCCAATGGGCATGGGCCTGCGGTTTTGTAATTGCACAGGGCATATAGCAAGGTTATGAACGAAACAGAAATTCTAAAGCATTACTGGGGCTTCAGCTCCTTCAGGCCTTTACAGGAAGATATCATTGCTGCCGTCATGAAGGGGGAGGATACGCTTGCACTGCTGCCTACCGGCGGGGGGAAATCCCTGTGTTTTCAGGTGCCTGCACTGGCAAAGGAGGGGATCTGTATTGTGGTATCTCCGCTGATTGCCCTGATGAAAGACCAGGTAGAGAATTTAAAGGCCAAAGGGATCAACGCCGTGGCCATCTATGCGGGGATGGGCAAGCGGGAGATCGATATTCTGCTGGATAACTGTATCTACGGCCCTGTGAAATTCCTGTATTTATCGCCCGAAAGATTACTGTCTGACCTGGTGAGGACGCGTATTTCTTATATGAACGTGAACCTGGTTGCGATCGATGAGGCACATTGTATCTCCCAGTGGGGATATGATTTCAGGCCGCCATACCTGCAGATTAGCTCTCTGAGGGAGATTCATCCGGATGTGCCATTTATTGCATTGACGGCTACTGCTACTGCTTTTGTACGGCAGGATATCCGGGAAAAACTGGAACTGAAGGAACCAAAGATATTTGTGCAGAGCTTTGCACGTAAGAATTTAAGCTATGTGGTGTTTGATCTGGAAGATAAGTATAAAAAACTGATCTCGATCCTCAGCAATGTAAAAGGGAGCGGACTGGTGTATGTCCGTAACAGGCGCGAAACAGCTGATGTTGCCCTATTTTTAAAACGCAACCATATCGCTGCTGACTTTTATCACGCAGGACTGGATAAGGATGAGCGTTCGCGCAAGCAATCAGAGTGGAAACAGAACAAAATCCGTGTGATGGTGGCCACCAATGCATTTGGAATGGGCATAGATAAACCAGATGTGCGTTTCGTGGTGCACCTGGATCTTCCGGAGAGTCTGGAAGCCTATTACCAGGAGGCAGGGCGTGCAGGCAGGGACGGGAAACGTTCTTTCGCTGTGCTGCTGGCCAATCAGTCTGATCAGCATGCCTTGAAAGCCAAGTATACCGACAGTTTCCCGAGCGTGGAGGAGATCAGGAAAACCTATCACCACCTGGGTTCTTATTTCCAGCTGGCCTATGGTGCAGGTGCAGGGGTAAGTTTTAGCTTCGATCTGGCCGATTTCTGTAAACGCTTTAAGCTGGGCGTCATTAAAACCATCGGCGCACTTAAGTTTCTGGAACATGACGGGTACCTGACTTTATCGGAGAATATCTTCCTGCCTTCGCGGGTGATGTTTACTGCCGGCAACGAAGATGTGTACCGCTTTCAGATCGAGAATTCGGGATATGATCCGCTGATTAAAACTGTTTTGAGGTCATATGGCGGTATGTTTGATCATTATGCGCCGATCAGTGAAAGTGACATCGCCAAAAGGCTGGGGGTATCTTTTAATGATGTAGTCAGGCAGCTGACCAACCTGCAGGAGCAGGGCTTGCTTTCTTACCTGCAGCAGAGCGACCAGCCCCAGCTGCAGTATATTCTGGCAAGGGTAGACCTCCTGCACCTGGATACCGATGTCAAGTATATAGAGCTGCGCAGAAAGGTACAGGCCGAACAGATTAGTGCTGTACTGGCTTATGCCGGCACAGCGGTTTGCCGGAGTATCCAGCTGCTGGCTTATTTTGATGAGCCCAATGCGGATAAATGCGGCGTCTGCGATGTTTGCCTGGCTGAGAAGAAAGCGGAGGAACAG
>Ga0163161_10001532_pt1 | contig 17090 bp, 17 predicted proteins | sample S45metaG_FD_129847 | JGI IMG/M metagenome (GOLD analysis project Ga0163161, IMG submission 129847) | Switchgrass rhizosphere microbial communities from Kellogg Biological Station, Michigan, USA - S4-5 metaG | ecosystem: Host-associated > Plants > Roots > Rhizosphere > Soil | place: USA... | reverse complement strand
GATCAAAATCCTTACGGCGGCGAGTTCACCATCCGCGAGCTCATCCGCCTCGCTCTCGTCGAGTCCGACGGCACGGCGAGCGATGTTCTGATGCGTATCGCCGGCGGTGCGGGTGAGATCCAGTCCTATCTCACGCAGATCGGCATCACCGATATGAGCGTCATCAACACGGAAAAAGATCTGACGTGGCAGACGCAATATGACAATTGGGCCACGCCGGCCGGATCTGCTGAGCTTCTGAGATGGCTTCACAACGCGTCGGACTGTGGTTGTTCCGAGATCGATCCGCTGACCAAACCAGCCGAGGAACTCGACGGTCCAACGCTGCTCGTCAAATTTATGGCCGATTCAAATCCGGGTGCAAAACGGCTAAAGGGACTTCTGCCAAACGGCACCATCACTGCGCACAAGACCGGCACCGGCGGCACGCAAAATGGGATCGCCGCCGCGACGAACGACATCGGTATAATCAAACTGGCGGACGGACGGCACCTCGCAATTGGGGTTTTTGTTTCGGATTCCCCAACAAATGAGGCAACCCGCGAGGCTGTGATCGCAAAAATCGCAAAGGCCGCGTGGGACAAATGGGCCAAATAACGGAAATCGTTCACTCATTAACGAAATAGGCGGGCAACCCGAGGATGGTCCCGTCTCGAAAGCCCGTTTTACCGCGGTTTCCCAGTGGCACGCTCATTGCGATATATGTGGGCAGGAGGTTTTGTAAGGTCATGATTAATACAAGATTAGGCAACATTATCAAGGGGTTTGCACTGGTTACGGCGATGGCGTTCGGTCTGGTGATCGCGTCGAGCACGAACGTCAGTGCGCAGGATTACGGCTATTACAATAACGGCCAAAATTACAGGCAGAATGCGTACCAGCGTGGTTACCGCGAGGGCTACCAGCAAGGTATGCAGGCCGCTCGCAACGGTTACAGCTATAACAACAATTATGGCTATAACAACAGCTATAACCACGGCTATGGTTATAACAACGGTTACAGCAACTATGGCTACGAGAACTCTGGCTGGCGCCAGGCGTTCCAGAACGGCTTTGACCGCGGCTATCGTGACGGCTACAACCGTTATCGGAGAAATAACAGGAGCGGCTTTACTATAAGATTGCCGTTCTAGCGAACGACGATCGCAATGCAAAAAGCCCGGTGTAAAAACCGGGCTTTTTTTATGCGAAATGGACCATCATCCTTCCAGGCAGGCGTATGATAAGAATATCGGGAGGTATTTTTGCCGTGAAGCAGATCATAACTATATTCGTTCTCGGGTTCTTCCTTGCCGTTGCGGCGGTTCTCTCTGTCGGCAAGCTCAGCTTAACAGCGCTCGCTCAGGTACCTGATGAACCAAAGATGCCCGAACTGATCACACTCGGCAAGGACGCCAAGCTCGGCCAGGTCGCGTTCAGTCACGTCAAGCACAACGGCGGCACTTACAGTATCGTGCCCGGCCAAAAGATAGAATGTGTTTCGTGTCATCACACGGCCCAACCGGCGGCCGAGCTGGCAAAACACCCGCCGCTTAGGACCTCATGGCCTGCCGACAGAACAACGACCTTGACGCAGGATCTTTTCACCAAGGACCCGAAAGGTGCCGGCGTCGCCGCGTGCCGTGATTGCCACGCCCGTGAGAGCATGAAGCCCAAACTGCTCGACGCGATCCCGCAGATCAAGCACGAGAGCAGCCCCGCGCTGATCACGATGACGAACATGGCGGCCTTTCACAGGGCATGCACCGCGTGCCACGCTGAGGTAAGAAAAACGAACCCGGCCGCGAAAGGGCCGATCCAGGTCCAGTGCGTGATGTGTCACAAGAAAACGGCTTAGGCCTTCGGACCAGGAAGAACGCCTACTGCTTTCCGGCCTTCAGGTCAGCGATCCGCTTCTCCATCGAGGCGGTGTCGACCTTGGCCGCCTTGCCGACCACGACTGCGCGTTCGGCAGCGGCGAGAGAGTCCTGCGTCCGGCCTAACTGAAAAAGGATATTCGATCTGCGTGCAAGGTTCTGATACGTTTCTTTGGCCGCGATCTGCGCGTCGGTGCGCTTCAATGCTTCCTCGAACCACTTGTTCGCATCGTCGTTGAGCTTGACCGACTTGGCATAATTTGCAGCGTTGGCATATGGTGCGGGATCGTCGGCCTTGGCTGCCGCGACGTAGGCACGGAGGCGGGCCATCGTCGACCCGACCACGTCCTTGACCTCCACGGTGAAGGGCACGTGCATCTTCTCCCACCGAAGGTTGACCGTCGCTGAAGTATCGCCGACAGGATCGAAGTAATAAGTCAGCAATTCCATATTCAGCGGCGCCGTTTCGGCCTTTGTCTTTACCCGCAGCGCATCCTTCGCGGCGTCATACGTGAAGCTGCCCCACTGCCCGTCGTCTTTGTTAAAGATGACCGTCCAGTTGCCGTCCTTTGCCGGGATCATGTGCATGCTGTATTTTCCGGCCGGCAACAACTGGCCGTTAACGAGAATATCGTCGTTAACAGTGAACAGCGTCGCCTCATTGGCACCGGCACGCCAAACGTGGTCCCAGGGCACGATCGGCTCGCCCTTTTGCCGTTGGTTCTGATCGTCAAGCGTCGCCTCGCCCTTGGCTCGAGCCGCCATCGCCGCCGGAGGATCACCGAAAATTGGACGGCCTTTCACCGCAGGGCGGCTGTAGGTAATAGCAACTTCCGTCGTCCCGATCGTCTGAGCGATCGTCGCCTTCTGGCTCGGCCGCGGCACCGGCGGACGAACGACCTGGGCGTCCGCAAGAATGGCCGACATGAGAATGAGGATCAAAACAGATAGCTTTCGCGTCATAAGAAACTCCTTTTGGATAAGTAACGGTATGGCACGATTATATACGACTTGCCTCCGAAACGGGTTTCGACGCGACCGGTGAAAATGGACGAATTGGAATGCCCTACATACGAATTAGTAAATCTTCCGTCAAAAAGAGGGTCATATCGGACGTCAAACGATCTTGGCACGAATTTCGCTGCGCACCGCCGCGGAGGTATTGCATTCATGAGATCAGGAAATTTGAAGGGACTGCTCAAAGCAGCCGGTCTAACCGCTGCGGCGGCATTAGGTGTGTTTTTGTTTGCCGGTACGAGCAACGCTCAGTACTATCCCGGCTATGGTAACCAGTACCCGAATTATGGCGGCTATGGCAACCAGTACCCGGGCTACGGCAACAACGGCCGTTACGACAACCACGAGCGAAAGCGGATCGAAAAGGCCTATGAGAAAGGCTACAAGGACGGCGCAAAGCAGGCGAGACGCGACGTCAGGTCGGGCGGTGGCAGCGCCAACTACAGTCTCGGCACCAGAGGCCGCGGCATCCTTGGCGGGATCTTCAACGGAAGGAACGGCCAAAGCCAGGCGCAGCGTGCGTATGAGGACGGCTACCAGCGCGGCTATAACGACTTCTACCACCGAAACCGCGTTAACAATCGCGGACGAAACGGCAACGGCCCGTGGCCGTTCTAGTTGCTGCGTTAATTCTTATAAAACGAGCTTGCTAACGAATGACGCGAATAGGCGCGAATTATTCCTGCCTATTCGCGTTATTCGTGTTATTCATGGGAAATCTTATCCTTCGCCCGCGGGCTGCATTTACCATGGCCGCCTTTGGGTCGCCGTCACGTATGCGTCGCCGTCGAGGACGATCATGGCGTCGCCGGTCTTCGGGTGATTTCGAAGCTCGATGGGATAGACGAGCTTTCCGTGTGCGTTCGAATAGGCAGTGATGGTCGTTCGCGTGGCGGTCCAGCGGCCGGAATCGTAACTTTGCCCGGCGGTCGAGCCATAGGAACCGCCCGAAGACGACTCTGCCGAATACTCGTACGTACCGTTCTGGTAGAGCGTAAAACAGCGGCTCGACATATACGAGTTGGAACCGGTCAGGCTCGACATATAGCACCACTTTCCGACGAATTCAGGAATGATACCGCCGCCGGCCGCGGCCCGAAGGGTACCCGACCCTTGCGTCCCGGTCGAGTCTCCTTTGAGCCTTGTATAAACGACTTCGCGGTCCTCGACGGCAACGGTCAGCTTGTCACCATCGAGCTCGAAGGGAAACTGCATCGAGCCTTCGAGGCTGGTCACCGTTATCACGGCGCCCTTTACCTTATAGACTAATTCGTCGTCGTTGATCTTGATACTGCCGTTCGCTCGAAATTCGATCACCGCCTCGCTGCTCTGCCATCGGCCGAGCAACAGCTTCTTTGTAGCTTCGTCAGCACTCTTTTGATCGTTGCCCTTCTGGGCGTTCACGCTCGCGGCCATCGGCACGAGTCCGAGGACGATAATAAGGACAGCAAAAAGGATATTTGTTCCGCGTGTCATACCTACTCCTGATTTTAGACTGAAATTTTGACCCGCATCATATCGCACAACGTCTGGAATGTATAGTGTTTTTCGCCGATCCGCGGGTCGGCACTCACTCAAAAGCGGGATTTGGATACCAATTGGGTATCGTCAGGATCCGGCCGGGCGGAAAATTCCTTTATTTACTAGCAATTATGCCCGTGGCACGCGCTTCGCAGTTACCGCCGCGGAGGTATTGCACTAATGAATACAACAAAATTAAAAATGACAGCAAAAAGTTTCGGTTTGGCGTTTGCGATGGTTTTTGGCCTGATGGTTTTTGCGGGGACGAGTGCCAACGCACAGAACCGCCAGTACAACGGCGATCCCTATACCTATGATCAGAACCAGCAGGACGATCGCTACAACGGCCGCGACCGCAACGGCAACCAGAGCTACCGGTTTGCTTATAAGAAGGGTTACCAGGACGGTGTAAGGCAGGGGATGCGCGACGCCAGGAATGGCAACCAGAGCAACGGCTATTACAATAACCAGCGCTATGGCAATAACCAGGGCTACAACAACAACACCGGCGGCATCCTGGGACAGATCTTTGGCCGCGGTAACAACGGCAACAACCAGCAGGCATACCAGAGCGGTTACCAGCAGGGCTATCGCGAAGGCGTGAGCCGCGTAAGGAACAACGGTCGCCGAAACAACAACGGCGGATATTACGGCAACTAATTAGTTAACCGTCCCACGCTTACGAATAACAAGAGCCCGGATGACAGCATCCGGGCTTTTTTTGTAAGGCGCCGTATCTACCAATACACGCATCCGACTCAGTCAAATGTCATAAACTTCCCTGCCCTCTGCGAAAGCATATTGACGGCCAGCGATACCGCGTCGATCTGATCGTCGTGGCGTCCCGAGGGAAAGCGGACGATCTCGTCGATAAAGTCGTCGATCCACGGCCCGCGCACCATGTAGACCTTGCCTTCCTCAGCGAGGTTTAGCCACGCGAGGGCGCGGGTGAGCTTGTCGGCATCGACACGGACCGAGCGAAAGGCAAATCGCCCGAGTCCGACATCGCGCCGCAGGTCCTGCACAAAAGCGCGCCCGTGCAACGCTGCTTCGATGCCGTGCTCGGTGTCACGCTCGGCGCGCATGCGCTCGATGATGTGCCGCCGCTGCTCGGGAAACTCGATACGCCCGCGAAACCCGTCGGCGATATACAAATTCCCCTGCCTGTCCTTTGCACACCGAAAGCTCGCCGTATAATCCGCCGTCTGCCGCATCGAGACGGCAAGGTCATAGCCGCGCTTCCAACGCAGCCCCGCGGGCGCGCTATCAACAACTTTCCGAAACCATTCCCGCTTGAACTGCCCGCCCTCAGCCGGTGCCGGACGCTGCTGGTAAAGCGCCGAAAACGAATACGTCCCCAGCTTCCGCTTATACTTCAAAAGCGTCTTTGCACTAAACCGCTTCGGACAAAGCGCGTGACCGGGCTTTCGACCCAAGGGGTCGGTCAATTTGGAATTACGAATTACGAATTTCGAATTAAGATCTTCGTTTTCGCGGTTTGTTTTCTTGTTTCCATTCGTAATTTGTAATTCGTAATTCGTATTTTCGCTTTCCGCGAGAGCGGGGAGCGAGACAACGTCCCATTGCTCTCCGCCGTCTTCCATTTCCTTCAACAATCTCCCGGCCAGGTCGTCCTCGTGCCATCGTGTTTGAATGAGAATGATCGCGGCATTCGGCTCCATCCGCGTGTAGATATCGTCGTTGAACCATTCCCACACGCGGTCGCGATAGGTCACGCTCTCAGCCTCGGCGCGGTTCTTGACGGGATCGTCGATAACGATCAAACCGGCCCCAAAACCGGCGATGCCGGCACCAACGCCGACGGACCGCACTACGCCACCTCCGTGAGTTTCCCATTCGGCCGCCGTGTCGAGTCTCCTAAAGCTCCCCTCCTTACGAAGGAGGGGTACGGCTTTAGCCGGGAGGTGGTCCTCTGTGGGGGACTCCACGGACGCGGGGGCTACGGAAAGAACCACCCCGTCACCGGAAGCCGATGCCACCCCTCCTTCGTAAGGAGGGGAGCCTGCTTGCACGATCCGTTTTATTCTTCGCGAGAATTTGTCGGCTAACTTCTGGTTATAGCTGCCGAGGATCACATTCAATCTTGGGTCCTGCAACAGGCGCCAGGCTGTGTACCTGATCGTCACCATCTCGCTTTTGCCGTGGCGCGGCGGCATGAAGATCATCAGGCGTCGGCTGCGGCTCTTTGTGATGTTGTCGAGCCGGCGATAGATGTATCGCTGGTACTTCCAAGACCAGTTCCATTCCGGAAACTCGTCGCGGAGCCAGTGTTCGAAATAGTTGCGCCCAAAGTTGCGCTTTCGCAGTCCTTTTCGCTGCTCCTCGGGAAGCATATCGATCCAGCCGAAACGCTCTATCCATCCCGGCGAAAGCCCGAGTTGGTGGCTGGTCGTATAAAGCAGCGTCCGGTAAAAATTCCACCCTGCCGCACGCATCTCCCGCTCGATCCGCTCATGCTGCCGCCCGCCATACCTCAAATAAAGCTCCCTCGCCGCCTCCACCATCGCCCCATCCACCGGCTGTACTCCTCTCATAATCTCCTCCGCAAGCTCCCCGCCTTACGAAGGAGGGGTGGCATTGGCTTCCGATGACGGGGTGGTTCTCTCTTTCCCATTCCGCCAATTTTGCATTGTGCATTCTGCATTGTGCACTGTGTAGCCTGAATTGGAAGCGCGCTTTTCCGAAAATGCGGAAAATGCTGATTTTTCACGAAATGTATGAAAATGCTGATTTTGCGGATCCAGCGCACATGCCCAAGTGGCCGCGTTGGCGGGTGGGAAGTTTAGCCGCACGTTAAGCCTAGGTTACAATGCACCCGCAAAGCCCGGAGCCGGCGAAGCGGGCGGCATCCTCCGTTTGACCCCATAGTATGGCAATTTTCTCGCGACGAATTCTTCAACGACTCATCAACGAGAATGCCCGGTTCTTGACTCGTCGCCAGAGCAGAAAGCATGTCTCCGAACTCACCCGCTCTTTTAAGGAGCTGAGCCTCGCATTCGAGTGGGAAATTGTTCTAATAAATGCTCTCTCAAAGGTCGGTACCGTTCGGCACGAAGAGCCACTGGGCAACGGTCGCGACGCCGATATTTACTTTCATTACACGGATAACCCAAACCATAATTTCCTCGCGGATGTAACGACGGCTTCAGACAAAGGACTTGATGAGATCAATCCGTTTGATGCGCTGTCGGAAGAACTGACCCGGCGAGTAGTGGCGGCTGGCCTAAAACCAAATTGGTTCAGTCTTCGCGTCGGTGGCGATGGATTTCCAACTTATAAGGGCGGCAGAAAGCCGAAACTTAGACTACCCGGAAGGGCGAGGTTTGGCCAAGTAATCTTTAACAAGGAGTTCGACGACTTCCTTTCTGCGATCATTGAAAATGAGAACGTTACAAGAGCTTATCGAATCAATAACTCTGATGCGCAGCTAATCATCAGTTACCATCCTGGCAATAAATTCGGTTTTAGCACCTTTCCAAGTTATACCGAGGCATTTCGCATTAACGAAAACACAGTTTATTCAGCTCTTGAAAGCAAAACCAGAAAGCTTGATGGTGCATCTATCAACGAACCGTTTGGAATCCTTCTGTGCGATAACGACTGCACATTAATTCGGCAACTTCAGGCCTCAAACCTTTCTTATTCCCTAAGGGAGATTGTCCAGTACTTTCTTAGGAGGCATCCCGAGGTGGTCTTTGTTGCGACGTTTACGGTTGATGAGAACTGGGAACGGGATGGTCGTTATCTTGTAAATGCCAAGTTGTTCCGTGGCCCAGATTTTGATCAGCGGATTCGGTTTGACCTACCTAATCTGCTGGGCGCACTATTGAATCACATTCCTCCGGCGGAAAGCACCACTTACAACGCGATCAACCTGTTGAAGAGCGGACGTCCGGAATTTGGCCGTTCCCATGTCGGTGGCCTGGAGGTCAGTGGTGGTATGGATCGTATGAAGATTAAGATTTCATCACGTGCGGTACTTCGTTTGTTGGCGGGTGAGATGAGCCAAGAGGACTTTTTTGACTTTCATCGATTCGTCAATAAACCGCAGCCCGGCAAGTCTTTTCACAATCCGTTTCGACGCGGACTCGAAAATGGTCAACTGATTGGGAATATATCCCTTGAAGCGTGCGAGGACGAGGACGATGATTGGATTTCGATCGAATTGTCCCGTCCCGACCCGGCCATCTCGGACTTCACCGTACCGGACGGAACGTAAGCGAAGCTTAGCAAGCGTAAATATCCTGTCACGTAAATGCGAAAGGTGTGCTACATTTGCACTCAAATCCAACAAGGGACGCAAGTTTCCCAAAATCGCTTGCACCGATCTGCTGTTTAGTTCGCTGTATCAATTGAGAGGCTTCGTCGGGAACGCGCGCGAGGCCCTCTCATCATGAGACAAAACGTATGAGCGATGTTGTAACTCCGTTCTTCGGAACAAATCTTGCGGAACCAGTCAAGACATCGAAGTTTGATGTAAAGCTTATGAAGTCGCTCTTTGCTGAGTTGGAGACAGCGAGCAAAACGGCCGCGAAACTCCAGTCTGCGAAATTCGTCAAGCAAGACGGCCAAACAGCAAAACAGTTTCGGGAAATGAAGCAGTATGCTGAGGACCTCTGCAGACTAAAGGTTTTTATTACTTCCAACGAAGGAGATCAGTTTTGGTCGTACGATTCAAGTATCTTCGATGATCCGAGAATACCAAGCTCTATAAAACTGATTGTATTCGATTCGTCGCCGGACCACATGGTGAAGCTGAATCAGCGACCAAACAATTGGATTCGTTTAGAACTGGATTTGGCAAAGCCCGTACTGCTGGATTTTACGATAAGTCCTTCCGCCCCAACCATGAATGGGAGCAACTTCCTAATTGTCTCCGATGATGGAAGTTGGTCGAAGGCGACGCACACAGGTTTGCAAAGGATACTCGCTCAAGCTCGCACTGGTCTTGGGTTTCTCCATGGTCGTAACGTCTACGACTTTTATTTCCTCGCCCTCGGATTTCCGTTATGTTTCCTTTTACTCCTGAGGATAAACGCCGTCGTTGATTCGTTTCTCGCGCGGCTGCCGAACACGTTCTTTTCTTACAGCGTTTTGATTTTCATATTCATTCTCTTGTCGAATTTGTTCCGACTGTTCTTCAATTATACAAGATGGGTCTTTCCGTATATTCAGCTGGACTGGGGCAAGAAACGTATTGCCCAGATAGCGTGGCTCGTTGTGTTTGCACCGGTGGCCGGACTCACGATCCAGCAAGCATGGGCCGCAATCGCACGGTTTCTCATCCCAAACTGAAGCTATCAAAATCAGGCTCGACGGCCTGTCCTGGACGTGCCAAAGGTAAGGAGACACGAAAATGTAATGGCTAGAACGTGTGCAAATTGTGGCAGCGAATTTCGCGACTCGTCGGTCTATTTCTGCCTGAACTGTGGAAAAGCACTTGTTCCGGAGAGCGAGGTTCCGACGCTTCCCAACGCGCGCTCCTCGAAGCCAAGCAGGAAGACTCGTCTCCGGTCTAAAGAAGAGTCCTTGGAAACCGAGAACCGCAAGCTGAAGGAGGAAATCGAAGAGCTAAAGAAGACAAGTGCAGTCCTTTTTGGGACGAAAGAGGAGGACTTGAAAAAACGCGTGGCGAGAATTCTAAAGGTCTCAGGATATGAAAGCGACATTTTCGGGAGCGTCGACCGAACCTACGAGAAGGACGATGGTTCGCGTGCCTATTACAGTACAAACGTTTCCGGCTTTCTCGGTAACTTTAGCCTATACACGAGCCCAGCCAAGTATGATGACGAGGATGAAGTTGTTGCTTATGTCGGGGAGTATCCGGCGGTTACTGATTTCGAAAAAGAATTAGCTGATCTCAGGGTCTTGCTCCACGAGTGCTCGGAAGCGGGACTTCCATGCACTTTTGTAATCGCAACCAATGAGGACCTTAGCGACCACAAGAAACTCCTGACAAAGCACTTCAACCAAATAAAAACGTTCGTCCGGAGGTCGGCTCGATCGTCGTATCAATTGCAGATTTGGGACAGGGCCGCTCTCGCAGAACTTGAATATGACTTAAAGATTAAGGTTCGACCGAACACGGCTGCGAAGCCACGTCCTAAAAAGCGGTGAGTGAGTTATTTTAGCCATTACAAGCAGAGCGGGACTGGTGAGATCGATTACCGGCGGTTAACAATGACGACGATACTGACAATAAAAAAAATGCGATGACGATATCCGCTATCTGGGTTCGAACGATCAAAGACTGTCAGGAACTCGTATTTGTATCCGACAGCCGGCTGTCAGGAGGAGGTTCGACACTGGAGGGGTGTCCAAAAGTGATTATGCTTCCACGTTCGGATTGCGCAATCTCCTTTTCGGGAGATGCGGATTTGGCCTACCCGATAATCCATCAACTGGAGTGCGCGATTCGCTCCCATCCTCCGTTGCAAAGGCGGTCGATGGATCTCAAGGAATTCCTCCCTCACGCAGTAAAGATTATCAACGGCATTTACGCGACGATGGTCGCCGAAGTAGCGGTCCTGAAGAACAAGCCACCAAACCTGCGGCTAGGGATTGGTGGCTATTCTTGGGTTGAGAAGAGTTTTTTCATTTGGTTGATTCGATACAATGCGCAGGCGAAGCGCTTTAAGGCTTATCGACCGTCTAAACTTTGGCTGGATAGGGTTAATGGGGATATAGCGGCGAAGCATAAGAAGTCCGAAAATTGGATTGAACTTGGACAGGTGCTCTTCCACGGGAATATGGGAGATGTGGGTAAACGACGCCTTAAAGCTATGCTAAGTAAGAAAAGTTTTCTATCCGATCAACTTCGTGGGACAGGTCAACTCGATATGGAGCCCTTTGAAGTCATACGGGACATGCTACGCGATCCTCTCAAGGACCGGACGATTGGAGGAGCCCCGCAGCTTGTGAAGATTTATCAATACATGGATTCAACGCCTTTGGGTGTCTACTGGCCAGATCGGAAGGCTAACAGGATCACGCTTCTTGGTAGGCCCATTCTCGCGTACGAAAACTTTGACCACTGGATTCTTGATCCGGATACGCTACATAGTTCACATCTAAAACATTCTCCGAAGTTACCGTGAAAGCGGAGGAGAGCCCCTACAACAGCGTGCCTTCTATCCCGCAGTCGATCGAATAGACGCTGTCATTGGTCGCGACGATCATTTCGCCTTTGCGGGTAAAGCAGAGGCCGACGATGTTGTTGCCGGCGACGCCAAGGACCCCGTCCAGATCGAGGTCCGCGTCCAACTACGCAAAGACAACGCCGACTACGGCCAAATGTCCGACGTCAAGATCGTAACGCTAAATCCGTGATGGTTTAGTGACGAGTGACAAGTGGCGAGGGGCGAGTGAAGTAATGGTCGCGGACATCACGCCCGCGGCCTTCTTTCTGACGAAATGATGTAATATCGAAGGCGAAATCAACCCAACGCAAATTCGTGGAGTGAAACAATGAAGATACTCATAGCGCTTTTCCTGCTGCTTCCAGCATTAACATTTGCCCAGCAAGTTCCGCAGCCGAGAACGCCAAGGGAAAAAGCGGAAGCACTGCTCAGCTCTATCCAAAGCGGCGACATCAACGGCGGCTACGACAGATTTTTAGTTGAAGCTTGTCCTGCCATTAGTTTGTCTCAGCAGCTAACGATGCTAAAGAAGCAGACCGATGCCGGCGTCTCCGTTTATGGCAAGATTCTTGGACACGAGTTCGTCAAAGAGGAGTCGTTCGGCTCGTCCGTCGTGCGGCTTGTCTACCTCTTGAAGTCTGAAGAATACTTCACCGTATGGGAGTTTCGGTTTTACAAGCCAAAAGCGACCTGGCTCGTAGCGGGCGTATTCTTCGACGATCAATTCACGCGCCTCAGATAGGAATCGGCAGGGATGCACGCGACAAGTTGTCGGCGGCATCGAGCCGCCTCCGGTAATGGTATTAGGACGCGACGGAAAGGCGGAGCCGTTTCCGCTCGGCGAGAGGGCATAGCCAAAGAAGAAAGGCCCGGACATCACGCCCGCGGCCTTTTGTCTATGTTGAGAAACTGGTGTTGATCGGAATGGGCGGATTCGGGGCACAGAGCCCGATAGGATTGCAATTCGTCATGCTCGTACAGTTTGACATGATGCATTCCGCTGGAGCGGTACAGTGACAGTCAGAAAGAGACTGAAAACGGGCAGGTGCGACGAGCGACGCGATCAGCGGCAGTGCAGCCGAAACATAGCCCATCCTCCTGATAAGCTGGCGGCGCGACTCGCCCTTGAAACGTGGTGCAACCGTGGTGTCAAGCAGCCTTTTCTCGTCGAGTTGGCTGAGGGCGAGCCAGACAAAATCCTGCGTGATCGTGCCTCCTCCGGCCGATTTGAACTGGCGGACAATATCGTCGACTGAATTCGTTCCGTCACACAACTTCCAAACCATCGCGGCCGATCGATTCAAACAATGGGCTTTGTCGGTCCGCAGGTCATACACGAGGAGTTCGTCCGGCACTTCCTGCATCACAAGGCCGTCTTGACGGGCAACCGGATTCTCCATACGACACCTCCGACCGATCTCTGTTTGTTATGAGAAGGAGCGTAGCACTATTCCGGCTTTCAGCGAAGGCGGACATCACGCCCGCGGCCGTTTTTCCTATGGCACGAAATTGTAAGTAATAATGCCGCTAACTTGTACAGGCTGGCCTGAAAGCAGCGTCGGCGGAAACCGGGAGTCGCACGCAGCCATGCGGGCTGCACTTCGGAGAAAAGGATGACCTTGAACGGCCCGTGCAGAAAATATGCTGCCGTCCGTGTCGATGAGGACCTCGATAGGCACAGAGCCGCCGGCACGCACCGCTATGGCCGCGGGTGGATATCGCGGTTTAGGAAGTTTGATCGCCCTGCCGTTCAGCACCCCGCCCGATATTGTTCTCATAGGCGAGCCGTCCGGATTTACAACCTTTACTCCTTCGCCCGGCTCGCCCATTTCGACGAGGCGACCGCGCGTCTCGCCAACGACAGGAACTGATTCGGTTTTCGTCGTCGGGAAGTCCAACTGTAAAGTCATAATCGATTCGACTGCCTTGCCATCCGCCATTGCGGGAGGAAATCTCATCTTTCTTGCTGCCCCTTCGGCAGAATTCCGGATGGCGACAACATCCGGGCGCGTGATGGACGGACAGACATCAGCCGGGCCGCCCTGAACCTCGGCCGACACCACCTTGCCGGCCGCATCGATCCGCAGGCGCAGCTGAACCCGCCCGCCAAGGCCCGTTTTTTTCGCCTCTTTCGGGACATCGCGTGCAGAGATCTCACGCTCGATTTCCTGCGGGTAGTCAACCTGGCCAACTATAGCCGAGACGCCCAACAGTAAGATCGCCGCACACGAAAGAGGTAGGGTGTTTTTCATATTTCGCCTATTCTAGCCGATTTTTCAGCAAAAAGGCCGCGGATCACGCCCGCGGCCATTCAGTTTTCGATTTCCGGAGTTCGATGCCTATCCTTAATCCCCGCTTTCACAACCTTTCTTAATGATGGGCTTCTTAAGTTCGTGCACGTTCCCATTCTTGTCGATGTACGAATAGCTTTCTAACCAGCATCGTAATTGCTTGTAGCGCGTACCCGAATACACGAAGATTCTGTAGTACGTATCGACGGCAGAATCGTGCGTTCCGAGCTTTAGATCATTGTATTTCCCGTGTCCCACTGGCAGCACTTTGATGGTTTGCACCATGTCGGTCGCGAGGATTTTACGATAATGTCTACCGGTCTTCTTGTAGATTTCCAGTGCGCAATTCCCAACAGGTGCGCAATTGCTTTGAATAGCTAACTCTTCTCTCCCGTCGCTATCCAAATCCACGAACGTAACAGTGACGTTTGCTTCAGGATCAAATTTCGTCGCTCTCTTCATTGTCCGTACAGAGATAACTCCACTCGGCAGCCGCGTTCCTTTTATCCACTCTTGAAGGAGACGTTGTCGGTCAACATTATTGTAATCTTGACCATAAGCAACCGGAAAAAGACCCAATACGAGTATTGCCATCCAGCCCGCCGCCTCAAGCTTCTCGCGTTTCGTCTTATCCATCTTCTAAATTCTATCCCAATAGCGTTCCCTCGATGCCGCAGTCGATCGAATAGACACTGTCATTGTCGCGACGATCATTTCGCCTTTGCGGGTGAAGCAGAGGCCGACGACGTTGTTGCCGGCTTCATCGCTTTTCACTTGCCGCCGCTTTGAGCCGGCTCACAATACTTTTTCGGACCGTTTCCGATATTTGATAATCGTTCAGCAGTTTTTGCAGATCGGCGACTTTGTCGGGAGCTAGAGAGTAGGTCAAGACGATGTATTTCGTCGCGTCTCGTAAAATATAAGGCTCGTCTCGCCGGAGTCCTGACTGTTCATTGTAGTACCTGATCTTTGCATTGTTTCTAGCTATCGCTTGCTCATATTCGGCACGAAGTTTTGGGTCCTTAATAGCCGCCGGGTCGACGCCCGAGTCGCCCGAACCATTCGGCGGAACTACGTTGAGCACGCCTGCGTCGTCCGGGTTGAAGTCCGGTTCCTTGGCTTTTTCGATTCTGTGGACGAGATGGAGCCAAAATCTTGTTCCCGTTTCGGGCAGGACGCTCGGATTCTCCAGGTCAGAAGCCTTCAGCGGATAGCGCAACCATCTAAGCAAGCTCCATTCCGTTTCAACACTAAATGAATCAGCCTTGCGCAGGCCAATGACCGCATAGTCCTGGCCGCGAAGTGGCGCATCAGCGTTCTGTTCGCTCATACGGGAGGTCGACAAGCATCCTAAGAGTTCCACCCACAACCGTCCATATCGGTCCCCGCCGGTGGACTCCCATTGGTCAACCAATTGATCAGCCTGGGCCAAAAGATCGTCGAGCGTCCCGCTATTGCGCGTATTCTCGATCTGACGCAGCTTATCGCGATAGATATCAATCGGAATCTCTGTCTCCGCACGCCCATTGGCAACAAGAGGGTCTGGACGTTCTTGCGACCAAACTGCGAAATGAAAGACCAACGTCGTCGTAAGGAAACAGAGGGAATAGAGAAGCTTTCGCATGACCGATGCCTGTATAGACTCACTCACCGATCGCAAAGTTGCATTTTCTGGGGCCTTTTACAAAAGCGTTCCCTCGGTGCCGCAGTCGATGGAATAGACGCTTCGGCGGTGGCGACGATCATTTCGACTTTGCGCGTGAAGCACAGCCCCGCGACGTTGCTGCCAAACCCATCGTCACGGTGAGCTCGCCGCCGTCGCGGTTCGCGGATCGAAGAAGCAATTATTCGATACCCTTCTTCTTCATCCAATCATTCTCTCTTTGCGCTATAGTGAGATCGTTTTTGCCACTAACGTCCGTTATTTTTGCGATCGCAGGGTTCGACAAGATGCCGATCGCATAGTGTGGTATATCCCGCTCGTCGAGCTTTCCATCGATGATGGCAAAAACTAAGGCCGCATCCCGCGTCGCGCGAAATTCCTGTACCTGCTTTCCGACTTTCACGTTGGCAAGTCGTGGCGAGCCTATGTAACCAAGCCAGTTCGGCTGTGCAAATTGAATGAGGTCACCCGGATTATTTGCCGGCAATGGTGGAAGCTTGGCATAACCCGGATCGACGAGGTCAGGCCGGATAAACAACAAGCGGCTCGTCTCCTCATATCCCGCGTGAAGATCCAAACGACCAACCTCTTTCGTGTCTGCCTCGGACATCGGTGGATCCGGCGGCGGCGTAAGCTTTAGTGCAGCCAGTTGCTCCTTTGTCGGTTGCAGTCCCCGCAGATGGATCATTCGTCCGCCGTAAGTGTCGCGGAAAAAATCGCCTGCCTGATCCAGCATCAGATTATGATATGGCGAACCGTGTCCGTGCATGATAATGACCCAGCGAAAGCCCTGTTCGCCGAGCTCGCTTGCAAGATCCATAAAGATGGCTCGCAGCGTCGTCCGGCGAACCGCGTACGTTCCGGGAAAGACGTATTTCCCGCCGATCTCATTTGCGCCTCCGTGGCCAAGAGGTATCGTTGGGAAAACAAGAGCGGACCAGCCCGGACGTGTGACGATCGCCTCGGCAAGCTTTTGGGTTAACCACTCGTTCGAATATCCGTCCGTAAACGACGGAAGGTGCGGCCCATGTTCTTCCAATATGCCGCCCGTGAGGATCACGACGGTCTTCTGCTTGTCCAGAGAACGTATCTGGTCGGCGTTCATTGTCGCGACTCGATAGATCTGAGCACGAGCAGCAAAAAATGACATCAGGACGACGATCACAACGGATAATAGTTTTTTCATCTTGTCTCCTGTAAACTCTGCCGCCGCTGGAGGCGGTGCAAACCGTCTTTTCCGCGTCTCGCAGCATATAGCCACGCCGTTCACGGCGTGTGTAAGGTGGAAGAAGTTTTCGTAGGGCGTTTTAACGTCCTTTCTCCCGGCTTTAGCCAAAACTAGCTGCTAAAGCGGTAGGAAAGGACGTTGAAACGCCCTATTTTCTTTTTCCGGCATTTGTACCACGTCCTGAAGGACGTGGCTATTTGCCCTTCGGAAAAAATGGTACGGGCGTTTTACAACAGAATTCCCTCAACGCCGCAGTCGATGGAATAGACACTGTCATTGGTCGCGACGATCATTTCGCCTTTGCGGGTGAAGCAGAGGCCGACGATGTTGTTGCCGGCGACAAACCTTTGAGCT
>Ga0163161_10001528_pt1 | contig 17113 bp, 14 predicted proteins | sample S45metaG_FD_129847 | JGI IMG/M metagenome (GOLD analysis project Ga0163161, IMG submission 129847) | Switchgrass rhizosphere microbial communities from Kellogg Biological Station, Michigan, USA - S4-5 metaG | ecosystem: Host-associated > Plants > Roots > Rhizosphere > Soil | place: USA... | reverse complement strand
TTGGGCGCTCGGGCAACCCCCGCGAAGTGGCGGCGGCTGTTGCATTTCTGGCGTCGCCTGACGCCAGTTACATCACCGGTGAAGTCCTGGTGGTGGATGGCGGGAATTGTCTGGTCGAGAACAAATCCCCTCACGCCTGACGTCAAGAACGGGGCTATCACTGCGCGCTGTAAAAGCGCGATGTTTTCGAAGAATGAGTAAGTTCGCCGAGCCGTATTAATGCACCGTCATGCGCCGACAAGCATGAACGCGGTGTTGGACAGTTCCTCTCTGAGCGGCACGGATTTTTAACTGATTTTTTGTAATTAACATAGGGTGTTGATCATGTCGAAAAGTGGAATTAGTGAATCAGCGATTGCTGCTTTTACCGCCTCCGAGCGTGCTCGTTTTATAGAAAACAACCCAACGTCAATAGGGCTTGCCAAACGCGCCAAGGCGAATCTGTTCAACGGTGTGCCCATGCACTGGATGAGCGATTGGTCGATGCCTTCGCCACTCTTCGTCCAGCGTGCCAAAGGGGCGCGCTTCACCGATGTTGACGGTCATGAGTACATAGATTTTTGCCTGGGCGACACCGGCACGATGTTTGGTCATTCACCTGATCCTGTTGCTCGCGCAATAGCCGAGCAGGCCAATAATGGCTTGACCACGATGCTGCCTGGCGAAGACGCGGTGGTCTGCGGCGAGTTGCTGGCTGAGCGATTCGGGCTGCCTTACTGGCAGGTGACCGCCACTGCGACGGACGCCAATCGTTATGTGTTGCGCTGGGCGCGCGCGATTACCAAACGCAACGTCTTGCTGGTGTTCGACGGCTGCTATCACGGTACCGTGGATGACGTCATGGTGCGCTGCCGCGACGGTAAAACAGTGCCCCGTGCAGGTCTTGTGGGCCAGGCCTACGACTTGACTCAATACAGTCGATCCATCCCCTTCAACGATGTGGACGCACTGGAAGCTGCTTTAGCCCAGGGCGATGTGTGCGCGCTGATGTGCGAGCCGGCGATGACGAACATAGGCATGGTCCTGCCCGATCCGGGTTTCATGCAGAAGTGCCGAGAGTTGACCCTCAAATACGGCAGCCTGTTGGTCATTGATGAGACCCACACTATTTCCACAGGCCTGGGTGGATGCACCCGCCAATGGGATTTGAAACCCGACTTTTTCGTGGTGGGTAAACCCATCGCGGGAGGCATACCTTGCGCGGTGTTTGGCGTAACCGAGCAGGTTGCCCTGGCCATGCTCGATGTGCAGAAAACTGTCAGTGAAGAGAGTAGCGGGCATGGCCACAGCGGTATGGGAACCACACTGTCGGCCAACTCGCTGGCGATGCGTTGCATGCGAGTCAGCCTCGAAGAGGTCATGACAGAGTCCGCCTACCAACATATGTTGCCTCTTGCCTCGGGATTGGCTCAGGGTCTTCTATACTTGTTCAAGCAGCACCAGTTGAACTGGTCCGTCACAGAGTTGGGGGCTCGTTGCGAATTTCAATTCTGTGCCACTTCGCCCAGAACCGGTGCGCAAGCCGAGGCGGCTTTTCATGACAGCCTTCAAATGGCGCTGCACCTGTACTTGATCAATCGCGGCATCCTGATCACGCCTTTCCACAACATGACGCTGTGCTGTCCGCAAACAAGCCATGCGGATGTCGACAGGCTGATCGGTGAGTTGGATAACGCGTTGACCACGCTGCTTGCCATACCTGGCGCGCGGGTTATCGCTTCATAACTGCACGTCAGAAAATGCCATTGTTCTTAAATACTGCCCAGTCGCTTGAATGAGCGCTAAGAGGTTTGACATGCAATTTGCTGATAAAAGAGAGGCCGTGGATTATCTGGCCGCCCACCCTGAAGTCCTGAGCATCGAGTTGTTCCTGATCGACGCGAATGGTGTTCCGCGGGGCAAACTGTTGCATCGCGACGAGCTACTGGCGATCTACGAAAATGGTCGGCCGCTGCCCAGTTCCATTCTCGCCCTGACCGTTCAGGGGGAGGACGTGGACGAGACTGGCCTGGTCTGGGATGTCGCTGACGCTGATTGCTGGACCTATCCCTTGCCGGGGAGCCTTACCCTGCAACCCTGGCGCACCCAACCCACCGGTCAAGTGCAAGTGAGCATGCACCCGACCCAGGGGCTTCCAGCCGCGCCCGCCGACCCGCGCCATGTACTGGTGAACACCATCGAGCGGCTCAAAGCTGATGGATTCCATCCGGTCATGGCCGTTGAGTTGGAGTTTTACCTGCTGGACCAGAAGCGCGACGTCAATGGTCGCCCGCAGCCTGCGACGCAAACCAATGGCGTACGCCCTGTTGCCCCGCAGGTTTACGGCGTCCACGAACTGGAGCAGGTTCAACCGTTTCTTGATGACCTCTATGCTGCCTGCGCGCTGCAAGGGCTGCCGGTACGCACGGCGATCTCCGAGTACGCGCCGGGCCAGCTCGAGTTGACGCTGGAGCATCGTTTCGACGCACTCCAGGCCATCGATGAAGGCGTACGTTACAAACGCCTGGTAAAAGGTGTTGCCAACAAACACGGGCTACAAGCGTGCTTCATGGCCAAGCCATTCAGCGATCAGGCCGGCAGCGGTCTGCATCTGCACGTCAGCCTGGCGGACGTGCAGGGCAACAACCTGTATGCGAGCGAAGACCCGCAAGGCACGCCGCTGTTGCGTCACTCCATCGGCGGGATGATGGCAACCCTGTTTGACTCGCTGGCGATATTTTGCCCCCATGCCAACTCATATCGCCGCTTCCAGACCGGCAGTTACGCGCCGCTGGCCAAAAGCTGGGGCGTCAACAACCGTACGGTGTCGTTCCGCGTGCCCGGCGGCCCCGCGATAAGTCGGCACATCGAGCACCGGATTTGCGGTGCCGACGCCAATCCCTATCTCGCCGCTGCCGCCTTACTGGCGGGCATTCACCACGGCATCACTCATCAAAGCGATCCCGGCGCGGCGATTGTGGGGAACGGCTATGAGCAGGCGACCGATTTTCTACCCACCGACTGGCTGACAGCGTTGCAGGCGCTGGAACGTTCGACCTGGGCACGCGAGGCGCTGGGCGCTGAATTCCTCAAGGTATTCCTGGCGATCAAGTGGCGCGAGTTCCGTGCATTCAATGCGGAAGTCGGGGAACAGGACTGGCGCTGGTACCTCACTCACGCATAAATGGTAGCCCGTGAACGCGTCTTAAAATGGATTGCTGGAGACTAGCTGACAACTAAGATCCCTACAGCACATCCTGCGCATTTGGCAGTGACTCATCATTATGAGCCGCAGGTCGTATGCCCGCGGCTCGGATCTAATCACGCATACGAACGGGGTGAGAAAAGTCTCAAATTGATCTTGCATGCTAGCATTCAAAGGTGCAGTATTTGGGCATAACAACAAATTGAAGATGCCCCTAATGAAAACGTATACCCACGTTCCATTGGCTTGTGCAGTAACCATCCCCAAGGCGCGAATGCGCCCCCCAGATCAACAGCCCTAGTGCTCTGGGCTTGTCTCCGAACGACTCTTATCAGTTCCGTACCAACCTACAGCTCCTTCTGTGGCTAGCAGGAGTACATGTGTGTGCTCACCTAATAAGGATAAAATCATGGGCAAAATGCAAGCAGCTCGACTTCACAATGTCGGCCCGACCTTTGTGATCGACGAAATCGACATTCCTGCCATTGGGCCAACGGACGTGTTGGTGCACGTTAAAGCCTGCAACGTTGTCCCTAACCTGCGTAACGTTATCGAGCGTTATCCTGAGTGGTTCCCCTATCTTCCCCTGCCTAAATTGCCAGCCATCTATGGCTTAGATGCCTCCGGGGTAGTCAAGGCAGTAGGTAGCCAAGTGCATTCGGTTAAGCCGGGCGATCGTGTATACGTCAACCCAGGCAGAAGCTGCGGGTCTTGCCACGCGTGCTTGCGAGGTCAGCACCTCAACTGCACCGCATTCACCTTCCAAGGATATTTTGGCTTCGGTGCTGGCTCGCAACGAGTGTTTGAAGATTACCCTTATGGTGGCTTCTGCGAGTTCATGACGGCGCCTGTCAACGGGCTCGTGAAGCTCCCGGAATCCATCAGTTTCGAACAAGGCTGTCGTTTCGGTTATCTCGGCACTGCCTACTCTGCATTGCGCAAAGCGAATGTAGGTTCTGGGCAGACAGTATTGATCAATGGCGCTTCGGGAACGTTGGGGGTTGGAGCTGTGATGCTCGCGCTCGCTATGGGAGCAACGAAAGTGCTCGGCATGGCCCGTAACCGCGAACTGCTCGAAAGAGTCCGCCAGTTGGATCCGTCTCGCGTGCACGTACTTTCTCTCGGAGAACGGCCTGTTGATGAATGGGTTCGCGAGCATACCCAAGGCCTGGGCGCCGACGTTTTCATCGATGCAGTCGGCCCCGGAGCTCCCCATCAAATCACCGTCGACGGGATCAAATCGCTTCGTAGGGGAGGGCGTATGGTCGACATTGGGGGCATGTCTGAAGACTTGCCCGTGCCAATGTTCCAGCTGATGTGCTACCAGATCAGCATCATCGGTTCGCTATGGTTCACGGTTGCAGAAGGTCAGGACATGGCGGAGATGGCGGCTGCCGGTACGCTCGATTTGACAAAATTTGATCAAGAGGTTTTCCCGCTATCTGAAGTGAATGACGCTCTGGACGCCTTGGAAAACCGTAAAGGTGGTTTCACGAACGTTGTTGTAACGCCAGGCCATTAATCGAACTGGCGCGGCATCGAGCTGCGCCAGTCTTATTTCAGAGGTGATCTATGACAATTAGGCGTTTAGTGGTAGGAACGGTCGATGGCCGTTCGGTTGTTCTGAATGATGGACCGGTACCACGTTCTCACGACTACGAACATGTACCTGGTTTTTCTACCGCCTTGGTTTGGGGTACGACAACATCAGAGCAACTCTCTAGTGGTAGAGATGAAACAATCTCGGTGAGCAGTTCGTTTGTTCCTGGGCCTGGGGAAACGAGACTTGAAATCGTCACCTTTCCTCCGGACTCGATTTTTGCTCATCCGGATTTCAGTCATCAGGCTGCTTTTGCCGAGCAACAAAAGCATCTGACAGGGATGGTGGATCATTTTGATCCCGAACGACCAGGAATGCACTCGACCCCGACAGTTGATTATGGCGTCGTGCTTGAAGGTACCATTTGGCTTGAGCTCGACGATGGCGTCACAGTGAAGCTAGAAAAGCATAACGTCATCATTCAACAAGGGAATATTCACGCCTGGAGAAACCAGGGTGATGTCCCTGCCACGTTAGCGTTTGTATTGGTAGGTACCAATAAGCAATAAATGCTCCTTTCTAGGAGTTTGAACAATCCACATCCAATAACAAAAAAGTGAGATTGCTTATGAAAGCGTATGCATGTCTGTGCGTATCTGTGGCTGCTACTTGCGCAGTGAATTTGGCCATGGCAACGGAGCGGGGTGATACAACCTGGCCGTTGGGTGTGCAAACCGTTGTACCAGCTTTGATGCCAAGTCCAGGCGATACAGAGTTCTATAGTTATACTGTTTATTATCATGCTGGCAATTACAAAGATAACTCCGGGCGCTCAAGCGTTCCGGGGTTTAATTTGGAAAATTATATTCAGGCGATACGTCTCGTTCATACCTGGGATTATCAAACTGAATCAGGTGTTCGGTTCACAAGCGGAATTATTGGGACTGGGGGGCACGTAAATATAAAGGCTGGAGGAGCGTCTGACTCTAAAACGGGGATGCGGCAGACCTACATCAGTCCTTTGAACGTGCTTTACTCTCCCGCCCCCAATCTTCATCTGCTCGCCGGCGTGAGTGTCTTCAAACCCTTGGGAGGCTATGACAAGAATGATTTGGCCAACACTACGCCGAATTATACAACTTATATTTCAGAGTTTGCGCTGACTTGGTTCCCGCATCCGGACTGGGAAGTTTCTCTGGCGCCCACTTATTCGTTCAATGAACGAAACAAGGATACAGACTACCGTTCCGGCAACGTGTTTAATGTCGACTACTTATTGGGGTATCGCTTTCCCTCCATGCCAAAACTTCAGTTTGGTCTGGCTGGGTACTACACCAAGCAGATGTCGGATGACAATGTCAGCGGCGACAACTTACCTGGGGGCAATCGGCTGAGAAAGGTGGGTGTGGGCCCTCAGCTGTTTTACTCATTCAACCAGAACACCGGTGTGGTGCTCAAATGGCTGCATGAGACCAATGTGAAAAATGGTCCTCAGGGTGACTCAGTCTGGCTTGAAGCTGCGTTTCCACTATAAGCACGTGGCTGCTACGGCTCAAACCTTGGCAGCCATCTCCTCGCTGTGCAGGCGCTGCATTGCCTCGATAACATGCCTTGATACGCTGTCAATGTGCGCCATCGCCGCCTTTTTACACTGTTTGTCGTTGCGGGTGCTCAGCGCTGCGATTATCTCGTCATGTTCGCCGGTTACGTCAGGCAGGTGCGCCTGAAAGCCACAACTTTGAACGATGAAAAAGTCTGACAGTTCGAAATTGGCCATCTGCCGTGTCGACACGATAGGTGACCGTGCCATCGCATGGAGAAGCCGGTGGAAGTCAACGTTCAGGTTTCTATAGCTCTCCGAGGCGTCACTGTGGGCTGGGTTGATCCGTGCGATTTGCTCATTCAACTCTTGAAGCCTTGCGACCTCCATAGGCGTTCCGCGCTCTGCTGCAAGGCTTGCGATCAGGCCTTCGGTATTGGCGAACATTCGATAGAAATCAGCAACCTCGTCCGGGCTTGGTTGCACTACTTGGCAGCCAACCTGCGCAATGATTTGAACAAATCCCCGCTCTTGCAGGCTGTTCAATGCCGTCATTATGGGCTGCCGACTGACTCCCGTCGATTCACCAATTTCCTTCACGAAAATTTTTTCACCAAAGCGATAACGGCGGGTGAGCAAGCGCTGCAAAATTTCTTGATAGATCGCGACTTTTTTGTTTGGCGTGTGCATAGGTCTTCGGTAGGTGAGGTGCAATCGAGGGGGGAATGCTCATTCGTCCACTTTAGTGCGCAAAGTCTTGATCTACAAGGGACGCAGATCCATGACGGCTTTCGTGGCGAGCAACGGTCGAGTAACTGAGCGTAAATCGGTTGACAACAACAGCTTGCATGCTAGCATGCCAAATAAGAAATATAAAAGCAGATGAACTGCCACGCGGAGTATTCAGGTATGAGAAATGCCTTGCGACTGCCCCATATAGCTGCCCTAGCTACGGCTCAATCGCCGCCCACCTCTGAGCACGAAGCTTACGTAAACGTGCTTATCCAAATCCCACTTCCTTCAAGGCAGTCCCGAACGTCAAGTTAACTGCGCGCCAATGTCTCTAAATAACGTGTATGCACAAAGGCCGGCCTTTTTTGGCAGAGTTTCGTTCGACTTAATAAAAATAAGGAAAGTCCAATGGGTATTCGTTCAGGTAAAGAGTTTATAGCTGGCCTTAAAGAGAATCGTCGCGACGTGTGGGTGAATGGGGTTCAAGTAAGTGATGTTACGACCCACCCTGCATTCCGCGGCGCAGTCAAGCAATTAGCCGAGCTTTACGACACGCAGCATGATCCCGAGCTTCAAGATAAAGTGACTTATGTTGTCCCCTCCACCGGACAGCGTGCGGGGATGGCGTTTCATCCTGCGCAAAACGTCGAGGATCTGACTAAGCGTCGTGAAGCATACAAAGTGTGGGCTGAAACCAATTTTGGGCTAATGGGCCGCTCTCCTGATTTTATGAACGTAACTCTCTTGGCGTTCTGGGAGGCACGCGATACTTTCGCCGAGGGTGGGCAGCAGTACGCTGACAACGTCGAACGTTACTACGAATATATCCGTGACAATGATCTGTTCTTAAGTCATGCACTGATTACGCCGCAAAATGATCGTTCTAAGCAGTCTTCGCAAATGGGCAACATGCACCTTCGGGTTGTACGCGAAAGTGCTGAAGGCATCTACGTAAGCGGAGCCCGGATGATTGCCACGCTGGGGCCGGTGTCAGACGAAATGGTTATGTACAACCTGCCATCCTTCAAAGCAGGTGACGAAGATCATGCGTTGGTATTTGCGGTGCCGACCCACATTGAAGGCCTTCGACAAATCTGTCGCGACCCTTACTATGTTGAAGGGCGCACGAGCTTCGATCACCCGCTTTCAACGCGCTTTGAAGAAAACGATTCTCTGCTGGTATTCAACAATGTGTTTGTGCCTTGGGGGCGTGTTTTCTGCTACCGAAATGTTGAGCTCTCTAACCGTCTCTACGCCACTACCGGCGTGCGTAATCACACGGCACATCAAACCAATACCCGTGCATTGGTTAAGATGCAGTTTTCCGTCGGGCTTGCGATGGCCGTAGCGCGCTCCATCAAAGCTGACCAATTCCTTCACGTTCAACAAATGTTGGGCGAATGCCTTGGTTATATTGAGCAGGTCAAGAGTGCGTTGGTGCGTGCAGAGGTTCAGGCCCAGCGGACGTCTCGTGGAACACTCCAGCCTAATCTCGCACCACTACAGGCCATTCGAACCATGCTGCCTACTGCCTATCCGCGGGTGATTGAGGTGCTGCAAACGATCGGTGCAGGTGGCTTCATGCTGATGCCGAGCGCTGCGGACTTCCAGGCGTCGGAAATTGCAGATGATCTGCATGCTTACTACCAAGGCGCTGATGGCATGCCGTCCCTGGAGCGCGTGAAGCTATTTAAGTTGGCCTGGGATCTCGCAGGGGAGGCGTTCGGTCAGCGGCTTGTGCAGTACGAGCGTTATTACGCTGGCGACCCTGTACGAAACCTTGCCATGAACTACCTGAGTTCCAAGGATCCGAATCCTATTCGCCTGGTGAACCAAGCATTGCAGTTGGCAGGCAATCCAGAACCGGCCTCGTGCCTGTGATGACACTGTAAGCGGGCGCAAAAGTGTCCGCAGCTAGCTACTTACTTAAAATCCAAGACTTTATTATACGAGGTCGGATATGACGCAGCTCAATATCGGAGTGGCGCCTGGAGTTAGTACAAGTGAATTCCGAGGCGCTGTGGGTCAATTTGTCACGGGAATAACTGTAGTTTCGGTTCTTGATGAGCAGGGGCGACCATATGGAATGACCGCTAGTTCTTTTTGCTCTCTTTCTCTTAATCCTCCGCTGATTCAATGGAGCATTACGACCGAGTCCTTTTCATTCCAGAAGTTTCAGAGGTCGAAGTATTTCGCGATAAATATTCTCGCCTCTGATCAAGAGGATGTTTCGAGAAATTTCTGCAAGCCAATAGATCGTTTTGCGACTGTCTCATCCACATCTGGCCTACACGGTTTACCGCTCATAGACAACTGTCTGGCGTGGCTGGAGTGTGAGGTAGAAGAAATGGTCGTCGGCGGGGATCACACAATCTTCATTGGTCGGGTTCTCAGAAGTCGTGTCTTCGACAAAGGCCCTTTACTGCATTGGAGGGGGAAGCACATTCCATTGGAGGCGTAGCCTTATGGTTGAAATCAGTATGGGTGCCAAAATTCTGAAACGATAAATAATATAAAAACAAGATAGGGCGTCAGATGAACAATTATAAAAACGTTCTTGGGTGGACATCATTACCCATCGCATTTTCGATTTGCGGCATTGCCAGCGCACAGGGATTTTTTGAAGATAGCAAAGCCACAGTTACGCTGCGTAACTACTATTTTGATCGAGATTACAAAGGAACAACCCCACAGAGCGCCGCTCGGGAATGGGCGCAGGGGGGGATAATGAGATTTACCTCTGGGTTCACGCCTGGCGTCGTTGGCTTCGGGCTTGATGCAGTTGGAATGATGGGCATCAAACTGGACTCGTCGCCTGATCGTTCTGGTACCGGGCTTTTACCTCGAGATGCGGTCACCCGCAGAGCGCCTGATGAATATTCAGAGTTAGGCCTTACCGCTAAAGCAAAGGTGTCGAAGACCGAGCTGCAGGTAGGCTCAATCTCAACGTTTCTCCCCATTGCTTTCGCCAGCCCAACAAGGCTTCTTCCTCAGACATTCCGAGGGGCCTACATCCGCTCCACCGACATTGATAAATTTAGTCTGCATGCAGGGTATCTGGATCGCATCAACTATCGGGACTCAACTGACTACCAGAAAATGTCAGTGGCTTCACCGAACCGCCGCTTCATACCCACCGCAGAGTCAGACAAGTTCATTTTCATGGGGGGGGACTACCAAATCACCCCTGCGCTGAACTTGAAGTATTTCTATGCCGAGCTGGAGGATATCTACCAGAAAAACTACCTCGGGTTTGAGCATTTTTGGCAAGTCGGCGGGGGCAAGTTGAAAACGGATTTTCGGTTTTACCAGACTGATGAAAGCGGCCAGGGGCGCGCAGGTAAGGTCGATAATACGAATACCGGGATCATGTTCACGTATACCTACGGTGCGCAAAGCTTCGGTGCTGGATACATGCAACTTAATGGTGATACCGCGATGCCCTATCTGGCGGGTACTGAGCCGCTGGTTGTAAGTGAGGGGTTTCTTAGTTCTGAGTTCCTCAACCCCAAAGAACGCTCTTGGCAGGCGCTTTACAGCTATGACTTCGCCTCATTCGGCATGCCGGGTCTCAAAGCAACCACTCGATACATCAAGGGCTCCAATATCGAGCTGCCAACTCTCGGTGGTCAAGGTCTTACTGAAAGTGAGCGATACCTTGAACTCAGCTACGCGTTTCAAGGCAGCCTAAAAGGCGTAAGTGTGCGTGCAAGGCACTCTCTATACCGAAATGACTTCTCTAGCGCCGCCAGCGTGCGCGATGACAATGAAACGCGAATCAATATCGATTACACGATGAGCCTTTGGTAGCAGGCGACCTGTACCAGCCCAATTTAAAAATAATAGGTGGAGAAGGTTATGACCGTGTCAACTGAGCTGCAGCTTGAAATAGCGATCAAGCGCAAAACCGCTTACCGCAAAATTTGGTGGCGCATAATACCTTTCTTGTTTATCTGCTACGGCGTGGCCTTCATTGATCGAATCAATCTAGGCTTCACAAAGCTGCAGATGAGTGAGGAGCTTGGCATCAATGCTACGTGGTTCGGGATTGCAGCCGGTGCTTTCTTCATTACCTATGCATTGTGTGAAATGCCGAGTAATGCACTGTTAGCTCGATGGGGCGCCAGACGGACTTTTTTGCGCATCATGTTCTTGTGGGGGCTAGCGACGGTCGCCACTGCATTTGTTACCAGCGTTTCTCACCTCATCACCCTGCGTCTGCTGCTGGGAGCTTTTGAGGCGGGCTTTCTACCCGGCATCATTCTCTATCTGACGTTCTGGTTTCCTTCATCTATGAGGGCTCGTGTCACGGCAGTTATTTTTGTTGCCAACGCAGTAGCTGGCTCTATTGCGTCTCCATTAAGCGGTTGGATCATCACTTATATGGACGGGGTGGGAGGGCTATCAGGATGGAAATGGGTGTTCGTCGTCGAAGGTGCGCCGGCTTGCTTGCTGGGTATCCTATGTTTTTTCGTACTGCGTGATCGCCCCGACGACGCGACCTGGTTGACGGATGATGAAAAACGACTGGTGAAGGAAGACCTGGCAAAGGACGAAATCCCTGAGGAGCAGCACTCCAAGGGCGTTATGAGGAACATTCTTTGTAACCCCGTTAACTATTTAGTGGCTTACCTGTTCTTTACCGCGGCATGCAGCAACTACCTGTTGTTTTTTTGGCTTCCCACGATCGTTAAGGACTCTGGTGTGAACTCCCTTGTGGATGTCGGTTTCCTGTCTGCGATTCCCCTGCTTTTCGTATTTGTGGGGGCTATCGCACTAAGCTGGAGCTCAGACGTGTTACGTGAGCGACGGTGGCATCTCGTGTTTTGCTTTGGTTTGATCAGCTTTGGTTTAGTGGCAGGAACCATCGCTCAAACGCTTCCCTGGATGCTGTTCTTCTTCGCCGTGGCGAGTTTCGGCACGGGGGCGAGCGGGCCTTTGATTTGGTCACTACCGCCTGGATATCTGGATCGTAAATCGGCCCCATTAGGGATCGCATTCATCAGCACGCTGGGTAACGTCGCAGGCTTCGTTAGTCCTCCGATTCTGGGCTACATCAAGACCGTAACCGGGAGCTTGAACCTTGGAATTATCGGCATCGCGATGTTGGGGCTGACCGGCGCGGTGCTCACGCTATTTGCACTGTCCCCGGCAGTGGTGAGGGTCAAGAAATCTATCGACTCGCCTTCTGTTGTTTGATAGTCACACCGGAAGTATATATCTAACAATTCGATGGTTTTGGCGGCAACGTATTCAGTTATTAGCACGTACCAAGCATTGACTCGCTAACCGCATAGGCTTAGCTTACATGCTAGCATTCCAATAAAAAGGTTCGTCTACGCGGACCGCACAAATGCCTTAGGGCAATGCACTCAGGAGGTCGAAGTGAAACAATCCCAAGAAGCGGATAAGTCTCAAGCTGCCGCAACAGAATCCAACACCACTGCCGCTCACGTCCTTGCCGCTGCACTGCGCCGTCATGATGTCACTCATGTATTCGGTCAAGCCATTCCTGCCGCTTTCTTCGTTATTGCTCATGAATATGGTATCCGTCAGGTTGGTTACCGTACCGAAAACGCAGGCGGTGCAATGGCTGATGCCTATGCTCGTGTGAGTGGCAAAGTGGGTGTGGTGGCTGCGCAAAATGGTCCGGCAGCGACCCTCTTGGTCGCGCCATTGGCGGAAGCATTGAAGGCATCAGTTCCAATGGTGGCGATCGTTCAAGACGTGCCTATGGGCATGACTGACCGCAACGCGTTTCAAGAGTTTGACCACCTCACCCTTTTTCAGTCTTGCGCAAAATGGGTTAGACGTCTGACAGAGGTCAGCCGGCTGGACGATTACATTGACCAAGCCTTCACTGCTGCATCCAGCGGCCGACCAGGACCTGCTGTGCTTATTTTGCCAATGGATCTGCTGCGCAAGCCTGCTACATCCAGCCCGGCGCGCACCTCCAATCTTGGGCATTTCCCACTGGATCGCTTCGCTCCATCGCCGGAGGCTGTACAGCACGTTGCCAAGCTGATCGCAGGCGCCAAGCGACCGATTATCGTAGCCGGTGGTGGTGTGCATCTCTCTGGAGCGACGGCTAGTATCAATCGCTTGAGCGAGCTGTGCGGTATTCCCGTTGCCACAACCAATATGGGCAAGGGGACAGTCGACGAAACCGGCCCGCTGTCTCTGGGCGTCTTTGGCAACTGCATGGGGCCTGGCACACCCGGTCATGAGCTCGGCCACCATCTGACTGACGCCGACCTGATTCTGCTGGTTGGTACTCGTACCAATCAAAATGGGACGGACACTTGGAAAATTGTTCCAAACGGCGCGACGATCGTCCACATCGATATCGACCCGATGGAAATCGGGCGCAACTATGATTCTGTGCGCTTATTGGGCGATGCGCGACTCACCGTTGATTCGCTCATCCAGGCATTGGCTTCGCATGACTTTAGTCATGGTGCTCAACGGACTGCAGCGGTCAAAGCGGAAATCGAAGCTGCTCGACCGCAAGTGCGAGAAGCACGTGCTGCGATAGGTAGTGGTCGCAATGGCGCGCTTCGACCGGAGGCGCTGATGGCGGAACTGGACAAGATTCTGCGCCCAGATGACATCGTGGTGGCAGACGCGAGCTACTCCACCAACTGGGTCACCAGCTTCCTCACGTCTCGCCGTGCAGGATCTCGCTTTCTGACTCCACGAGGACTCGCAGGTTTGGGCTGGGGTTATCCAATGGCGCTGGGGGCTAAGGTAGCGCATCCGAATGCACGAGTGATCGCCCTTGAGGGCGATGGTGGATTCGGTCACTGCTGGTCGGAGCTTGAGACAGCACGGCGCATGAATATTCCAGTGGTTCTCATTGTTTTGAATAACAGCATTCTGGGTTATGAACTTCATGCCGAGCATGTCCATTACGGTGTGCACAGTGACGCCTGCCGATTCCAAGCGGTAGACCATGCGGGTATTGCGCGGGCTGTTGGCTGCTGGGCCGAAACTGTAAGTGATCCTGCTGAAATGGCGGGTGCATTGGAGCGTGCATTCGCCGCCGGTGTTCCTGCTTTGCTGGACGTCATGATTGATCCCAACGCGTTCCCGCCGCTCTCGCTTTTCTGCGGTGACGTGAATCCAGGAAGCGATGAGTTCCTGGAAGTCGGGGGTGTGTCATGAGCAGCGCGAATCGAACTGTTTGCTGGGTAACGGGGGCGTCGAGCGGAATCGGTCTTGCAATAGCGGAAGCACTTGTACAAGACGGGCATTTTGTTGTGATTTCTGCCAGGGGTGAAGCAGCGCTTGCGCAAGCGCTAGAACGCTTGCACACCCTAAGTCCGAACGCTGCTGCTGTAAGCGTTGATGTGACATCTTTCGATGCGGTTCGTAGTGCTGTAGCCCAAATCGAATCTGACTACGGGCCGGTAAGTATCCTAGTGGCGAATGCTGGGATGAACGTGGCGGCTCGCGCATGGGGAGAGCTCTCCAGTTCAGATTTCGATCAGGTCACGCAGATCAATTTGAACGGCGTCTACTACACGATCGACGCGGTGCTCCCATCGATGCGAGCGCTTAAGAGCGGGTTGGTAATCAACATCGCCTCGTGGGCCGGTCGGTTCGTGTCGGCCAAGCCAGGACCTTCCTATAGCGCGGCCAAGGCAGCGGTGATCGCGTTGACCACCAGCCTCAATGCCTCTGAATACCAACACGGTATCCGAGCCTGTGCGCTGTCTCCTGCAGAAGTCGCAACGCCTGCCATGTCGCGTCGCAAAGTGCCACCCACCGAGGCGGCTTTGTCGAAGATGCTCAAACCTGAGGATATCGCCGCTGCGGTCAGGTTTGTCGCCAGTATGCCCCGTCATGTCTGTGTTAACGAGTTGGTAATTTCACCGGTTTGGAACGGGGCCTATGGCGCCCCGCAGCTCTAGGTGTACTTGACGGATTGCAGTGCAATTCAGTTCTGAAGAGGTATGTGATGGTTAGCCTGGCAGGCAGTATCGTTGCTGTTGTTACACCGATGCTTGAGAACGGAGGCGTCGACTACGAGTCTCTCGCGCGGCTTATCGAATGGCATATCGCCGAAGGAACACATGGCCTTTGCGTCGTGGGCACTACCGGCGAGTCAGCCATGCTTTCCGTCGAGGAGCACATTGAGGTATGTGCCTTCGCGGTTCGCCAGGTGGCTAGTCGCGTACCTGTTATCGCAGGGGCAGGTGCGAACTCAACCAGCGAAGCTATTGAGTTGACGGCGCTCGCTAAGAAGATTGGTGCGGACGCTGCGCTACATGTAGCTCCTTACTACGTTCGTCCTACGCAGGAAGGCATGTTTCAACATTTTCGAGCCGTCGCTCAGGCAGTAGACCTTCCTATCGTGCTCTACAACGTCCCTGCGCGAACCGGGGTAGATATTGGGGTTGAGCTAACTCTGAAGCTTGCATGTGAGCCAAGCATTATTGGTATCAAGGATGCTACCGGCAATATCGAGAGGGCTTCTGAAATTCTTCGCTATAGACCTAGCGGCTTTAGCTTGTATTCAGGTGATGACCCTACAGCTGTGGCGCTAATGCTACTTGGAGGGGAGGGGACGATAAGCGTTACTGCGAACGTTGCCCCCCGTCTAATGGCTCAGCTCTGTGAGCGCGCATTGGCAGGAGAGGCAAAAGCAGCGTCGGCGCTTAACTTGCAACTGATGCCTCTTCACCAAGCACTGTTCATCGAGAGCAGCCCATCGCCGACGAAATGGGCCCTTGGGGAGCTAGGCCTAATCAAGCCCCACTGCCGACTACCGCTGGTTCCGCTTTCTGAAAAGGCAAGGCCGGTTCTCGCATCCGCGATGCGAGATGCCGGGATCGTGAAAGTTAATCACACCTAATTTAACAAGGATTTAGCCAATGATCGTAGAAATGCGGACTTACACGCTTTTGCCCGGAAAACTTCGTGAATGGTTACCGTTTTTTGAAAAAGAGCGCTTTCCAATTCAGAAAAAACATTTAGGCAATCTGGTGGGTTACTACACGACTGACACGGGTGAACTTAATCAAATCGTGCAGCTCTGGGCGTACGAAAATTACGCTGATCGTGAAGCCCGTCGTAAGGCGCTCTGGTCTGATCCAGAGTGGACGGATCCATCCAAATCGACCATCAGCGTGATGCAGAAGCAAGAAAGCAAAATCCTGCTGCCCACTGCATTTTCCCCATCTCATTTCTAAACGAGGCGACTCGCTATAGCGGTAAGTGCATCAGCGACGACAGAGGATATGCAGCAATGACGCTTAAAGCTCTGGGTTATTTGGGAGTCGATACTACCGACTCCTCGGGTTGGAAGGATTATGGCTCTCGCTTTCTTGGGCTCCAGCTCACCGAAACGGTGAGTGATGGTATGTCCTTCAGGATGGATGACCGTAAGCAACGGTTGACCGTCAACGAAGCGAACCGCAACGGTCTTGGCTTCATGGGGTGGGAGGTTGCCGACGCTGCGGCTCTGGATCAATTTGCAGTGCGTTTGGAGCGGGCACAGGTACGCGTCAATCGCGGGTCGCGCTCGCTTTGTGAGCAAAGGCAGGTTCGGGACTTGATTGTTTTTTCAGATCCCATTGGCAATCGCATTGAGGTCTATCACGGATTGGCTGAGGCAGGAACGCCCTTCATTCCAGGACGTACGATGCAAGGTTTCCGGACTGGGGACATGGGCATTGGCCATGTGGTCCTCACCGTACCAAGCGCCAAGGATATTTTGCCGTTTTACCGTGACCTTTTGGGTTTTCATCTGAGTGACTATTTCGAGCGACCGTTCAAGGCGATCTTCCTGCATCTAAACCAACGTCACCATAGTCTGGCAATTCTGGAAACGGGCAAGGTTGGTATCCACCACCTCATGTTTGAAACCTTGAGTCTTGATGACGTCGGACAGGCCTACGACTTGGCGTTGGTGGATGAAGGGCGAATTGCAACGACGTTGGGAAGGCATACGAACGATCAGGTGGTTTCATTCTATGCAAAGAGCCCATCCGGGTTTCTGGTTGAGTGCGGTTGGGGCGGGCTGGTTATTGATCCCGAAACGTGGGAGCCCTATGAAGTCGTCCACGGGCCCAGTTTCTGGGGGCATGACCGCAACTGGCTGCCTCCAGAAGGC
>Ga0163161_10001527_pt1 | contig 17114 bp, 15 predicted proteins | sample S45metaG_FD_129847 | JGI IMG/M metagenome (GOLD analysis project Ga0163161, IMG submission 129847) | Switchgrass rhizosphere microbial communities from Kellogg Biological Station, Michigan, USA - S4-5 metaG | ecosystem: Host-associated > Plants > Roots > Rhizosphere > Soil | place: USA... | reverse complement strand
GCCGGCACGGCTTTAGTGTTGGGCCTGACGTTCAAGGAAAACGTCCCCGACCTCCGCAACAGCCGATCCGTCGATTTGATCGAGCGACTGGAGCAATTGGGTCACCGGGTCTCGGTGGCCGATGCGCATGCCGACACACGTGAGGTCAGGACCGAGTTCGGCCGCGAGCCGGAAGAGGTCGATGGCCGCGCCTTCGACCTGGTCATCGGCGCGGTGAAGCATGATCAGTATCGCGACCTCGGGCGGGATAAACTAGCCGCCCTGGTCGCTCCGGACGGGACACTGGCCGACATCAAGGCGATGTGGCGAGGCAAGGACATGCCTGCCGACATCGATTATTGGTCGCTTTAGGATGCTGCAGGTCGCACCCCCGAAAACGCGCGCCAAGCAAAGGTTTGTGCTGCGCCGCCGCTTCGAGTTCCTTGGAGCAATTGTCGTCGCAGCGCTTATCCCGTGGGCATTCCTGCGCTGGTGGATCACCGACGCGACATTCGATCCATTTGCCTATCACAACAGCATGTTCGCCAATGTCGCGGCAATCTGCCTCGCGCTCTGGATCCGGATTTCGGTCAGCACCTATCCCGGCATTCGCGGCGGCCAGCTGATCCTGCCGGCGATCGTCGCATCCCACGCGACGATAGTGACCCTGCTGCTTCTGTCCCGTCTGCCCTATCACCGTCCGATGCTGGCCGTCGGCTTCGGCCTTCACCTGGTCTGGGCCTATGCGATGTATTTCTTCGTCCAGCGTCAGGTCCTGCCCCGCATCGCCATTGTGCCGTTCGGAGCGGTGGAAGGCCTGCCGCAGATCGATCGCGTCCATTGGCATCACCTGCATCGGCCGGATTTGAGGGATGCGGACCAGTGCAGCGCGATCGTTGCCGATTTTTCGGCGGTCCCCGACGAATGGGAGGCTTTCCTGGCCGACGCTGCGGTCGATGGCCGCATCGTCTACCAGGTCGAACAGCTGAAGGAGTCGCTGACCGGCAGGGTCCAGATCCAGCATCTTTCGGAGAATAGCTTCGGCAGCCTGGCGCCCACTAGCGCCTATATGGCGGTGAAGCATCTCGCCGATTTCCTGTGGGCGGTGGCGATACTTCCGGTTGCGCTGCCCGTGATGGCGCTTTGCGCCATTGCCATTCGCATCTCGGACGGCGCGCCGGTTCTCTTCTGGCAGAAACGCATCGGCCGCGGCGGGCGTGAGTTCACCGTCTACAAGTTCCGGACGATGAGGTTGGTGTCGGATCTCGATAGCGACGATCGTGAAGCTGCAATGACCGGCGACGGCGACGTCCGCGTCACCAGGCTCGGAGCGTTCCTCCGCCGCACACGCCTCGACGAGCTGCCGCAGCTCGGCAACATCCTGCGCGGCGAGATGAGTTTCATCGGCCCGCGCCCAGAGGCGCATGTGCTGTCGAGCTGGTACACGGCGGAAATTCCCTTTTACCGCTACCGCCATGTCGTCCGGCCGGGCATTTCAGGCTGGGCGCAGGTCAACCAGGGCCATGTCGCCGAGGTCGATGAAGTCCACCAGAAGCTGCAGTTCGACTTCTTCTACATCAAGTATTTCTCGCCCTGGCTGGACATATTGATCCTGTTCCGGACGGTGAAGACGATGCTGACCGGCTGGGGTGCGCGCTAAAGAACAGCAACCAGGGGGCTCCTGCCACGTCGTCCCAAGCTGGAACATTCGCATCAGAACAGTTTCGGACCGGCTCCAAGAGCGCGACAAGGCATGCAGTGTACGCGAGGAGGACGCGGGAATGTCTGTAGCTGACAAGGTTTTTGCGGATTGCCGCCGCCGTCACCCGCGTGAGGAGGTCATGCTGGCTGGTTCGGCCATGTCGGTGACCCGATCGCGTTCCGTGATGATCACCGACGTCTCCGCCGTGGGTGCCCGAATGGGTGGCCGCGACTTGCCAGCGCCTGGCAACGACATGCTGATGGTCGTCGGTTCGCAGGACCGCATGGGCACGGTCGTCTGGCGAACGCCGGAGCATTGCGGAGTCACCCTCGACCAGCCGCTCGATTCGGCGGACATCGACCGCATGAAGCGCGAAGCCGACTGGGCCTCAGTGACGGGCTGGGGAGCGTAGCTCCTAGGCGTCGATCGCGTCGTCCTCGATCGCCGACGCGCGGCTCTGAATAAACTGGAAGCGGTGTTCGGGGTTCTTGCCCATCAGCCGTTCGACCAGCTCCTTGACCGGCTGGCGGTCCTCATATTGCGAAGGGAGGGTGACGCGGAGGAGCGAGCGTGAGCCCGGGTCCATCGTCGTTTCCTTGAGTTGGTTCGGGTTCATCTCGCCGAGACCCTTAAAGCGGCCGACCTCGACCTTCTTGCCTTTGAACTCCTTCGCCTCAATCTCGGCGCGGTGGGCGTCGTCGCGAGCGTAGAGCGACTTGGAGCCCGAGGTCAGGCGATAGAGCGGTGGCTGGGCGAGGTAGAGGTGGCCGCGCCGCACCAGCTCCGGCATCTCCTGGAAGAAGAAAGTCATCAGCAGCGTAGCGATATGGGCACCATCGACGTCGGCATCGGTCATGATGATGATGCGCTCGTATCGGAGGGAGTCTTCGTCCCACTTGTCGCGCGTGCCGCAACCCAAGGCCAGGACGAGGTCGGCGATTTCGGTGTTGGCGCGGATCTTGTCGGCGGTCGCCGAAGCGACGTTCAGGATCTTGCCGCGGATGGGCAAGATCGCTTGGGTCTTGCGGTTGCGGGCCTGCTTGGCCGACCCGCCCGCGCTGTCGCCCTCGACGATGAACAGCTCGGTGCCCGCCGGCTCGTCATTGGCGCAATCGGTGAGCTTGCCGGGCAGGCGGAGCTTGCGTGCGGAGGTCGCGGTCTTGCGCTTCACCTCGCGCTCGGCCCGCCGCTTCAGGCGCTCCTCCATCCGCTCGATGATCGAGCCGAGCAAGGCGCGGCCGCGATCCATATTGTCAGCGAGGAAATGGTCGAAATGGTCGCGGACGGCGGCTTCGACGAAGCGCGCGGCCTCGAGGCTGGTGAGCCGGTCCTTGGTCTGGCTCTGGAAATGCGGATTGCGGATGAAGACGCTGAGCATCAGCTCGACGCCGTTGAAAACGTCGTCGGCGGTGATCTCCTTGGCCTTCTTGTTGCCTACCAGGTCGCCGAAGGCGCGGATGCCCTTGGTCAAGGCGGCGCGGAGGCCTGCTTCATGCGTGCCGCCGTCGGGCGTCGGGATGGTGTTGCAGTAATAGCTCTCGCTGCCCTCTGACCACAAAGGCCAGGCGACAGCCCATTCGGCGGAGCCTTGGGCGTCCGGGAAATCCTGGCGGCCGGCGAAGGGCTGGGCCGTGACGGACTCTCGCGTGCCGATCTGCTCGGCAAGGTGGTCGGCGAGGCCGCCGGGAAACTGGAATACGGCCTGCTCGGGAACCTCCTCCGAGGCCAGCGACGGGTCGCAGCGCCAGCGGATTTCGACGCCCGCGAACAGATAGGCCTTGGAGCGGGCCAGCGTGTACAGGCGGGCCGGGTCGAACCTGGCTTCGGCGCCGAAAATCTCGGCGTCGGGGACAAAGCTGACGGTTGTGCCGCGGCGATTGGGGGCGGCGCCGACCTCTTCGAGCGGGGAGGTGGAGAGGCCCCTGGAGAAGGACTGGCGATAGAGTTTCTTGTCGCGGGCGACTTCGACGACCGTTTCGGACGACAAGGCGTTGACGACCGAGACGCCGACACCGTGGAGGCCGCCGGAGGTCGAATAGGCCTTGCCCTCAAACTTGCCGCCCGAGTGCAGCATCGTGAGGATGACCTCGAGCGCTGACTTGCCCGGATATTTGGGATGCGGGTCGACCGGCATGCCGCGGCCGTTGTCGGTAACGATCAGGCGGTTGCCCGCCTCCAGCGTCACCTCGATCCGGCTGGCGTGGCCGGCGACCGCTTCGTCCATCGAATTGTCGATGACCTCGGCGGCGAGGTGGTGGAGGGCGCGTGCGTCGGTGCCGCCGATATACATGCCGGGGCGGCGGCGGACGGGCTCCAGGCCTTCGAGGACCTCGATCGAGGAAGCGTCGTAGCTGTCGGGCGTCGAATTGGAGTTGGACGAGAATAAGTCGGACATTTGCACCGGCTATAGGGCCGCGCAACACAGGCTGCCAAGCGCCGCGAACACGTCGGGAACGCTTGTGGCCGGCTGTGCCTTTCGGGCGACAAGGGGCAGTGAAGCCTCCAGGTCGCCCGGAAAGTCAGTTCGCCTTGGTAGCCGCGTCCTTGGGAGCGGCAGAGGCAGTTTGCAGTTTGTCGCTGAGGATGCGGACGTGCTGTTCCTTGCCGTCGATCAAATACTGCTTTGCCAGCGCCTGCAGATCGGCAGCGGTCATCGAACGGATCAGTTTGTCGCGAGTGCGGATGCGATCGAGGCGGTCGGCCTCGGTCTGGGCCTCGTCGACATAACGCAGCCAGTATGAGTTCTGCCGGGTCTCCTTGGCAGCGCTTTCGAGCATCGGCGTCCGGGCACGCAGCAGGATGTCGTCACTGACCGGCTTGTCGCGGAGGCTCCTGGCGACCTTGGCGATGGCGCCCTCGACCTCATCGACCTTGTCAGGCGCGACGACCGAATTGACCAGCAGGAAGCCAAAGCCCTTGTAAACGTCGGACATGTCCGAGCCGACGGAGACGCCGTAGGAATCGCCCAATTCTTCGCGGACGCTTTCAGTCAGCATCAGGTCCATGACTTCGCCGAGCATGGCGAGGCCGACTTCCTTGCGGAAATCATGGTCGTCATCGGTTGGCCAGGCCGCGCCGACGAGCGCCTGGTCGGCGCCGCCGCTATGGGTGAGCTGGATCAGCGAGGTATCGGTGCGGAAGTGCGCCGTCTTCGTGCCGGGGTTGGCCGGCTCCGAGGCGAGGCGGGCCGACAGGGCGCCGAAACTCTCGGCAACCGCCTTGATCGCGGCATTCTCATCGACGTCGCCGACGATGCCGATCTCGATCGGCGCCTGGGCGACGAAAGGCGCCATGGCTGCACTGGCCTGACTGAGATTGCGCTTCGCGAGCTCGCTCGTCGGCGGAATGCCAAAGCGCAAGTCATTGGAGGCAAGAATGGCCGGAAGCTTTGAGCCGAGCATGTTCGCCGGCGTTGCCGTCAGCTGTTTGTCGACGATCGGGACGATATTCTTCCACTGCGTCTCCGCTTCGGCACGGTATCCCGGGTCCGTGAGGTAGGCGGCGCTGAGCTTCATCTGCAGCCCGATGTCCTTGGCGCTCGTGGTGCCGGCGGCGACGAAGGCGTCCGTCTGTACCGACCAGCCTGGCGATACATCGTGCCCGGCGAGTACCGTCCGTATGTCATCGAGCGAATGCTTCTTTGTGGCAGACATGGCCGAGGAAGCGGAGAGCATGGTCGCAATGCCCGGCTGGTCCTGGGGGAGGGCGACAGTGCCACCGGCAAGGCGGGCGGAATAGGCGACCTTGCCCTTCTCGAAATCGGTTTGCTTGATGTTCAGCCGGACATTGTTGGCGAACCGGATCGTGCGAATGCCGAGGTCAGCCACGCGGCGATCCTCGACGATCCTTCCGGACTCGCCGAACCTAGCGTAGCCGAAAGCGACGGCGGCTTCCTCGGCAGGCGCTGCGACGGCGATCCTGGCACTTTCGGCATAAGCGGTGGCAAGGACCGGCGGTGTGATCGCCTCCTTGGCGCTGACATGCACGAGCGGTGCGCTGCCCGACCACATCTCGCGGAAGGCAGCGGTGACTTCCGTCGGGGTGATGCTGGGGTAGATCTTCTCGAAATTGGCCAGGCGGAAGGCGGGCGTCGTGACGAAGTCCGGCTTGTCGACGGTTCCCAGGATGGTGCCTGCGAGTGACTGGTGGGTGCGCGACTCCGTTTGCCCCACGCCCTTCTTGAACAGTCCGAGCATGTCCATTTTTTGAGTTTTCAGCTCGGTCGCGTTGAAGCCGTAAGTCAGCGCCCGGCGAAGTTCCTGTTCGGCGATGCCCAAAGCCTGCTTCCACGAGCCGTCCTTGGCGACGATGCCCAAGGAGACGCCGAGGGCGGCGTCGTCGGAATCGTTGGTGCTGACGCCGCCGCCGAGAATGACGGAGTCCGGAGCGGCGACGAGGCGCTGGATGCGGCGGTTGAAAGTCGCGGCGGCGAGCGCGCGCACCGCGTTCTTGCGGCGTTGGTCGAGAGTATCGGCTGGTTCCTCCCACGGCCGGAAGGACGTGAGGCTGACCGTGGTCGCGACTGCGGGATCGCTAAAGCTGTGGAACTCGGCGCCGCGTTTGAGGTCGACCTTTCCGCGCGGCAGGGCCGGGCCGGCTGCGCCGGCGGCCTTCCAATCCGAAAAGCGGGCAAGGATTTTCTTCTCGATCAGCGCCGGATCGGCATCGCCGACGAACACCAGGGTCGCATTCTGCGGCTGGTAATAGCGATGATAGAGGTCCTTCAGCCGATCGGTGGGCGCGGCCTTGAGGATATTCTCAAGCCCGATCGGAATGCGGTTAGGGTAAGGCGTCGCGGGCAGCTGGAAGCCAATCTGGTCCTCCAGCTGGTGCAGCTGGTACGTATCGCGGACGCGCTTTTCGCCGAGCACGACTCCGCGTTCGCGGTCGACGGCGGCGGGATCGAACTTCACCTCGCTGGCGACTTCGCGGAACAGCATCAGCGCCGTGTCGATCGTATCGTCATCGGTCTTGGGCAGGTCGAGCATGTAGGTTGTGGTGTCGAAGCCGGTGATGGCGTTGGTGTCCGGCCCGAACTTCAGGCCCTTGCGCTCCAGGATCTTGACCATCTCGCCCTCGGGCACGTGGGTCGAGCCGTTGAACGCCATATGTTCGATGAAGTGGGCAAGTCCGCGCTCGTCGTCGCGCTCGCCGATCGAGCCGAACTCGAAGCGGAGGCGCACAGCGCCGGCGCCTTTGGGAATGGCGTTCCGCATGATCGCATATTTCATGCCGTTGGGCAGTGTGCCGTAGCGGATCGACGCATCGGGGGTGACGTCGGTGAGAGGGACGCCCCAGCCATTGGCCTGCTGGGCAATTGCGGGTGCACTGCCGGCAAAAATCGAGCCGGCAAGCAACAGCGCCAGGCAACGCGACGAAAAATTCGGCATAGAAATCAATCCCCCAGGAGATTCGGCGGCATCCGCCTAAGCTATTGTTATTTGGAGGAAAGAAGCGCTTTCGACAAGCCGCCGAAGAGTTCGACAAGAAAAGGGCCCCGGAAATCCGGAGCCCTCTGAATTTTCGTCGGACGATCAGGCCTTGGCGGCAGTCCTTGGTTCTTCTCGACGCCGCCACAGTCGCGGCAGCAGCATCGGAGTCCGCTTGCGATATTCGATGTAGCGCTCGCCGAACGCGTCGACGAGGTCGCGCTCTTCAAGCTGGATGGCGATCAGGATGTAGGCCGTCGTTGCGATCGCGAAAACCAAATGCGCGACCGTCATCGTCGGCGCCGCCCAGAAAATCGTCAGCCAGCCGACGTAAAGCGGGTGGCGGACGATACGATACAGGCTCGGCGTGTAGAATTGCGGAGGGGTGTACTTGTTACCCTTCAGCCGGTTCCACGATTGGCGCAGGCCGAACAGGTCGAAATGGTCGATCAGGAACGTGGTGTAGAGTAGCAGCACCCAGCCGAGCAGGTAGAGGCCGATCACGGTGTTGCGGGCCCAGCCGTCGGGCGCGTCCCAGATGATTCCGCCGATCGGCTGCCAGAAAGTGAACAGCGCGACCAGCGCCAGCGAACTCAGCAGCACATACATGCTGCGCTCCGCGGCCTCCGGCACGATGGTCGTCCACCATCGCTTGAAGGCCGGGCGGGCCATGACGCTGTGCTGTACCGCGAACAGGCCGAGCAGGCCGATATCGATTGCGAGTGCCTTGCCGACCGGCCCGGTCGGCGTCCCGTCGAGCGTGGTGGGCGTGAAGAAGCCGCCGATGAAGCCGATGGCGTAGAGGAACACGGCGAAGAAGACGGCGTAGCTCAGGATTCCGAATGCGAATACGCCGGTCCCGGACTTCGACAAATCTGGATTGGTCATGGTTGTGCCTCCAAAGGCTAACCGCACGCGGTCAAAAGACTCGGATCGCGGCAAGCAGTTTATCAGTTTGAAACCTGGCGAACAGCGTCGCGACGAGTGTTGCGAGGCCAATCTTGCTGGTCTTCCGCGGTTCGCGATCGGCGGCCCACTGCCTGACGACGTCAGGGAAAGCGGGACTCATCAATGCGTGCCTCATCTCTTGCCGACCGTCACTTTCAGGAAGGTCGCCGGGATTTCGGTACGGTCGGCATCCTTGTTTTGGGCGATGAACAAAGCGCGCAGCTCCTGGTCGAGCTGGCGCTCGCGGCCGTCCTTCGCGGCAGCGGCAAAGGCATTCATCGTCGGCCCGTAATAGTCACGGAAGATCTCGAAGAGGTGTTCTGGCGAACCCTCGTCGCGGAAGAACCAACTGTTTTTCTCGAACTGAATGTCCTCGTCGGCGATACCCGCCGCCGTGAAGCGCTGCCGGACGATGGTTTCGTCACCCCAGGTCATCGGGCTGACAAAGCCCTCGGGCGGGGCCGGCGTATAGGCGGCGCTGATCTTCAGGATCTGGGCCACCAGCGTCGGATCGCCAGGAATCCAGTTGCCCATGACAATGCGGCCGCCGGGGCGAGTGACTCGCACCATTTCCCTGGCGACATCGTCAGGCCGGGGCGCAAACATCGCGCCGAAGATGCTGACGACGAGGCCGAAGCTCTCGTCTTCGAGATCGATGAGGTTGGACGCGTCGCCCTGCTGGAAACGAAGATTGCCCAGCCCGGCGCTTTCGGCGCGGGCATTGCCGGCGGCAACGAGATTCTCGGCAATGTCGACGCCAAGAACGGCGGCGCCATATTCGGCGGCCGGGATAGCGGTGGTGCCGTCGCCCGAGCCGAGGTCGAGCACCTTCATGCCTGGGCGGATGCCGAGCGTATCGACCAGCTCCTGGCCGGACTGGCGCATTGATTCAGCAATGCGGGTGAAGTCACCCTTTTCCCAGAGTGCTTTGTTGGGATTGATAACAGCAATGTCGGTCATGAATACTTCCCGAAAGAAATGCGGCGCTGCACCTGGGTGGTGCAGCGCCGCCAGTCGTCAGCCGACGTGGAGGGTGCCGTTCATGCGAACGGGCCGGCTGAGGTTGAAGTAGTTGGGCGAGGTCTTCATTACCGCCCGGTGGATTTCCTCGAAATCCTCCGGCGTGCCGTCGCCCTTGATGGTCACGTCATAATCGACGCTCTCATAACCCGGCGGCACATCGTCCCTGAGGCCGAGGAAGCCGCGCAGGTCTAGCGTACCGTTCATCCGGATCTCGACAGAGTCGAGGCGAATGCCGCGAAGCGATGCATTGGCGACATAGCCGACGGTCATGCAGGCATTGATCGCCGCCATGAGCAGTTCCTGCGGGTTCGGCGCACTGTCAGTGCCGAGCAGCTCGCACGGTTCGTCGGCGACGATACGGTGCTGGCGCTCGATACGCTTGCCGCCGAGGCTGTAGCTTTCGACCACCGTCTCGCTGCGGGTCTGGCCCGACCAGCGCGTGGTGACCGCGAAGCCGGCCTGCGCCAGGCTCGCATCTTTTTCGATCGCTTCGACCATTTCGCCGAGCGCGGCGAGGTCGAGACCGTTGGTGTGCGGATTGGAAACGAAGTTCAACATGTCAAATTCCCCTTGTCTTTGAGTGGTTAGTGTTCAGGCGAAGGTCGGCGCTGCGTCGTCGATGCGGGCAAGTGCCGCCGGCGAGATCGAGCCGAGGATTTCACGGAACCGCTGGTGGACCATGCCGGAGCCGACGAAGGTCCAGCGGGCCGCCTGGTGCTGCTGCTGTTCGACCAGCTGGCGGTTTTCCAGCTTGCGGCCGATCATCTTTTCCAGCGCATCGAGATTGAAAGCGGTCTGCGTCGCCAGTCCGCCGTCGAGGAAGGCGCCGATGGCGAAGAAGTCGTCCATTGCAGCCTGGATCTCTGGCTCGGTCTTACCCTCCACCAGCGCCTCGACGATCAGCGTGTCGATCTTTGCGTGCTGCGCTTCTTCCATCCAGTGATGCTTCATCAGGCTCTTGAAGAGCGGGTCGATGTCGCTGTCGTCGCGGATGCTGCCCAGATAATGCTGCTGGGTCATCCACTCGATCATCAGGATGACGAGCGCCACGGCCAGCGGGTCGTGTTTCAGCACTTCAGCACCGATCGCTTCCGATGGACCGATCACCTGGCATTCCACCGGGAAGCCGCGATTGAAGGCTGCCGCAAAGCGCTTGAACAGGTGGATGTGTTTGGCTTCTTCAGCCGCGAAGTTCAGCAGTGCGCGGACGCGGTAATCGTCCTTGCGAAGCACTTCACGGGCATGGTCCATGAGGAACGGCAAGATGAACTCTTCGACGACGCCGAAGATGTGCAGGTAGGTGTTCCCTGTAATCTGGTTCAGCACGCGCTGCTCGGCAGGGCTGAGCATGTCGAGCTCGTTGGTGCGAACCAAATTGTCGGGCATGAAATCGCGCGTGAAATCCAGCTCCTGGTCCTCGGCGAGCACGTCGTCGAGCTTCCAGGCGGCACGCAAGGACGATGCCAGCGTCGCTTCGTAATTAAAGTCGTGATACATTAATCTTTCCTCGATTTCTTAGGCGTGGATGATTAGCGGCACGATTGTGGTCGCAGCCGCCGAAAATGCGGACAGACACGCAAACAGAAGCATCATCGCGCCCTGCGACGACTTGAGATCATAGTTTTCCATTCAAATTCCCCTTTTGGTTATTCGGGGCGCGCCCCACCTTCTTCGGAAGCGTTGCTTGCCGAAGCGAGGGTTCGTCCCGCGAATGTGACCATTGCTATTTAGGTTAGGCCGTGGTTTGCCAAAATGACCGCGCTGCCGGATAAATTGACCGAAACGCCGGATTGAGGAGTCGATCCGTTCCAATGGACGTCCTGACTGACATCCTGAGTTCGCTGCGCCTGACGGGCGGAGTGGTGGTCGACGGCCAGATGACCGGCGATTTCTGCGTCCATGCCCAATTCACGCCGCAGCACTTCGCGCCCTTCTTCCCCGAGCCCGGCAAGCTGATCAGCTATCATTATGTCCGTTCGGGTGAGCTGATGGTGGAGGTGGCAGGCGTGCCGCCGGTCACGGTCCGGGCCGGAGAGATTGTCTTGCTGCCGCGCAACGACCCGCACCTGCTGGAAAGCCGGTCGGGCCTGGAGCCCGCCGACGCCGCGGACATCGGCTGGGTGACGGACGACGGTGCGCACCGGGTCAGGGTCGGCAGCGAAGGGCCCGCGACGGAAATCTGGTGCGGCTTCCTCGGCACGGATGCGGACACCTCGCATCCGCTGCTAGAGGCCCTGCCGCCGCTGCTGACGCTCGATATCGCCAGTGGCCAGGAAGAATGGCTCGATCGTTCGATGCGCTTCCTCGCCGAGGAGCGGCCATCCCAGGAGGTGGTGGCGAGACTGGCCGAGCTGTTCCTGACGCAGGCAGTGCGCGAATATGTCGAGCAACTGCCGGCCGGTGCAAAGGGCTGGATCAAGGGGCTCGCCGACCCGGCGGTATCGAAGGTGCTGGCGATCATCCATGCCCGCTATGCCGAGGACCTGACCATCCAGGGACTTGCGCGCGAGGCGGGCGTGTCGCGGACGGTCCTCGGTGAACGATTCGTCGAGCTGCTGGGCGAGCCGCCGATGCGTTATTGCGCACGCTGGCGGATGCGGACGGCTGCAAACATGCTCCGTGACGGACGGCACAACACCGCCAACATCGCCTACGCCGTCGGTTTCAATAGCGAGGCGGCATTCAACCGCGCCTTCAAGCGCGAGTTCGGCGAGCCGCCCGCGACCTGGCGGCGGCGGATGGAGGCGGAGGATGCGGCGGCCGGGACGGTTGCGCCGGCACCCACGCCGACGCCCGCCAAAGATGTCTTCAGGTACTGCAAGGCCGGCGACGGGGCGCGGATTGCTTTCGCCGAATGCGGCACGGGCTTCCCGATCCTCAAGGCACCGAACTGGATGACCCACCTCCAGCATGACTGGGACAGTCCGGTCTATGGTCACTGGTTCGACGCTTGTTCACGGGACAGCCGCCTGGTGCGGCAGGACATGCGCGGCTTCGGAATGTCGGATTGGGACCTGCCCGGTTTCTCCTTCGAACACTTGGTCGGGGATCTGGAAACGGTCGCGGATGCAGCGGGGATAGAGCAGTGCGACGTGCTGGGAATATCGCATGGCGCGGCGATCGCCATGGCATTCGCCGCCCGTAACCCGGAGCGAGTGCGCAAGCTGGTGCTGGTCAACAGCTTCGCCGCGGGCTGGCGGATACGCGCCGACCCCGAAGAGATTGCCTATCGCGAATCCCTGCTGGAGATGAACCGGCAAAGACCGGCCTTCCGGCGCAGCCTGCTCGGCGAGATGTTCATCACCCTCTATTTCCCATCGGCGAGCCAGAGCCTGATCGACTGGCACAATGAACATTTCGCGACGCTGGGGCCGGTTAAGAACATGGAGCCGATGATCGATCTTGCCTCGCGGATCGACGTGCAGGGTGAGCTAAAGAAGATCAAAGCCGAGACGCTGGTCTGCCACGCCGACAAGGATGGTAACGCACCCGCCGATGCCGGCCGTCAGGTGGCCAATGCCATCGACGGTGCACGCTACTTCGAATTCGAAAGCGGCAACCATGTCCCGCTCGGCGACGAGCCGGCATGGCCCAAGCTCGAGCGGGAGATTCGGGCTTTCCTGAGCGCCTAGCGGACGCGCGGACCGCCGAACGGCAATGGCGGCGGCGGACGCCGGTCGCGGCGGGGCAGCTGCGCCTGGTAGGCAACGCCGCAATGCTGGACGCAGTAGGGGAAGCCCGGATTGGCGGACTGACCGCAGAAATGGAAATCGGGCTCGCCCGGGTGGCCGATCGGCCAGCGGCAAATACGGTCGTTCAAGTCCAGCAGGCTGGTCTTGTCGGCGACGTCGGCGCTTGGCTTGGCCGGAACCAGGCGGCGCGGCGGTGCCGGCGGGATTGGGGCCTGGGTGTCGCCGGGACCCTGGCGGATAAAGCCGCCGGGACCGACCGAACGATACTGGAGCGTGGCGTCGGGCGCTTGCGGGCGCTGGGCCTGCGGCGCTCGTGGCGGAAGATCAGGGCCTGGACCGTCCGGCGCATCGCCGGGGGCGACGTCGGCGGCGTTAGCGGCTGCGGCAGGCGGCTCCGCCTTCGGCGCCTTCACGGTCTTCGGCGCGGCGGCCTTGGCGGCCTTCTTCGGCGATTCCTTCTCCTCGCCCGGCTTCACCGGGGAGGGGCGTGCTTCGAGGCCAAGGCGGTGCGCTTTGCCGATGACGGCATTGCGGCTGACCCCGCCGAGGTCATCAGCGATCTGGCTAGCGGTCGAGCCTTCCGACCACATCGACTTTAGTCGCTCGATCCGTTCTTCAGTCCAGGACATTCAACAAAACACTCCAAATCATTGCCGCGCGCGAATTCAGCCGATAGGCGATGCTCGCGTGAACGACCAGACCTCCAACCCGCTGCAACCATCATGGGTCCGCACCAATCCGGGCGAAGCCACGCTGAACGGCGTCAACTGGGGAGGGCTCAAGACCCTCTATATCAAGGAGGTGCGCCGGTTCTTCAAGGTGCAGCTGCAAACCGTCTGGGGCCCGGCGGTCACGACGATGCTTTACCTCATCATATTCACGGTCGCGATGGGGCGGACCGGGCGAATGGTCCTGGGGCATCCCTTCGCCGACTTCCTCGCGCCGGGGCTGATCGTCATGGCGATGCTTCAGAACAGCTTCGCCAACTCGTCCTTCTCGCTACTGGTCGGCAAAATCCAGGGGACGTTCGTCGACTATTTGATGCCGCCGCTGTCGACCGGCGAGCTGATCGCCGGACTGGTGGGCGCCGCGGTGACGAGGGCTTTCCTGGTCGGCGGAGCCGTGTGGCTGGCGATGGCGCTTTGGCCGGGCGTATCGGTCGAGATCCGTCACCCGCTGGCGGCCTTGTGGTTCGGTCTGATGGGGGCGCTCCTGCTGGCCTTCCTTGGCGTGCTGACCTCGATTTGGGCGGAGAAGTTCGACCATGCGGCGATGATCACCAATTTCGTGGTCGCGCCATTGTCGCTGCTCAGCGGCACCTTCTATTCGGTCGAGCAGCTGGCGCCGACGTTCCGCGCCATCAGTCACTTGAATCCGTTCTTCTACGTCATCTCGGGCTTCCGCTACGGCTTCCTCGGGATGACGGACTCGCCGATGATGGTCGGCGCCATTGGGCTGCTTGCCCTCAACGTCGCGCTGTGGGCGATTTGCTATTCGCTGCTGCGGAGCGGGTGGAAGATCAAGAACTGAGTCGATTCGCGGACTTTGGATTCAGCAGTGGTTTCAAAGATCGCTGAACGCCGACTAAATGAATAGCAAATAACGAATAAATACAGAGACTTGCAGTTTTACTTCGGTGAACGCGAGATAACGAGTGCATTCAGCATTCGAACAAGTCGCCAGGTCCAGAAGATACGCATCAACCCGCTCCAAAGTAGGAGAGTGAGAATGCGTAAGTTCCTGATTTCAGCCGCCGTCGCGATGAGTGCCCTGACGGCAGCCGTTCCCGCCGCCGCGCAGTATGCGCCGCAATATTATGGCCACGGCAATTACAACCAGTCGCGCCAGCTTTTGAACCGCATCGAGCGGGTCAAGGACCAGATCAACATCCTGGACCGTCGCGACATCCTGTCGAACCGCGAGGCCGATTATTTGAAGGGCCAGGCCAATGACCTGCGCCGGATCGTCAAGCGGATCGACAACAACGGCATCGACCGCCGCGAGCGAGCGACCGTCGAACGTCGGATCGCGGACCTTGAAATCCGTGTCCAGCGCGAAGCCCGCGACGGCAACCGCCATGCGGACCGCCGCTGGTAACAACGCCTTTGCGTTAGGCCTGTTGGCCTGAGTGAAGCGTAAGGGAGGGGCGTTCCGGAAACGGGGCGCCCCTTTCTCTTTTAGGCCCCTCTCGCTATAGGCGCCGGAGCGGCCCACGAGGTCGCTTTTTGCATTCAGCCGGGAAGGGGAATTCGCCGTTATGGCCATTACGCCGCTCATGCCTGTGTATCCGCGTTCGGAAGTCCGGCCAGTGAGGGGCGATGGGGCATATCTTTATGGCGAGAAGGGCGAAAAGTATCTCGATTTCGCTGCCGGCATCGCGGTCAATATCCTGGGCCACGGCCATCCGCATTTGACCAAGGCGATCCAGGAGCAGGCGGCGACGCTGATGCACGTCTCCAACCTCTACGGCTCACCACAGGGCGAGGCTTTCGCCAAGCGGCTGACCGATTTGACCTTCGCCGACACGGTCTTCTTCACCAATTCGGGCGTCGAGGCGATCGAATGCGCGATCAAGACGGCGCGCCGCTACCATTATGCCAAGGGCAACCCGCACAAGCACACGCTCATCACCTTCAAGCAGGCGTTTCACGGCCGCACTATGGCCGCGATCAGCGCGACCGATCAGCCGAAGATGATCGACGGCTTCGCGCCGCTGCTGGAGGGCTTCAAGGTCGGGGAATTCGACAATCTTGAATCCGCAAAGGCGTTGATGGACGATAACACTGCCGGCTTCCTGCTGGAGCCCGTCCAGGGCGAGGGCGGCATTCGCCCGGCCAGCAAGGAATTCCTGCAGGGCCTGCGCGACCTTTGCGATGAGCATGACCTGATGCTGGTGTTCGACGAGGTCCAGACCGGCGTCGCCCGCACCGGCCACCTTTATGCCTACCAGCATTATGGAGTGACGCCGGACATCATGAGCTCGGCCAAGGGCATCGGCGGCGGCTTCCCGATGGGCGCCTGCCTCGCCACCGAGAAGGCCGCGGCCGGAATGGTCGTCGGTACGCACGGTTCGACCTATGGCGGCAACCCGCTGGCGATGGCCGCGGGCGAGGCGGTGTTTGACATCGTCGCCAATGAGGATTTCCTGGCGCAGGTCCGCTCGACCGGCGAGCGCCTCCGCTCGGCGCTTGAGCAGATGATCCCCAATCACGACCATATCTTCGAGAGCGTCCGCGGCCTTGGCCTGATGCTGGGCATCAAGATGAAGACCGACAGCCGTGCATTCGTCGCCTATCTGCGTACGCGCGGCATCCTGACGGTGGCGGCCGGCGACAATGTCGTCCGGGTCCTGCCGCCGCTCAACATCGAAGAGCAGCATATCCGCGAGTTTGTCGACGGCCTGTCGGCCGCTGCCTCGGCCTATGAGGTGCCGGAAGCGGCGTGAGCGAATATCGTCATTTCCTGAACCTGTCGGACGCCGGCGCCGACGGCGTCGCCGCAATCCTGAACGACGCCGCGACCCGCAAGGCCGCGCGCGCCGGCTGGCCGAAGGGCAAGCCGGACGCGGATGCGCCTCTGGCGGGCTGCGTGCTGGCGATGATCTTCGAAAAGTCGAGCACGCGCACCCGCGTCAGCTTCGACATGGCGATGCGCCAATTGGGCGGCAGCGCACTGATCCTGGAAGGCGGTTCGAGCCAGCTTGGCCGGGGCGAAACTATCGCCGATACTGCGCGTGTCCTGTCGCGCTACGTCGATGCGATCATGATCCGCACCGACGATCATGCGAAGGCCGAGGAAATGGCGCGCCATGCCAGCGTGCCGGTGATCAACGCGCTGACGGACCTGTCGCACCCGTGCCAGCTGCTCGCCGACATGCAGGCGTTCATCGAGCGCAACGGCACACTCGAAGGCAGCCGCTGGGCGTGGCTGGGCGACGGCAACAATGTCTGCAACTCCCTGATCGAAGCGGCATCCCTGATGCGCTTCGGGCTGAAGGTCGCCTGTCCTTCGGGCCATGAGCCTGACATCGATTTCCTTCAGGAGGCTGCGGCGCGCGGCTGCACGGTCCCGATCGTCCGCGACGCCCGCGAAGCTGCGACCGACGCGCAGGCCATTGTCACCGACACCTGGATCTCGATGGGACAGGCGGATAGCGCCGCCAAGGTTGCTATGATGGAGCCGTATCGCGTCGATGAGGCGCTGATGGGCTGCGCGGCGGATGACGCAATGTTCCTGCACTGCCTGCCTGCGCATCGCGGTGAAGAAGTTGTCGACGCGGTGATGGACGGACCTGCTTCCGCCGTCTGGGACGAGGCCGAGAATCGTCTGCACGCGCAGAAG
>Ga0163161_10001526_pt1 | contig 17146 bp, 13 predicted proteins | sample S45metaG_FD_129847 | JGI IMG/M metagenome (GOLD analysis project Ga0163161, IMG submission 129847) | Switchgrass rhizosphere microbial communities from Kellogg Biological Station, Michigan, USA - S4-5 metaG | ecosystem: Host-associated > Plants > Roots > Rhizosphere > Soil | place: USA... | reverse complement strand
GTTGAATTATTTGAAGAAGATAAGATTACCTTTGACGAACTCATTTTAAACTATGTTAAGAGCAATAGAAGAAACCGTTGAATATATAAAACGTAAAACAGAGAACTTTAAGCCAGAAATAGGTATTATTTTAGGAACAGGCCTGGGTGGCCTGGTAAAAGAAATCGAAGTTGAACATCAGTTGATGTATTCCAATATCCCAAATTTTCCCATTTCAACTTTAGAGTTTCATAGTGGTAAATTAATCTTTGGAACATTAAACGGTAAGAAAATTATTGCCATGCAAGGGCGTTTACATTATTATGAAGGCTATAGCATGCAACAGATTACCTTCCCTGTAAGGGTAATGAAGGGTTTGGGTATCGAAAACCTGATTGTATCCAATGCAGCAGGTTCATTAAATCCTGAGTTCAGAAAAGGTGATTTGATGGTTATCGAAGATCATATTAACCTGCAGCCCGATAACCCGTTGCGTGGATTAATCGAAAGTGAACTGGGTCCCCGTTTTCCGGATATGAGCCAGCCTTACAAACGCGATATCATTGCAAAGGCTTTAACTATTGCCCAGGAAGTTGATATTAAATGTCATAAAGGCGTTTATGTTGCCGTTTCAGGTCCAAATTTAGAGACCAAGGCAGAATATAAATATTTACGTTTAATTGGTGCGGATGCCGTTGGCATGAGCACTGTCCCAGAAGTCATTGTGGCCAACCACGCAGGCTTACCTGTTTTCGCTATTTCGGTGTTAACAGATGAAGGTTTTCCTGAGGATCTCCAGCCCTTTAATTTAGAGGAGATTTTAGCGGCTGCAGCCAAAGCAGAACCAAAAATGACAGAAATTTTAACCCGCTTAATCGCCGAACTGTAAAATGCGTAAGGTCGTTCAAATCTGTTTTTTGCTGTTCATGCTCGCTGGCATCAATAATGCCTTTGCACAGGATCTAAAAACAAACGTTGGTACCAATAAGGAACTCGATTCGGTTAGGAAAAAACTGGATGGCGGAAAAGATTCTGTTGTTTTTACGGCAAAATTCATCCGTTTTACCAAACTTTCGCTAAGTAAAGATAGTATTGTGCTGTTACCTTTAGACACTACCACTACCAACATCCAGAACTACAGTCCGCTTTTGCAGCCTTTGCATCCCACCATCAGCACGGGCAACATGGGTTTGGCCGCACGGCCATTGTTGTTCGAGCCCAGTAAACGGATCGGTTTTGATGTGGGTTTCCACTCTTTCGACTACTATGCGCTCACACCCGAAGATATTATTTATTACCAGGCGAGAACGCCCTTTACAAGTTTGTATTTTATAAGTGGTGGAAAAACAGAACAGCTTTTTAGGGCTATACACACACAAAACATTAAGAAAAACTGGAATGTTGGCGTCAATTTTAACCGTGGAGATTCTAAGGGCTTTTACTCGAGGCAACGTGGCGATAATTTGAATGTGGCTATATTTTCCTGGTACCAATCGCCAAGCAAACGGTATAACATGTGGGCATCAGCCATTTTTAACACCATGCGTGGTTATGAAAACGGTTCGGTAGTGGCGCAAAATATTTTTGATCCGGGCTATAATAAGATCAGCAGGGATGCCGAGGCCATAAACCTATCGGATGCGCGGAATATGTATAAAAAGAATACTGTATTTTTAAAGCAGACTTATTATGTAGGCCGAATAGATACCTCTGCCAACGTAAATAATGCTGTTTTGCCAACCAATAAGGTGAGCTACACCTTTGAATACAATAACGAAAGTTACGATTTTTATAAAAACGGTACCGATCCGAACAATGTTTTGCCTCCAGGGATAAACAGCACAACATTTACAAACGATTCTACCCATGTACAGCACATCAAAAATGAATTTATTTATAGTTTTTTCTTAAGACCTAAAAATTCATCACTCATAAAAAATGAGCTAAAAGTTGATGCGGGGATTAGGCACGACTATTATAAACACGAATTTTTGGGGATTAAACAAGACGGTACAAATTACGAGCAAAGCCGCTTTGCGTATCAGAATATTACCATTCTAGGTGCTGCGGGTTACAGGTTTTCGAATAATATTGATTTTAACCTGGATGTAGAGCAGATATTACAGGGCGAAAATGCCGGCGATTACCTCTATGAAGCAAAAAGTAAAATCCTTTTGGGTAAAAAAATCGGTAGGATTGAATTAGGGGCCTATGTGCAGAACCAAACGCCAGCTACCATTTTCGACTATTACCATGGCAACCACTACCAATGGACCAATAACGACTTTAAAAATACCAAAATTGCCAATTTATCTTTTAACTATATCAATGACAAATATGCTTTTAATGCGGGAGCTAAATATTTCTTAACCAGTAACTATCTGTATTTCGCCGCCGACCATAGCAATGGCACCACTGCGATTTTACCTAAGCAGGAAACAGCAGATATCAGCCTGATCAGGATTGATGTGTCTAAGAAATGGAAGTTTGGCAGATTTGCAATGGAAAACTACATTGCTTACCAAAAAACGGATAAAAATGCCATTTTAAGAACACCTGAATTTTACACCTATAACAGTATTTATTTTGATAATACCTTCTTTAAAGTGTTAAAGGCAAACATTGGTATCGATGTAAGGTACAATACGGAGTATGCAAATTACTTGTATTCGCCTGCAACTGCGCAGTTCTACATAGATGAAACCAACCCGGTAAGCTTTGTTTCTAAACCTATTGTGGATGTATTCTTCAAGGCCAATTTAAAACGGGCCAATCTGTTTGTTAAATATGATTTTATCAATCAGGGCTTGTTTCAACAGGGGTATTATACCGTAAACAGATATCCCATGCAAGATGCCTTATTGAAATTTGGCGTAACCTGGAATTTTTACGATTAAAATCATCAGACATAAAAAAGCCGTGCCAATGTAAAATCGGCACGGCTTTTTTATTTTTATGGTTTTCTTAGAAAGAATAACCAACTGAGAAACCTAACACGCGGTTGGTTAATTTATTGGTATTGGCCTGTCTGTCTTTAGGTGTTAAATCGGTTAAACCTAAGCCATAGTTGGCTCCTACTAAAAATCCTGAATTGGTGCGGTAAGCTAAACCAAAGTTTGCACCAAATTCTGTACTGTTGTAGTTTTTATCATTCGCACTACCAAACGATAAGTCCCTGTCATTAGAGGTGGTAACGGTAGAACTGTTGTTATTCGAATTGTTTACTGTTGTAACTACATTTTCTCCTTTATCTTTACCTGAGATGTTAAATCCGATATATGGTCCGGCACTGATCTGAACTGCGCCAGCATCGCCGGTAGGAATTCTCAATACCGCATTAATTGGTACCTCAATCGCCATTAAATTGGTTTTGACAGAAGATGTGGTGGTAACCGTATTGCCCAAAGCTGTAGTGGTGTTTACAGATTCGAATTTGTTACCCTTATTCTGTAAGGATACACCTGGTTGGATAAAGAAATTATTTCCTACACCAAAATCACCAAATGCAGTAACATTAAAACCCACATTGTTTTTTGCATTATCGTTAAAAGCATTGGCTGCGGCATCGTCGCCACCAGCATGAAACTTCGAGAGGTTAACACCGGCTTTTATTCCAAAACGCGAAGTTTCACCAGTCATTTTTGTTTGTGCAAATGCACCTGTTGCCAATAATAAAACTGAAGCGCTTAATAATAACTTTTTCATAATATTTTTCTTTTAGAAGAATCTTGTTTAAAAATTTCAGGCTTTAACCTGTTGTTAATTACAAGCCTCAATTCCAAAAGCTGTGCCAAAGTATCAAGTCTGTTACAAATAATTCGGTAATCTGCTGGTTTACAGATTCTTTTTTAATGGATTTCAGTATAATTACCATGCCTGTTACTTCCGGTAATGAGCACCTCTTTATGTATACATAACAGGAATAAAGAAAAGGATGGGGAATCCTTTGCCATTAAATGAATAATGCCAAAATCTGAAACTTATGTTTTTTGTGGTTTCTTTTTTGCCGCTGGGAAAAGCACATTGTTTAAAATCAATCGGTAGCCTGGCGAATTGGGGTGCAGGTTTAAATCCGTTGGCGGGTCGCCAACCGCGTGCTGGTAATCTTCCGGGTCGTGCCCGCCGTAAAAGGTGAACTGCCCCTTCCCAATTTCGCCATGTAAATACCTTACTTCTGCCGCGCCTTTGTTTTCGCCCAAAACAGTAACACTTGTTTTAACCAGGCTTTTTCTAAAAGCAGTAGTTTGGCCCATAAAACCCTTAATCACTTTATCATGATCCTGGGTGAGCATAGTCGGAACCAGATCCCATTTGGCCGAAAAATCGAACAAGGTGAAATAATCGTTGCTTTGGTTCAGTGTACGGGTTTGGGTGGCATCAATATCCGAAAATTCATAATTCATCGGGTTGTTGTCCAGCTTAAAATTCTGAAAAGCCAGTGTTTTATTAAAATCCAGTTTGGCCTGTGCATTCGGGTCGGCAGCATCGCCATCGAACATCTGCGCGCAAATATCTACACCCTCGGCTGCCAGTGCAATATCAAAACTGTCGGTGCCCGAGCACATGGCAAACAGGAAACCGCCGCCTGCACAGTATTCTTTGATGTGTTTGGCTACTGCCAGTTTCATTTCCGAAACCTTTTTATAGCCCATGCGTTTGGCCAGGGTTTCCTGGTTTTTTACATCTTCCTGGTACCAGGTGGCATACCTGAAGTTAGCCCAAAAGCGCCCGTACTGACCAGTAAAATCTTCATGATGCAGGTGTAACCAGTCATATTTGCTTAATTTATCCTGTAAGATATCGTCATCATAAATCACATCGTATGGAATTTCAGCATAGGTTAAAACCAGGGTAACGGCATCATCCCAGGGTAATTTACTTTTTGGGGAGTACACTGCGATTTTGGGCGTTTTCTCCAGTTTAACCATTTCCATATTTACCGAAGGATCACTGATCTCGTTTAACAAGTTGGTCACCTTTCCATCAGCCAGTACCTCGTAAGATACCCCGCGGATTTTAAGTTCGTCTTCAACCGTCTTATTATACTTAATTAAGAAACTTCCGCCACGGTAATTTAAAAGCCAATCCACCTCCAGCTGTTTGCTAATGGTCCAATAGGCAATTCCATAAGCTTTCAGGTGGTTTTTTTGGTCCTCATCCATATAAATCAACAGTGATGAGGCCCTTAAGCCCAGAGTGCAAAGCAGGCAAATGAGCAGGATATAATATTTCTTTGTCAAATCGATTCGCTTAAAACACTAAAATACCGCATTTAAACTGTATAGAAAAATTTAATGATGTTATAAGTTATACAATTTTGTTATTTTTGCCCTCTACTAAAAAAACGAGAAAGTTTTTGAGGTGAATAAAATTTAAAATTAGTACCGATATTGATATGAGTAAAGCAATAATAAAAACAGAAAAAGGCGAAATGACTGTAGAATTCTACGAGAATGATGCGCCAAAAGCCGTTGCAAACTTTAAAAAACTAGCTAAAGAAGGCTTTTATGATGGTGTAACTTTTCACCGTGTAATTCCTAACTTTATGGTTCAGGGTGGATGCCCAAATTCGAAAGATCCCGCTAAAGCACATTTAGCAGGTACTGGTGGCCCGGGTTACAAAATCGATTGCGAACTGGACGGTGAAAATCAATTTCACGACCGTGGCGTTTTATCAATGGCACATGCTGGCCGCAACACTGGTGGATCACAGTTTTTTATCTGCCACAGCAGGACCAATACAGCGCATTTAGACCGTAACCATACTTGTTTTGGTAAAGTTGTGGAGAATGTTGATCTTGTAGATGATATCCGTCAGGGCGATAAAATTTTAAACATTGAAGTTTTAGAAGATTAAAAATAGATGCGAGATTTGAGACATTGGATTTGAGACTTGATTGCTCTGATTGGTGCCCCTATCTCATTTAATAATTGAACAAAGAGTTTTAGTTATTTGATTTGAGTGATTTCTCATATCTCATATCTCGAATCTCATATCTCAAAAAAAATATGAATTTAAGAGGAATTGTTGCCGTATCTGGCAGACCGGGTTTATTTAAACTGGTTGGACAAAATAAAGTAGGTTACATTTTAGAGGGCTTAGACGCCCAAAAAACCAAAGTGGTAGCCAATATCACCAATACAAAATTAGCTTCGTTAGAAGATATTACGGTATATGGTGAAGAAGAAGAAATTAAACTGGCTGATATTTTTGCCAAGATTGCTGCAAAAGGATCTATTCCGGATTTGAAAGGCGATTTACGCGCTTACTTTCTTGAAGTAGCACCAGGCCACGATCAGGACAAAGTTTATGCTTCAGATATGAAGAAAATCATTACCTGGTATAACTTGTTAAAGGATCTTCCTTTGTTTACAGAAGAGACTCCTGAAACACCGGGTACACCTGCAGAGGTTAAATTATCAGAAGAAAAAGCAGCTTCAGATAAAAAACAAAAAGCTACAGGTGCTAAAGCATCAGCAAGTGCTAAAGCCACTACTAAAACTTCGGCTCCTGCTAAAAAAGCCAGCATGACGAGTAAAAAAGGCGTTTAAGCTTATTTACATTGTGATAGAAAACACCAGTCCATTCGTCTGGTGTTTTTTTGTGGAATTAATCGAAAAAATAATAAAGTACTGCTACAATAACCAAAGAAGCAATAATGCTGATCCATAGGTATTTATTGTTGCCGTTCTGATTGCTTTTATATCGGTATTCCCGTTTATATTTATCTAATAACATCGGTTCTTTTATTTAATGATGATTTTTATCCCTCTTTTCCATATTTGATTTACATCATCCGCCTCACCCTAATCATTATCCATCTTACCTCAACCATCTTCCATCTGGTTATGCGTGATGATAAGGTTCGCCCTTTAAAATGCTAAATCCGCGGTAAAGCTGTTCTACAAAAAACAACCTGATCATCTGGTGCGAAAAGGTCATGTCGGATAAGGAGATTAATCCGTTTGCCCGTTTGTAAATGCTTTCATCAAATCCGTACGGCCCACCAATAATAAAGATTAAATGCTGCACACTACCGATCATCTGTTTATTTAGATAGTTGGAAAATGCTACCGAGGTATATTTTTTCCCCTTTTCATCTAGTAAAATAACAACATCGCCATTATTGATTTGTTTGTGCAAAAGCTCCGCTTCTTTTGTTTTTTGCTGTGCTTCGCTTAAATTTTTAACGTTTTTTACATCTGGCAAAGCCACAAAACTAAAGTTGATATAATGCTTCAGACGGTTGATGTATTTATCAATTCCTTCGATCAGATACTTGTCTTCGGTTTTGCCTATGGCGATCAGCGTAATCTTCATTTAATATTTCCCTATCTTTAGAATTTTCGAGATTCAAACTTAGAGAAAATTGTAACAAATAATACAATTTATCAGTCTGATGCCTTCGAAAATATATATACAGAAGCCATCATGTCAAAACAACAAGCAGAAATAATAGCCGGTTACGATCAGAAAATTAAGCAGGTTACAGGAGAGATCGATCAAACAAAAAACCTGATCGATCAGCTTTCTTTTATGCGCATTGGCTTGTTCCTGGCCGAAATTTTATTGTTTGTTCTACTGCTGCGCTCTGCAGATGATGGATTACGTACTTTAATCCAGTTTGGCTTATTGGTACCTATAATCGTTTTCGCTTTTATTGTACGGCGGCAGAGCATTCTGGACCGCGAAATCGATTATAAAAAGCAACTTTTATGGGTTTATCAGAACGAGTGGAATATTTTAAACGGTTTGGAAAATGGATATGATGAGGGTAAGGCCTTTGAATCGGAACTGCATCCTTATACTTCCGATCTGGATATTTTTGGAACAGCATCTCTTTTTGCACTAACCAACCGCTGCAGTACCAAAAGTGGGAATGCCCTATTGGCCCAAAATTTTGCTGAAAAACCGATCCTGGATAAAATACTTCAGCGCCAGGAAGCTGTAAAAGAAATGATTGATAAAATGGCCGAAACCTATAGTTTTAGGGCCAGCCTCCATGGTTATGATCCCGATAAAATAGAACAGATTAAAATCCAGTTAAAGCACCAGTTGGGTGCACAGCTGGAATTTGTTAAAGGACGCTTTTTAAGGTTTTATGTCAAACTGGTACCTTATATTTCCATCACTGTAATACTGACCGCACTGTTCGTGAGTAGTGTTTTTTGGAAGGTACTGGCTTTGCTGTTTGTGATCCATACGGGATGGAATGTGTTGTTGGGCGCAAAGATTAACAAGGTGTTTTATAGTTTCGGCGGAAGCTCCAGCCTGCTCAATGGTTATGCCAGCGCCATCCTGTGGACAGAAAATCAGAACTGGAAAAGTTTGTACACTTTAAACTTATTAGACTCCAAAATTCCGGTTAGTAAAGAAATCAAAGCTTTATCTAAGATTATCCAGAATTTTGATGCCCGGTTAAACATCATTGTTGGTGGGATATTAAATGCACTCTTATTGTGGGACTTTAGGTGCTGCATCAGTTTGGCCAGCTGGTACAAGTCATCATCAGCAGATGTAATTTCGGCCCTCGATCATTTGGGCGATTTTGAAGAGCTCATTTCACTGGCCACAACGGCCTATAATCAGCCCGATTGGGTTTTCCCTGTTGTTACAGATCAATTTGCCCTAACAGGTAGCCATATCGGTCATCCGTTGATTAAGGAGAAATTGAGGGTGAGCAATGACTTTCATCTTGAAGCAAAGCCGACTGTTGATATTATAACCGGTTCCAATATGGCCGGTAAAAGTACCTTCCTACGTACTTTGGGCATTAATATGGTATTGGCTTATGCCGGTGCACCTGTTTGTGCCAAAACGATGCAGTTATCGGTTTTTTCGATCAATACTTATATGCGGATTAAAGATTCGTTGAATGAAAGCACATCAACCTTTAAGGCCGAGTTAAACCGCCTGAAAATGATTTTAGACAATGTGGTGAAGGATAAAGATACTTTTGTGCTGATTGACGAAATGTTACGGGGAACAAACAGCAGGGATAAATATTTGGGATCTAAGGTTTTTGTAGAAAAGCTGATTGCAGAAAAAACACCTGCACTTTTTGCCACCCACGATTTACAGTTGGCCGATCTGATTAAAGACCATCCCGAAACCGTCCGTAATTTTCATTTCGATATCCAGATTGCCGATGGTGAAATGAGATTTGATTATTTACTAAAACAAGGCCCCTGCAAAACTTTTAATGCCGCGATTTTACTGAAGGAAATCGGTTTGACATTGGATTAGTGTTGGTGGTGTCGGATGTTACCATCTGACACCAATTTCTCCCTAGATAATGTCATGTTGGGCATCCCAAAGAATCGGGACAAGCAGTTGAAACACCATAAAGAATATTTAAAGTCCTTCGACTACACTACCATTGACGTTATTTTGTAATTATTTATTAATAAGCAACTTAAAGGTACCTAATTTGGCTGATTCTTTGAGAATGTTAGATGGTAACATCTGTCAGCACATTTATCAATTAAACCGGTTATCCCGGTATTGTTTTGGCGAAATGCCCATCACGCTTGAGAAGAGCCTACTAAAATAATAGGGATCGTTAATGCCGATTTTCTGTGCAATTTCATTGATCCTTAAATTGGTGAAAAGCAGATACTGGGTGGTTTTCTGGATTTTAAGCTGGTTAAAATAATCGATGGGCGAGGTGCCCGTTTTCTTTTTAAATATGGCCGATAAATAAGATGGAGAAAGGTACACGGCCAAAGCCATTTCCTTTAAAGTAAGGGTCTTCTCGAGGTTGTTCCGCATAAAGTCTATGGCCTCTTCTACTTTATCAGGTTCCATAATTTTGTCGTTATTGGGCAGTTTGTCGGCGTAAATGATTTCGGCAATATAATGGTGGAAACATAAATTCGCATAAATGATATTTTCTCTGCTAAAGCCTCTTTCCAATCGGTTATAAATTGTATCGAACAACAAGGTCCTTTCCTCACTAAAACCGGCATAAGCTTTATAGTGCTGTAACGACACCACAAGCTGGTCGGCACCGTTACCTGAAAAGTGGAACCAATAAATAGTCCATGGTAAAGCTGGATCGGCCTGATAAGTATGGGCTGTTTTTTTAGGTACGATGATAAAATGTCCGGCTTCGATGTGATATGTAGTTCCATGAAATTCTACAGTTCCCATTCCCTCGATACAATAAATTAAAATGTGTTGTTCTGCCCCATTTTTCCTTTGTATATAGTGGTTCAATGCCTTACGGTAATAGCCCATATCGGTAATGAATATATTGCTGATGATTCCGTTATCTGAGCATTGTTTGAGGAGTACATTCTTTGGAATGATGATGGATTTTAATAAATCAAAGCTATTTTTTGGCTTAACCTGGTGTTTCTCCATGTTCAATTCTTAATAAAAAGTAATATAATCCATTTTTTGAGCAAGTTAATACATTTTTATGTTTTATATTTTTTTGATCTTTGGTTAAAGGAAACAACAATTTAGCGATTAATGCTAATCATTGTTCTCTTGATTAATGTTTAGCTTGATTTAACTTTGTATATAAATACAAAACTGCTAAAAATTAGCTTAAGTTTATTTTTAACCAAATGTTATTGAACAAGAAAATACTGTTTGCCTCCGGTTTTGTATTGGTGGCTATCGCTTTAATTGCTTTTTCGCTTTTATCTTCAGAGAAGCCGATTGATTTTAATACGCAGGTTAAACCTATTTTAAATAAAAAGTGTATTTCGTGCCATGGGGGTGTTAAGCAACAGGGCGGTTTTAGCGTGCTGTTTAGGGAAGAAGCCCTGGCCAACACCAAAAGTGGTAAACCAGCCATTATTCCCGGTCACCCGGAAGATAGCGAATTTATTAAACGCCTAAAATCTAACGATCCGGAAGAAAGGATGCCCTATAAACACCCTGCTTTAAACAACGACGAAATTGATATTTTAAGCGGCTGGATCAAACAGGGGGCAAAATGGGGCAATCATTGGGCTTATGTAAGTGTAAAACCAACAGAAGTGCCTGATGTGGATAACGATTGGGTACGCAACGACCTGGATAAATTCATTTTTGCGAAGCTCGAAGAAAATAAACTGGAACCTTCCAAAACGGCTGATCGGGCTACTTTATTGAGAAGAGTAAGTTTAGATCTGATCGGTACCTATCCGTCAGATCAGCTGGCGAAATTTTATCTGAACAGTAAAGATGAGCAGCAGGCTTACAATGTGCTGGTGGATAGTTTATTGGCTTCGCCTAAATTTGGTGAGCGCTGGGCATCAATGTGGCTGGATATCGCCCGTTACGCAGATACTAAAGGTTACGAAAGTGACCCTAACCGGAATATCTGGAGTTATCGCGATTGGGTAATTAAAGCCTTTAACCGTGATATGCCTTATGATCGGTTTATTACCGATCAGATTGCCGGCGATTTGTTCCCAAACCCGACGGATGCCCAGTATATCGCAACCGCCTTTAGTCGCAATACCCCTACCAATGATGAGGGTGGTACCAATAATGAAGAGTTTAGAACAGCTGCGGTTTTAGATCGGGTAAACGCCACCTGGGAAGGCCTGATGAGTACCACTTTTTCTTGTGTGCAATGCCATAGCCATCCCTACGATCCCTTTAAACATGATGAATACTATAAGTTCATGTCGTATTTTAACAATACCAGGGATGAGGATGTATCGGCAGAGTACCCTTTGCTCAGAAACTTTAACGATAGTTTAAAGAATGAACTCAATCATTTAACCAGCTGGGTTAAAACGGTTGCCGGCCAGGAAAGAGCTGATCAGATGGGGCTTTTTTTAAGAACAGGTGAACCCACCATTAACTCCACCACCGCTGATGAGTTGGTGAATTCGGTAATTGGCAACAATAATATTGCACTGTATTTTAAAAACAGTTCATCGGCCAGGTTAAAAGCTGTAAACCTCGAAAATGTAGATCAATTGATTTTGCGCTTTAACTGCAGTCAGCCAAATGGTACCATGAGTTTACATCTGGGATCACCCACCGGACCAGTCATCAAATTGTGGAAAGTGGCCCAAACCCAGGGTTATCAAAATGTGGAGGTCGATTTCCCTAAACAACGTGGCCAACAGGATGTATACTTAAAATATACCAATCCTTCAGTAAAAAACCCTGATCAGTTTATGGTGTATTTCGATTGGTTTTACTTTACCAAACAATTTCCTGGTAAGGGTAAGCCCGAATATGTGGCCATGAAAAAAACGTTTACTGATTTAATGAACGCACAGGTGCCTACCACACCGGTTATGGTCGAAAATCCATTAAGCATGCAACGCAAAAATTATGTATTTGAACGTGGTGCATGGACTTCGAAAGGAAAAGAGGTAAAAGTAGGCGTACCTCATTCTTTGGGTTTTGCGATGCCTAAAAATGCGCCCGATAACCGGATGGGGTTGGCTATGTGGCTTACTGATAAAAGAAATCCGCTGGTATCGAGAACAATGGTTAACCGCTTATGGGAGCAATTATACGGAACAGGTTTGGTCGAAACGCTTGAAGATATGGGCACGCAGGGTATGGCACCAACTCATCAGGAGCTGTTGGATTTTATGGCCTATCAGTTGATGTACAAGTACAACTGGAGTGTTAAAAAGATGCTGAAAGAAATGGTGATGATGGCTACTTACCGGCAAGACAGTAAAGTATCGGAAGAATTGAAGGAAAAAGACCTGTTTAATAAATTTTATGCCCGTGGCTCGCGTATCAGGCTGAGTGCCGAGCAGGTGAGAGACCAGAGTTTGGCCGTTTGTGGTGTATTGAGCAATAAAATGTATGGGCCACCGGTAATGCCCTGGCAGCCCGAAGGCATTTGGTTTTCGCCTTACAATGGTGCCAAATGGATCACCAGCAGCGGCGGCGAACAGTACCGCAGGGGGATTTATACCTATTGGAAAAGAACAGCTCCCTATCCATCAGCCATTGCCTTTGATGGTGCTTCGCGGGTGGTTTGTAGTCCACGGCGTATCCGTACCAATACCCCTCTACAAGCCCTGGTTACCTTAAATGATAGTGTTTATATCGACCTGGCCAGAAAACTGGCGGTACGTATGGAGAAGGTTGGAGGCAATACCAGTAAGTCTAAAATCTCGAAAGGCTACGAACTGATCTTGTATAAAACGATTCCACAAAACAGATTAAAGGTGTTCGAGGATTTATATGCAAAAGCCTTTGATGAGTTTAGAAAAAATGCAGCCAGTGTATCGGCGTTTATGGGCGATAAGCAAAAGAAATATAGGCCAGAAGATGCGGCCATGGTTTTAGTGGCCAATGCGATGCTGAACCTGGATGAAGTAATCACGAAAAATTAAGTTGATCTATCATGACAAGAGACGAGTTAAACGCACATAGATTAATTAAGGAAGCGCATGAGGCAAATGCACGCCTCCACTCGCGGCGCCACTTTTTAAAAGAAAGTGCCATGGGTTTGGGCGCTTTGGCGATGGGTTCTTTGCTGGGGAGCTGTGGCAATCTCTTTTCGAGTCCGCAAACAAAAATCGCCTACGATCCTGCACATCCATTATTGCCCAAATCGCCACCTTTGGTGGGAAAGGCTAAAAGTGTAATTTATTTACACATGGCTGGTGCACCCTCTCAATTGGAGTTGTTTGATTTTAAACCAGAACTCATGAAAATGGATGGGCAGGATTGTCCGCCATCTTTACTGGCCGGGAAGAAATTTGCTTTTATTACCGGTGTGCCCAAAATGTTGGGGCCGCAGGCCACTTTTGCCAAACATGGTCAATCTGGTGCTTTGGTGAGCGATAATTTGCCGCATTTTTCGACTATGGTAGATGAGGTAAGCTTTTTAAAAGCAGTAAAAACCGATCAGTTTAACCATGCGCCGGCACAGTTGCTGGTACATACCGGCTCGCCCCGTTTAGGCAGACCAAGTATGGGTAGCTGGGTGACTTATGGTTTGGGTTCAGAGAACCAAAATCTGCCGGGTTATGTGGTACTCACCAGTGGGGGAAGTTTCCCAGATGCCGGAAAAAGTGTTTGGGGCAGTGGTTTCTTACCATCGGTATACCAGGGGGTACAATGCCGGAGTGAAGGCGATCCGGTACTGTTTATCAAGGATCCCGATGGCATGAACCGCGATTTGAGGAAAGCCTCTATCGAAGCGATTAACAAAGCGAATGAACAACAATACCAGGAGTACAACGATCCGGAAATCTTATCGCGGATTGCACAATATGAAATGGCCTACCGGATGCAGATATCGGCACCAGAAGTGATGAACATCAATGATGAACCTGCTTATATTCATGAAATGTATGGCACACAGCCTGGTAAAGCCTGTTTTGCCAACAATGTACTGCTTGCCCGTAAACTGGTAGAAAAAGGAGTACGCTATATTCAGTTGTTCGATTGGGGATGGGATGCACACGGAGATAATCCGAACAACTCACTCAATATCGGATTGAAAAATAAATGCAGAAGCATCGACAGACCAATCACAGCCTTATTGCTCGATTTAAAACAGCGTGGCCTACTGGAAGAAACGCTGGTGGTATGGGGCGGCGAATTTGGCCGTACGCCGATGATGGAAAACCGGAATGGTATACAGAACCCATTTAAAGGACGTGATCACCATACTGAAGCATTTACCATATGGATGGCCGGCGGAGGTGTGAAAAAAGGTTTTACACATGGAGAAACCGACGAAATAGGCTACAGTGCCATCAGCGGAAAAGTTGATGCTTTTGATATTCAGGCTACTATTTTAAATCAGTTGGGTTTTGATCACGAACAGTTTACCTACCCATTTCAGGGCCGCCCGTTCAGGTTAACTGATGTGGCTGGGAAGGTGATCAGGGAAGTGGTGGCTTAAAGTCTGGTCTTTAAAGAGATGGGTAATTTGTGATGCAAAATGAATGATGGAATAACCGGTTTTCAATTGACAGTTGAGAATGACTAATGAACCAGACTGAGTTTGGAGTCCGGAGCTGGGCGTTTGGAGTGGATGATTGATCAGGCTTGTGTTCAAAGCAAGGCGTTTGGTGCGTAATTGATCCAATAATCAATGTTCAATAAACAATCATCAATGGACGATAGGTTATCAACTATTGAGGGGCGCAAAGACCAATGAACAAATAATCAGTTTTCAATTGACAGTTGAGAATGACTAATGAACCAGACAAAATTTGGAGTTCGGAGCTGGGCGTTTGGAGTAGATAATTGATCAGGCTTGCGCTTAAAGCAAGGCGTTTGGTGTGTAATTGATCCAATAACCCATGTTCAACAACCAATTATCAATGGGCGATTAGACCATCAACTATCAGCTATTGGCCAGGAAACCAATGACTAATGAACTAATGACAAATGAACTAATAAACCAATGAACCAAACACGAAGAAAATTTTTACAAAATACAGCGGTGGTAACCGCGGCCTCATTTTTGGCCCCCATACAAAATGTAAATGCATTTAAAAGCGTAAAAGCAAAAGCAGGTTACGAACTGTTGTTTATGCAAACGGACTGGGGTTTTGAAGGCAGCAGAGATGAATTTTGTGCAGCTGCCAAAAAAGAAGGTTATGATGGGATCGAAGTGTGGTGGCCAGGAGAAGATCAGGCGGTAAAAGAGCTCTTTGAAGCAGTAAAGAAGCATAAATTACAGGTTGGTTTCTTATGTGCAGGATCAGCATCAAATATAGGCGAGCATTTAGCCGCTTTTAAAAAGAGTTTAGATGCCATTTGTGCCAATACGTATCAAAAGCCTGTATATATCAATTGCCATTCGGGAAAAGATTATTTCAGTTACGAGGAAAACAAACAGATTATCGATTATGTAACGGCAAAAAGAAAGTCGTCGGGCATACCGATTTACCACGAAACGCACCGTAGCCGGATGATGTTTGCTGCTCCTGTTGCCAGGAATTTTGCGGAGAAAAACCCTGAAGTAAGGTTCACTCTGGATATTTCGCATTGGTGTAATGTACACGAAAGTTTATTGAGTGATCAAAAACAGACCATTGATTTTATTTTAGAAAAAGCAGATCACATCCACTCCCGCGTTGGGCACCCCGAAGGACCGCAGGTAAACGATCCGCGGGCACCAGAATGGGCGAGAGTGGTAGAAGCACATTTAGCCTGGTGGGATAAGGTCATCACTCGGAAAAAGCAAAACGGCGAACGGATGACTATCCTTACCGAATTTGGCCCGGCAGATTATATGCCTACCTTACCTTATACCCGGCAGCCGGTTGCCGATCAGTGGGCCATTAATGTGTATATGATGAATTTATTAAGAAAGAGATATCAATAAGATGCTGGAGTTTTTTGGCCGTTTTCACCCTGTTTTTGTCCACCTTCCCATTGGGATTTTATTGTTGACCTGCATCTGTATCCTGTTGTCGTTTAAAGCTAGCTTTGCTCAGCTGAAACCATCAATCCCCCTCATGTTACTCTTAGGCACACTTAGTGCCCTTGTTTCCTGTGTTACCGGTTATCTTTTGGCCAACGGCGGCGATTACGACGGCAAGCTGGTAAGTTATCACCAATGGATGGGCATAAGCGTCGCCATTTTATCGTTTATTTTATGGATAATTTACAAGAAAGTAAAATCTAAAGGGATAATGGGAACAATTGCCACTATTCTTGTGGTACTCATTTCTATTACAGGCCATATGGGTGGTTCTTTAACCCATGGTTCTGATTATTTAACCGCACCACTTAAAACAGGTGGTACTACAGGTGGGCCTGCCATTCCGGCAATTGCCAATGTGCAGGAAGCCTTTGTTTACCAGAATGCGATCCAGCCACTCTTCAAAAGCAGGTGTTACAGTTGCCATGGCAGTGAGAAACAGAAAGGTAAACTGCGGCTGGATGAAGAAGTTTATATTTTAAAAGGTGGGGAAGATGGGCATACCCTTGTAAAAGGCAAAGCCGACGAAAGTGAGCTGATTAAACGGATTTTGTTGCCGTTAAACGATGAAGACCATATGGCACCCAAAGAAAAGCCCCAGCTAACTGCCAACGAAATTACTTTGTTAAAATGGTGGATAAACAATGGTGCTGATTTTAAAAAGAAATTTAAAGAGCTGCCCCAAACCGCTGAGATCAAACCCGTGTTGGCCAGCTTGCAAAAAGGTGAAGCAGCAGATGGGGAAATAAGGAACAGCGATATCCCGGCGGAAGAGGTAAGTGCTGTTGACAATAGTG
>Ga0163161_10001525_pt1 | contig 17151 bp, 16 predicted proteins | sample S45metaG_FD_129847 | JGI IMG/M metagenome (GOLD analysis project Ga0163161, IMG submission 129847) | Switchgrass rhizosphere microbial communities from Kellogg Biological Station, Michigan, USA - S4-5 metaG | ecosystem: Host-associated > Plants > Roots > Rhizosphere > Soil | place: USA... | reverse complement strand
GAAAGTACAGAAATATTTTCTTCACAGGTGACACTTGTACACCAGTAAATTTGATTACCATATTCAGCTAATAACGCTGCCATCACGCCGGCATGTAACGTTGTTCCAAATACTGCGATTTTCATTGCACACCTGATTTTTTCGTATTTTATAGATTTCTCTTCCCTTTACAGGAAGAGAATATACTGCTCAGCTACTATATTCAGTAGTTTTTACAAATGCTTAAGCAGAACTACAAAACTTATAATTTAAGTTCTTGAATCAGCTGTTTAAATTCCAATCCTAACTTAGGGTGTGCAACACCATAGTGTAGTACAGCTTTCAAATAGCCAAGCTTGCTGCCACAGTCAAAAGTTTGGCCTTGCATCCGATAGGCTTCAACGGTATCAGTTTCTTGAAGCATCGCAATAGCATCTGTTAACTGTATTTCATTACCCGCACCTTTGGGTATATTTTCCAAAAGCTGCATAATCTTGGCAGGTAAAATATAACGCCCCACCACGGATAAATTAGAAGGCGCAGAACCTATAGCAGGCTTTTCGATAATTCCCTGCATAGCAATACTTTCACCCTCATTCGGGCTCTGCTTCACATCAACAATTCCATATTGATCTAAAAGATGGTCTGGCACTGCCTCAACCATGATTTGAGCAGCTTGACTTGATTCATAGCGAGCAATCATACGCGATAGATCATTTTTCCCTGAGTTATCTTGAACCAATACATCTGGCAATAACACAGCAAAATCATCTTGCCCAATAATACTTTTTGCACATAAAACAGCATGCCCCAAACCCAAAGGTTGAGGCTGCCTTACACTTACCACACTCACATGAGATGGAATAATCTGAGTAATTTCTTCAAGTAAATCGAACTTTTTCTTTTGCTCTAGAGTCGTTTCTAGTTCAAAGTTTCGATCAAAATAATTTTCAATTGATGCCTTAGATGAATGAGTTACCAAAATAATTTGCTCAATTCCAGCCTCTACAGCTTCACGCACTACATATTCAATTGCAGGGCGATCTACCACTGTGACCATTTCTTTGGGAATTGACTTACTTGCTGGTAAAAAACGTGTACCTAATCCAGCTACAGGTAAAACTGCCTTTTTAATCATGTGAATATTTACTTATAGACTTGCTTTATCTTCATCGCGCGCTGAACCAGAAAAACGACTCGCACCTACCAATTGATCTGGCGCATTAATGCCTTCTTTTTTCAACATAACTAAAACTGTTCTAGCCATAATCTTAAAATCTAGAGATAGATTATGTGTTTCAACATATTCTATATCAAGCTCAAATTTTTCTTCCCAACTTAAGTTATTTCTTCCACTGATCTGGGCAAGGCCTGTCATTCCCGGTTTAACATCATGACGACGCATTTGTCGAGAGGTATAATGTTCTAAAAAATCAGCTAACTGAGGTCGAGGACCAACAATACTCATATCACCTTTTAAAACATTAATGAGCTGCGGCATTTCATCTAGAGTTGTAGAACGCAACTTATGCCCAAATGGGGTAATTCTCTCTTCATCTGGTAATGGATTACCTTCAGAATCGAACGCATCTTTCATAGAACGGAATTTAATCATTTTAAATAATTTTCCGTCTTTCCCCGGTCTTTCTTGATAAAAGAGAACTGGAGAACCTAAATTTTTACGAACCTTATATGCTACCCAAAAAAAGATTGGGGACAAAATGATTAATGCGATTAAGGAAATTACGATGTCAACTATCCGTTTCATCATGTATTCACTCTTATTTTCAATTGATTTACAAAGAAAACTAAAAAATATGCTTTATTTAGCATTTGTCTCTCTCAAGACGATTTATGCAGAGCATACTATCATAGATTGGATGACGTAACTTTTACTCGGTTATAAATCGCACTTCAATATTACTTATTTGTTATCTAAAAATAACCTATCTACCGTATTAGACGACTATAACTTTTTGACTTTAAAAAATAAATAAAATATTGATATTTAAAATATTTTGAAACACTTCATCTCTTCCACAGCACATATAAAATTATAGTTTTCTTGTTTTACATTTTAGTTCTGCATCAATTTCAAAACAAAAATAAACATTTCTCTTAAGAACTTAGAGGCTAAGCTAATCTATGAATTTAGAAAAACTAAAAAAACTCTATATATAGTATTAGAAAAATTTATATAGCCCTATGAAAAATAATAAGTTTTATTCTGATTTCCCAGCTTTAAAATATACAGCTAAAAATATTAAAGGAATGTAAGCAATGATTAAACCAAATAATGGAGATATACTTTTATTTAATACAAAAAATGCACAAGGCATTAGCCAAGCGAAATTAATTAATAAAATTGCTAAAGACACTACTGTATGACTAGAAAAATATCTAGCAGCATACTGATAAGCATGACTTCGGTGTGCTTGGTAAATTTTTTCACCACGAAAGATACGTCGCACAATTGTAAATGTAGCGTCTACAATAAAACCCCCTAAACAGATAATCCAAGCCAGAAATAAATTAAAATCTATTTTTAATGCATATAAAGCTAGAACTGCAAATAAAAATCCTAAAAAACTACTACCTACATCTCCCATAAAAATTTTTGCTTTTGGAAAATTCCAAAATAGAAAACCACTCACTATAGAAGCTATTACAAGTAATATAAAATTATTAGAACCATACCAGCCATATAACAAAGCTAAATTTATTCCTACAGATATTGCTTCAATACTTGCGATGCCATTAATGCCATCCATAAAATTATATAAATTTAACATCCAGACAAGAAATAAGACGGCCAAAATATTGGTAAAAAAGCCTAAACTTAAGCCATTAAAAACAGCAACTTGACTAAGATCTCTCAAATTAAACACTATAAAAATTGCAGCAATAAAATGAATAGTTAAACGAAGCATAGAGTTGATATGAGTATGGTCATCACAAAAACCGAGAATAGCAATGCCTAAACATCCCCCACCTATGACGAAGAACTCATTAAAACTTATCAATTGATTTATAAAACAATAGAACAAAGCTAACATGAAAGTTAAGACAATTGCTAAACCACCACCACGCGGTGTTGGTGCAACATGTGAGCTTCTAAAATTAGGTAAATCAATAATATTTTTTTTTAAGGCATATCTGCGAACGCAATAAGTCAAAGTAAAAGAAAGAAGAAAAAAAAGAATGAGGGGGATCACGACATTCATACTAGCCTTAATTTTTTTTAAACATTAAATTTAAGCAGTCATCAACACTATAAGGTGCTTTCCAACCCAATAGTTCTACATTCTTTGATGTATCAACCACTAATGACGAACAAAGCCGTGAGGCAATAGCATCTTTATTAAAAAGTTTAGCTACATAGTTAATCAGTACTTTAGGTACAGGTAAGGCGATAAGTTTTTTACCTTGAACTTTAGCTAGCTTCGTAAATAATTCTTTAACAGTTATATCATCTTGATCACTGATCAAAAAAATTTGATTTTTTGCTAAAGGATGTAATAAACAAGCATGGATAAAATCAATTAAATTATAAATACTCACCATGCTTCTTTTGTTATCAAGGCATCCAACAGGTAAAGGAACTCCTTTTGCAGCTAAATTCACCATACTCTTAAAGTTTGCCTTAACTTCTGGACCATAAATTAATACTGGACGAATAATGACTACATCCATTTTAAAATTTTGAGCTAAATTTAATAAAGCTTGCTCAGCTTCAAATTTTGATAATCCATAAGGATCTTGAAGATTTGAAACACTATCATTTGGTGTAAACGGCTTATCGGCAGTCACTTCACCATTTACCTTTATACTACTCATAAAAATAAAACGTTTCACACCAGCTTTAGCTGCTTTTTTTGCTAAATTAAGTGTACCTTCTACATTTACCTGTCTGTAAAGAGCAAGTGGCTCACTCTCTACTTCTTTCATAATATGAGCACGTCCAGCACAATGCACGACGACATCCACTGAGCTTAAATCAAGATTTGTAAGATCATCATTCAAATCAAAAGTGATCGTCTCAATGGATGTACCTAAATTTTGTGTTTTTTCCCGAATTTGAGCAAGAACTCTATATTCGGGAATTGTCGAAAAATATTCACATAAATGTGAGCCCACAAAACCATTACTTCCTGTAATTAATATCTTCATTTTTAAAGTACAATCTTAAGAAGGCTTTCTAATAATTTTTAGAATTTTATCCATTGCTACTCTTTCTGAATAAAATTCATTGAGTATTTTTCTGGACGAATTAAACGAATATTGATGCTTGGCTAACACAATTTCATCAAGTTGTTTGGCCAACAAATCTTCATTATTAGGTGGAACCACCCAACCAATATGATGTGTATTAATCATATCTGCGACTTCTGACTCACTATCCATAATCGCAAGCAAAGGTTTATCTGCCGCCATAGAAAAATAAGATTTACTCGGAACACCTAAACCTAACATTCCATCAGCCAAAGTAATTAATGCAACATCACACGCATTTAAACCCGTCGTTTTTTCCTTCTGATCTAAAGATCCATAGTAAAGAATATTTTGAGATCCTAAAGACTGAATTTGCTCTTTAAGACGAGCCACATATGCACCATCACCAATAAAAATGAATTTCGCCAAATGTGCATATTCCATTTTCTGAATCGCATGCAGAATATTTTCTACACCTTGTACACGACCAATATTTCCGAAGAATTGAAAAATCGTAGTTTCACTATCAAGCCAATTCAATTCTTTTAAAATTCGGTTATCAGTTTTAAGTTCTGTACCAATATCCGAGGAGTCAATCCAGTTCTGTACTACAGTAATATTGTTATTTTGATTCGTTTTTTGATGCACTAATTCTTTCATATCTTTGCCAATGACAATGACCTCATCAGCACTTGCATAAATCCTATCAAATAAACCTTTTAATATTTTAAATAGAAAATGATCATTTTTTAAAATTTTAGCCGCTGCTAAATTCTCTGGGAAAACATCATGAACTAACAATATCCATTTAAAATTTAGAAACTTTTTAATAATGAATAAAACAAAAAGGAGCAAAATAGGAGTCGTACCTGTAAAGACGATACTATCCTTTTTCACTACTTTCAGAGTTTTAGTTAAGAAACTAAAAGCAATAACTAACTCATATAAAAATCTTTTAAACAGACTCGCTTTATTAGGCTTTTTAGCTTTAATAAAATGTGCATTCGCATGTTGAGGACAATTCATATCCTCTTTTGCAATAAGAACAAGGTCTATATCACTTTGTACATTCAAGCTGTCATACAATTTTCCTAACAAATAACCTGTCGTATTTTGATATGGGTGATAATATTCTGTGATTAAATAGACCTTCTTCTTCACTGCTTAAACCTCAATACTTTTTCCAAATCACTCGATTTACATAATCTGTGTAACTCATAATGATACGCACAACTTTTTCACTTACGTTTGGCATACTGTAGTCTTCAACTAAACGTAAAAGACGATTTTCGCCCCTAGATTGCCCTTCTAAAATTGCCAAACCTTGTAAAATGCGTTCCGCTTTTAAACCTACCATCATTACAGCAGCCTCTTCCATTCCTTCTGGACGCTCGTGTGCTTGACGTAAGTTAAGTGCAGGGAAATTCAAGATTGATGATTCTTCATTAATCGTTCCACTATCAGACAATGCGGCTTTTGCTGAAAGTTGTAACTTGTTGTAGTCGCTAAAACCCAGTGGTTTTAATAATTGAATTAAAGGATGAAATTCAATATTTAACTCTTCAATACGCTTACGGGTACGAGGGTGTGTCGATACAATCACAGGGTACTGATATTGTTCTGCAACTGCATTTAACATTTCAACCAAATCTAAGAAGTTCTGATCTGAGTTAATATTTTCTTCACGGTGAGCACTCACAATAAAGTATTCATGCTCTTTTAAATTTAAGCGTTCAAGTACATCAGAAGCCTCTATTTTTGCTTTGTAATGATGAAGTACCTCAAACATTGGGCTACCCGTTTTGATTACTAAGTCAGCTGGTAAACCTTCTGCTAATAAATAATCGCGGGCAATCGTACTGTAAGTTAAATTAATATCAGCCGTATGATCAACAATTCGGCGGTTAATTTCTTCAGGAACTCGCATATCAAAACAACGGTTTCCAGCTTCCATATGAAAAGTTGGAATTTTACGACGTTTTGCTGGTAGTACTGCCATACAGCTGTTAGTGTCACCTAAAACAAGTAAAGCTTCAGGTTGCACTTCATCTAAAATCTTATCAACTGCAATAATTACATTACCAATCGTTTCCGCACCTGTCGCACCAGCAGCATTTAAGAAATGGTCAGGTTTACGGATACCTAAATCAGTAAAGAAAATTTCATTCAATTCATAGTCATAGTTTTGACCTGTATGAACAATAACATGATCAAAATATTCATCACACGCAGCCATTACACGAGATAAACGAATAATTTCTGGACGTGTGCCCACTACAGTCATTAATTTTAACTTTTTCACAAATCTATACTCTTAATTTGTTATTGGCATCGCATAAGTATCTGGCTTATTACGATCAAAAATCTCATTTGCCCATAGCATTACTACCATCTCATCTTCACCGATGTTAGTAATATCATGTGTCCAACCCGGTACGGTTTCTACAATTCGTGGCTCATCGCCTTGTGTTTCAAGCTCATAAAATTCACCTGTCACAACATGCTTAAACTTAAATAGTGCCTTACCCTTAATAACAAGGAACTTTTCAGTTTTTGTATGGTGATAATGACCACCTCGGGTAATTCCTGGATGAGCAGTAAAGTAAGAAAACTGTCCTGCATCTGGTGTCTTTAGCATTTCAACAAATACACCACGAGCATCACCATATTTTGGCACACTGTAATCGAATTGCTCAGGCTTTAAGAAACTCAAATAAGTTGAATAAAGAGCACGAGTTAGCCCAGTTCCCACTCGATCTGTAATAAGCGTATCTCGAGATGCTTTAAAGCCATTTAAAACTTTAGCTAAGTCGCCTACGGTAATTTGATATTCAGGTTCAACTTGAAAAAATTGTTCAACCTGTTGTCCATTCATAATAGCCCAGAATGTCTCAACTACATCATCAACATAAACAAGACGAATAACAGCATTTTCATCGTGAATTTGTAGCGGTAAGTCATTTGCAACGTTATGACAAAAAGTTGCAACTGCAGAGTTATAATTCGGACGTGACCACTTACCAAAAACATTAGCTAAACGGCAAATATAGACCGGATTATCTTGTGCTTGGTTGAGAGCTACCAATGCCTGCTCTCCACCTAACTTACTCTTACCATAAGGATTATCACGTTCGACCTGAATAGAAGACGATAAGATAATCGGAGTTTTCTTATTCGCTTGCTGCAAAATTTGACAGATCTTTTCTGTTAAAGTGGTATTGCCCTCGGCAAATTCACTTTCATTTAAAGGGCGATTTACACCCGCTAAATGTACAATCCAGTCTGAAGCGAGGACTGATTGCTCTAACTCTTGATCTGTTGTTTCACGATGAGCTTTTAAAATCTCAACTTCAGATTTTTCTGATAAAAACTGAATTAGGTTTTTTGCAATAAAACCATTAGAACCCGTAACTAAAACTTTCATGCTTAAGCCTCTGGTGAAATATATTCGCCTCGTGTTAGCGCGCGAACAAAATCAAGTTTAAGCAATAATTGTTTCATACCTTCTACATCTAAACGAGTAGTATTATGAGAGTTGTAATCTTCGAACTCGGTAATTTTTAAATCACCATCTTCTACATATTTTTCATAGTTCAAATCACGTTGGTCTGCTGGCACACGGAAGTAATCGCCTTGGTCAAATGCCTCTACCATTTCTTCACGGCTCAATAAAGCTTCAAAAGCCTTCTCACCATGACGAGTTCCCATAATCGCAATCGGATGATCTTTAACATTCAATAATTCTTTTAATGCTTCCGCCAATACTGCTATTGTTGCCGCCGGAGCTTTCTGAACAAAAATATCGCCATTTTCACCGTGTTCAAAAGCGTACAGAACCAAATCTACTGCGTCTTCTAAAGTCATCATGAACCGCGTCATATTAGGGTCAGTGATGGTAAGAGGTTTCCCCTGACGGATTTGATCAACAAATAAAGGAATTACTGAGCCACGTGATGCCATTACGTTACCATAACGAGTACCACAAATAACCGTATCTAGGCCTTCTAAGTTACGTGATTTTGCAACCATAACTTTTTCCATCATAGCCTTAGAAATACCCATGGCATTGATTGGATAAACAGCTTTATCTGTGCTTAAGCACACTACACGTTTAACATGGTTTTGAATTGCAGCTTCAAGTACATTTTCCGTACCGATTACATTGGTTTTTACAGCTTCCATCGGATGGAATTCACAAGACGGGACTTGCTTTAAAGCAGCTGCATGATAAATATAGTCAACACCACGAGTAGCATTCAAAATACTGTTATAGTCGCGTACATCACCTATATAAAATTTTAGCTTTGCTGAGTGATATTTCTTGCGCATATCATCTTGCTTTTTTTCGTCGCGACTAAAGATACGGATTTCTTTAATATCTGTTTCTAAAAAGCGTTTTAAAACAGCGTTACCGAAAGATCCTGTACCACCAGTGATTAATAAAACTTTATCTTTAAACATATGAATTCTCTTCCTCATTTAAGCAATTTTCAATAATCTGTGTATATTTAACTGCACGTTGTCGTGCACTGGAAAAATTTTCAGCATGTTTTTTTGCAGCGGTTAATTGAATATCTAATTCTTTGTTTTGCTTGTTTTCAATAAAATTATTAATTACGGCTGCTATAGAATCTGGATCAGTTGGGTCAAAGTAAAATGCAAAGTCTAAACAAACATCTTTGATAAAACCTCTATCTGAAGCAAATAATGGTTTTTTCATAATCATAGCTTCTAAAGGTGTTGCAGAGAAACACTCTAAAAGACTAGGAAATATAATTGCATCCATTTGCTGATAAAAACTTGGACATTCGTTTACTTTTAATGGACCTACATTAATGATATTGGACTGAAAATTAGATTCTTTATTAGCCCATTCCTGCTCACTAAAAGTCACATAGAATTCAATATTTTTTTGATATTTAGTTTTCAAAACTTCTTTAATTTTTGGCAAAATATCAGTATTTTTATGAAAATAGTCTCGACTAATTAAACCAATTTTGAATTTATCAGACTTTTTAATACTGATCTCTCCCCAATCGTGAGGAGAAAAATATATATTCGAAACAGTATTATAAACCACACTAATATTATTTTCTTTAAATACATTTAATTCAACCAGACGATTCTTAACATGTTCCAGCTCAACAATAATAAAATCTGACCTCTTAAAAAAAATTTTTTGCAAAAAAAATTTTATTTTGAATTTAATTTTATTAACAAATGGCAACATATTATAACACTCATTATTCGGATATATAATCCAAGCCTGAGCAAACCCCGTTAAACTCACACCTTTAATATTATAATAACAAGGACCAAAAATAGTAAAAACAAGATCATAATTATCAAAAAAACCTAAATTTTTTTTATAGCCTTTCAAACCAAAAATATTATACACATTATAATTTTTAAAAAATTTTTTTGTAGACCGATTAATATTTTTATCTACTTCAGATGACACAATAACATCAAAAGATTTGATGTTATTATTCGACAAAAGCGGCAACTCATTAATAAAAGAACTAGCCACCTGAACACCACCACCACTATGTAAATTAGCAGCATTAATTAATATTTTCACTATAACATACCTAGAAGAGTGGATATCATTTTAAAATTTCTTAAAAGATTGGTATAAATTCTGCAGCTTACAAATCAACCTAGCACCAAATACTTTATATAAAAAAATCTTAATAGAAAAAGAGTCAAATGGTGTTAAATATAATATTTTATTAACCCTTTTTCCTAAAAAAGCGTTTCTCAAGTCTAATGACTTTTGGATAAATGGATTATCCTCTGAAATCATTAAAAATCTATTTAAACAATCAAAATGACGAACATAATCCCTTTTAATATTTTGGTAAATATCTCCACCATAAAATCCACAGTCATTTTGAGTACCAATTCTATAAATAGTAACATGCTCATCTAAAACTGAGTAATTATGATCTTTTACAAGGTTATAAGAAATCCACCAGTCTTCAAATTTTAAATTTTCAGGTATAGGGAAAATTCCATAACATAATTCTTTAGGAATAAAGCAACACCCTCCACTTAATCCATTACCCATAGTAATACTATACAGATCTTGTTTATGAGGTAGTATCTTATACAGCTCCTTTTTTAATTCTTCATCTTTAGCAATGAGACCACCATAAACAGCTTTTTTATCATTACTTAAACTCATTTGTAATAATTTATTAGTACGTCCTGGTACTACAACATCATCCGCACCAAATACACAAATAAAATCACCCGTTGAAATTTTAAAGGCTTCATTACAAGCAGCATTTTTTCCTTTATTAGATGAAAATTTAGCAATTTTTACTTTATCATTTTTTCCATATTTTTCTTGAACAATCTTCAAAGAATTATCAGTTGAACCATCATCTACTATACATATTTCAATTTTGAATTGTCCATTATCCTCCAGTAAAATAGACTCAATACATTCAATAATATAACTCTCCTTGTTATATAAAGGCACTAAATAAGATATCTTCATTAAAGATACTCCAAAATAAATTATACGGTGGATAACTTTTTAAATTTAATATTTAAAAAGTTATGGATTACCCCTAAGGCAAACCAAGCAAAATACCAGTTATATGATCTAGTAAATAAAACTGTTAAAATAAGGTAAATACTCAATATAAATACATAATGATATCTACTATTTTCTCTGTATTTATAAGCTTTAAGACCAGCTTTAATTGTCTGATATACAAAAAAATAGAGACATAATAAAAAAGCAATTAATCCATAGTTTTGCCAATATGAAAATATGTTATGAATATAAGCACCTAAATCCCCATGTAATTTAATTACTCCTCCATAATCCCCTAAGAGCATATGTTCAGATATTTGCTTTAATCCTTGTTCGCTTAAGGATGCTCGCTCTTGACTTGACTGGTCAGCTCCATCAAAGGATAGCACTGAGAACATTCTATTATTTTCAGATAAAAGACTTAAAAGCTTTGATGAATAGAAAAATAAAATAATCAAAACCAGAGTAGACAAATATAAAATCTTGCTCGCTCTAAAAAATAAAATAAAATAAAATAAAATAGAAAATATATAAATATAAAGTGAAGATCTAGAATTTAATATAAAAAGAGATAGAATCGATAAAACAAATATATATATTTGCCACGATTGTTTTTTTAAAGTACCAACAAGTATAATTGCAAAAATACAAAAGATATCGGACAACCCTAAATATAATCCCTTTAGGTTATCGTCTACAGAACTAAGGTCTATTCTAAATACAGATAAATCAGCATTTGAAATTACTTTAAACATCATCAAAAAAAAGATAGCTATTAGAATTTTTTCATTTTGCTCAACATAATTGCGTCCAATTATATAGGAAACAATATACATTAATATTCCTATAAGATGATAAGAAAATAAACTTCTATTTGCTCCATCTACAAGGTCGCCACAAAAAACATAGTAAATAACTACATAAAGAAAACAATACATTATAAAAAACAAAAATAATGTAAAATTAATATCAAGTTTTTGATATTTTATAAATAAGATAGAGAAAGCAAAAACTGAAATAGTTAAAAAGGCAGTGACTCCTCCCCCAGACCCATCCAACATTGAATACCATACAAGAAATGTAACAGGCAAATATATTAAAAATATTAGTTTCGAGGTATTTAAATATAGCTTTCCAACATCCATCATATTATTTACCTCTCAAACAAAAAGAGACCATAAAAAAATAAATTATATAAAATATAAATCCTGATAAAGCATAATATTCAAATACATAATTAACACTATACAAGCTTAATAACCACAACCCTCCACACCTAATAAATAAGCCACATAACTGCAGAATTAAAGCTACTTTCTGACTTCCTATTATATTTAACGACATAGATACTGGGGAAACTAATAATTGCATCATGAACCAGGGAAGCATCCATAACATCATTTCACCTGTTCTTTGCCATACTGAACCAAATATAAAAGGAATAAAAAATGGTGCCAGAACACAAATTATAATGAGTGGCAGTGCTCCTATTTTTATTAATTGTAGAATACATTGATATGTATATTTATTTAGTTCACCTTTTAAATACTTTTCTGGTGCATGTGCTAAATATACTTGGCCAACTGCGCCTCCTATAAATCCCATAGGTATAGCCATAAGTTGCATTGCGAGCATCAGATAACCAGCTTCTGCTCCAACAGTTAAAGTAGCAATTAATATTACTGGTAATTGTATACCCGCAGAATTAGCTAATGCTTCGAGTGTAGAATATTTTGGGAAATTATCATTCTTCCTAAATGATTGTTTTAGATGGTGAAAATTTATATCACTTATAACTTGTGAAGTATCTTTCCATAAATCTATTGCTAAACGCCAAATACCTGCTGATACTTTAAATATTTGCCCGATAACTAGTCCTATTGCTGAGCTTCCTCCCAATCCCATAGAAACTTGCACAAATACACCACTAATAGACTGAATCATCCGAGTCTTAGTAACAGTTGTAAATTTTTTTTTGCGTATTGCCCAATATTGTAGTGTGTTATATATACCTGAAAAAAAAACGCCTATTGGAACCAACCAAATTAAAATTGAAAAATTTGGTTGTTTTAATACCCTAATTAATTCATTATGAAATATCCAAATAATTAAAGCAATTAATATACTTATTATAAAATTACTAATTAAAGATAATAAAACAAGATGTATCGCTTCATTCTTATCTTTAGGAATTGGAATCGCAATTTCAAATCTCAAACAACTAGCGACAGATAAAATCATTAGTAACGAGGTATAAACAGCAAATAAGCTAAAATCTTCTGGACTATATAGCCTAGTTAAAATAGGTAAAGTAAGAACTGAAATTACTTGCGCAAATAATGTTCCACTAACCAGTACAGATACAGCCTTTAAAAAGCCTCCTTGAGCATCTAATTTACTATTTATCTTTACAAGAAGGCGTTTCACTGTTAAATCAACCCAAAGCCTGAACAATTTTCTCTTGAGCTTTAATAGTCAAATAAGGATGCATAGGCAAACTCATCACTCTTTCCGCAATCGCATCACCGACTGGAAGCATTACACCTACATCAGCCACAGCAGGCTGCTTATTCAAAGGAATTGGATAATGCACAGCCGTTGGAATACCTTGAGCTTTTAATTTCTCTTGTACTTCTGAACGGTTATCAACTTGAATCGTATATTGTGCCCAGGCACTAGTATTATGCGACTCAAGATATGGTGTTGTATGAATACCTGCCTGATTAAGTAACTGGTTATAAACTTCAGCTACTTTTTGACGTGCTTGCATTTCATCATCCAAAATTTCTAGCTTTGGTAATAAAATGGCAGCCTGAATTGTATCTAAACGGCTATTTACACCAACACGAATATGATGATAACGCTTGTCCTGACCATGACGCGCAATCTGACGAATCACTTTCGCCAACTCATCATCGCTAGTAAAAATAGCCCCGCCATCACCATAACAACCCAATGGCTTACTTGGGAAAAAACTGGTACAGGCAACGGTACTTAAGTTACAGCTTTTACGACCTTTATATGTGGCACCGAAACTTTGCGCAGCATCTTCAATGACTGGAATACCATACTTTATAGCAATTGCATTGATCGCATCAAAGTCGGCACATTGACCATATAAACTTACAGGAATAATGGCCTTAGTCCGAGGAGTAATGGCTGCCTCTAACTTTTCCACATCTAAGTTATACGTCTTCGGATTTACATCGACATAAACTGGTTTTGCACCTAATAATGCAACGGTTTCAGCTGTGGCAATATAAGTAAAGCCCGGAGTAATTACTTCGTCACCTGACCCAATACCAAAAGCCATTTGTACAATTTGCAAGGCATCTGTGCCATTTGCACACGTAATACAGTGTTTTGCCCCAACATAAGCAGCTAACTTTTCTTCTAGTTCAGTGACTTCTGGCCCAAGAATATATTGACCATGCGTTAATACATTTTGAATACCCGCATCAATTTTATCTTTAATTCGATTTTGTTGTGCTTTTAAATCAATAAAGTCAATCATATTAACCCTGCTTTGTCAGTGTCGTTCCATCAAGTTGATAAACTGCCCCAGTATGAGAACAGGTGATCTGCGTCTGTCCCTGCAAAGGCAAATCAAGCTGCTCACCAAACTCACTCATCCAGCCAATTTGTTTAGCGGGTACACCTACCATCAGTGCATACGCAGGTACATCTTTATTGACCACAGCACCAGCACCAACAAAGGCATAAGCCCCGATAGTAACACCACAGACAATGGTACAATTTGCGCCTAACGTGGCACCTTTTTTCACCAGCGTGTCACGATATTGATCTTTACGCTCTATTAAAGAGCGCGGATTATACACATTCGTAAAGACCATGCTTGGGCCACAAAATACGCCCTCTTCCAAAAACACATTATCGTAAACCGATACATTGTTCTGAACTTTACAGTGGTCACCAATCACAACTCGGTTACCAACAAATACGTTTTGCCCTAAAGACACGCCTTTACCAATTTTGGCACCCGCACATACATGAACGAAGTGCCAAACACGGGAGTTCTCTCCGATTTGCGCGCCATCATCTACTATGGCAGTTTCATGTTGATAAAAGCTCATGCTTTTTTCACCTTTGCCAATAAGGGATGTGGGTTTTCCGGGTTTTCAATGATTGGAGAAACTCGAATTACTTCAACTGTTTCAATAGCTGCGCGGTTTTCTTCAACACCGTAACCTTTGCCTTCCAATACACGCTGATAACTTTGTGTATGCAAATCGGTAAAACCACCTGAAAACTCAAGCTCTTCATTTTCAATGGTAATACTACGGTAAGTCAGCTTTTCACCTTGTACCGCATTTTCTGGAAGGTTATTCGCATCAATTGATAAGAACCAACGTACACGTGCACGCTCATATTCCAAATAGCCTGAAGCTGTCTTTTCATCACGGAAATGCACTTCATTTTTAACAATTTTGCCAAAAATAAAATGCAGCATATCGTAAAAGTGCACACCAATATTAGTCGCTACACCACCTGATTTATTGTCTACCCCTTTCCATGATTTTAAATACCATTTACCACGGGAAGTTAGATAGGTAAGGTCAACATCAAATACCTTGCCTTCTGGTGCAGCTTGAACTTTATCACGTAATGCAATAATTGAAGGATGTAAACGCAATTGTAAAATTGAATTTACCTTAGCACCATATTGCTTTTCATATTCAGAAAGCATATTTAAGTCTTCTGAGTTAAGCACTAATGGTTTTTCGCAAATGACCTCAATACCATTTTTCAAAGCATATTTCATATGCGGTGCATGCAGATAGTTCGGTGAGCATATCGCCACGTAATCTAGCTTTTCACCTTTTAGTTTTTGGTCTTCTACATAAGCTTCAAATTCTTCAAACTCGGTAAAAAACTCTGCTTCTGGAAAATGGCTATCCATAATCCCGACTGAGTCATTCACGTCCATAGCAACCGCTAAGGTATTACCAGTTTCTTTAATAGCTTTTAAATGACGGGGTGCGATATAACCAGCCGCACCAATAAGTGCAAATTTTTTCATAATCAAAACTTCAATTTAATAATAAAATTAGAGACGGAATACAGTAAAGCCAGCATCTGATATTTCAGCGCGGTCAAAAAGGCTCTTCACATCAGCCAATACAGGTTTTTCACTCTTCACATAACTGCGCAGCTCATTTGCAGAAAGTGAACGGAATTCATTATGACCTACCGCAACAATGATGCTATCTACAGGGTTTTGAGCATCAACTTTCCCAAGCTCAATGCCATATTCATGTCTAACTTCATCTGCATCTGCCCATGGGTCTGCAACTACAACTTGTGCCCCCCAGAACTCTAACTCTTTAATAAGATCAGCTACTTTACTATTACGAATATCAGGACAATTTTCTTTAAATGTCACCCCAAGTACACCAACTTTTGCTCTCGGAACATCAATTCCGTTCTGAAGCATAAGCTTAATTGTGTTACGAGCGACGTAACGGGCCATATTGTCATTAATACGACGACCCGCAAGAATCACTTGGGGATGATAGCCAACCTCTTCAGCCTTATGAGTCAAATAGTAAGGATCAACACCAATACAATGCCCACCAACTAAACCTGGACGGAACGGTAAGAAATTCCATTTACTACCAGCCGCTTCTAGTACATCTAAAGTATCGATACCAATACGGTCAAAAATAACCGAAAGCTCATTTACTAGAGCAATATTTAAATCACGTTGCGTGTTTTCAATGACTTTTGCAGCCTCTGCAACTTTAATACTAGATGCTTTATGGGTACCAGCAGTAATAATACTTGCATAAACAGCATCTACAATATTGGCTACTTCTGGTGTGCTACCACTGGTAATTTTTTTAATCTTAGTGAGTGTGTTAACTTTATCACCTGGATTAATACGTTCAGGGCTATAACCAGCAAAAAAATCTTGATTAAATTTCAGACCAGAAACTTTTTCCAAGATAGGAATACAAACCTCTTCTGTAGCCCCTGGATATACTGTGGATTCATATACAACAATATCGCCTTTCTTTAAAGCCTGCCCAACAGTTTCACTTGCTTTTCTTAAGGGAGTTAAATCAGGACGGTTCACCTGATCTACAGGGGTAGGAACTGTTACAATAAAAAAATTACTTTCTTTTAAATCATCTAAATTTGCACTAAAACTTAATTGTTCTGATTTTTTAAGTTCTTCTGGAGAGACTTCTAGAGTATGATCTTGACCATTCTTTAATTCATTAATACGATTCTGATTAATATCAAACCCAATTACTGATCCTTTTTTTCCAAACTCAACTGCCAATGGCAAGCCTACATATCCTAAACCTATAATCGCTATTCTTAAATCGGCAAGTTGCATAAAAGTTAGCCTTTTTCCTTACAAGATTGTATCTATTAAATATATGTTG
>Ga0163161_10001524_pt1 | contig 17152 bp, 7 predicted proteins | sample S45metaG_FD_129847 | JGI IMG/M metagenome (GOLD analysis project Ga0163161, IMG submission 129847) | Switchgrass rhizosphere microbial communities from Kellogg Biological Station, Michigan, USA - S4-5 metaG | ecosystem: Host-associated > Plants > Roots > Rhizosphere > Soil | place: USA: Michigan... | reverse complement strand
GGTGTACAATACCACCCGGAATACAAAAGTACGGTTGCAACACCGCATCCGTTATTCAGAGCTTTCATTAAGGCTTGTGAAAAGGAAATAAAGTAATTGTTTAATTACAAACGTTATATATCTAAACTCAGGTTGATTTTTGTCAGTCTGAGTTTATTATATAGTAACATATTATAGTATAGAGTTTTGATAAAAAAACAGTATTTTTGTCGACTCAAAAAGTATGGCAATGCTGTACTTATTTAAATTTAAAAATTTTAATTAAAATAAAATGCAACAGAACAACGGACTCGATAAAAGCCAGATTATTAGTTTTGCAGTTTTATGTTTGGTACTCTTCGGATTTATGTTTTATTTCCAGAATAAACAGCAAAAAGAAGATGCCATAGCAGCTCAAAAACAGAAAACTGAACAGGCGAAAAATCCTGTAAAACCAACTCAGGCAGCCAATATCAATCCCAATGTAACTCCGAATTCAATTCAAACCGCAAATCTTGCCAATGGAGAATTGAAGCTTGAGTTTTCAAGTTTAGGAGGGCAGGTTTCAAAAGTCGAGCTTTTAAAATACAAAGCTTATGATCACAAAACCGATCAAGCAGATCTTCCGCTTAATCTGATTACCAAAAATAACTCAAACTACGGTTTTCAGTTTAAAGACAAAACAGGAAAAATAATCAACACTAAAGATTTGGTTTTCTCTCCGGTTGTGAATGGAAACACAGCTACTTTAACTGCCAATTATAATGGAGCTGCAATTCAGTTTGTTTATGCCTTAAATAATAATCCAAAAGCAGAACTGAAAGATCAATATACTTTAGATTTTAAAGTAAGAACTCAAGGTTTGGCAAAAATCACTTCTGACAACAAAGCAGATTTTATCTGGGATTACCAAGTGAGAAACCTTGAAAAAGGTAGAGCACAAGAGCAGTCTCACTCTGAGTTTTCTTATGCGTTTGATAATTACGACAAGTACGAATATGACGGTAGAACTACAATGGATGAGCCAGAAGAAACGCTTAACTGGATTGGTGTAAAGCAACAGTTCTTTGCTTCTGTCATTGAGTCTAAAACTGGTTTTACTCAAAGTAAAGGAAATCAGGAAGCTTTTGAAGAAGGAGAGTATTTAAAGAAACTAAATTACGAAGGTTTTGTTCAAATGCAGGGAGGTGAATTAAACCAAGATTTTACCTGGTATTTCATGCCATTGGATTTACCATTACTAAAAACGTATGATAAAAACTTCGACGAAATTTTACCATTAGGTTGGTCATTTATTGGAGGAATGAACCGTTATTTCTTCATGCCGATGTACAATCTTATCGCATCTTGGGGAATCACTGCAGGTTGGGTAATTTTCTTAATGACAATTATCGTTAAATTGATCTTGTCACCAATTATGTACAAACAACATAAATTGAGTGCAATGATGAAAGTGATTCGTCCTGAAATTGACGAAGCTACTGCAAAATTCAAGGATGCAGATCCAATGAAAAAACAACAGGCAACCATGGAGATTTACCGAAAGGCAGGAGTGAATCAGATGGCGGGTTGTTTACCGGCTTTGGTGCAAATTCCTATTTTCTATGCATTATTCAGATTCTTCCCGAATTTTATTGATTTGAGAGGGCAGGGATTCTGGTTTGCAAAAGATTTGACGGCTTATGATGATTTAATTAAATTACCATTCAAAGTACCTTTCTTAGGAGACCATTTAAGTGTATTTGCAATTGCTTGTACGATTGTGATCTTAATATATACCGTAATGACGTCTGGAAATATGCAGCAGCCTCAACAAGAAGGAATGCCGAATATGAAAGTATTGATGTATATTTTCCCAATCACCTTCTTATTCTTCCTGAATACTTCAGCATCAGGTTTATCTTGGTATTATTTCGTATCGAATGCGATTAATATTTTAATCATCTTAGTCATCAAATACGTGATTTTAGATGAAAAGAAAATTCATGCACAGATTCAGGCTAATAAAGAGAAACCAAAAACTGAGGGCAAGTTTCAGAAACGAATGAGAGAGATGATGGAGAAAGCTCAGGAACAGCAGAAAGCTCAGGATCCAAGAAGTAAAAAGAAATAAAATAAATTAAAAAGCAAAGAGAAGCAAATTATTGCTTCTCTTTTTCATTTAGAATGGGTCTAAATTTAAAATATTAATATTCTAAATTTTATAATTCACACCATGGTTTAATTAATCATATTTTAGTCTGAAAGATTGCCTGTGATATTTCGTTGAACCATGCTTGATAAGGGCTTCCTGATGTTTTTTTGTTGCATATCCAAAGTTGGTGTTCCAGCCATATTCAGGATGCTCTTCGTGTAACTCAATCATTAATCTGTCTCTGTAATTTTTAGCTAAAATGGAAGCTGCCGCAATCGACAATATTTTAGAATCACCTTTAATGATACATTGATGAGGAATATAATTATAAGGATGAAATTTATTACCATCTACCAGAATCAGTTCCGGGCGTAACGTCAATTTATCTAAAGCCTGATGCATTGCATGAATACTGGCATTCAAGATATTATGCTGGTCAATGAAACTTGGAGGGAGTTCTGCAATTGCATAACATTTTACATTATCTTTTATGTAAAAATCAAGTTCCAATCTTGTTTTAAAGTTTAATTTTTTTGAATCATTCACCAAATTTTGCTCGAATTTTTCATCAAGAATTACAGCTGCTGCCACAACTGGACCGCAGAGGCAACCTCTTCCAACCTCATCACAACCTGCTTCGATATAAAAATTTGACCATTTTTTTAATAATTCCATAAAAATTAACATTTTATAGGGTTCAAAATTAGAAAAATTAAAACAATTATAATTAAGTATCATTTTTTTTTATTTTTAACAGTTTTTTAAGTAAAATTTTCACAACTTTGTCAACGCAAAATTAATATATAAATTATGAAGAAATTAACAACAGGTGTTTTAGCTTTGGTATTATCTTCATCCTTAGTAGTTGTAAATGCTCAGGAGATGAAGAAAGATACACTTAGAACACAAAATATTGAAGAAATTGTTGTAACTGGAGCATTAGGAATTAAAAAGAAACAAGATGCTATTACCGGTAGTACTGCAATTGTTAAAACTGAAGAAATTACTAAAGCAGGAAATCCAAATGCAGTTCAGGCTTTAACTGGTAAGGTTTCAGGTTTACAAATAAACGTACCAAACAGTACTGTGAATTCACAAGCAACAATTAATCTTAGAGGTCAAAGATCCATAACAGGAGACAATGGTGCTTTGGTTGTTATTGATGGTGCACCTTCTACTGCATCTATACTCCAACAGTTGCCACCAGAAGTTATCGAAAGCATAAATATATTTAAAGGTCAGCAAGGATCTGCTTTATATGGTGAAAGAGGAGCTAACGGGGTTATCGTAGTTAGTACGAAAAAAGGTTCGAAATCTAGTAAAATTCAATTTACACTAACTGCGGGTGTTGATGCTTCATTTGTTTATAAGCTTCCAATTATACAGCAAAAATATGGTTCAGGTTATCCTGGTTCAACTTTTTCTCCAGGTCCTGGAGAGATAGGAGGTACAAACTGGGTGCCATACGAAAATACTTCTTGGGGACCTTTGTTTTCGGATCCTGCAATTGGAGGACAATCTCTAATTGTTGGTACTCCAGATGCTAATGGTCAATTTGTAATGGGTAAATACTCTCCTAGAAAAGATAATATAAAAGATTTTTTTAAAACAGGATTTTTATACCAGAATGGCTTATCCATGAATGTTGGTGGGGATGATGCTTATGCATTTTTCTCTATTAATAGAACTCAAAATGACTTTGTGGTTGACCAAGATAGATTGAATAGAAATAATATCTTATTCAAAGCAGGAAAAAAATTAGGTAATTTCCGATTAGATGGAACATTCAATTTAATTGATCAACAAACTTCAGAGACAGATTCTAATGTTTATGATGATTTGTTACAAACACCATCAAATGTAAATATAAAGGACTTTGCCAAACCAAATCTAGAACATTATTTTACTACTTTTGCAGATAATCCATATTGGACTATTCCAAATGTAAGATATGATAATAAAAATACCACTTTTAATGGAATTTTAAATGCAGAATATACTATTAACGATCATATAAGCGTTTCATATTTAGGAAATGTATTAACAACATCTGCTTTAGGAGAAAGTCATAATAATGGCTTTAAATTTGGTAAAATATTTGTTCCTACAGGAACTGATTATGATGGAACTTCATTTCTTACCTATGGGCATACAAGTATTGAATCTAACTACTTTAAAAGTATTAGCAAGAGATTTAATTATTACGGGGATCTAATGTTGAATTTTAACTATCCGATAACTGATGATCTTAATTTGAAATTAAATGTAGGTAATAATATTCAAGACAGTAATGTTAGCACAGTGACTGTTGGAGGGACAAATCTACAAATTCCAAATTTTTATCATGTTAATAATGTAGGAAGCCCAGCTTCGTATTCGGATTTGCAAAATACACAAAGCCGCACAAGAAGCATAGCGGGTTTTGCTAATTTAGATTTAGCATATAAAAACTATTTATTTTTCAACTCTACTTTTAGAATTGAAAAAAGTTCAGTTTTAGCTGTAAGACCTACTTACACTGATGAGTTTAATATTAAATCTTACCCGTATTATTCTTTTGGTGCATCTTTTGTACCTACAAAAGCTTTTGAAGGTTTAAGTGGAGGGGTAATGAATTATGCAAAAATTACTGCTTCTTACACTAAGGTAGGAAGTACTTCAGCTATTGGTGCTTATAATACAGATGAAGTGACAGGACTTATTCCGACTGGTTTTCCTCTTAATAACTCTTCTTTCCTGATCAATAGGACTCCAACAAACCCTAATATCAGACCAGAGTTTACAAATACTAAAGAGGCTTCTCTACAATTAGGATTCTTTAAAGATAGAATTACTGTTGAGGGAGCAATATATAGATCTGATGTGTCGGATTTAATTTCTATTGCTTCAGTTTCAAATACGTCGGGACTTTCGACTCTAAAGGATAATATTGGAGATGCAAATAATAGAGGCTTTGAATTAGATTTAGGATTTACTCCATTTAAATCTAAAGACTTTGAATGGAATATTAGAGGGTCATATAGCAAATACAAATCAGAAGTAACACAATTAAGTGGAGGTGCGGATGAGATAAACTTATTATCATATAGTTCTCCAGCCGTGGGAATATATGCCAAAACAGGTGATGAGTATCCATTAATTAAAGGGACAAAATATTTAAGAGATGATCAAGGAAGAATCATTGTTGGAGATGATGGAAATCCATTAGCTACATCCAATTTTGAAGTTTTAGGAAAGGTAAATCCTGATTATATTTTAGGATTTAGTACATCAATTCGATTTAAAGGCTTTAAGCTTTCTGGAACAGCAGATTACAGAACTGGAAATAGTTTTGTGTCATTTACTAAAAGACTATTAGGATTTACAGGCGGACTAGAAAAATCTGCTGATTTTGATAGAAGTCAAGGTTATGTAATACCTAATTCGGTACAAAATACAGGTACAGCAGCAAACCCTGTGTATGTAGTAAATACTACTCCGGTACAAGGATCTGCAGATTACGCTGGTGTTGCCGATTATTTTACAGGAACTGGTTTATATAACTCGGTAGGAGAAGAATTTGTTGTGGATGGCAGTGCATTCAAAATTAGAGAAATTGCTTTAAGTTATACTTTACCTAGAGATGTATTAAATTCTACTTTTGTTAATAGTCTTACTTTCGGAGTTTATGCAAGAAATCCTTTTGCATGGTATGCAAAAAGCAATAGAAACTTCGCAGATCCAGAAACTTCTAGTAATAATGGAGCAATTAACCAAAGACCAGGACAGTCTACAGGTGTTGGAGGCGCTAATGCAAATGGAATTGCTTTTACGGGTCAATATCCTACTATTAGAACTTTCGGCTTTAATATAAATGCAACATTTTAAAAAATAAATAAAAATGAAAAAAATAAATAAAATCAAATTTATACTACCTTTAATTGTATTAGGTCTTAGTGCGTCATCTTGTAATGATTACTTAGACATTAATGAAAATCCTAATTCGGGGCATATTGAGAGTGTTACACCAGCTCTGATTTTACCAGGTACACTTAATGAATTGTATATCACTCAAGGTGGAGAATCCACACGCCCAACTTCTATGATGACTTTTGGGAATGTGATGATGAATAATTGGTCTACAAATATTCATAATTACGGAAATGTATATGGAGCTGAATATTCATTATCAGGTGTAAATAATACATTCTACACCGGAATATGGAATAGAATTTATTTATATTGTGCAAACTTTAAGTTAATTGAAGATTATCCTAATGCAAATCATGAGCAAGACAATTATGTCGCTATTGCTAAAATCATGAAGGCATTTTATATGCAATATATTGTTGATTTGTACGGAGATGCTCCTTACAAAGAAGCTTTTTTACGTTCTGATAATGTAACACCTAAATATGATAATGATCAAGATATTTATAAGGCATTAATAGGGGAATTAGAAACAGCCAATTCATTAATTGATGCCGCTAATACGAATGCAATTGCTGCAAGTACAGATCCAGTTTTTGGTGGAATTATGTCCAATTGGAAAGCTTTTTCAAATACTGTTAAACTAAGAATGCTTTTAAGAATGTCTAATGTAACTGGTGATATGGCTGCATATAGAAATCAAAAATTAGCGACTCTTGCAGGAGCAACTTTCATCAACCAAGAGGTTACTAATAAACCAGGTTATACTTCTGGTAATAATGATAAGATGAATCCTTTTGTAAGTTCTTATAGAGCATCTGCTACTGGTATTGCGCCAAGTAATTATCAACTTATTTGCGCATCTGAGCATGTAGCAAATTGTTTAAATGGTAACTTAATGGGTTCTACTGAATCTTATTATACTAAATTTAATGGAGTTATTGATCCACGAAGATTTAGATTATTTGGTTCGGTAACCTATAATACTGTACCACAGGTAAAAGGAATAAGACAAGGTGCTACATCAGGTCAACCAGGGGCTCCAACGGATAACAAAACACTTTCGCAATTAGCACCAGGGAATTTTGTGGGATCATCAGTTACTACTAATACAGCAACTGTAGCTCAGATAATTCAATTTGGTAATTCTAGAGGTGGGGTAATTATGTCATTAGCAGAAAGTAAATTATTACAGGCAGAAGCAGCAGTTAGATATCCTACGATATTTTCTAATGCTCAAAGTAATTTTACACAAGCTATTGATGCATCTGGTGCATGGTTGGGTGCAGATGCTATAGCAATGAGTAATTATAAAGCTCAAATTTCAACTAAAGTTGGTTTAGGCTTTATAGGTACAGATACACAGAAAATTGAAGCAATCATGACTCAAAAATGGCTTGCTCTCATTAATGTAAATCCAGCAGAAATGTATATAGAGTATAATAGAACAGGTTTTCCTGTAACTCCTTTAGCGGTGACAAGTACAAAACCTAATAGACCTTATAGATTGATGTATCCTGTGTCTGAATATACAGCTAACTCTGCAAATGTTCCAAATTTATCAAGTGATCAAATGTTTGTTAAAAATCAATACACTCCATTCTGGAACCAAAACTAATCTAATTTATTCGATCAATTATATCAAAAACCGCCTTCGGGCGGTTTTTTTATTTCCGTATATTTGTAATTCAAATTAGAATAATGAATATTAAAGATATCATAGAACAAAAACTGGCGGAGGTTATTCTTAATGTCTATCAGCTTAAAGATATACAACTCGAAATTCAGGAGAATAAAACTGAGTTTGAAGGTGATTTTACAATTGTTACTTTTCCTTTGGTGAAACAACTGAAGAAAAATCCTGAAAGTATTGGGGTTGAATTGGGACAAGCTTTAACCGAACAAACTGAATTGCTGGAAAGTTTCAATGTAGTTAAAGGGTTTTTAAATGTAAAAGTTAAAAATCAGTTTTTTGTTGATCAGTTTACAATTATTAATGATCAATTTTCGACTATTGAAAAGAAAAACGAAACCGTTATGGTGGAATATTCTTCTCCGAATACCAACAAACCACTTCACTTAGGACATGTAAGAAACAATCTCTTAGGTTTTTCTGTAGCTCAGATTCTTGAGGAAGCGGGTTATGATGTGATCAAAAGTCAGATTATCAATGACAGAGGAATTCATATTTGTAAATCCATGTTGGCTTGGGAGAAATTTGGAAAAGAAGAAACTCCGGAAACGGATCATGTAAAAGGTGATAAGTTTGTTGGAAATTATTATGTCAAATTTGATCAGGAGTATAAAAAGGAAATTGCCGATTTAGTTGAAAAGGGAATTTCTGAAGATCAGGCAAAAAAAGATGCTCCTTTGATGAAAGAAGCTCAAAAAATGCTTCTCGACTGGGAAAATGGTGATGAAAAAGTAAGAAATCTTTGGAACGAAATGAACTCGTGGGTGTATAAAGGTTTCGGGGAAACGTATAAGAGACTTGGAGTAAATTTTGACCAGATTCAGTTTGAAAGTAATACTTATATACTTGGAAAAGACCTTATTCAGGAAGGTTTGGATAAGGGCGTTTTGTATCAGAAAGAGGATGGTTCGGTTTGGTGTGATTTGACGGATGAAGGCTTAGATCAGAAACTTTTGCTTCGTTCAGACGGTACTTCTGTCTATATGACTCAGGATCTGGGCACGGCAGTTGAGCGTTTTAAAGAAAATAATCTTCAGAAACTAATTTACACGGTGGGAAACGAACAGGATTATCACTTCCAGGTTTTATTTAAAATATTAAAGAAACTAGGTTACGAATGGGCAGATAACTTATTCCATTTATCTTATGGAATGGTTGAACTTCCGAATGGTAAAATGAAATCACGTGAAGGAACCGTGGTAGACGCAGATGAATTGATGCAGGATATGTTTGATATTGCCAAATCAAAATCTGAAGAATTAGGAAAATTAGAAAACTTTACCGAAGAAGAAAAAAATATTAATTACGAAAGTGTAGGAATCGGCGCATTAAAATATTTCATGCTGAAAGTTGATCCGAAAAAGAAAATGCTTTTCAATCCGGAAGAAAGTATCGACTTCAACGGAAATACAGGACCATTCATTCAATATACTTTTGCACGTATTCAGTCTTTGCTATCGAAAGCAAATTATGAAAATAGAGAAACAGAAAGTATAGAATTAAGCCAGTCTGAAAAAGAATTGATCATGCAACTTGCCAATTATAAAGCTGTTGTTGCAAGAGCGGCTGAAAACTTAAGTCCTGCCTTGGTAGCGAATTATTTGTATGATGTAGTTAAGTCTTATAATTCATTCTATCAAAACAATCCGATTTTGATTCAGGAGGATGAGAATATTAAACAATATCGTTTAAATTTATCTGATTTAACTGCGAAAACCATTCAAAAATCATTACGATTATTAGGAATCGAAACTGTAAACAGAATGTAAAAAATAAAGCCTCTCAGAATTTCTGAGAGGTTTTTTTATGATCAAACTTGCGAAGTTTCATTTTTTAGCTGACTTTCTTTATACAGTTTTGCACTGCTCCATTTGGCGTGTTTGGAAGGAATAATTTTATACCCTTTTCTCAAAGTATATACTTTTGTAAATTCAGCTCCGAAGAAGACGAGCATACATGAGTAGTTGATCCACATCATAATTAAAATCACCGTTCCGGCTGTTCCGAAAGCTGAAGTAGGTTTAAATTGCCCAAAGTAAAGACTTAATAAAAATTTACCTAAAGTAAATAATGCTGCAGTTAGCAATGCGCCTTTCCAAACTGATTTCCAACTGATTTCAACATCAGGAAGTACTTTAAACATTAAGGCGAAAAGCACGACAACAATTCCGAAACCGATGACAAAATTGATAAGTTCTACAATGATATAGGTTTCGAGGCCAAAATATCTTGTGATGAAATCATTGAACAGTCCAATTAATGATGATAAAACCATTGTGATCATTAATAAGAATCCTAAGATTAAAATCATACCTAAAGAATTGGCTCTGTCTAAAAGAAATTTTACCAAAGCTTTCTTCGGTGCTGCTTCTACGTCCCAAAGATTGTTTAGAGACTTTTGCAATTGAAAAAATAGAGTAGTGGAACCATAAACCAAAGAACCGATTCCTACAATTTTCATGAAAATATTTTCTTTATCAATCAGTGCTCCGGCAATCATATCCTGAATACTTTTTGCAACATCCTGTCCCATCAATCCGCTGATTTGCGAACTGATTTGTCCACGAATTGCCTCTTCACCAAACACATATCCTGCAATCCAGATAATAATGATAAGCAAACCGGGAATCGAGAATATTGCATAATATGCTAAACTTGCAGAATCGTTGGATGCAGAAGAATTATTCCATTCTGTGTAGGTTTCTTTGACGGTTTCCCAGAAAAATTTTAGTTCTTTTAGCATAAATTAGAATATTAATAAGAGTGATTTGATTGCGATCAATATTGTCTTCAATAAAAAAGAAGAAATATCATTGTTAAACCTTTTAACGCAAAGATTATTCCTTAAATGGAATATTGTGAATCTAAAGAAAAATAAATTTACTTGTAAAAGATTGAACAGCCGCTTTATGGTTTTTGGCTAAAGCCAATTTGATTATTAGACATAAAAAACGGGCTAAAGCCCGTTTCTATTGATATTTGATTTAAAGATTAGATCAAGAAATTGTCTCTTTGCTTAGAAAGGATATCCAATCGCAATATTCAAAATTAAATTATCCTTTCTCCAGCTTGAATCGCCAAAATTAATGCGATCAAAAACCCATCGGTCACTTTTTTCGTAGTAAGGAACTCGTAGAGGCATTGCCAGATCAAGTCTTAAAATCAGTATTGAAAAATCTAATCTCAAACCAACTCCGGCTCCTACAGCGACTTCACTTAAAAATTCTTTAGAAAATTTTCCGCCCGGTCTTGTATTGATACCCTTTTCATCAATATCATCATTGATCAACCATATATTCCCAGCATCTACAAACGCCGCAACATTTAAAAACTTATAAAGATTTGCTCTGTATTCTCCATTCAATTCCAATTTAATGTCACCGGCCTGATCAAAAATTGCTCTGGTATTATTTTCACCTCTCGGGTCATAGCTTCCTGGTCCTAACGTTCTTGCACGAAATGCTCTGATACTGTTACTACCTCCCACAAAAAACTGTCTTGAGAAAGGAATGTGTTCTGAATTTCCATAAGGCACAGCAACTCCTGCGATAAATCTTGATGCAAAAGATGTTTTGTCAGTAAATTTATGATAGAATCTCACATCATTTTCAATCTTTGCATATTGGCTGAAAGGAACTCCAAAGATTGTTTTTTCTTTTCCTTCTTTTACATTAGCACCAGTTACAAGTCCGGTAATGTTTCCTGCTAAATCAAGCATTCCTTTATAATAGAATGTATTTTTTCGGGGAAGCATTGTGGTAGAATAGGTATAAGAATAGGTTGGACCAAAAATAAGCTGTTGCTCAGTAATTCTTTGTAAATAGGGATTGCCTTTTTTTAGTTCTACAAATTTTGGTGTTTCATTTGCCGGATCAATATATGAAACGTCAATCAATTTAAGCTCGTGCTCTTTTCTTACATTTTCTTTCCACTGATAACCGAATGATGCATTGAATGTATTTAAAGTATATAAAGTAGTTCTGTTTTGAAATTCGTAACCAATCTGAATATTGGTTCTCGGAACAAAAGCACTCGAAGAATTAAAATTGAATGGCGCCACAATTCTCGGAATCGATAACTGCGCATTGGCTCCCGCTCTGAAAATATTTTCAGCATCTGCAGGACCACCGATCTGAACATCAAAAGCACCGTAAACAGAAGCCTTAAACTGTTCTGCACCGCGGAAGAAGTTTCTTTGAGTCCAGTTTAAATTTAATTCGCTTCCTGCGTAATTCGCAGAATTGGTTCTTCCCAAAGCTTCCAAACGTAAAGACTGCAATTCTCTTGGTGTTAAAATATAATAGGCATCAAACTTATGATTTAAAGAATCTGAAACTACAAATTCATTTTTTACAAATTTAAAAACACCTAAGCTGATCAGTCGGTTCAATGATAAATTGTGATCTTTTCTGTTGTAAATATCTCCTTTGTCAAAATATAAAGCCCGGTCAAACATTCTCGGTTTAAATTTCTTTTTAGGATCAACTACATAAATGTCGTTATACTCGTAACCTTTCAGGGAATCAGGATTCATCGGGATCTTGTACAGCCCATTTTTTGCGTCACGAAGATTGTAATTCGGGAAGACGACTACTTTATCAATCGTAAATTGTTCCTTCGCCAATTTAGGAGTGTTGTCTTTTAATTTCACAATCATCTCCACTTTATGATTTTTACTTACCGTGCTGTCGACCTGAACAATAATATTATCAGGATTAAAATAATAAAAACCTTTGTCTTTCAAGCCGTCATCAATTCTTTGTCTTTCAGATTTAATGACATCTAAGTCAAATGGATTTCCTGCTTTTAATAAAGTTTTTTCTTTTAAATTCTGAATTTCCTGATTAACAAGAGAAGAATCCTGTACAAAATTGACATTGCTGATCAAATATTGCGCTCCCGGATTTAAAGTATAAATTACTCTTGCTTTTTTATTTTTTGAAACGGTATCGTACTTTGCTTTGGCGTTGAAATATCCTTTGTTTTCAGAATAGTTAACGATAATATCTTTGTTGAATTCTCTATCGACATCACCCAGCAAAACAGGCTCTTCACCAAATTTATATTTCAACCAATATCTTATACCCTTTTCTTTTTTCGGTTCTTTTGTAGCATTGTAGGCATACAGTTTTGGTCTTAAACCAAGAAATGAAGAATTGGGTTTTGGAGTTAAATTTTCTTCAAGAGCAGCTTTCAGTTCATTTTTTTTCTTTTTCGGAAGCGTGTCGTTTTCAATTTTTACTTCGGCTCCCGTGTAAAGCATTTGTCCTTCCTTCAGAAATTTGGTATTGCTGCAAGAGACAGCCGCCGCAGTCATTCCCGACGCTAAAAAATATTTACAATATGTATTTAAATTGATCTTCATTACTTAAATTCTACGACTTGGTTATCTTGTTTTTTCTTATTCTCTCTGTTTTCCTTGTTGCGATTATTTCTCGACTTTCTGAAAATATCTCTGAACTTGTCATAATCCAAGGTGATGATAAATCCAACCCCCGTTTCCACGATCTGTCCTTGCAATGCAACCTGATAATCGTTTTTACGGTATGCACGAAGCATGTATCTTCCGTCTCGTGAAAGGCTGTAATCTACAGTTACATCTCCAGCAATATTGGTTGTGTTTTCGTTTTGTCTTGCTTCACCTTCAAGTCCGAAATTACTTCCAACCGAAACTTTTAGACGATCATTCAGTAATTTTTTGCTTAAACCGATATTAAGATCAGTTCTGGTATTTTGTGTTCCGGTAGAGTAGTCTTCAGTAGATTCCAGATCAAAATTTAAATCAACTCCTTTGATCAGATCTGAAGCCAAATTATTCAACTGTTGAGAAAGAATTTTACTTACACTTTGTCTTGCCATCGTCTCCGCAGAAACTCCGGAATTACTCTGGAAAGGATTTTCACCAATAAATCGGTTTAATAAAAGTAAAGCAAAAACCTGTTTGTTCATCTCATTCGGATCTTGTCTTAGCTGAGCAAGTTTTCCGTCAATAGTTTCGGTAACAGCAGATGAAACGGCATTGTTCTTCTCATCTGTTGTAATGTCAAACGTGATTTCAGGCTTCAACAGTTCACCTTTCAGAATCAATAATGTATTAAACGGAATTCTCTGTTTGTATTGATTCAAATCTGCATCACCAACTTGTTGCTCGATCAAATCAATTGGAGCCGTTTCAGTTTTATAAATTGCCGTAATATCAAGATTGGCTGTTGTCGGTTCGCCTGTCCAGGTAATTGTGCTTCCTTTCTGGATGTCAAATTTTCTTTTCAGAACACTTACAGACATCTCATAACTTCCTTTTTCAACCTGATAAACACCGACTAAAGTTGTTTTTCCTGAAGGATCAATTCCACCTGTCAAATCAGCTTCACCCTGAAGTTTTACAAAATCTCCGGCTGCTTTATCAATAACGATCGACATTTTAGCTTCTTTATCCACTTCGATATTCACGCTCAAATCCATTCCTTTGATCGGGGTCTGCGTGTCAATAGAATCGGCTTTGATGGTTTTATTTAAAGCAATCTGATCCTGATCGATAAATTCTACAATTCCTTCTCTTTCTTCTAGAGACGGGCTCGATTGAGGAAGAACGAACGTAAAATCAGTATCTTTAGAAATCGCAAGTCTTCCGTCAACTTTGGGAAGATTAAGATTACCACGAACCTGCAATGCTGCATCGATAGAAAGTATTCCATAGAGCATTGCATCGTTTGATTTCTCAGAATTTACCACTTTGAAATCTTTAGCGTTGACATCTAGATTAAACGCAAAATCTCTGTAAGTCTGCGTTAGAATCTGTCCGTCAATCTTTAAAGAATTTCCGTCCTTATCGTTGATTTTGAAATCGTCTAATTCAATTCCTCTTCTTGTAAAGTCGATCTCATCATTGATGTTTCTGAAATCACTTCCTGTCTGAGAAATCATCATTCCGACATCATTCATTTTAATTGTTCCCAAAATACTCGGAGCAGTCGTTGTTCCTGTAACTTTCAGATTTCCGGAAAGATAACCTTCGGTATTCGTCACTGCGTTCATAGAAAAGCCTTGCAGCGTTTTCATCTGAAGCTGATTCATGGCTAAATCCAAGTCAAAAGTACTTGCCGATGTATTATAATTTCCTGTGATTTTCACATCATTATTGTTGCCAGAAAGCGCAATATCGGCGTTCAGAAGATTAGCAGATTGATTATTAACTTTTATAGCCAAATTCCCGACCGGACTTCCGTAAACGATCAGATCAGAAACATTGATGTCTGATGTGAATGTCATATTTTTGGTTAAATCCCTCAATTGCGCCGTTCCGTTGATCGTTCCTTTAGCTAAAAGTGAATCTTTTTTAATGATCTCTGTAATTGTTTCAATTTTAAAATCTTTCAACGAAACATTTAAAGGACTGCTCGGAGAACTGCTTTCAGACTGTAAAGAAATCTCAGCTCCTGCATTCGAAAGAGTAAAATTATCTGCAACAATTCCCTGACTGAAAATCTGGATTTTGTTGTTTTCTGCGACCGTCCAATCCATATAATTTAGTTTTAAACCATTTGGATTTAATGAAATTTCGGTAATGTCATTCATTGATTTTGCATTTCCGGCAATCAAAAACTGAGTGACATCTTTATCATCTTTTGTCGTGATGTTGTAGTTGATGATATTATTGGCAACATCTCCGTTGATATTGACTTTATTTAAAGCAAAACTTTCACTTTTTAATGCTGCGACACTCAAATCATACTGCAAAGCCTGATTTTCATTTGTTATTTTGAGTGAAGTGCTTTCAAGTGTATTGGTTCCGTATAAAACCTGCGGAATTTGTGCATCAACCAGAATCTGCTGAGAATCTGCATTATAATTTCCGTTGATATTAATGGTTTCAAAACTTTTCAATTCGGGAACAAATTTTCTGATCAGATCATCATTTTTGATTTTTGCATTGAAAGTAAAAAACTGTCCTGCATCAATCTTCTGAGTTTTCCCGGGCTTCTGGAACTGATAATATTGATTAATGGTTTGCTGTAAAGCTCCGAAAATTTGGGTCAGTTTATATTTTCCGTTCAGCTCTACATCTGCAATCTGAGAATTGAATTTGATTTTCGTAGAATCTGTTGTAGAAACTGCAACCAAATTCACTTCCTGAATGGGATAAACTTCTTTCGTATCTGAAATGGCAAAATCTTTAAGATTAAGATAACCATTTAAATTATCGGGATCAAGGCTTTTAAAATCACCGTCAATTGCTCCTGCGATGATCATTGATGACTTATAGAATCCTAATTTATTTAAATCTAATTTATTGATATTTCCATTAACTTTTACAGTCGGATTTTTATCGTCATAAACTCCTGAAGCTGTCAACTGTAAATTGGCATTCGGATCTTTTGAATTAAGAATGACGTTATAAGCTCCATGATTGATTTTTCCAACCAGATTCATGTTTTGATAACGGTACCCTTTGTAAGTCGCAGATTGTACAAAACCTTTAAGATTGGCATTGGCATTTTTAAAGTCAAAACTTTCTCCTTTCGCAGAAATCTGCGCAGTAATTGATCCTAAATCTTTATTCTGAATGATTTTTCCGATCTGTAAATTTTGTAGATTGGCTTTTACATCGTACAATTCACGATTTTTTCTACGCATATCGACTTTAGCGATAATTCCGGCATTTCCAAGAGTAGAAGTAAGACGTAGATTGGTGTCCACAACCTTAGTTGTGCCTTTTGCAGTTCCCTTTATCGTAAAGAACGAAGGTAAAGTGATGTTTTTTGGAATTGTATTTTTTGGAACTAAATTATAAATCGTTTTCGCAGATGAAGAAATTTCTGCAATTTTCAGATCGTAATATAAATTATCAGGATTCATCGCATTTTTGATTCTTCCCGAAGCTGCCACTTTTAGTTGATCCAAACCTGAAACTTTCAGATTCTGAATCGCAAGATCATTAATTGTTCCTTTCAAAATAGCATTCACATTCAAAGTCGCATTCGGATATTTATTGAATGGCGCAGTATTTCGCAAAGTCGGAACCAAATTTAAAATATCTGAAAACCCGATCTTAGAATCACGGATGTCTGCAGAAATTTTCACAGCTCCCGGATTTGCAGAAAGTTGTTCAATGGAGTTGTAATTTAAAATAATTTCATCTCTTAAAACCGTTTTCGGAGTTTGCAGATAAAGGTTTTTCAGGTACGCCTGTTCTTTTTCATACACAAAATCAGTATTGAATTTCTGAACATTCAAACCTCTTGCTTCCTGAATTTCTGCCGATTTCACACTTCCTGCAAAACCATTGTTTTCCATTTTGAAGTTTCGGACATCCAGATTTAATTTAGCAAAATTTAAATGGTTAAAATCCATTCCGCTTTTTGTTGGAGCGACTGCGGTGTTGTTGTACGCGACTTTTACATCTTCCAGAATCAGTTTTCCTAAAAGAACTTTCATCG
>Ga0163161_10001520_pt1 | contig 17172 bp, 17 predicted proteins | sample S45metaG_FD_129847 | JGI IMG/M metagenome (GOLD analysis project Ga0163161, IMG submission 129847) | Switchgrass rhizosphere microbial communities from Kellogg Biological Station, Michigan, USA - S4-5 metaG | ecosystem: Host-associated > Plants > Roots > Rhizosphere > Soil | place: USA... | reverse complement strand
GTTGAGCTTGCCCACCTTGTACATCGACAGCAGTTGTGGAATGTCGTAGTGCGGGTTGCCGCCGCCGAAGATGGTGCCCTGCAGATTCTTCTGCATCAGCGTCAGCATGGCGAGATTCAGCGTCACCTGGGTGTCGAGCAGGCTGCCGATCGCGGTCGCCACGCAGGTGCCACCCTTGGCGGTGATCATGAGGTAGTTGTCGATGTCCTCGCCCTTGAGCTCGCCGACCGTGAGGATCACCTTGTGTGCCATGAAGCCCGCGGTGACCTCGGCGATGCCCATCAGCGCGGTGTTGATGTCCGGGTAAACATGCGTGGCACCGAACTTCAGCGCTGCGTCGCGCTTCCACTCGACCGGCTCGATGACGAAGATATGGCGGGCGCCCGCGTTGGCCGCACCCTGAAGCGCCGACATGCCCACGCCACCGACGCCGACGATCGCGACGTCCTCCCCGGGCCGGATGTCGGCGGTGCGCACCGCCGAGCCGTAGCCGGTGGTCACGCCGCAGCCGACGAGTGCGGCCACCTCGAACGGGATCGACGGGTCGATCTTCACCACGGAACTCTTGTGCACGACCATGTATGGCGAGAACGTGCCAAGCAGCGTCATCGGGAAGACGTTCTGGCCCCTGGCCTGGATCCGGAAGGTGCCGTCGGACACTGCCGCGCCGTTGAGCAGGCCCGCGCCGAGGTCGCACAGGTTGCGCAGCCCGGCCTGACACGACGGACACCTGCCGCACGACGGGATGAACGACAGCACCACGTGGTCACCCGGACCGATGTCCTCGACACCTGGGCCGACCTCGGTAACGATGCCGGCGCCCTCATGCCCGCCCAGCACCGGGAAGCCGCCCATCGGGATGCCGCCGGTGACCAGGTGGTGGTCGGAGTGACACATCCCCGCCGCCTCCATCCGGATCTTGACCTCGTCCTTGACCGGGTCACCGATCTCGATCTCCTCGATCGACCACGGCTGGTTGAACTCCCAGATGAGAGCGCCTTTTGTCTTCATCGCAACCTGCTTTCCTCGGGACGGCCCCCGGTCAGACTAAGTTATCTAAGTCACACCTGTACTGGGTGGTTTACCAGATCGGTACCGGCGCCTCGCCGAGCGGGTAGTAGCCGGGCAATTTCTCACCAGCCAGCGAGCGCTCGATCCGCTTCTGCATCCCGGGGCTGAGATCCCCGGACTCGATGAGCTTGCCGAACATGAACGACACGTGGCCGAAGTCGAAGAAGTCACGCTGCCACTCGATCTTCAGAGCCCCGTTCTTGACGGCGGTCAGTCGGAACCAGCTTCCGCCGATGCCGTAGATCTCGCCCTGCGTGCCGTCCGACTTGTTGACGATCTGCTTCCAGAAGCCGACGATCTCGCCCTGCTTGTCGTCGACAAGCACCTTCTGGTACTCGTAAACCCAGTTCTCCAGGCCTTCCATCTCCAAACCTAATGCGACGTCGCGGATTTCGTCGCGGCCGACGCACATCACGTCTTCCTTGGGGCCGATGTTCCAGCCGTAGGTAGCGTCTTCGGTGTAGAAGTCGGCGAGCGGCGTCCAGTCGCCTTTCCGCTCGCATTCGCGGTTGGCTTCAAGCCACTCTTCGACCCATTTGTCGAGTTCTCCGCGGGGCAGTGACGGCATAGTTCTGGCCTTCCTTAGTCCTCTTCTTTGATGGACAGTGCTTGGGTGGGGCATGCCCACACGGCTTGTTCGATCTGGGCCCGATCCTCTTCCGGCGGTTCGGCATTGAGTATCTCGACCTTGCCACGCTTGGGGACCTTGAAATAGTCGGGCGCCTCGACCTCGCACATCGCGTGGCCTTGGCACAGGTCGAGGTCCACCTCGACTCGATAGCCCATGGTTCTCCCTACTTGGCGCGCCTGCGGTACCGGGCCTTGGCGGGACGCTGCAGCTGCACCACCATCTTCGAATGGTCGTTGCGGTACGTGTCGGCCGGCTGCGCCATCTCGAACTCATACTCGCGCAACAGAACCGAGAAGATCGCCTTGATCTGCATCTGGGCGAACGCCGCGCCCACACAGCGGTGCCGGCCCGCACCGAACGGAATCCACGTCCAGCGGTTGACGATATCCGCCTGCTCGGGTTTGTTGTAGCGGTCCGGATTGAACGCGTTGGGATCGGGGAAGTCCGCGGGGATCCGGTTGCTGATCGCAGGCGATGCGGCGACGAAGTCGCCCTTGTGGATCGGGAAGCCCTCGACTTCGAACTCGTCCTGCGCGACCCGCATCAAGATGATCAGCGGCGGGTGCAGGCGCAGCGTCTCCTTGACGACATTGTCGAGCTTCGGGATCTGGCGCAGCGCATGGAAACTCACCTCCTGGCCGTCGGCATAGAGTTCGTCGAGTTCCTTGCGGACCTCGGCGTACACCTCGGGGTGGCGAATCAGCTCGATGAGTGTCCATGCCGACGTGCCGGAGCTGGTGTGGTGCCCCGCGAACATCAGCGAGATGAACATCCCGGTGACCTCGTCGGCCGAGAAGCGCGGATTGCCCTCCTCGTCCTTGATGGACACCAGCACGTCGAGCATGTCGCGGTCGGCCTTGTCCTTCGGCGGGTTGGCCAATCGCTGATCCATGATCTCCTGAACCAGCGCAACCAGTTTCACCCGGGCTTCGTCGCGACGCTTGAAGCTGTCGATCGGCAGGTACGGGTCGACGTAGCAGAGCGGATCGGTGCCGCGCTCCAGGTCGTGGTAGTACTCGGCGAACCGGTGGTCGAGCTGTTCGCGGAACTTGAGCCCGATCAAGCACGCCGTGGAGGTATAGATCGTCAGCTCGGCGAAGAAGTCGAGCAGTTCGATCTCGCCTTCGTCACCCCAGTCGGCGATCATCTTCTTGACTTCGCCCTCGATGGTGGCCGCATGGCCCTTCATCTGCTCACCGCGCAGCGCGGAGTTGTGCAGCATCTCCTTGCGCCGCTCTGGGCTTGCGTCGAACACCACACCTTTGCCGAAGATCGGCGTCATGAACGGATAGGCCTCGGCCTGGTCGAGATCCTCGTCGGCAGACCGGAAAAAGAATTCATTGGCCTCCGCGCCGGACAGCAGGATCACGTGTTTGTCGACCAGCTGGAACCAACCGACGTCCCCGCACTCATCGCGGACGCGCTGCATCAGCCCGATCGGATCGGTGCGGAACTCCTCGAGATGTCCGTGCTCTTCCTCGCCACCGGAAACCCGGGGCACGATTGCGGTAGTCACTCTCCCGGCATCCCTTCCTCACCCAGGGCGAGCTTCTGACGGTCCTTGTTGTCGGCCAGCGGTGCTTCAGGCTGCAACTCCATATTGGCGATGTACCCGCCGCGCGGTGTCTCGGCAACGAACGTGATGGCCCGGCCCAAGTCGGCGGCGCGCAGGAAATAGTCGTGGCGCGCCTGCCCCCATTTGGCCCAATCTTCAAGGGCGGGACCGATTAGCTCGGCAGGTAGGCTCCAACCCATGTTGGTCTTCGTCGGCCCCGGATGCACGATCGACGCCCTGACTCCGGTGCCCTCGAGTTCCATCTGCAGGTTGGTGACCATGGCGACCAGTGCCGCCTTGGCGGCGCCGTAGGCTCCCATGTGCGGGCGCTGACGCAGTGCGACATCGGATCCGACGAAGATCAGGTCGCCGCGCCGGCGGGTGATCATGCCGGGCAACACCGCCGTCGCGACCCGGTTGGCGCCGATCAGGTGAATCTGGATCTGGGATTCGAACTCGTCGGTGCTGATCGAATCGAGCTTGCCGAAGTAGGTGTCACCGGCCCCGGCGACGAGCACCTCGATGTCGCCGAGTTCCGCGGTCACCCGCTCGACACAATCCTTGACCGAGTCGGGGTCGGTGACATCGAGAGCCACGGCGATCGCCTCGCCGCCGTCGGCTCTGATCTGATCGACGATCTCCTGGCACTTGTCCACCCGGCGGGCGCCCAGCGCCACCGGAAAGCCGTGGGCGGCAAGTTCGATGGCCGTTGCGGCGCCGATGCCGGAGGACGCACCCGCGACCAAGGCGGGTCTACGAGTGGGCAGGGGTTCGAAGCGCGGCATCTACGCGACCTCCACGGTCATGGGAAGATGAGCGAATCCGCGGACGTTGCTGGAGTGGACGCGGACGGCGTTGGCCTCGTCGACCTCGTATCCGCGGATTCGCTTGAACAATTCGGTCAGGGCCACCCGGGCTTCCATCCTGGCCAGGTGCGCGCCGAGGCAGAAGTGGGCGCCGCTACCGAAACTCATGAGTTTGGAGCCGATTTCACGGCCGATCACGTAGTTGTCCGGATCCTGAAACACTTGCTCGTCCCGGTGCGCCGAACCCGGCAACAACAGCAACACGTCGCCATCGGGAATGGTGGTGTCGTAGAGCGTCAGCTCGCCGGCGACCGTCCGGGCGAGGATCTGACTGGATGTGTCGTAGCGCAGCGTCTCCTCGACCCACAGCATCACCCGCTCCAGGTCTGAGTAGATGGGGGTCAGCTGGTCGGGGTTCTTGTGGCCCCAGAACGCGGCATTGGCAAGCAGTTTGGTGGTGGTCTCGTTGCCGGCGATCACCATCAGGAACATGAAGCCCAGTACTTCGTCGTCGGTGAGCCGGTCGCCGTCGATCTCGGCCTCCAGCAGCGCCGACGTCAGATCGTCTGTGAGCTTCTTGCGTCGCTCGGCCACCATCTCTTGGTAGTAGACGATCAGATTGATCGACGCTTCGATGGCCGTCGGCGGCACGTCGGTCACACCCTCGTCGCGGTGCATGACCCCGTCGGCCCACGCCCTTACCTGGTCGCGGTCCTTCTCGGGAACCCCCATCAATTCGGAGATGACGTCCATCGGGAGCTTGCCCGCGAATTCGTCGACGTAATCGACGGTTCCGGAGCGGGCCTTCTCCAGCATCACGTCGAGGTGCCGGCGCGCGATCCCGGTGACCCTCGCCTCCAGCTCGCGGATGCGACGCGGGGTGAAACCCTTGGAAACCAAGGTGCGCAGCCGCAAGTGTGCCGGATCGTCCATGGCCAGGAAGGACATGGTCTTGGAGGCGTGCGGACCCCGTGAGGCCGGGTCCAGAGACACCCCGAATTTGTTGGACAACGTCGTGCTGTTGCGGAAGCCCTGCAGGACATCGCGGTGTCGCGACAGCGCCCAGAAACCCAGATCCTCGTTGCGGTAGAGGGGCGCCTCGTCGCGCAGCCGCTTGTAGTACGGGTACGGGTCTTCGTGGAAGTCGTAGTCATAGGGGTCGAGAACCACGTCGCTGGCCTGGACGGTCATGAGTCGTCTCCGAGGATGAGGCCGACCACGTAGGAGAGGCGGTCGGCGATCTGGTGATACGTGACGGCGCCACTGCCGGCGTGCACAAGGGCGCCGAAGTAGGTCATCTCCAGCGCCGACACCGTGCGCGGGTCGGCGTCGGGCCCCACCGCCGACCGGATTCGGCGGTGGATCTCGGCGCCGATGCGATCGCGGACCGCGCGCACCGCCTGGTCGTTGTTGCTCAGCAGCGCCGTCGTGCAGGCGGCTGCGACCTCCGGCTCGTCGGCGATCATCAGCGTCAAGGCGCGCAGCGCCTGCTCGACGCGGCTAGACCTGCTGTCGTTGACGTCGGTGAAGTACGGCACCTGGCGAACCAGGTCCAGGTAGACCTCGGCGATCAGATGGTTCTTCGACGAGAAGTAGGTGTACGCGGTGGCCGGCGCGACCTTGGCGCGGGCGGCCACCGCCCGCACGGTCAGGTCGGCGTATGACGACTCGCGCAGCATTTCCACGCCTGCGGCGAGCACCTTGCGGAAGGTCTCCTCCTGGCGGCGGTTACGTGGCGAATCTGGGATGGCAGCCACGGCATCGCTGGACACATGTCCAAGTTATCCGACCGGGTCCGTGTTAGGCAAGCGCGCAGGTAGAAAAGCTGTGCTTGCCACTCGGAGCCATCGGGGGCTATCGTTCGAAGGAATCCAGTCGGACAGTTGTCCAGCAATGAAGCGGAGATTTTGGATGGGTCTGCTGAACGATCGTGAGAGCCAACTGTTCATCGACGGCAAGTTGGTGGCGGGCAGCGGCGGCACGTTCCCGACGGTCAACCCGGCCACCGAGGAGGTGCTGGGCGTCGCCGCCGACGCGACCGTCGACGACATGGGCCAGGCGATCGAGGCCGCCCGCCGCGCGTTCGACACCACCGACTGGTCGACGAACACCGAGTTGCGGGTGCGCTGCTTGCGTCAGCTGCAGGACGTGCTCACCAAGCATGTCGAGGAACTCCGCGACCTGACGATCGCAGAGGTCGGCGCGCCGCGGATGCTGACCTCCGCAGCCCAGCTGGAGGGCCCGGTCGCCGACCTGAGCTTCTGCGCGGACACCGCCGAGTCGTACAAGTGGACCACCGACTTCGGAATCGCCGAGCCGATGGGTATCAAGACTCATCGCACCGTCGCACGGGAGGCCGTCGGTGTCGTCGGCGCGATCACCCCGTGGAACTTCCCGCACCAGATCAACCTCGCCAAGCTCGGCCCTGCGCTGGCGGCAGGCAACACCGTCGTCCTCAAGCCGGCGCCCGACACGCCGTGGTGCGCGGCGATCCTCGGCGAGCTCATCATCGAGCACACCGACATCCCGCCCGGTGCGCTCAACATCGTCACCTCCAGTGACCACAGCGTCGGCGCGCTGTTGTCGAAAGACCCACGCGTGGACATGGTTTCGTTCACCGGGTCGACGGCGACGGGGCGCGCGGTGATGGCCGACGGCGCCGCCACGCTCAAGAAGGTCTTCCTGGAACTCGGAGGCAAGTCGGCGTTCCTTGTACTCGACGATGCGGATCTGGCCGGCGCGTGCTCGATGTCCGCGTTCACTGCTTCGATGCACGCGGGCCAGGGCTGTGCGATCACCACCCGACTGGTGGTGCCGCGCGCCCGCTACGACGAGGCCGTCGAGGCCGCGGCGGCGACGATGGGTTCGCTGAAGCCCGGCGACCCGAACGACGCACGCACCATCTGCGGTCCGCTGATCTCGGCGCGTCAACGGGATCGTGTTCAGGGCTACCTGGATTCGGCAACCGACGAGGGAGGCAAGTTCGCCTGCGGCGGTGGTCGTCCCGCGGACCGCGACACCGGCTTCTTCATCGAGCCGACCGTCATCGCGGGGCTTGACAACAACGCGAAGGTCGCACGTGAGGAGATCTTCGGCCCGGTGCTTACGGTGATCGCGCACGACGGCGACGACGACGCGGTGCGGATCGCCAACGACTCGCCGTACGGCCTGTCGGGCACGGTCTTTTCCGCGGATCCCGACCGCGCCGCGGGCATCGCCGCGCGGATGCGGGTCGGCACCGTCAACGTCAACGGCGGCGTCTGGTACTCCGCCGACATGCCGTTCGGCGGATACAAGCAATCCGGCATCGGCCGGGAGATGGGGCTCGCCGGTTTCGAGGAATATCTCGAAACCAAAGCCATTGCCACAGGGGTCTAGTCGTGTCGAGTGTGGGGTTGTGTCACGCGTAGACGCGAAAACCGCGTCATAACCCAACACTCGAACGGAGAGGAAAACTATGCAGTTCGACGAGAAGGTCGCGATCGTCACCGGGGCCGGTGGCGGCATCGGCCAGGCCTACGCCGAGGCACTGGCCCGCGAGGGTGCCGCGGTGGTGGTGGCCGATATCAACACCGAGGGTGCGCGGAAGGTCGCCGACGGGATCAAGGGCGAGGGCGGCAACGCGCTTGCGGTTCGGGTGGACGTATCCGATCCAGAGTCCGCGAAGGAGATGGCCGCCCAGACGCTTTCGGAGTTCGGTGGCATCGACTACCTGGTCAACAACGCTGCGATCTTCGGCGGCATGAAGCTGGACTTCCTGCTCACTGTCGATCCCGAGTACTACAACAAGTTCATGAGTGTGAACCTCAACGGCGCGCTGTGGTGCACCCGCGCGGTGTACAAGAAGATGGCGAAGCGCGGCGGCGGCGCGATCGTCAACCAGTCCTCGACCGCGGCTTGGCTGTACTCGAACTTCTACGGTTTGGCCAAGGTCGGCGTCAACGGCCTGACTCAACAGCTGGCCACCGAACTCGGCGGCCAGAACATCCGGATCAACGCGATCGCGCCGGGCCCCATCGACACCGAGGCGAACCGGACCACTACGCCGCAGGAGATTGTGGCCGACATCGTGAAAGGTCTTCCGTTGTCCCGCATGGGCCAACCGGAGGACTTGGTCGGCATGTGTCTGTTTCTGCTGTCGGACCAGGCGAAGTGGATCACCGGACAGATCTTCAACGTCGACGGAGGGCAGATCATCCGATGATGAGTGACGACGTAAAGCTTGGCTATATCGGCCTCGGTAACCAAGGTGCGCCGATGGCGAAGCGGTTGGTTGAATGGCCGGGTGGGCTCGTCGTCTTCGACGTCCGCACCGAGGCGATGACTCCGCTGGCAGAGCTGGGTGCGAGCCTGGCCGACGACGTGGCGGGCGTGGCGGAGGCCGACGTCATCAGCGTGACGGTACTCAACGACGAGCAGGTCCGCGATGTCGTTGGGCAGCTCGGCGAGCACGCCAAGCCCGGTACCGTCATTGCGATCCACTCCACGATCGCCGACGGCACGGCGGCCGAATTGGCAGAGCATCTGCAAGACAGGGGAATTCACGTCGTCGATGCGCCGGTAAGCGGCGGTGACCGCGCGGCCAAGAAGGGTGAGCTGGCGGTGATGGTGGGTGCCAGCGATGAGGCGTTCGCTCTCGTAGAGAAGCCCTTTTCGCAATGGGCATCCCTGATCGTGCATGCGGGAGAACCCGGCACCGGTACGCGGATGAAGTTGGCGCGCAACATGTTGCACTTCATCTCGTTCACTGCGGCGTGCGAAGCCCTCAAGCTTGCCGACGCGGCGGGAGTCAGCCTGCAGGACCTCGGCAACGTCGTCCGCCACAGCGACAAGCAAAGCGGCGGCGCGGGCATGGTGATGTTCCGTGATGATGCAAAGGTTCTCACCCCGGATCACTTTCTTTACAAGCCGTTCCAGCACACCCGCGATTTGGGCGAGAAGGATCTGGGCTTGGCGCTCGCGCTCGGTGAACGCCTCGGTGTCGATCTGCCAATGGCCGAGTTGGCGCTGAGAAACTTGGCGGCCGGGCTCGGCGTGCCGCATAGGGAGGATTGACAAATGGATGAGCTGCGCAAAAAAGGCCTCGCGAAGATGAACGAGGTCTACGGCTGGGAGATGCCGAACGTGGAAGGCAACGAGTATTTTGCGCTGACCGCGGACCACCTGTTCGGCACCATCTGGACGCGGCCCGGACTGTCGATGCGGGACAAGCGGATCATGACGCTGACCGTGGTGACGGCGTTGGGCAACAGCGACCTGGCCGAGATCCAGGCCAACGCCGCGCTGGCCAACGGTGAGATCACCGAGGACGAGCTGAAGGAGATGGCGATCTTCCTCACCCACTACCTCGGCTTCCCGCTCGGTTCGAAGCTCGACGGGGTCATCAGCACAGTGATAAAGAAGCGCCGGAAGGCAGCAGAGCGCGGCGAAGGGGAAGACAAGAAGGCCAACGTCAACGCCGCCGTACAAATGCACTCCGGGGGCAAGGTCCATGACAAGTAGGTACGCCGGCCTGTCGCGCGAGCAACTCGCGGTGCTGGTGCCGGAGCTGCTGCTGATCGGGCAGATGATCGACCGATCCGGAATGGCCTGGTGTGTCAAGGAATTCGGCCACCCAGAGATGCTGCAGATCGCGATCGAGGAGTGGATGGGGTCCAGCCCGATCTACACCAAGAGGATGCAGAAGGCGTTGCGCTACGAGGGCGACGACGTCATCACGATCTTCAAGGGCCTGCAGCTCGACATCGGTGCCCCGCCGCAGTTCATGGACTTCCGCTACACCGTGCACGACCGGTGGCACGGCGAATTCCACCTTGACCACTGCGGCGCCCTGCTCGACGTCGAGCCGATGGGCGAGGACTACGTCCGCGGCATGTGCCACGACATCGAGGACCCGACGTTCGACGCCACCGCCGTGGCCACCAACCGTAGGGCGCAGATCCGGCCGATTCATCGCCCGCCGCGGGTACCCGCCGATCGGCACCCGCACTGCGCATGGACGGTCGTCATCGACGAGTCATATCCCGAAGTCGAGGACCATCCCGTGCTCGATGTCGTACGCCGAACCCGCGCGGCGAGAACCGATCTCGACCCGATCGATCCCGACGACGAGGGACAGGCGGACTACTCGGGCGAACTGCTGTCGGACCTCGACTTCGGTGCGTTCTCCCACTCTGCCTTGGTGCGCATCGCGGACGAGGTGTGTCTGCAGATGCACCTGCTGAACCTCTCGTTCGTCATCGCCGTCGGCAAGCGCGCGGGCACCAACACCGAACTTGCGACCAAGATCTGCACCAGACAACTCATCGGAATCGCCGGAATCGCCGCCGAGCGCATTCATCGGGCGCTCGACCTTCCCGGCGGAATGGAGGGCGCGCTGCGCGTACTGGAACTGCATCCGATGCTCAACCCGGCGGAATACGTGAGTGCCGAGTTCGGCCCGGATACGGTGCACGTCTATCGCTCGCCCGCCCACGAGGACGGTGCCTGGCTCTCGTTGGTCACCCCAGCAGAGAACCGGCCGCTGCAGGCGATTGTCGCAGCGGTCGACCCGCATCTCGACGTGGAGGTCAACGGAACCGATACCGACTGGACGGCGCGTGTCATCGAGACCGACACCCCGGCAAAGGAGTTCCGAGAGGTCGCCGTGACGAGATTCAGCGGCGGCTCGACGTTCGCGTTCGAGTCGCGGAAATCCCTTCCTCTGACGGTCGTATAGCCGCACCCACCCACCGCCGCAGATACGCCCGCAGTTCGTCGCCCTTTCGCGGCGGTCGGCCCGGGTCGATGACGAACGACTGGATGATCCGCAGCAAGTGCTCGGCCAGTTCGTCGAGATCGGCGTCGGAGAAGCCGAGGCCGGCCCAGTCGACATCGAAACGGCGGACCATCGAATGGGCGAAGTCCAGCGCGACGTCCGATGTCACCGACTCGGTGTGGGGGTTCGGCTTGCCGGGCTTGATCAGCAGGCCCAGGTGTTTGTCCTCCGGCAGCCACTCGAGGGCGGTGGCGACGGCTTCGGGTACGGCATCGGCCGGATCGGTGATGCCCTGCAGGTGAGCGGCCAGCCGGTCGAGGAAGCCGCTGGCGGCGTGCACGGCTGCCGCGACGAGTAGGGCGTCGGTGCTCGGGAAATACCGGTAGACGGTCTGCCGGGTGACGCCGAGCGTGCGGGCGACGTCGGCGATGGAGAAGTCGGCGCCCCGCGCGTCGATGGCCTTGCTCGCGGCGTCGAGGATCCGCGCGATGGCCTCCTCGTCGGTCGCGGGGGCCGAGCCCGACCAGCCGTGGGTGCGCACGCCTGGATGCTATCCGCGATACGAGACCTGCAACTCCTTGACCCCGTTGATCCACCCGGATCGAAGTCGTTGAGGCTCGGAGAGTTTGGCGATGTCGGGGATCTGGTTGGCGATCTCGTTGAAGATCAGCTTGATCTCCATCCGGGCCAGGTTTGCGCCGATGCAGTAGTGCGCGCCGTTGCCGCCGAAGCCCAGATGCGGGTTGGGATCGCGCAGGATATTGAATACGAAGGGGTATTCGAAGACATTTTCATCATAGTTGGCCGAGCTGTAGAACAGGCCGGCGCGCTGGCCCTCGCGAATCGTGACGCCACCAAGTTCGGTGTCGGCCAACGCCGTTCGCTGGAAGCAGTGCACGGGCGTGGCCCAGCGGACGATCTCGTCGGCGGTGGTTGCCGGCCGGTCACGTTTGTACAGCTCCCACTGGTCGGGGTTTTCGAAGAACGCGTTCATGCCGTGTGTCATGGCGTTGCGGGTGGTCTCGTTGCCGGCGACGGCGAGCAGGATGACGAAGAACGCGAACTCGACGTCGTCCATGGATTCGCCGTCGATGTCGGCCTCGATGAGCCGGGTGACGATGTCGTCGGCCGGACAACGGCGGCGCTCCTCGGCCATCGTGTAGGCGTAGCCCATCAATTCGGCGTTGGCGGCCGCATAGTCGGTCTCGTAGTCCGGGTCGTCGGTGTTCATGATCGAGTTGGTCCAGTGGAACAGCTTCGCCCGATCGGCCTCGGGCACCCCGATCAGATCGGCGATCGCCAGCAGCGGCAGGCTCATCGCGATGTCGTCGACGAAGTTCCCGGACTCCTTTTCGGCTGCGGCGGCGACGATTTCACGGGCAGCGACCGCCAGCTTCTCCTCCAGCGTGGTGACCGCCCGCGGTGTGAAGAGCCGCGACACGATCTTGCGGAGCCGGGTGTGCTCCGGCGCGTCGTGGTTGATCAACAGCGCCTTGGTGAGCTCGAGCTGTTCGGCATTGGTGCCGTCGGGTAGCCGCATCACCACGCCCTTGCGGTTGGTGGACCACAGGTCGCCGTTGCGGGAGATCTCCTTGATGTCGGCGTGACGGCTGATCACCCAGTAGCCGCCGTCTTCGAAGATCGAGTCGGTTTGCTCGTTCCACCACACCGGCGCGGTCTTGCGCAGCTCGGCGAATTCTGTGACGGGGATGCCCTTCACCAAGACGTCTGGGTCGGTGAAGTCATACCCACTGCCGAAGGGACATCTGGTCTGCGTCATACCGAGACCATACACTGCAATGTCAAGTGTATGGCCGAGCCCGACCGTACGATCGGACCGTGCACGCCAAGGCGGCTTTGGTACGTCGGCCCAGCCCGCGCCTTGCGGATGGGCTGCTCACCCACATCGGGCGCTCGCCCGTCGACGCCGACGTCGCGATGAAGCAGTGGGAGGGCTATGTCCGCGCCGTTGTCGACGCCGGCTGGCAGGTGACGGAGGTAGCGCCCGCGCCCGGCTGTCCCGACAGCGTGTTCGTCGAGGACACCGTCGTGGTGTACGGCGATCTCGCCGTCATCGCGCGGTCCGGTGCCGTCGAGCGGCGGCCGGAGGCTGAGGGCACCGAAAAAGCAGTCGCGCAGCAGGATTTTCCGCTCGACCGTTTCGACAACCCCCAAGTGCGGGCGAATGTGTGGCACGTGACCAGCGGCAATATTGTCATTGGCTAGCGGTCGGGCCGGGCAAGGAACTCCTCGGCGCAGTTAATTGCTTTGTCCTTGCCGATAATGGTGCGATCTGTCAGATGGTCGCGGGCGGGTTGTGCCGGTATGTGCCGCGTGGGTCACCGACCATCACCCAGGCGTGCTGCTGATCGCCGCGGTATTCACGAAAAGTATCGTACGCCAACACAATTCGTCATGGCCTTTAACCCATACCAGAACGGGGTTGGCGGGGCCGGGATGGGTAAACGGACACCATCGCTCACCCCGAGAGGGACTGAGCCAGGAAAGACACAAGGCCCCGGGCAGGAAGACTTGAATGCCAACCCCGCCGACGCTTACTCAACACGTCAGCGCCGTACTTTGCCGTCGAGTGGACTAGACGTAACTCGCCCAGCGTCCTATTACTGTTCGCCCCGCCTTCATGGCAGGCTCCAAACATGGCATTCACAGTGACCTACACGGACCTTCCAACCGACGAATACGGCGATGACGACACCTACGAAGTCCTGCAAAGTGGCGTCCTCAAAGTGGCAAGTAATGGAAAGACCCATTACTCCGTCCCTGATGTTTGGAAGAAAGTGGTCGCAGACAGCGACCATGAGCCTGGATATCCGAAAGGCGCCGGTCCCGAGGTATTTGGATTCCGGATTCCGCGAAGGCTGCCCCTCACCCACACCTCCTAGGGGTGTGTAACGCCGACCGCGCCTGGGCGGGGTCGTGGATGGTCGCCGGGTGGGGTGACTCCCCTGCCGCCGGCGAGCGATAGCGTGGATGTGTGCTTGGCGACCTAGTGCAGACCACGGATGGGAAGTGGATCACCCGCCCGCCTGCCGGTGTCCAAACGGTCATCCGCTCGGCCCGAATTCGGTCCTCGTCGGGCATGTCGCCTGCCTCGGCCACGGCGGTGGCGGGCACACCAGTTGGCATTGCCGCACCTGTGATGCGGTGGTGTATGGGCCGCCGCTCAACACGCACTGCGCCGCGCTGGATGGGCCGGCGGTAGTGCGCATCTCCACCCAACCAAGCTGAGCTGAAACAGAGCCGCTCCCACCGTTTTGCGGTGGGCGTTGTAGTCGGCGGGGTGACAGTCCTCGATCTGTCTGGGGCCTTGGTTCCAGTCAGGTTCACTTCCCTTTCGAGTAAGCGTTGTTGTGTGGTTAGCCATCCCGCCCCGCCGATTTCTCTGTTCTGTTATGAGAGAAGAATCGCACGGAATACGTTGCAGCACAATAGTTTTCGAGAAAAAAGATTCACCGGCCAAGACGAGACCCGAGAAGATGAACGGCTATGGCCCGTCATCCCGCTCGGGCCGACTACTGCGGCTACTACGTGTCAGCCCATGCCGCCGTGAAGGCCACCGTGGCCGCCGAGCAGAAACGGCACGTCTCCGTAAGGGTGGTACTGAACGGGGGGAGGCACGTTGTTGACCTGAACATTGCCGGGCGACTGGCAGATATTTCCCGAGCAGGTCTGCCCACTTGCCGCCGCAGCCGTCGGTGCAGCCGCGATCGCCACCGCAGCAGCACCCGCCGCCAACAGCGGTCCGATGTAAGTCAGTTTGATTCGCATGGTCGTGCTCCTTTGCATCTCCCCATTTGTTGCAACGGAAACTAGCCAGCCTTTGTTCATTCCCACAGCGGGCGATCTCGTCCGCTCCACCAACTTGCGGCATGGATGGTGCGGGCGCCGGAGCACCCGTTAGACAGGCCAGCCCGACTGCGCGGAGCCCTCTTCGTCGTCCGCCCCTGCTGATCGCCTTGTGTCCAGCCCCCGTCATCCTGCTTGGGTGGCGGGCCGTTTCTTGCAGCCATGGCGATGACAGGCGGGCGTCACGGCTGAGGCCAGCCGCGCGGTTCGCGCTCGCCGCCCATCGGCGCCCGCGCGGCTCGCCACCGCAGAGGGGAAGTTGGCAGTCGACCTCAACCGTGACCTTCCACAGGTACCCGTGCAGAGCCGATTTAACCGGCGATCTTTCGCCTCGACAACCCCGGTTTGAAAGCTAGCCGTGCGGGCACACTCGCCCGAGAGTGGGTGGCGACCGGTGAGGGATGGGGCTGGCGTCCCCTGCGAGGCGGTCTCCGAGGTTTCATCCCCTTTGTTAAGACGCTAGCGTTGCCCCGCTGACCGTCGGCCGCAGCTTTAGGCTTGTAGTCGTGCTGGGCGAATTGGTGCAGACGACGGACGGCAAGTGGATCACCTGCATACTGATCAGCCCGATGGTGAGAAAACGAATTACGTACATCTGCATCGAACAAGATCGTAGGTCAGGCATAACGACCGTCCGATTTGGGCAATCTTTCGCCATGACTGGCACCAACGATTGGGCGGCGTGGTGTCCGATCTGCGGCGAGGCAGCTGAAGTCGTGCAGGTCTCGATCGAGGACGGATGGTCAGAAGCCGCTACGCATTTGGTGACCATCCGCGCGTGCACCAACAGGTACTGCGAGGGCCACCACCCCGCTGTGCGCCAGAAAGTGCACGCAACAACGCCCGACTAGTTCCCCGCGGCCCCGGTCACTGTCCACCCAACAGTGGCCGGGGCCTGCCACGTCCGGTCCACGCGGGAACTCCATCAATGAATCGGCGATTCGCTGCCCGCTCTGCGGCGGACCAGCCAAATGCCTCCAGTGCGTCGGCATCAACGACGGCGACGATGAACCAATCACCATTCGCACGTGCGAAGACACCACCGGATGCCTATCACCCCCGCCGCGGCGGCATCTGACGCGACAACAACTCGACTTGTATCCTGCGGCATCCTGATCGCAGCTCTACGCGAAATACATTGGCGGGCAAAGTCGTTCGTTCGACAGGGCTGTCGCGTAACGCATTGGCGCACACCTTGCGTTGAGAGGGTAAGGCTTCGTCACATGCACGCGTCACCGGTCGTGCAGCAAACATGGTCTAGGCGTCCCGAGCTGCTGAAGACTGCAGTGCCGACTCGCCGCCAGGTCGAGCCGGCTCAAATCAACCCAATCGCCCGAGAGGAGCACGCCCCGGTTCGACGGACCGCGACTTATGTGTTCGAGCGGTTTGCCCGCGGGGAATAGGGGAAACCCACTGACGCCAGCCCGAGGATTTGCTGGCTGCGGGGAAGCCGGAAATCTGAGGAATTCAAAGAAGGATACTCACAGAAGGAGAGTAATCATGCGTTCGTTCACCAAAGTCGCAGGTGTAGCTGGTATGGGCGCGGCGGTGGCCGCCATTGGTCTTGGTTTCGGCGCGGGCACAGCCGCAGCGAACCCGGTACACGACGCGGTGCAACACATCACCGCCAACGCCACATCCCATCCCCACCCCGTGCGAACCTTCGTTAACAGGGTTAACGCCAGGTCCCACCCCGTGCAAAACTTCGTTGACGGGGTTATCGATTCGACGTATCGCAGGGGCGAGGACAGCCCAATTGATCGCTTCTCAGACCTGCTGACCCCTCGCGCGGATTAGTGCGGTTGCGGCCAGGCGGCTTTTAACCGCCGCCCGTTGCGGAGCTGGCAGACGCGCGGCACTGTCAGCAAACGGCCGTAATCGAGACGCCCGTTCGCTGGGATCGAACCGAATCGGGCTAGCGTCCGTTTATCAAGTGTTCGGCCCGCCATCTGAGATGCCCTCAGCGTTGGCGGGCCGAACTCTGCAGGGTCAGCGTCTGAATGGGGCCATCTGTCGCCGACATGGCTAAGGATGATCTCCCAGCGTCAGCCAGCAAGCGAGGTTCCGCCAGGCTGCAGTGGGGCGCGCGGGCCGGGTGCAGCAACTGCGGCGTTTAGGACACTGAGGCGCGAGGGCCGGCCCGCTCCCACCGCGACGCCGCCCTACTGGCCCGCGGTGGTGCCCATACTTACATCTACGAGGGACGGCGGCCCGCGGTTCGGCGTTACGAGCCCTTTCACGGTTGACACTGAAAAGAACTCGTAGGCTTGGGTTCATGCTGGGCTAGTGCAGACCACGGATGGCAAGTGGATGACCCGCGGGCCTGAGCGGTGCCCGAACGGCCACCCACTCGGCGCGAATCAGGTCCTTGTCGGGCATGTCGCTTGCCTGGGCCACGGCGGTGGCGGGCACACATGTTGGCACTGCAGAACGTGTGATGCTGTGGTGTACGGGACCGCCGCTCAACAAGCACTGCACATCCTCG
>Ga0163161_10001519_pt1 | contig 17174 bp, 14 predicted proteins | sample S45metaG_FD_129847 | JGI IMG/M metagenome (GOLD analysis project Ga0163161, IMG submission 129847) | Switchgrass rhizosphere microbial communities from Kellogg Biological Station, Michigan, USA - S4-5 metaG | ecosystem: Host-associated > Plants > Roots > Rhizosphere > Soil | place: USA... | reverse complement strand
TCACGGGCACGCGCAATCACCCAGTCGATGGCCTGCTGCACCTTGGCTGCCAACGGGTGGGTATCTAGGTGCTCCAGTGCGGCCAAGGCACGCTCCAGGCCAAGACTCAAGGCCTTGACCCATGGCCACGGTACATGGGTTGCGAGCGTTCGAAGTCCCACGCGCATACTGGAAATGTAAGGCTTGGCTGCCTGGTAAAGTCGCTTGACCTCTCCTACAAAAATTTCTGCTTCGTCGGCGAGCCATTTGACGGCTTTGCTGACGGTTTGCTTGACGGCACGGAACGCAGACGACGCGACGTTTTTCACCGTACTTACGAGAGAATCAAACCAGCCCATTAACTATCGCTCCTTTGATGAATGCCCAATGCTTTACGGTTCGCCGCGACGGTGCCGAGATCAACCTCGGGCCGCGAAGCGTGAATGTCTTGACGCGCAGCCAGCAGCTGAGCGAGTGCTTCCTGAAGATGAGCCTGCTGCAGCACACCGGCGCCTTGGGCCAGCAGGGGCTTGGGCAAAGCCAGTCTCAAACAGGTGCGTATTTCACGACCCGATAGTCCCTCGGACGCGGCGGCGAGGACGTCAAGCACCCCTTCCCGCTCCTCTGCCAGAGGAATACCCGGTACCAGCATGCGTGCCCATAGCGCTCGACGCTCACCTTCGCCAGGCAGCTCGAAACGGATGTGCTGAGAAATGCGGCTGACAAAGGCGCTGTCATAGTTGCGCGCAAAGTTGGTCGCAAAAATCACTACACCCGTGTGCTTCTCCAACTCGATAAGAAGCGTGGAGCGCATGGCATTGACCTCGTTATCAATGCCTTGGGTGACTGAAGACAAACGTTTACCCAGCAACGTGTCGGCTTCGTCCAGGAACAATACGGCGTCTTCGGCACGCGCCAAATCGAACAACTGCGCAATATTCTTTGACGTATCGCCCATGAACTTGCTTTCAAGGTCGGCAATGCTGGCGCTGATAAGCCGTTTGCCGATACTCCCGGCAAATGCCTCGGCCGTCAGCGTCTTCCCAGTACCTGGCGCGCCATGAAAGTTCAGGATCGTGCCGCTGCCACAAGGGTCGACCTCAGCGAAGCCCCAGGTGACGTAGATGGTGTGATGGTGGTGAATTTTCACCAAAGCCTCATCAAGCTGTTGCTTGACTGCAGGTGAAAGCACGACGTCCCGCTCCAGCGTGAAGCGAGGCAATGTGCTTCGTGATGCGGGCGCAGTCTTGGCAGGAGGTTCTTCGGTGGCGACCAACAGCTCAGGCCGCAACTTCTGATAGAGATAGTCTCTGGAGGACACTGTAATCACCAGTCCATTGATTTGAGCTCTTGGGCTTTGCAGCCTTGCAAGAGGAGCTTGCGAAAGCCCGAAGGCAGTGTCTTGGTTGAGCCGCTGGAAACCCAACAGCGCATCAGAAAGCTATCGGACAGCAGACGTCGAACTTGAGTTTTTTTGGATCCATGAAAAAGCCGGGCAATCCGCGCATCACTCCCCGCCGGAGGCCGACTTGCGCCAGATATCATTCTCTCGTTCCATCTGTTTGTACATCAGATACAGATCAAGGCTCGCTTTGAGCACCACGGCCAAACCGACGGTAGCCAGCACGTTTTTCAACATTTCGCATCCCTCTCTTGTGGTCTGCCTGCAGCTTACGAACCGGTCGCGACAGATTGTGTCGGGGCTGAACAGCAGATTCAAAAGGCACGAAGAATACTCAGTCGTCGTCCCAGACATCCCCTTCCCGCCCCATCAATACGTGCTCCAGCCTGTCTGCCTGAGATGCGACCTGATGGGCGATGTGCATCAACTCTTCATCATTCAGATGCTGCACCGGATGACACGCCCGCACGCTCAGCTCCTCGTCCTGATCGACATGGAAGTCCACCAGATCGAACCGGCAATTGCGTCCAAGCGTGTGCTCCACCAGCGGCGACTGGCTGAACTGTTTGAACATCGCCAGTTTTCTGGTCCATTTACGGTCGACAACCTTGGAAGTGAACACCACGTATTGGCCCTTGAACCCCCACCGCACCAACTGGTATCGCCCCTCCAGTTTGAAATGGAACTCAAGCCGCCACGTCGATAGCCGCCTGATGCTCATGCGTTCAGTGTCGAGTACAAGTCTGTCTACCATGCCGTGGATGCGCGCGACCGATTCCTCGGTGCGTTTGCTGGATGTAGAACTCGAACCTGAGACACGCCGATAGACGTCAAGCACTTCGTCACCGACAAGAACACCATCGCTGCCCGCGTAATTTTCGGCGTTGTACTGCATAGCGAACCGCTTGGGTTTTTCGGCCGTCGGCGCCAGCAACACCCGCCTGAACGGGTCGGCTTGCTGGGTCTTGAGGAAGCGAACGCGGCCGATGGGACTGTAGATGTCGCCTGGCTCGTCGATATCGCAGGGTATCGTTGCTGCTACCAGCAACTCAGCCATGCCAACGGCGCTGCGCACGGTAACGCTCGGCGTGTCGAATTCCGCCGTCGACAGATGCCAGCCGTCACCGGCGTCCCTCACGAAAGCCCGCGGATCGCCTGTCAGATCTCTAAGCGTGGTCCCCAATTGATTTTTGACATGAGCCAGACGCTGCTTCATGACACTGGCCTGATTGCTTATCGCCTCACTGCGGTCATCGCCCAGGAGGTCTTCGTCAGTGATTTCATAATGGCTGGTGAGAAAATCGAGGATCTGCGGCTTTACGGGCGCCTGGTCCACCAACTCCTCATGCAGCTCCACCTCACGCTTGAACCGGGATCCCTGGTGGCCCACGGCATGCAGCGTTTGAATGAATGCGTTCATGTTGGCCGCAGCCTGGCGTACCTGATAGAACTCCATGCTTTGACGGATGTGCGGAAAGCCCACCTGAATGAAGTGCTCGGCATAACCAGTGCCGGCCGAGAGCATGCGCCGATGTGCCAGTGACCCGACCCGGTCAACCCGGCCGACCTTTTGTTCCAGAGCAATGGGGTTGGAGGAAATGCCGTAATGAACGACGCTGTCGCAGAAGGTATGCAGGTCTTCCCCTTCCTGAAAGACATCGGTGGATATCAGCACCCGTGGATAGCCTGGCATGCGGAACAGCGTGGCAATCGCTGTCCGGCTGGCGCTGTTCTCACCGGTCGCTCCGCGAATGGGTGAAGTAGAACGGACCTGGGTGGCCAGGTACTTGGTCAGGCCACTGACCGGCCTTGAGTAGATCTCCGGAAAGTTGAGTTTGATCAACAAATCCAGGTTCACGACGGTATCGCGCAATATCTGATAGCTGCTGAAGGGGGTGTGGTTCACGCATTGAACGCCCAATAGCTCAACCAGTGCTTCTATGAACAAGCCATCGGCGTCCTTTTCCCTACGAGCGTTTCTCAGCGAATACAAATCAATGAAAGGATGATCTACACGGCACAGCGCGCCGAGCAGTTCCTGATGAGTGCTCAGTCTGCGCAATAGCCGATCAACGGTGCCATTGTTCAACGTGGCAAGTTGGGTGAATACCTCTGCGCTCCATTCGGGTGCCAGTGTGGCAAGTTCGTTTTGGCGCCGCAGGCTATCCCAGAGCGTTGAACGCTCCAGCTCACGGGCAAGAGCTGAAGGGTCAGGCAAGTCGCACGCGGCCTGAAACCCTTCGAACAACACATGCAACACGCGTTTGGCGACTGTCGCGGCTTCATCGTCACGCATTGCGACGGCTCGCAGATACGCATATTGAGCCAATCGATAACGTTGACCGGGACTGGCGACAGACTCGCTCCTGCCGATCACGCTCCAATCGATGTTCAACGTTGTCACGGCGGGCATGCCCGGCAAAGATAACCAGTTAGCCTCGAACAATCGGCTCTGCAACAGCGTGCTACGGAAGTTGTGGGGCAACTGCCCCAGGCCCTGGATGCTGGCCAGCTCCGGATTCTGGCCACGATAGAACCAGGTAAAGAAATTGTCGCTGCTTGCCGATGCCTCGAACACGTCGACGACATCGCTTTCGATGAGGGAGTGGCTACGTTCGACCCTGCGCGTTCGGTATAGCTGGTAACTGCTGGCAACGGCACTGTCACCGACGATATAGTCACCAATCCAATTGTCGTAGGCTTCTTCCAGCTTGAACTTCAGCTCGGAAACGCTGCGCACACGGCGGACGAAAACCAACTGTTTCTTGCCTTCGACAAACGCCAGGTGATGCGTCTGCTGACTCACGCTGTCCATTTTTGGATGCGGTGGTCGGCGTTTGAAGGTGCTCTCGTAATCTTCCACCAGATATTCAACGACACTGCGGTCTGCCGCATCCCGCAACGAGTCGCCTTCGTCCGCGGCCTCCTGACCATCGAACTCTACCGGCCGGTTTTTTTCGCCAGGCAGATAACTCTCGAACGACGCCAACATCCCCAGTTCAAAACGATTGGAGCAGTTCTCCTGCAAGTGTTCGCTCACCTTCTTTTGCAGCAGAGCGGCGAACAATTTTTGCGCTACGGTCATCTTCACTTCCGCAGCCTCGCCGCTGCGATGCTCACGACGATACATGTTGCGGGTGTGAGCCACCTCATCAAGTGTGAGCGTGTTCAGGCGTCGTACGAACAAGCGACTGAGTGCCGCGTGCATGGCGGGGTCGGCTGGATCGCCGCCCTCCGGTAGTGCCGCATGTCCCTGGAAGCCGAACAACGCGAGTTGGTTACGCAACTGTCCAAGATGGCGGTCATAGGGTGTTGCCGACAGCAGTAACAGGCGTTTGATACGCTTGTTGTCGCCCAATAAGGTCGCCAACAAGCGGTTGCGGTCACTGCTTTCACGGCCAGCACGCAGGTTGTGCGCTTCGTCCACTACTACCAGGTCGAAGCGAGGCAACATCTCGCCCAACGCCTTCACCCAGACATCCTTGACCTGCCGCTTGAGTCCCCCGGGATTGCTTCTGCCGTCCATAGCATTCAACTGCTTGACGATCTTTTCCAGAAGCTTGCGATGTTGCGGCATCAACTCCTCAAAGCGCTGGGTCCAACGCAGCATGTCAGCAACGGTATTACCCATGGCAAAGCTGAAGGCTGATGTGCAGATAAAAAGATCGCGCTCGTTGCCACTTGCCACTGTCTGAACCACCTCAGACAAATTGTGACAGGCTCTGAACGGCGTGACCGGCTCGCCCCCCAGGCCTTTGACCGCCATGTCCTCAAGCCGATAGTTGCTATGTACAAACGCCCGATAGTCCTTGATCCATTTATCCCGGACGTTGTTTTTCGGCAGCAGATACAGGACACGCAAACCGGGGTTGAAATGCCGCATCAATGCAGCGACACCAAGGCCGATGTAAGTCTTGCCCATCCCCACTTCATCGGCGAGGTACGCCACCTGATGGTCCGCGAGTTTGTTGTACAAGGCGACCGCGCCCAACAGTTGCTGCTCAGCCAATCCCTTGAGTTCAGGGTTGCTGCCGGAAAAATCGATTACGGCCTCGGCCGTGGCCTTATTGATCCGCTGCATGAGGGACATCCTTCTTCCGTGAATTTGCAGCGGTCAAGGGGCGCTGAAATTGAGTCCTGAACCAGTCGAGGAAACGCGTACCTTCGGCCTCGTCGAGATGACGCAACAGCTCGTCATTTTCCAGTTCGGTAATGAGCGCCTGTACGCGCCTCGTCAGGGTCGTGCAGCTGTGCTGCGGATATCGGGTCAACAAGCCGTGCATGCTGACCAGCGTTAAATAGCGCACAACCACCGTTTCCTCATCACCGCCCCCTTTCTCCACGCTTTCAAGCAAGGCCTTCAAGGAGTCGGGCTGACAGCCCGCGAGGTAATACGCGAGTTTTTTTGCGTTGTTCTCGTCTGCCGCCAACGCAAGGCTGCGTTCCAATTGCCAGAACGCGCCATTGACCTGCGAGAACTCCGCAAAGAAGCTCTTGGCCTCTCCCGCGTCCACCATTTCCGGCAGTTGTTCATCCGCTGTACCAGGCGCGGCGCGCATGTTCAGCATCAGTTGAGCCAGTTCGCCGAACTGGCTGATTTTTTTGTTCAACCGCATCTCAATGAATAAACGCAGAAGGCTTTGCAAGTCCATGGCTGGCAGTTGGCTGGGACGGGAGTAAATGTTGCGCTGCGACACCATCAGGTAACGCTCCACGCACTCGGCACCTGACTGCCAGCGCACCCTGACCAGAGAAGAGCGTTCCAGATGGTCGCGCAATGTAGGCAGCAACGCAGTGCCCGAAGTTGTCTGTGCGAAAACTATCGAGCCAAGGCTTGGCGTCGGGTTGTCCAGCAATGTCAGCTCACCGCTGATCGAATCCTGTGCTGTCACTTCCAGCCATTGACTGTCCCAGTCGTATGCCAGGCGCAAGACCGGCATTGCCAGTCCTTCCGAAGCTTCAGCGCTATGCAAATCCGAGCCAGGGGCAAACTCCGAAGGCAGGGCCGTCAAAGGCTCCAGCAACGATGTGAAATGACTTCCTTGCAGAAGAAAACCAGCCTCGACATTATCCCGGAATGCCTTGTGGCTGAAATTCACTGATCCCACAAACTGCCAGGATCGTTTTCCTCGCCCCTGGAAAATTTTTGCATGTACCCGGCGAAAGGGGGCTCCGATGACCTCGTGGCTGTCGTGCCAGGCGGAGGCCCAGCCGCACCATTGCCCGGTATGAAATGTTTCAAATACCCCAGGATCGACAAGTGCCCGCTTATCCTCATCCCGAGGCAGCAGCAGACGGACTGTCGAGAACAGGCTCATCAGTTTCTGAGTATCACCACTGTCCGGTTTCTCACCGAAGAAAGGGCTGACAATCTCCAGCGTGGCCGCGCCCTTTGCTGCGGGTAATGTGTGGGGGTGCTGGCCAATGAAATCGAGAAAAGCCAAACGGCCAGAAGCTGCCCCGGAAAAATAGAAGCTGCAATCAGGGTCATCGGCGCTCGCCGACCACTCCGCCTGTACATTTATGATTTCATCCAGGACTGGAGTGGGCGCGACTGCCTGAAAAAATCGCAGTGCACGGCGCATGGGTTCAAGAATATTGGCAGGCGCACGAGTCGCTTGCAGCTCGACAAAATGACCAACCTCGATATTTTCCCACCACCCCGCTCTGGTCAGGTTGAACGACCCGGCCACCAGCAAAATCGTCGGTGTCTGCCCGACCTTTTCCTGCAAAACCAATATTGCCATCTTGGCGTGTTGGCACCCCCTGCCGATCCGCACAGGCAAATAATCGACCTCAAGACGACTGCCTGCAGTAGGGTTGAATACATCCACGTCATGCACCACGGCAAAGCGCCGGCCCTTGTCCTGCATCAATGCCTGCAACTGGACTGAGCGAATATCGATCTGACTTGAAAGTGCCTGATCGCCCAATAGCAGCGGGATGACTTCCTGCTCAAAGAAGTCTGGCTCGAAGCTGTAGGTGGTGAAAAAGGCCGAGGTCACTTCGCGCTCACCAATACAGGCCCTGAACGCGTCACTGATGGTGTGTGCTTTCATTGATGGCCAGCCTTGGCAATGGTCAGGAAGGAATGAAGAAAAAAGCTGTAATCCCAGGTTTTGCCGCAGTGACCGGAAAGATCCTCAGGCAACCAGGCGCGATCCACGGGAACCCGAACCCTGAGTTTGTCTGCCTCCCAGTGAAGCCAGGCGGCCCCGCCTCTCTGCTCCATCACGGCGCTGTTCTGGATGACGATCTGCTCGATTACCGAAGCGGCATCTCCGCCGTTGGCCGCCTCCACGACCCTCTGCAGGAACGATGAATGTGGCAAACCCGGCCTGCTCCAGCCCAATGGTAGAAATGGCGCCGCGAGCCGTGGACTCAAGTCGTCGATCAAATCGCTGCGGCTGCGGCCTTTCTGGCTTTGCAACCAGGCAACAAGCGTATTGGCAAACACCAGCACGGGTTGCAGCAGCAAAATCTGTTTTAGAACATCCTGCAATTGGGGGTCGACACTCTGCTCGGTCAACGCCCACTGAATGAAATCGCGCACTGAAGATTTATCGCCAGGCAACAGGAGCCACACGTTGACCGCCTCGAACAACGCGACTTGCATGGGGCCAGCCTCTTGGTAATTCAGCAGCGCCAGGACGATGTGCTTGCGTACGTTTTTGTCATTGAGCAGCGCGGCAAAGTCGTGCGCCAACAGAGACAGTTGCGCTTGGATCACATTGTTCCGGCCGGCAAAATCCTCGAAACGTTGCCACCGCGACTCACCAAACACTTGCAACATAAGGTCCGTGAGCGCCACACCTCGGTCAGTCAGCCGTCTTTCACTGCCTTTGATGAGGCCCGCTGCCTGCAGAGCAGAGGAATAGAGACCCCAAAGCCCATAACTGAGTTGGTTGCTGAGAATCTGCGCCTTTTTGTGTATGCCCAATTCCATCGAGTCGCGCTTGAGATTGGCGATAGCAAGCTGGCTTCCCAGTGGTCCTGCTTTAACAGAGTCATGAAGTCGCAGGTAAGCCGACAATTGTTCGGCGCGTGCGTACCTTTGCTGGACATCTTCAAGAGGCCTGGATTTGTTGCCTTCATGGGCGTATCGGCAGGCCAGCAGCGCGACCATGAAATGGCTCATGCGGTTTGTGACCGTTGTCAGGTTACCCACCGTCTTTCGCCCCACCGAGCTCCAGATGGACTCGATGGCCAAGGGATCTCGTGATCCTTTAGGACGAAGCCTGTTATCCAGCAGAGATAGAACGGTAAACATGAAAACTCGATCCTTGAGAGGGGTAATGGCGGACTGAACAAGGTGCTCAGACCAGCAATATCACCAGGCACCGACAAAATGCGTCGTCTGCAGTGATCTGGCATCTAGTGGCCACCGAGAGCGGAAGGCAATATGCCACCACTCAATACGCACGACAACCACGACACATTCTGACCACTGCTAGCTCTACCCTGCCGCCTCCACAGCATCAGGAGATCAAGCATGGGAACCCGATTAATCCCTTTCGCACACGGCAGTCGCCGCGCCGTTGACACCTGTGCGCTCTCGCTGAAGTGGAGTTTCCAGCTGCTGCTGGACCTGGGGGGACATCGCACCTTTATCAGCCGACACGGCCTCAATGATGAGGATCTGGCTCATGAACTCGGTCTGGCCAAATGGATAGACGACGACAATTACAGTCCCGCACTTGCTCTGGCGACACTGCGCAACGGTGCTCGTAGCTTCAACGCCGACCCTCTGCATGCGCCCTACCCGGACAGCCTGGCGACCAATCTTGAGGCAATGGGTGAATTGTTGGGTTTAGTCGACGCAGAGCTTCAGGTGCTCGGTTTTTGCGTACTGATGCACACCGATCCGACACTCAGTGATGCGACAGATCAGCTGGGAATGCTGGGGCTCAACCGTGCAATAAAAGTGCTGTCCGTACTATTGGGTCTGCCCCTGCCGGAGGTCGAGGCTTGCCTGGCGCATAACAGCGCACTGATGCGCACCGGACTGCTGGAAATAAGCAATAACCACCGTTCTGTCATGGCGTTGAGTTCGATGTTGTCGGTTAGCAACCCGGATCTGCCTGGCCTCCTGCGCTTCAGCAAAGGCACGCCACTGGAGCTGTTCGCATATGCGTTCCGTTTGAGTCCACCCGGCAGCTTGAGCTGGGAACATTACAGTCATGTCCGACAGCCACTGATGATCGCCGAGCGTTACCTGAGCAAATCCTTGGCCCAGGGGCGTCAAGGCGTGAACATTCTGCTGTATGGACCGCCCGGTACCGGCAAGACTCAACTCAGTCGTCTGATCGCTAAAAACCTCGGCAGTGCTCTGTACGAAGTCGCCTGCACTGACAGCTATGGTGACCCGGTGTCCGCCAAGCAACGCCTGTGCTCACTGCGGGCGGCCAACAGCGTGCTGCATTCTCAACGCGCCTTGCTCGTACTTGATGAGATCGAAGACATTTTTCAGACCGCCAGCGCAGACGCCGATAGTCGCTCGCAGAAAGGTTGGATCAATCGCATGCTGGAAGAAAATAAACTGCCGTGTTTCTGGCTGAGCAACAGCATAGAGGCTATCGACGCAGCCCATATCCGACGCTTCGATATGGTGATCGAGGTCCCCAACCCGCCACAGGCACAACGCAAGCGGATGCTGCGCGAGTGTGGCGGTGGCAAATTGAACGATCAGTTGATCGAACATCTCAGCGCACACGAACGAATGACGCCTGCCGTGCTGGAGCGAGCAGTGCGGGTAGGACGCAGCGTGTCGCAGCGCGCCAGCAAGGCGTTGGATAACACCATTCGCTGCATCGTCGACGGCACTCTGAAAGCTCAAGGCTTCGAAAAACTTCAGCACACCGACAGCGCCTTGCCAGCTCTCTACTCTCCCGAGTGGATCAACGCCGACCTCCCACTGGTGGGACTGGTTGACGGTTTGCGCACTCATCCTCAGGCACGGTTGTGTTTCTATGGACCACCGGGCACGGGCAAAACCGCATTTGGCCACTGGCTGGCGCAAGAGTTGGGCAAGCCTTTGATGGTCAAGCGAGTCTCCGACCTCGTTTCCCCTTACGTGGGAATGACTGAGCAGAACCTGGCGGGCGCCTTCGAGCTCGCGCAACGAGAAGACGCCATACTCCTGCTGGATGAGGTCGACAGTTTTTTGCAGGACCGGCGTAAGGCGCGGCAAAGCTGGGAGATCACAACCGTCAATGAAATGCTCACACAAATGGAGAGCTACCGAGGGTTGTTCATCGCCTCCACTAACCTGATCCGCGATCTGGATGAAGCCTCTCTGCGGCGCTTCGACCTGAAGGTGCACTTCGGCTACTTGGCAGCCACTCAGGTTCAGGCATTGTTTGCCGCACACCTGAAGGCACTGTCGCTCAAGGATCCACAAAACAATGCTGCGACTCGCTTGCGCAGCGAGGCATACCTGACTCCCGGTGACTTCGCAGCGGTTGCGCGCTGGGGGCGTTTCAAGCCATTCGCCAGTGCTGATGAGTTGGCAGGGGCACTGCTTGCCGAGTGTCGATTGAAGTCCACCGGGCAGCAGCGCCCCATCGGTTTCATACATTAACCAAACTAAAGGTTGCCGGGTTGTCGCCGATAGGCAGACAACCGGCTTACTAGAAAGCCAAAGGTCAGTTTCAACACTACAAGGATGAACCTCTTGCCTTCAGCCAAGACCCATACCGCGTTGAGTCGTCAATGGGAGCTGCTGCAACAGCTGCCCAAACGCGCCCCTGGTATCACAGTGAGTGAGTTGCTGACCCGCCTGACGGCCGCAGGCTACTCCATCAGCCGCCGCAGCATCGAGCGCGACCTGCGTGACCTGTCTCTGGTGTTTCCATTGCAGTGCAACGATGGTGGAACACCATTCGGTTGGTATTGGAAACCTGGCGTGAGCGTCGAATTGCAGGGCATAACTCTGACTGAAGCCGTCAGTCTGGCGCTGGTCGAAGATGCCGTGCGCCCGCTGCTTCCGGGCAGCATGTTGAGCGTGCTGGAACCGCGCTTCGAGCATGCCCGGCAAAAACTCAAGGGCCTCGAAGACGGTAACCCCGCCGCCCGCTGGCCCGACAAAGTTGCGAGCGTTCGGCCGGATTTCAATCTTCAGGCGCCGGAAATCCAGGCAGAAATCCTGGAGGCACTGCAACACGCCCTGATCAGCGAGCAGCAAGTTCACTGTCAGTATTACTCGGCACACACCGACAAGCTCAGTGAGCTGACTCTCAACCCCCTGGCGATTGTCCAGCGAGGGCTGATCACCTATCTGATCGCCACTGCCGCGCCGTATACAGATGTCCGTCAGTTCGCGGTTCATCGCTTTCGGGCGGTAACGGTGCTCGACACGCCATGCCAGGGGCTGGAGACGTTTGAACTGCAAACCTACCTGGCCACCGATGCCTTGCAGTTTGGCAAACCGGAGAAGATCCGACTCAAGGCTTGGGTAAGCGAACACCAGGCGAGGTTGATTCGAGAGACGCCGTTGAGTACGGACATGGCGCTGGAAGAAATGTCGGATGGTTTTCAGGTGCAGGCGACCGTCAACAATACGTGGCAATTGCACTGGTGGATTTTGTCGTTGGGCGACTCGTTGGTCGTGCAGGAACCAGCAGCACTGCGTCAGCAGGTAGGCGATACATTGCGCCGCGCCGCTGCGGCGTATGAGCCAGAAATTTAGCGTGCTACAAGCAACCGACGCGACCGGCCAATTTTTTGCTCGACTGCTCAACAAGGTAGAAACACATGCTCACACCCTCCACCCTGACCGACATCGCCAGCCATCTGCGTGATCTGGCCAGCTACGTCGAACGCACACCTATCGAAAGCCTCCATGAGGTGTGCATTCCTTTCAGTGAAATCCGCAAAGACTATCCCGCTCAAGCGTTGGGAGCTCTGAAGACCTGGTCCTCTTCCAAAGCGCGCTACATCTATCAGTTTTCAGTCGAAGACGATGTATGCGAAGACCTCTATCTGGCATTTGCAGAGGCCAAGGACGCCCGGAAGAATGGTCGGGCCTATTGCCGCCTGAATCCTGTATCACGTCTGCTGTATGTCGGAAGCTCCGCCAATCTGGATGCGCGGATCAAGCAGCACTTGGGCTTCGGCAATAAAGGCACCTACGCCATGCAGCTGTGCCACTGGCTGCCAGAACGCGAGGGAATGTTGCGCATTCAAGCCTGGCGATTCAGCAAAGAGATCGACGGTGCCGTCGTCCAGGCGATAGAAGATGGTTTGTGGGCCTCGAACCGCCCCATGTTCGGTAGACAGGGCGCTCGTTAAGCCGTTTGCTGACCGTTGAAGACGCCCGCTACTCGTTAGCCTGAGCAAGCAATCGCGGCAGTATTTCTGCCGCTTTGCCGACGAGACTGAACTCCCTTTCTCCCTGGACCGATTCTCGCTGCAGGTTGACATGCACAACGACAGCGCCATGTTCCCTGGCGATCCGAGGAATTTCCGCCGCAGGCTGTACCCGTCCCGAAGTCCCCACCGAAAGCAGCAGATCGCAATCTCTGACAGCCGCCAGCGCTTCACGCCATGCCTGCTCCGGTAGCGACTCACCGAACCAGACCACACCCGGCCGGACCTTGCCGTTGCAATGTCGACAGCGAGGAGGCTCGATCCTGCGTCCGTCTTCAGGTTCATTCATTTGATCCGTGGCCTGCTCATATGGCCGGGCACACGCAAAGCAGCGCGGCGAGTGAAGGCTGCCGTGCAAATGAATCACTCCATGACAACCCGCACGCTCGTGCAGATCGTCGACATTCTGGGTAATGACCGTCAGCCTGGTGACTAGCCGGGCGAGCTCGGCAATAGCCAAATGGCCGGGATTCGGTTTGGCGGCAAGTACCTTGGAGCGTCGCCATTCATACCATCCCCACACCAGCGCCGGGTCGTTGCGGAAGGCATTCGCAGTAGCCAACGCAGCAGGATCAAAACGTTCCCACAAACCGGTCATGGCGTCGCGGAACGTCGGGATGCCGCTCTCTGCGGAAACGCCCGCGCCAGTAAATACGACCACATGGGACGCATCACGCAACCGTTGCCCCTGAAACCCGATCATGACTTGCTCCTATCTGCGTAACCGGGCAAACCATTCAGCCAACGTACGATCGATCAGATTGGCCGGTTGCAAGGTTAGCGCTTCGTTTCCACATTTCTCACATCGATCGCACCAGTCCCCCGGTCCAAGGGCATCGCTTGGGGGGGCGACCGTTTTCTTCCAGCCACATTTGCCACAGACAAATGTGAAGGGTCTTGGTCTTATGGGCATGTCACTACTCCTCTGTTACGGGCGCTTTACGCCACAGGCAGCAAGGCCTGCAGAATTTCCACCTTGCGCTGTAGCTGTTCCACATGAGCCTTTTCCGCTCGCAGCGCCGATTTGAGCTCGCGATTTTCCTCGGCATGCCAATTCGCGCGCGTTTGACGCTCCTGCGTCGTGACATACCAATAGCTGAGTAAACGCCAGGTTTTGCCGCAGCGCGTGTACAGCGCAACCAGCACTGAAAGGATCAGCCCCAGCATCACCATCGATGCCCAACTCTCAAAACCCATGGCATTTTTCTCCTGTCGCAAATGCAGTTCCAGCAGCCAGCCGGTACCAGTGCGTGGCCTTGGCAAAGTCTGGCGCCTGGCCATCCATTCCTTTTTCATGCAAACGCCCAAGCGCTCGCGCCGCGCACATGACGCCGCGTTCATAGGCCTGTTCGTAGTAACTGGCCGCAAGGTCCTGGTTAACGCACATGCCCCGGCCGTACCAGGCTTGCTCGCCAAGATTGAATGCTGCCTCACCCGATCCCAGCACATACGCAAGCTTGAACAACCGCCGGGCGAGGACGCTATCGAAATGGACGCGACGACCATTGATCCATAGCCAGCCGAGATCATTGAGCGCATTTGGGTTTGAGGCGAGCGCGTCATCGCGTAGCGAACGATACAGAATGCGCAGCAAAGCGGGATCGGCCATGGTGGCCAGGGGGCTCGCGGCCTTGATCGTGAGATAGGCAAGCTTGCCGTCGACAGGCGCTTTCAACACTCTCAAGGACGGCATGCCAATGTCTGCATCCGCAACGCATGGCGATCGCGACTCGACAAACCGCATGCTCTCGGCATCGGGCAACAGGGCATCCAGAAACTGGAATACTTTTTCATCAGGGCTCATTCGGACAGCCTTCTGGTTGATCATTCGATAGGGCTCATTATCGAAATGACAACGACATTTTGTGTCGTACACGCATCTCGACACATCCTGTCGCGACTGATCACAACACTGAAGGCTCATCAACACTATCCAGAGCCAGCCCTCATGAAAACCTACAGCGCCTTCATGCAACGATCCATCGCCACTGCAGGCCCTCAGGCCAATTTCACCATCACCGTACAAGCCGTGAGTTCGGCCATGGCCAAGATCACTGCCGAGGCCCAGTATCCCGGTTACAAGTGCTTGAATGCTCCTACTCAGGTTCGCTGACGCTTCTCCATCTCGGCTTGCAATTGCAGCGTCAGCTCGCCGGGGCGCTGCACATGAGGACTCATGCCCCCCATTAATGCACCCAGCCTGGCCCCTACGGGCTGAACCAGAACCTGTCACGTGCGTATGGAAACTCCCTGGTCCGCGCGGGGTTCAGCGCATCAGAAAATGCCCGTGCGGTCGATGTCGACGCATAGCCAAACGTACGAAAACCTCCTGGCGTGCCCTCCTGTGGATCCCTCCCCTCACAAGTGATAGCTTATCGCCACACCGTGCGAGAAAGCGCTGGACTGAGTATCCCCGAATGCTCAAGCCAAAGCCTAAGCCGCCGATACCGCCTCGATAGTCAAGGCCAAGCGGACATCCACTGCCCCAAGGAAACTCCTGGAATGGATTACCAGTCGCTCAAGACTCGCCACCGCAATGAACGCGACGCCCACCACCCCAACCTCGCCTTACGAATTCATCGAGCCCTGAGTTGGCTCAATCGCGCCGAGCAGGCGCAAGACGTCGACGGTTGTTTCATCTTCCTGTGGATCGCCTTCAACGCGGCCTATGCAACCGATATCGATGAACAGCATCGACTGTCCGAACAGGAAGCATTCAAGGCTTTTCTACAAAAACTCTGCGCTCTGGATAAAGAGCACTTGATCGAGAAGCTGGTGTGGTCGGAGTTTCCCGGCAGCATCCGCGCCTTACTGGATAACCCTTACGTCTTTCAGAGCTTTTGGGACTTCCAGAACGGCAAGATCACTGAAGCCATGTGGGAAGAGCGCCTGCGCAGCGGCAAACGCAGTGCACAGGCTGCATTGGCCAACCGCGATACAGCGAAAGTGTTGGGGGTAATGTTCAACCGCATCTATACCCTGCGTAACCAACTGATGCACGGTGGCGCCACTTGGGACGGTAGCGTCAATCGCAGCCAGTTGCGCGATTGCGCCAAATTGCTCGGCAAGCTGGTGCCGCTGGTGATCCTGCTCATGCTCGATAATCCGAAAACACTTTGGGGCGATGCCTGCTACCCGGTGGTCAAGACGTAGTGCGCTTTTTTGTCCTCCACGTTCCTGCTACACCATGACAACTTCGTACCCACAGCCAGAAGTCGCAAATATGGCGAGAACAGCGCCTTCGCTGACGCAAGTGTCGACCACGACGCAATCCGTCGCACCTCGTTTGTACGGTAGCTGCCAGCCGCTAAATGAGTTCCGTCTTTAGGTCGCTACAACGACTCACCGATAGCGGTGTGTTGAACCCTCATCGTTCACAAGGAGCGTCAACGTGTCTGAAATGCTCATCACGTTCGGTATGCAACTCGATGGTCAACGGGCAACCCGGGCGAGCAACCAACTGGGCGCTTTGACGGTCGGGCCACAGGGGTTTCTGGATGTTCTGGAAACTCAATTGGGCCTGACAGCACACCGGCCTTGCGCAGCGCAGCGTACAGCGGCGTATCGGGATTGCCTGGCACACTGCAACAACGCACAGCGTTTCTACAACGCCAGTTTTTCCACTGATGAGCTGGGTGTTTCCGCTGCATTGCTGGCTTGGCGAGATGACTTGTATCTGTACGGTTGGGGTGGGCGCGTGGAGGCAGATGCCAGCCAGCGCCTGAAGGACCTTACCGAGGTAGAGACGAAAGCCCGTGAGGTAGTCGCGCCTTCGATTGGGCAACGCCTGCACAATGTTGCCGCAGCTCTGGCTGTGCGGCTACCACCGATCAAGAATGTGCTGCTGGCTGACAACTGGGAGATGTACCCACTTGGTTGGCAAGCTGTGCTGCATCACCTCCCACATGAGCGCCTCGAGGTGCCCTTGGGCACGGCGCAAGGCTTCCTGGGCCAGTTGCAGACGCAACTGCGCAAGAGCATTGCCGGTGAGCGCGTGACACCAATGCCGTGGCAAGAGGACGGCACGGTAAAGGTCGTTCAGGCACAGACTCGAGTGTTGGGGGCGAGCTGGTTGAGCCGCTCGCTGGATGAACGCGTGCAGACCTTGCTGGTAGCCGGTGCTGAAGGCGGCTGCCTTGATGGTTATTTGGTCGGTGCAAACCAGGCTCGCCATGGCCTAAATGGCAGCAGCGATTTGCGGCCGGCCCTGCAGGTATTGCCTTTGGCAATGGAGTTGATTTGGGCGCCAATGAATTACCCGGCGCTATTACAGTTTCTGACCCATCCGATATGCCCGATTCGACTGTTTGCCCGTCGACAGTTGGCGACCAAGGTATCGAGTATGCCGGGTATTGTCGGAGCCGAATGGGAGGCAGTCCTGGAGCGCATCGCAGAACACTACGGTGCCGAAGCGCCTCGTGTTCGG
>Ga0163161_10001518_pt1 | contig 17178 bp, 23 predicted proteins | sample S45metaG_FD_129847 | JGI IMG/M metagenome (GOLD analysis project Ga0163161, IMG submission 129847) | Switchgrass rhizosphere microbial communities from Kellogg Biological Station, Michigan, USA - S4-5 metaG | ecosystem: Host-associated > Plants > Roots > Rhizosphere > Soil | place: USA... | reverse complement strand
GGAAGAAGGGAAGGATCCCATAAAGGATATTTACCAAGTAGTGGAAAACCTGCTGAACGATTTTGTTTTTTTTAATCCTGATTATGGCTGCCCGGCCATTAACCTGATCGAAGAGATGTCGCCGATGAATCCTGCATTTAAAAAAGCACTTTCCAAATTGGTTAAACAGTGGCAAAATGCAATTGTAGCTGCACTTAATAATGGGAAAACAAGCCATATCTTAGCAGGTACTTTTGTACCGGAAGAAGTGGCCATGGTAGTGATTTCGGGTTATGGCGGTGTGAGAAATATCGGCAAAGCTTTAGGAAAATCGAGTTACAAAACCTACTTAAAAGGGCTTAAAAGCTATTTAACAAATCTTTAATTTTTTTTATACCATAACATACTAATTAGTATGTTTAATTTTTTCAATATGCACCAGACTCTTTTAAGCCTACATTCAATTAACCGGTGGCTTGTACTTTTATCATTGCTATACAGCATTTACCTTGCTGCAAGGGGGCGTTTGCAGCACCTTAAATTTACGGCTCATGCCAATTTTATGCGGCATACTACGGCCACCGTTTCCCAGGTTCAGCTCTTGCTGGGATTAAGTTTGTACATGATCAGTCCGGTGGTAAAGTATGCCATGGCGGAAAGCGATACCAGCCATTTGGTTTCCGAACATGTATTTTTTAAGTATATCCATATCTGGCTTATGGCCATGTCGGTGGTGTTGGTTACGCTTGGGTCGGCAAAGGCAAAAAGGATGGAAACCGATACCCAAAAATTTTCGACCATGCTATTTTGGTTTTGCCTGGCCCTTTTGATCATACTTGTTGCAATTCCATGGCCATTTTCGCCCTTTGCTAATCGTCCATTTTTAAGATCATTTTAAAATTATCGAATCATTATGTTAAATCTGTTAAAAACGCCAATCGGAAGATTAAGGATTATCGGTTTTCTGGAAGGAACCTCATTATTGGTACTGGTATTTGTTGCGGTACCGCTAAAATACATTATGCACAGACCCGAACTGGTAAAACTGCTGGGACCAATCCACGGGCTGCTTTTTTGTCTTTTTGTTTTTATTGCTTTCAGTGTAAGCGTTGTCTATAAATGGGCATTTTCTAAAATAACCTGGAAAGTGCTTTTAGCCTGCATTATCCCTTTTGGTACTTTTTATATGGATAAATATATCCTGGTCCCACAATCGCTCATGCATGAAGGAGAAGATAACCTGAGTTAATGGTATCGCATGAAATATAAAAAGTACAGCATCATTATTGCTGTTTTGGTTTGCCCGATTGTTTATGTATGGTCTTGTAACGGTTTGGGGAGGAGGAACATTGATAACGGAATCAGTTTTAAAACTAAACTCTCTTCTTACCAGCTTTTTAAAGGGAAAATGGCTGAGCTTAAACCGAATGACGGTGTAGAAATGTTTGAGCTTGCTTCTACACTTTTTACGGATTATGCGGAAAAGCAACGGCTGATTAAATTACCAGAGGGAAAACAAATGGTGTTAAATGGAGAAGGTTTGCCCATTTTCCCTGAAGGAACTATTATAGCCAAAACCTTTTATTATTCAAAAGTTGCTAAAAAGGGTAGGGAGATTATAGAAACGCGTTTACTGATCCTGCATCAATCAAAATGGAACGTGGCTACCTTCCGCTGGAATGTACTACAAAACGAGGCAGATCTGATTACCGATGGTGCAGATGTTCCGATTGATTTTACGGGTCTGGATGATGAAAGGAGAAAAATTTCCTATCATATTCCCACCAAACAGGAATGTACCAGTTGCCATAGGCAAAACGACCTAATCATTCCAATTGGCCCAAAAGCAAGAAATCTGAATTTCAGCGTTGAAAGGCGTGGTGGAAATATTAACCAGTTAAGTTACCTGATGAAAAGAGGTGCGATTAAAAAGATTAAAATTGATTCTTTAACCCACCTCCCGAATTATCATGACACCTCATTGCCTGTTCAGCAAAGGGCAAGAGCTTATATGGATATTAATTGTGCGCACTGTCATCAAGCAGGCGGGTTTGCTGGGGATACCAAATTAAACCTCGATTACAGAACGGATTTAGAACATACAGGAATCAAATTTAATAAAAGCAATATCATTATCAGAACAAACCAGGTGGGCGAATTCCATATGCCCAAATTAGGAACAACTGTTATTGATAAGGACGGGGTGGCGTTGATCAAAAAGTATATCAGTGGGCTTAAGTAGCCAGGTCTTTCTAACCGCAATTAAGCAGAAGGAGAGGCGTGGGCGCCTGAAATCATCATCCCGGGCGAAGCATAGTGGAGAGACCTGCCTAAACAGGTTTAGCTTCGCTGGTTATTGCGTGTTTCCAGACTTTGTTGCATCGGCTAGAAATGGCGTTATTTTATGGATAGTTATCATCCATCTTACATTTTTTATCATCCATTCCTCAATGTATTTTTTCCGGTACGATTGAACCATCCTTATTATATTTGAATAAAAACATATCTATGTTCGAAAAATTTGATCAGACCAATTATCATCAACTTTGTGATTTACTGGGTAGCCGTCACCCAGATTTACAGTTGATTTTAGATCAATATGATTATCCGCCTTTTTGGTCGAGACCAAATACCTTTGAATCATTGGTGCATATTATTTTAGAACAACAGGTTTCTTTGGCTTCGGCATTGGCTGCCTTAAATAAACTGAAAGAAAAAATAGGGGAAGTTATGCCTGGACGCTTATTGCTACTTACCGATCAGGAATTAAGAGATTGTTATTTCAGCCGGCAAAAAACAATTTATGTCCGTCATTTGGCCGAAAGCCTGATCAGCGGAGCATTGTCTTTAACCAAAATGGAAACAATGGACGATGTAACTATTAGAAACCAGCTTAAAAGCATTAAAGGTATTGGCGATTGGACGGTAGATATTTACCTGATTTTTATGTTGCACCATACGGATATTTTCCCGGTAGGTGATCTGGCTGCTGTAAACTCCTTAAAGAAAATAAAAGGTCTGGCAGCTGGCGTAGGTAAAGAACAGGTATTGGGGGCGGCAGATCAGTTTAGGCCTTACCGCACCATTGCTACGATGCTGTTGTGGCATGCTTATCTGGAAGGAAGGAAAAAGAAATAGCTTAGTTGTAAGCGGGTTACGTCATTCCCAACCCGATAGCTATCGGGTTGATTGGGAACCACAGCGTGCTCATCGAAGATAATCTTAATGCCAAATACTAGTGCTTTAAGATTCCCGCGTGCGCGCAAATGACGCGTCTTGTTGAATCGAGTATAAGTATTTTACAACAGCGCCCTATCCAGGTGCACGTAACCGCCATCAACGTGGATCAGTTGGCCCGTGGTATGACTTGACTTATCGGACAATAAGAATACAGCCATGCTGGCGATTTCATCCACGCTGGTCATTCTGTTTTCGAAAGGGATTTTATCGGTAATGTTTTTAAGTTTTTCATCACGGTTTTCAAAAGAATTGATCCATTTCTCGTATAGCGGCGTCCAGGCTTCAGCAACAATAATCGCATTAACACGGATGCTAAAAGGTAATAACTCTACTGCCCACTCGCGGGTTAAAGCATTTCTGGCACCGTTAGATGCTGCATAACCGGATGTTCCACCTTGTCCGGTTTCTGCAGTTTTGCTGCCAATATTTAAAATCGAACCCTTACTCAATTTAAGCGCGGGCAGGGCATGTTTGGCTAAAAGGTAATAGTGCACCAAGTTTTTATGCAGCGATTCCATAAAGCCTTCGTAAGTGCCATTTTCGAGGCCAACACCATCGTTAACACCCGCATTGTTTACTAAGCCATCTATTCTGCCGTATTTTGCCAATATCCCATCAACAATGGTTTTACAGCTTTCAGGTGCAGTAAGTTCTGCAGTAAAACAAGCTGCTTTTAAGCCCAAATCTGTTATTTCCTGCAGCATTTTCAGGTTATCATTTTCATTACGGCCAATAATAACGGGGAAAGCATTCTCAATAGCCAAAGCTTTCACAATTGCGGCACCAATACCTTTTGCCCCACCACTTACCAGGATTATTTTGTCGTCTAAATTTAAATTCATATTTGGTTAATATTTTTGTTTTGTTATTAAAACTACAGAGAACATATAGGGGTATTTAGCCTTGCTTCTATAGATTTTTCTCCCGAAAGTTCGGGACTGCGCTTCAGTCGAAATGACGGATCAATTGTCCATCTTCCATGGAATTAAAGGCTAACCCCTCTTTTCCATGGGATAAAATCATCCTGATTAAGCTGTACTGCTTTGGGGATTTCTTCGCCGCTGGCTACTTTAATACAGTATTCCAATATATCTTCGCCCATTTCGTTAATGGTTTTTTCGCCATTGATTACTGCTCCCGTGTCGATATCGACAATATCACTCATGCGTTTTGCCAGGATCGAGTTGGTAGCCACTTTAATGGTTGGGCAAACCGGATTTCCAGTTGGCGTGCCCAAACCCGTGGTGAATAAAATTAAGGTTGCTCCGGCAGCAGCTTTACCCGTGGTTGCTTCAACATCATTTCCTGGGGTACATACTAAGCTTAAACCGGGTTTAGTAGCAGGTTCGGTATAATCTAAAACATCTACAACAGGTGAGGAGCCCGCTTTCCGTGCAGCACCCGCCGACTTAATTGCATCGGTAATTAAACCATCTTTAATATTGCCTGGAGAAGGATTCATGTAAAAGCCAGAGCCAACTTTATGTGCCAGATCATCATATTCAGTCATTAGCCGGATAAATTTTTCGGCAGTTGGCCGATCAACGGATCTATCGATCATTTCCTGCTCTACGCCACAAAGTTCGGGGAACTCGGCCAATAAGACCCTGGCCCCTAAGGCCACCAATAAATCGGCACAATAACCAACAGCCGGATTGGCAGAGATACCGCTAAAACCATCGCTACCACCACATTTTACACCCACACACATTTTGCTTAACGGGGCGGCGACACGTTCTTGTTTATTAATGAACATCAATCCTTCAAAAGTACTGCGGATTGAATTTTGGATCAGTTGTTCTTCGCTTTGCGCTTTTTGCTGCTCGAAAATTAAAAGTGGTTTATCAAAATCAGGATCGAGCGCAAATAAGTCGCGTTTAAAATCTTCTACCTGCAAATGCTGACAGCCCAAACTTAAAACCGTTATACCGGCCACATTGGGGTGATGGGCATAAGCTGCCAATAATTTGCTTAAAGTATCCGAATCCTGACGAGTTCCGCCACACCCCCCATTATGTGTTAGGAATTTAATGCCATCTACATTTTTAAAGGTACGGCTGGCTTTATCTACTTTAGGTTCAAAACTAATATTATTGATGTCTTCTCCCTTTTCAAAAGCCTGAACCAGTTTGTGGGTGTAAGATTTATATTTGTCATCTACCGCATAACCCAACTCACTATAAAGCGATTCTTTAATAATATCCAGATTTCTGTTTTCGCAAAATACAGTCGGGATAAATAACCAATAGTTTGCGGTGCCCACTGCACCATTTTTACGGTGATAGCCATTAAAACTGCGGTTGGCATATTTACTTACATCGGGGGCTTCCCACTTGTAATTAACATTGCGGTAAGCAAATGGCTCTGCAGCATGTTTGGTGTTCTCTACATTCATCCGCATACCAGCCTTTACGTCAAACTGTACCTTTCCAACCAAAACGCCGTACATCATTACCTCGTCGCCTGCTTTCATATCCTGCATAAAAAATTTATGCTTGGCAGGGATTTCATCAACAGTAACGTAGGTATTCCCTTCATGCACTATTCTGGTATCTTTAGGTAAATCTTGTAACGCAACCAAAACATTATCAGCATTGTTAATCTTGATGACTAATTTTTTCATTGTCAATTTTATAATCTAAACTAATTTCTTTTTCAATGTGATTGGGTTTCCATCCTTTCCAGCCGAAGTAGAAAACCACTAAAAAGCATATAAATGGTACTAAATACCCATATTGTATATTGTGTGTGGCGTCTGATATCAAACCTAATATCGGGGGTAAAAAGGCACCGCCAACAATAGACATCACAATTAACGATGAGCCCAGTTTTGTATCTTTACCCAAACCTGCTATACCCAATGAGAATATGGTTGGGAACATGATCGACATAAAAAAGGCAACACCGATTAAAGCATAAACGGTAATCATGCCGCTTGCAAAAATAGATACGAGGGTAAGAGCAGCACTAATTAAGGCGTAAAGCATCAATAGTTTATGGGCTGCTACGTATCTCATGAAGAAAGTTCCGGCGAAGCGGCCAACCATAAAAGCTAAACCTGCAGCGCCCGAATACCATGCTGCCTGATCCTGGCTGATATTTGCTGACGAGGTGACGAAGCTGATGAATAAACTCAATACGCAAACCTGTGCGCCTACATAAAAAAACTGCCCGATAATTGCCCAACGCAAATGGCTATGGCTCAACACATGCCCAAAACTGCTTTTTTCCTGAGCATTTTCTTCTTCCTTAATATCAGGCAGTTTGGTGAAAATAAATAGAATAGCGACTACAATAATCAGGATACCCAAAATTAGATAAGGTGCTTTTACCGTCGATGCCTCTTCGAGCATATAAGCCTGTTTTTCTAAAGGCAACATTTTGGCCAATTGAACATCGGTATATTTTACTTCGGTAAAAATAAATTTACCGCCAAGTATTGGCGCTAAAAATGCAGCTAAACCATTAAAAGATTGAGAGAAATTTAAACGCTGTGTAGCGGTTTCTGGTGGCCCTAGCACGGTAACATAAGGATTTGCCGCGGTTTCCAGAAAGGTTAAACCACAGGCGATAATAAAAAGTGCACCTAAGAAAAATATATATTTTGCAGTATTGGCTGCGGGTATAAATAATAAACAGCCGATGGCGAATAAAACAAGACCTAATATAATACCGCTTTTATACCCATACTTGCGCATAATGTAGCCTGCCGGTAGCGCCAATAGAAAATAGGCGATAAAAACCGAAGAATCGACCAGGGTAGATTCGAAAACGTTTAGTTGAAAAGCTTTACGTAAATGCGGAATTAATACAGGATCGAGATTGTGTACAAAACCCCAGAAGAAAAAGAGGCTGGTGACCAAAATTAATGGAAATAAATATCCCTTACCATTTTTTGGTGTATCGGATACCTGAAAGTTCGTTGATGGAGTGTGACTCATGTTTTGTTTGGTTATAATGGTTAAGCAGGTTGTGCTAAGATAAAAATAGTTAAACTTCTGGTACCGTGGGCACCAATTACCGATGATTGTTCAGTATCGGCTGTTTAGATGGTCCGGCGGCGAATACACCGTATCCATAAATGGTATTTTTAATGTGTGCATAGGCATCTAACATGGATGGCACTATTCTCTATTCCTGTACCGAGGGTTTAAACTGTTGTTAATGGCAAATGAAATATATTTTAAGATAAAACGTAGCGACTTTTCGGCCAGGTTATAAATGTTTTAAGGCCGCAATGGCAATTTTAGGGTACGACTGGTCTGTATAATAAGGAATAAATAATCCAACTTTCATAACATGTTTTTGGTTAGTTGTTGTATTACAAATTAAACCCTTAAGCATTAATAAAAATTTAACTTTATGATCTAATTATTAAATGATATTGGCTCAATTTTTTACATTGCAAAATAATTTTGCATATTAGATTGATTTTTTAAGATTTTATGAAACCGCATTTACTTAATGTGTCTACTAATTCGGTAGATTCTTTTAGCGCTCGAAGAGACATTATGCCCGATATAAACAATCGGTGGCATTACCACTCTGCATTAGAATTGATCTACGTTAAAAAAGGCAGAGGAACGCAGTTTATTGGCGATAGCATTAAAAATTTTAAGGATGGCGATGTTGTTTTACTTGGAAGCAATTTGCCGCACTATTGGCGCTTTGACCCCGAATTTTTTGATGAAACCGCTGGTGAGCCGGTTGATGTTTATGTGATTCATTTTAAGGAGGATTTTTTGGGTAAGGATTTTCTCGATCTTCCCGAAAATCAGGAGATGAAAAAAGTCTTGCTTCAGTCGAGACAGGGAATTCAGTTACAGGGAAATTCAAAAGAGAAAATTGCTGGTTTAATGCCACAGATTATTGAGGCTACCGGCACCATGAGGATTATAAAAATACTCGAGGTATTAACTGAAATAACCAATTGTGAAGAAAAAAACATATTAGTTTCGCTAGGGTTTAAACCAAACTTTCTGAAGAACGAAAAAGACAGGATCCAATCTATTTATAACTATACCATCAGCAATTACAAAAATAAAATAGAACTAAAGGAAATTGCTGCGGTAGCTAAGATCAGCCCAAATTCTTTCTGTAAATTCTTTAAAACTAAAAGCCGAAAAACTTATACACAGTTTCTGAACGAGATCAGGGTAGGGCAGGCCTGTAAATTATTGATCGAAAATGATTTAACCGTTAAAGAAATCTGCTACGACTGCGGCTTTTATAATTTCACCAGTTTCCATAAATATTTTAGAGAAATAACAGGGAAAACCCCACTAAAATATCAACAAGCTTTTTCTAAGCAATAGGTATATCAGCGATGTCTATTTTTTTAAATCTGACTTCTTAATTCTACAATATTTGCCGTTTTATTTAAGTTTTTCTGCTTAGTTTTGTTTAAACCAAATATGAATAGCTGAAGTTTTAACGACTTTTATCTTTAATCGATTTTAAAACACAAGAATGTTAAAACTAATTTTTGATTTATAGGTTTATAGCTTAAGTTTGTATTTCTAACTGAATATTTTATGAGCAATATCTCTAGTCCGAAACCGGTGAAAAATGGCGATAGGATGGACAATGACCATAATAACCTTAATGAGTCTTATACCCCTGGTTCAAAACATAAATTTGAAGGATGGCCGATTTTATGGATATTGATCGCTATATTTTTAATCTCTGCAGTTTTATGGTATACAGGAGCTGCTCCTTACTTAATTAAGTGGATCGCCAATAAATAAAATAGATTTTTTAGAGCGGTCGGTTGGGCCACAACATTTCATCGTCTTTCTGTGAGAAAGTTCAATGTATTGGCTTAAAGGGAGACGTTAATTTTGATGACGGGAAAAGAACTGATTAAAATTTTTCATCATCGCTGGGAATCTGCTCAGCGGAGAAATAGCAGTACAACATTAATCCAAAAGAAATAATATAAAATACCGCTGTGATTAAAAGGAATGTGCTCATATAAATAGTTATTTGGTTAGTGTAATTATAACGTTAAGTTATCTTAAATTATATAGGGCGATGCATTTATTTTATATTAATTATTAACATAATTAATTTTAATGTTGAAAACTATTTGTTTAGTTTATTGTGTAATGTCGATCTGCTATACCGCTATTCCTCAGTTATCTGTTTACCTCACTTGAAATTTATCTCGGTATTGCGTCGGCGTCATCCCGACTGATTTTCTGAATACTTTCCTAAATGCTTTTGGATCATTGTAGCCAGAGTTATAAATTACCTCTGTCATTTGCTGGGCAGTTTGCTCTAATAACTTTTTAGCTGCTTCGATACGGGTTTGTTGAAGATACTCTATAGGGGTAATACCAGTTACCTGTTTAAAGCGACGCACAATATTTCTTCTGCTGGAAGGAATATCTTTAATCATCTCTTCGATGGTAGCCACGTCTTGATAATTATTTTCAATTTTTTCCTGGGCAGAGGCAACAATATCGTCATTGTGATGACGGATAGGCTGGAAGGTGCTAAAGTATGATTGGTTTACACGGTCCATATCGATTGCAAAAATCTTTGCGACTTTAATTGCCATATCTTTTCCACAATGAAGCTGTAAAAGATGCAACAATAAATGAAAAGTAGAGGTTGCTCCACCACTTGTAAATAATTTTCCATCCTGTGTTACGGTTTTATCAGCCTTTAAATGAACCAATGGAAATGCCATAGAAAAGGCCGAGCAGGCATCAACATGTGTGGTAGCCGCTTTACCATCCAGCAGTCCTGATGCTGCAAGTAAAAATGCACCAGTACAAAAAGTAGCGATTTCTGCACCTGCTGCATGCTGTTTGTTTAACCAGGGGATATAGTTTCGGTTTGCTGCGAGAGAATCTTTAATATCGTTGGTTGCAAATGAAGGCACTAAAATAAGATCAAGATGTGCAGCTTTCTGTAGAGGCACACAAGGATGCTCACTAAAATTGTAATTTTTATCCTCAAGTGTGATTAAACTAATGTTAAATGGGGCTTCGAGCTCATCTTTCCGATAAAATCCATTAACAGTATCAAATACATCTAAAATAGCCGCTATGCTTAATAATCTGAAATTTTGGGGCAGTAAAACACCTACTTGTATCATTTGGTTAAAAATTTAAGTATCGTAAATATATGAAAATTGTCTGAAATGCCCCTTAAGATTGACTTTTACGGCAACGGTGTTCGGCTAAATTAACAACTAACTTTATTTTCAGTTAATCAACTAATCAATAAACATATGGAAACCACCCCAGCGAGTAGCAGAATGTATGGCTTTATAGTGCTGTACGAAATGCACACAGATTTTTTAATAAGGGCTTTAGATGGGATAGACCAAAAGGATGCACAGAAAAGATTGGATACGAAAGCGAATCACATTGCTTGGATTACCGGGAGTGTGGTGCATGGCCGCTATTTTCTGGCCAAATCATTCGGTATCGATCTTCCATCCAAAACCGATGAACTTTTTGCCGATAACAAAGGAATTGTAGATGACGCCACTTACCCTTTACTTGCAGATTTCATTAAAGATTGGGCAGCAATTTCTCCAAAGTTACAGGAGGCTTTAACCCAGGCTACTGACGAGAAACTGGAAGAGAAGCTCAATATCCCCGGAATGGAGATCACACTGTTTGAAATGATCAGCTTTAGCAGTTATCGGGAAGCCAATTGTATCGGGCAGATTGCCTTATGGCGCAGGCTATTAAACTATCCTGGAATGAATTATATGTAAGCTATGGAAAAGATAATAAAAGAAGCCAACGAAACTTTGTCGGCGTTAGAAAATACTTTATCGAAATTTGATACTGCACAAATTAATGCAGTGCCGTTTAAGGGAAGCTGGACAGCCGGCCAGCTGGCTGAACATATGATTTTATCAAATTCAGGCTTTCTGCAAGTTATAAATGGCCCAGTAACTGAAACAGATAAGCCAGCCGATTTTATGGTAGCACAAATCAGGAACGACTTTTTAAATTTCAATGTGAAGTACGATTCGCCTAAAGAGATTTATCCCGAAGACAGGACATATAATCAACCTGAGTTATTAAACAGCTTAAAACACATCAGAGATGGGATTTCAGCTTCTATAGCTGACCTGGATTTAACGAAGACCTGCAGCTCCTATGAATTGCCCGGTTATGGTTTTTTAACCCGCTTAGAGGCTGTTTATTTCGTGATTTATCATACGCAACGACACGTACATCAGTTAAATAAAATTTATAGCGAGCTGGATAGCAATTGATTTTTAATTAAATTTATGAGAAACAACAGGTTTAATCTACTAAATCCCTATATCGGCAAATGGAAAACAGAAGGTTTAACAAAATCAGGTGATATAATTACTGGAACTGATACCTACGAGTGGGTTGATGGTGGTTTTTTCTTAATGCATCAGGTAGATATCATGTTTGGTGATAAAAAGATCCGATCGTTAGAAATTACCCACTATGATGATATGGAGGATGTTTTTAGGTCGCAATCGTTCGATAATGAAGGCAATATTTCCATATCTACCCTTAAAATTTACGATGATATCATTTTAATATTTGCTGATACTGAAAGATTTAAAGGAAATTTCAAAGCCAACACTATTGAAGGGACATGGGAACAATTTGATGGTAAAAAATGGGTGCCATGGATGGATATCAAATTAACGAAACTTGCAGATGAGCAATGAAGCAAACATGCCGAAAGTAAATGAGGTTGACGATTACATGAAAAAGTTAGATCATCCTTTTAAGGCAGAAATCGAGCGATTGCGAAACATTATCCTCAATGCCAACCCTAAACTGAAAGAAAGGGTAAAATGGAATGCGCCCAGTTATTATTATGTAAAAGATCTGGCTGCTTTTAACCTCAGGGCAAAAGGATATGTGCAGCTCATTTTTATTTTTTACGATGGAAATATGATCGAAGATCCATCTTTGTTACAAGGCAATTGGAAAGATAGGCGTGAAGCAAGGTTTTATAGTATGGTTGATATTGAAGCAAAACAACCTGCGCTTGAGCAGTTGCTAAATAATTGGGTTAAACTAATAGAGCCAAATAATAATTAACCATCCCAAAGAAGAAAAAACCAACAAAACAATGGCAACAATTAACACGTGATGACAATATAAATCGCTGGTACAACAATATAAATCGTGGGTGCGGTAATATAAAGGCCGAATTAGATAATATAAATGGTCAGTAGCTCATGGTTAATGGACTATGGCTATTAACCATAAAACCATCCACCAAAACAGATTAACTTATTTATTACACTAATGCCCAATGTATCAATGACTAATGAACTATAAATAACTTTTATTATTTTTAAATTTAGAAACCAAAAATTAAACCACTATGAAAATTGCAGTTATTATTGTACGCGTGCTTTTAGCCGCCATGTATCTTTTTGCTTCTGTAAGCTATTTTCTTAATTTAATGCCGAAGGCTCCGGAAATGACAGCGGCACAAACTAGTTTTATGACTGGCTTGATGGCATCTGTGTACCTTTTTCCATTGATCAAAATAACCGAACTGGTTAGTGGTATACTATTGCTTATTGGTCGTACAGCACCTTTAGCTGCACTCATAATTTTCCCGGTTACCTTAAACATTTTTCTTTACCATGCATTTTTAGGTCCGAAAGATTTACCAATGGTTGCCGTAATGCTCCTGTTTAATTTATTCCTGTTTTATGCGTATCGTGCCAAGTATCTACCGATCGTTTCAAAGTAAATTTTAGGATTTTCAAAAATCTCATACTTTTTCTCTTTATTTATTGTTTCCATATTAAGGCGTAATTATTATCTTTAAAAACTAACTAGAAATAAAAAATATGAGAAAGTTACCATTTTTAATGCTGCTTTTTGTTGCAGTATCGTTTTCTGCATTTGCACAGAACAAAGATGCTATTGTAGGCAAATGGCTTAATCCATCGGGTGAAGGGCAAATAGAAATTTATAAAAAAGGCGATAAATATTATGGAAAATTAGCGTGGATGAAGGAACCCAATTTAAATGGTAAACCTAAATTAGATGCTAAAAATCCTGACGAAAAACTACAGAAACGCGCTTTGTTAAATCTGGAAATATTAAAGGATTTTGTTTACGATGATGGTAAGTGGACTGATGGAACCATTTACGATCCAAAAAGTGGTAAAACTTACAGCTGTAACATGTCTTTAAAAAGTACCGATGTGTTAAACATTCGTGGTTATGTAGGTATTTCTCTTTTAGGCCGATCAGAAACTTTTAGACGGGTAAAATAATTATCGATGAAGAAAATTTTATGGTGCCTTTTAGTGGCACCTTTTTTTTGCACTGCGCAGTCGTATTCTTTTAAATCATTGAATGAAAATACTAAAACCAGTTTACGGGGTTTAAGTGTCGTATCAGATCGGGTTACCTGGGTAAGTGGTAGCAATGGATCGGTAGGTAAAACTACTGATGGTGGTATAACCTGGAAATGGTTGAAACCAAAAGGTTACGAAAAAATCGATTTCAGGGATATTGAAGCTTTCGACGATAAGCAGGCCGTTATTGTGGGCATTGCATCGCCGGCATACATTCTGAAAACCGTAGACGGCGGCGAAACCTGGACAGAAAATTATAAAAATGTAGATTCTGCCATATTTTTGGACGGACTAAGTTTCTGGGATAAAAATAAAGGCATCATTTTCGGCGATCCCATAAATGATAAAATGCAGTTGCTTAAAACCGTAGATGCAGGCAAAAGCTGGCAGGATATTTCTGGAAAGCTCAAAACTAAATTAACCAAAGGTGAAGCGAGTTTTGCAGCCAGCGGCACAACCATTAAAACATTACCTGGTGGCAAAACCTGGATTGCAACAGGTGGAACGGTATCCAATATTTACTTTTCTCCGGATTACGGACAAAACTGGCAAGTGTTTAAATGCCCTATTTTACAGGGCGAAAATAGTACAGGTCCTTTCTCTATCGATTTTTTGAATGAAAAAATCGGTGTAACTGTTGGCGGAAACTACGTAAAAGATAAAGAAAATACCAATAATATTCTTTTAACCAATGATGGCGGCAAAACCTGGCAAAGGCCAGCTGCCCCGGTTTTAGGCTTCCGGTCGGGTGTAACCTATATCAATGCTAAAACCTTAGTTGCTACAGGTACTTCAGGAACAGACATTTCTACTGATGGCGGTCAAAACTGGAATCATATTTCTGATAAAAGTTTTAATGCTGTTCAAAAAGCCAAAAAAGGTAAACAGATTGTTTTGGCAGGAGAGAAAGGTACTATTTATCAATTGGAGATCAACAAATAAAATTTCAGTGCCATTTCGTAACAGTTTTATTGATTAAGTATCTAATCAGTAAAACGATTCAATAAATAAAAAAGATTGAAGCATTGGGATTGATAAAATTTTGTTTCTTTGCTGTCAACTAAAACTTTAATTTAAAACATACACACTCGCTCAATGGATTTTTTGCACACGATTTTAGGTGACGATATACAGGCCGGACTATTAATTATTTTGAATTTAATTGTGATCGAAAGTTTGCTTTCGGTAGACAACGCTGCTGTTTTGGCAACCATGGTAATGGATCTGCCAAAATCGCAAAGAGAAAAGGCATTAAAATATGGTATTATTGGTGCTTACGTTTTTAGGGGGATCTGTTTGTTCCTGGCTGCATGGTTGGTTAAAATCTGGTGGCTAAAACCACTTGGCGGTTTATACCTGTTATACCTGGCTTTCGATTACTTTAGAAAAAAGAACAATAAAGGCAAGGAAGAAGAAGAAGAGGTAGACAAAAGCAAAAGCTGGATTTATAAATCCACTGTTGGCTTAATGGGGAATTTTTGGGCAACTGTTGCATTAGTAGAGGTAATGGACCTGGCCTTCTCTATCGATAATGTTTTTGCTGCTGTGGCCTTTACCGATCATATCTGGTTAATCTATATTGGTGTTTTTATCGGGATTTTGGCTATGCGTTTTGTAGCACAGGCATTTGTTAAACTAATGGAGAAATTTACCTTTTTAGAAACGATAGCATTCATTGTAATTGCTGTTTTAGGAATTAAACTTACTTCATCGTTAGTAACGCATTTCTATCCAGAATCGCCTATTTCTCGTGTTATCGAAGGTGAAAAAACAGATCTTTTTGTCTCTATTTTTACAGTGGCCATTTTCATAATACCAGTATTAACGTCCTTATTGTTTAACTATCCCAAAAAACACAAAAGCGATGTCATCATTTCGGACGATGCCGAAAAGGTGTTGGATAAATCTTAAATAATAAGGCTTATCTGTGATAAATCTTACAATTAAACCTTGGTAATATTGCAATCAAATTGTAATATTAGAATTTATAAACAGATTAGGAAACAGGTTGCAATGGCTTTTTACAAACATTATTCATTCGATCTTTGGTTAACGCTGATTAAATCAAATCCATCGTATAAACAGGAGCGGACACAATATTTTTACCAGAAATTTAATACTAAACATAAAAATTTAGCAGAAATTGCTGTTATTTTTCGCCAGGTAGATTTAATGGTAAACGCCATTAATGAGCGGACAGGTAAAAATGTAGATGCAGATGAAATGTATTTAATGATCATCAGTATGATCAATGATTACGATTTCAATTTTCATGATGTGGATCTGCAGGAGATTGATCACGACATGGAACAACTGGTTTTTACCCACATGCCTTTGCTGTATAGCGATAGTTCTTTAATTGTATTGGAACAGCTTAAATCAACAGGTTTAAGTTCGACCAATATTTTAAGCAATACTGGTTTTATAAAAGGGAAAACCTTAAAAAAAGTAATCAGTCATTTGGGGATCGATCAGTTTATCGATTTTCAATTGTATTCTGATGAAGTAAGGATGTCTAAACCCAATACCGGATTTTTTCAGTTGATGTTAGATACCATCGATAGGAAAAAACATCCGGAGTTAAAGCTAAAAGATGTAATTCATGTTGGCGATAACCCTCATGCTGATGTTCGGGGGGCAGAAGCAATGGGAATTAACAGTATGCTCATCAATTCCAATCACCTATCTATCTCAAACCTACTCTATGATACCGTATAATTTCTCACTCCATAAAATAGACAATACAGTCGATTTTGGCTTTAGCGCCGACGATTACAGCCGCTTTAAGTTCGGCGATGACCTGGTGGCGCGGTCGTTCGGAAAAGACCTTGCCGATGGCTTTATCCGCTATTATTTAGCTGATAATGTAATTACCGATCAGATTGTGGTTATCTCTAGTCCTTATAGTTTTATTCCAACGGCAACCTTCGCCATGAAAAACTATTTCGTTTGTCAGCTTAACCGTTGGCTGGTCGAAAATGGTGGTTTGGCAGTACAGGAAACCAAGGTGCATAGAACCATTACTTATAAGGAAGATTATGGTGAGTTAAGTGCCGAAGAAAGGCTTTCACTAATTGGAAACGATTCATTTCATATTGATAAAGATTTTCTCGCTGGTAAAACACTTTTATTTCTGGATGATATCAGAATTACCGGAAGCCATGAGCGGATGATCTTAAAAATGGCTAAAGAATACGGTTTAAAGAACGAAATGCATATGCTTTATTTCGCCGAACTGGTCAATAAAAATATCCATCCCAATGTAGAAAATTTTCTGAATTACCATCAGATAAAATCTATTTTTGACCTGGAAGAAATTATCGATAGCGGCAATTTCAGGTTTAATACCCGTATTGTAAAATACATTTTAAATACTACTTCGAGCAGTTTCAATCTATTTTTAGAACGTAGAAGTACCGATTTTATCAATCAGCTTTACGATCTGTCATTGGGGAATAACTACCATACCATAGAAGCGTATTCTAAAAATTTACATCTTATAAAAGACTATATCAAAACAACAATTATAAATTAATTTAAATATGGCTATTAATTTGCAAAAGGGGCAAAGAGAAAATATCGATGCTCCTAAATTTACAATAGGTTTAGGTTGGGAT